>ERZ772861.464-NODE-464-length-45247-cov-13.751261_pt1 | contig 45247 bp, 42 predicted proteins | sample MGYA00512135_ERZ772861 | MGnify/ENA primary metagenome ERZ772861 (study PRJEB29015, sample SAMEA2737700) | human gut metagenome | biome: human gut; feature: human-associated habitat; material: faeces | place: China | collected 2012 ...
GTTTCTTATACCCTGCCAAGGGCTACGGGGATTTGATAGCATTTCTTTACTAACTCTCAATTTACTCTGCCAGTTCTTCCCACTGTTCATATAATTTTTCCAATTGTTCCTGGCAGGCTGCCTGCTCTTTGGACAGCTCCTGAAGCTTTGCCACCTGGGTGCCGATGGCGGGATCGGACATTTCGGTGTCAATCTCGGAGACACGGGCTTCCAGTCTGGCAATCTGTTCTTCACATTTTTTCAGGTCGTTTTCTTTCTTGCGGAGTCTCGCCTGTTCTTCCTTCTGGGCTTTCCAGTCCAATTTGACTTCGGATTCTGCAACCTTAGCGGCAACTGTGTTATCTGCGTCAGCACTCTGTGGAACACTGGCTTCTATTGCAGCCATCACGGTGTCGTGCTTTTCGAGATAATAGTCATAATTTCCAACATAATTTACGAATTGTCCCTCTGTCAGATCCAGGATCCTGTGGGCGGTACGGTTGATAAAGTAACGGTCATGGGAGACATACAATATCGTTCCTTCGTAACCGTTCAGGGCATCCTCCAGAATCTCCTTGGACATGATATCTAAGTGGTTCGTCGGCTCATCCAGGATGAGGAAGTTTGCGTTGGAGAGTACCAGCTTGGCGAGAGATACACGACCGCGCTCGCCGCCACTCAGATCACTGATACGCTTGAAAACATCCTCCCCGGTGAAGAGGAAAGCCGCCAACACATTGCGGATCTGGGTATTGTTCAGGTAGGGATAATCGTCGGAGATCTCTTCGAACAATGTCTTCTCGCTGTGGAGCACATGATGCTCCTGATCGTAATAGCCGATCTCCACATTGGAACCTAATCGGAAGGTGCCCTGATCTGCAGGAACGAGACCGTTTAAGATCTTAAGCAGAGTGGTCTTGCCGCTACCGTTGTCACCGATGATCGCCACATGTTCGCCGCGTTTGATTTCGAAATTGACATCCGTGAAGAGCTTATGGGAATCAAAGCTTTTGGCCAGATGCTCCACAGTCAGCACATCATTGCCACTTAAGATCCGGGGCATCAGTGTCAGCTTCATATCCGTGCGGACCTCGGAGGGTTTTTCGATGACCTCGATCTTGTCCAGCATTTTCTCACGGCTTTCCGCCCGTTTGATGGACTTTTCCCGGTTGAAGGATTTTAATTTTTCGATGACCTCTTCCTGATGTTTGATCTCACGCTGCTGGTTCATATAGGCATTCCAGGCAGCAACGCGCAGCTGTTCCTTTTTTACGGCATAATCGGAGTAATTGCCCATAAAGGTTGTAGCCTTGGACTGGTCGATCTCGATGACTTTCCCGGCGATCCGGTCCAGAAAATACCGGTCGTGGGAGACGATGAGAACGGCTCCCTTGTAATTCAACAGATAAGTCTCCAGCCAGGCGATGGAATTCATATCTAAGTGGTTCGTCGGCTCGTCCAGGATGATGAGATCAGGGTTCTGTAACAGAAGCCGTCCTAACGCCACACGGGTCTTCTGACCGCCGGAGAGTGTGGCAACCGGCTTGGAGAATTCATCTTCGGTAAATCCCAGTCCCTTTAACACACCGACCAGCTCACTGCGGTAGAGATAGCCGCCGCCGGTCTCGAAAGCATGGGTGAGAGAGGTGTACTGCTTCATAAGGTCTTCCAGCGCATCTCCTTCGGCATGCTTCATATTGTTTTCGCATTCCCGGATCTTTTCCTCCAGGCGCAGCAGATCCGCCTTGACAGATAACAGTTCCTCGTAAATGGTGTGAGAGGTGTCCACAGTGCTGTTCTGTGCAAGGTATCCCAGGGTCTTGTCCCTCGCCAGAACCACCTGCCCGTCATCGGGAGTCATTTCCCCTACGATGATGCGGAGCAGTGTCGTTTTCCCGGCACCGTTGATGCCCACGATGGCAGCTTTTTCATGATCCTCTATATGAAAAGAGACATTTTTCAATACCTGATTTTCTACAAATGCTTTTGAAATATTCTGACAAGATAATATCATGGTAGTAAGTATCCTTTATTTCCAACCCACGGAGACCGGGCTTTTTAAATTTCATTGTAACGAAAAGAAGAAAACCTGTCAATTCATTGACAAGTTTTTAACACATGGTGTATACTAAAAAAAACGGAGGTGAAAGTATTGGAAGTAAAAGAAATTTCACAGGCTGTGATTGGCAGACTGCCCAGATACTTTCGATATTTGGGGGAATTGAAGGATGAAGGTGTGGAACGTATCTCTTCGCAGGAACTTTCCGGACTGATGAAGGTGACCGCATCCCAGATACGTCAGGATTTTAATAATTTCGGCGGTTTCGGCCAGCAGGGCTATGGATATAATGTAGAATCTCTGTATCGTGAGATCGGTAAGATCTTAGGACTGGATAAGCAGCATAATTTCGTCATCATTGGAGCAGGCAATCTGGGAAGAGCGCTGGGCAATTATATGAACTTCGAGCGTCGTGGATTTATCTTCAAGGGAATGTTCGATGCGAACCCGGAACTGGTGGGTAAGGATGTCCGCGGTGTGAAGGTCATGCCCATGGATCAGCTGGAATCCTTTATCCGGGAGAATGACATCGATATCGCTGTGCTGACGATTCCCAAGACCAGTGCTGTGGAAGTGGCAGATAAGCTGGTGGCTAACGGGATCCGTGCTATCTGGAATTTCGCTCATGTGGATCTGAATGTTCCCGAGGGAATTCAGGTGGAGAACGTGCATCTGTCCGACAGCTTAATGAAGCTATCCTATAATATTAACCGTTACAGTTCAGACATGAAATAAGCAAGCGTATGATTGCTTATTTCATAGGCGGAGTGTCTGAAAATGAATAAAAGGAAAAGTCGCAAGGCGATGACGGATGCGAAGCAGCCGCTTTTATGAATTTCAGCGCACCGAGAAATAATACAACATGAAGTAAGGCATCAAAGGAGTGATATTATGGGCAACGGTAACGCAGAAGAAAATGCACAGGACCGACAGGCTGCTTTCAAAGGTGCATTGACGGGAAAGCATCTGCCCGTACTCACCCTGGATAATAAATGGTATCGGTTGTTGAATAAGACCGGTTCCGTTCCGCTAAAAGAAACGGAAGATGCCCTGAATCAGCTGTTGAAACGACAAGGTAAGCTCAATACCGAGTCGAAGGATATCCGGAATCTGAAAAAGAAGCTGATGAAAGAGATCGTTCCTATGGTGGATGAGGCGGAACAGCAGGGCGAAAACAGTAAGCTGAACAAACAGATCGAGGATCATAAGCGCCTGATCGGGGAATGCAATGAGAAGCTGGAAGCATACGAAGATGAGTTAAAAGATATCCCCAGAGAGATCGAAAGAATAAATCTTCAGCTTATGATGTTTACTATGGACTGCTGCTATGATATTATGAAGGATAATGACAAACAGATCAAAGAGACTGCGGAGTGGGTGGGTGCGATCCGTATCGAACTGAAAAAACGACTGATCGAAAAACAGCAGATGGAACAGCAGAATCAGGAGATCTACAACTACATGCATGATATTTTTGGTGCAGAAGTGGTCAATCTGTTTGACATGAAATATAATCCGGAGCAAAAATAGTATGAGATATCTGGTAACTGCACAGGAAATGAAGCAATACGATAAAAATACCATAGAGTACCTCGGCATCCCGGGGCCGGTTCTGATGGAAAGAGCGGCTCTGGCTGCGGAGGATTTTCTGAAAGAGCGCTTTGATGCCGTGAAGGAACGGACAAAAGTGCTCATTTTTGCTGGTATGGGAAATAACGGAGGAGACGGTCTGGCTTTGGCGAGACTTCTTGCGGCGGACGGTTATACGGTAGCGGTACGACTTGTGGGAGATCCGGAGAAAGCCACAGAGCAATGGAAGAGCCAGTGGCAGACCCTGCAACATTTTCCGGTGAAGACAGACAGTAATACGCAGGCAGATGAATATAATGTGATTGTAGATGCCTTGTTCGGTGTAGGATTGAGCCGCCCGGTGGAAGGCATCTATGCGGAAGCCGTAGAAGAGATGAATGTGGCGGAAGGATTTAAGCTGGCACTGGATGTTCCCAGTGGGATCTGCTCGGACACCGGACGGGTGCTTGGTTGTGCTTTCCTGGCAGATGCAACGATTACTTTTGGTTTCTGCAAGAGAGGCCTTGTAATGTATCCGGGAACCGATTATGCCGGGCAGGTACACATTGCAAATGTGGGGATCGGACCGGAGAGCTTTCTGGGACAGAGCCCGGAGATGTATACTTATGACAGCTGTGAACAGCATCTGCCGGACAGAACATCCTCCGGGAATAAGGGAACCTTCGGCAAAGCTTTGCTGGTGGCCGGGAGCAACGGCATGGCCGGAGCAGCAATCCTGGCGGCAAGAGCGGCGTATCGTACCGGAGCCGGTATGGTAAAAGTAATCACCGCAGAGGAGAACCGGCAGATCTTACAGCAGGGAATTCCGGAGGCTTTGTACGGATCCTGCAGACAGCTGTCCGAGAGCATGGAATGGGCGGATGTTATTGCTGTCGGTCCCGGCATCGGCAGAGAGGAACAGGCACTGGAATGCCTGAAAAAAGTAGTGGAAAAGAGCAGAAAACCATTAGTGATGGATGCGGATGCACTGAATCTTCTGGCAGAAGAAAACGGTAAGGAATTGGCAGAGAAGCTGCGTACCCAGGGGGCAGAAGGCAGAATTATCATTCTGACTCCACATGTGGGAGAATTGTCCAGACTGCTTGCGAAGACCATCCCGGAATGCAAGAAGGAGCTTCCGGAGTGTGGCAGAGAACTGGCAGAACGGTTTCACGGTGTGGCGGTTGCCAAGGATGCAAGAACGATTGTATGTAAAGAACAGGGAGAATTTTATCTGAATACTACAGGCAACAGCGGTATGGCCACTGCGGGCAGCGGAGATGTCCTGACGGGTGTGATCCTGGGACTTTTAGCTCAGGGTATGAATGCAATTGATGCAGCTGTTAACGGTGTGTATCTCCATGGCAGAGCCGGTGAGCTGGCGGCAAAGCTCCATACGGAGTATGGGGTAATGGCGGGAGATATTGCGGATTGCCTGATGAAAGACTATGATGAGAAAGAAAGTGTGAAGAAATGATAAGCAAACTACAGGAAAAGATGAATTCCTACCAACGAGTATGGGCGGAAATAGATCTGGATGCCATTTGGGAGAATATGATCCATATGAAGGAAAATATTGCCCCGGAGACGAAGATACTGGCGGTCATAAAGACGGACGGTTACGGACACGGCGGTGTTCCCATTGCCAGAATGCTGGAGGATGTGGATTTTATGTTCGGCTATGCGGCAGCTACCTACGAGGAGGCACATGTCCTCAGGGAAGCCGGTGTGAAGAAACCGATCCTGATCCTGGGATATACTTTTCCTTATTGTTATGAGGAAATGATCCGGGAAGAGATCCGCCCGGCAGTGTATCGCAGGGATACCGTGGAAGAACTGGCAGAGGCCGCAGCAAAGGCCGGTAAGAAAGCCAAAGTGCATATCAAAGTGGATACCGGCATGGGAAGGATCGGTATCACTCCGGATGACGAAGGGCTGGATTTTGTAAAATTTGTCATGGAACATCCCGGACTGGAAGTGGAAGGTATCTTTACCCACTTTGCAAAATCGGATGAAGCGGATAAGACTTCTGCCAACCATCAGCTGGAACTGTTTCAGAATTTTATTGATAGAATACAGTCGGAACTGGGACTGGAGATTCCGGTAAAGCATTGTTCCAACAGTGCGGCAATTCTGGAAATGCCCCAGGCCAACATGGATATGGTACGGGCGGGAATCACGACCTACGGTTTATATCCTTCCGAAGAAGTAAGTAAGGATATTGTACCTCTGCGGGCTGCAATGTCTCTCTACAGTCATATCATTTACTGCAAGACGATCCATGCGGGGCAGAGTGTCAGCTACGGTGGATTGTTTACCGCAACAAAAGATACCAGAGTAGCCACCATCCCTGTAGGATATGGAGACGGGTATCCCAGAAGCCTGTCGGGAAAAGGCTACGTGCTGATCCACGGGAAAAAGGCCCCCATCCTCGGAAGGGTCTGCATGGACCAGTTCATGGTGGATATTTCCGGAATTCCCGGAGCCATGGAGGGCGATAAGGTGACGCTCCTTGGCGCGGATGGTCAGGAGCGGATCACGGCGGAAGAACTGGGAGAACTTTCCGGCAGATTCAATTATGAGTTTGTCTGCACACTGGGAAAACGAATTCCCAGAGTCTACCGTCGAAATGGTGAGATCACAGAAGTAAAAGATTATTTTGAAAATTTCTGACGGATCTAAAGTGTTCGTATAACTCCGGAAGAATCGGCAATACTTATGTTAAATCGCTGATGAAGGAGTAGAAATGAGAAGAGGAGATATCTATTACGCAGATTTGAGACCGGTCATAGGCTCGGAGCAGGGCGGCATCCGGCCGGTGCTGATCATCCAGAACGATGTGGGGAACAAACACAGTCCCACCGTGATCTGCGCTGCAATCACCTCAAAGATGAACAAGGCGAAGCTGCCTACGCATATTGAACTGAATGCCCGCCGCTACGATATGGATAAAGATTCCGTAGTGCTGCTGGAACAGCTGCGCACCATCGATAAAAAGAGGCTGAAAGATAAGGTATGCCATCTGGACGGAGACATTATGCGGAGAGTGAACCGGGCACTGAAAGTCAGCCTGGAGCTGGATACATAGCCCGATGCATAGTGTATCCGAAAATAGGATAAAATACGAAAGGATGAAATAAAATATGGACATGAGTGGGCCTGTGGCCATTTTTCTCTTTTTCCTGCTGTTGCTGGTGGATATGTTTTTCTATGGATTTGATGCCGCCATCGACAATCTGAATGAAAAGGAGATCCTACATAAAGCAGAGGAAGAAAAGGATCGCCGGTCCATGCGGCTGAGTGAAATGATCAGCCGTCCGGGGATCTATATCAATACGGTACAGCTGGTTATTACGCTGATCAATATTTTAATGGGAGCTTTTTATCTGAATATCTGGCTGCAGACCATTGACAAGGGACTTCATGTGATCAATGTGGGAGGCATGTCTCTGGAGAATGTGCCTACGGGAGTGCTTTCAGGGATTGCCACGGTATTGTCTTTTATTGCCATGATCTATATCCTGTTGACTTTCGGTGTGCTGATTCCCCGGAAAATGGCATCCAGACAGCCGGAGAAGTGGGCGTATGCCTGTATTGACCCGATTTATATTATCACCAGACTGCTGGCACCCCTGACGGGGCTGGTGAATCTGACAGCCAAGGGAATCCTGTTCCTCTTCGGTGTCCGCAACAATACGGATGAAAATGATGTGACCGAGGAAGAGATCATCAATATGGTGCAGGAAGGTCATGAGCAGGGTGTCATTCAGGCCAGTGAGGCGGAGATGATCTCCAACATTTTCGAATACGGAGACAAGGAAGCCCAGGATATCATGACACATCGTGGAAGTATCGTGGCCATTGATGGTGAGACGAAACTGAAAGATGCCATTGCTTCCATGCTGGGAGGCAAGAACAGCCGTTACCCTGTGTATGAGGAGAATATTGATCATATCATCGGTATCCTGCATCTGAAGGATGCCATGCGGTTCCATATCAGTGATGACAAGCTGGACCTGCCTATCGCAAAACTGGACGGGCTGCTCAGAGAGCCTTATTTTGTGCCGCAGACGAAAAATATCGATGAACTGTTCAAGGAAATGCAGTCCCAGAAGCTGCAGATGGCCATTGTGGTAGACGAATACGGACAGACCGACGGACTGATCGCCATGGAGGATATTCTGGAGGAGATCGTCGGCAATATCATGGATGAGTATGATGAGGATCAGGAATACATCAAGAACCGTGGCAAGGGCGAATATGTCATGGAAGGCAAGACTCCGTTAAAGGAAGTGGAAGAGCTTCTGGGTATTACCTTCGACGAGGAAGAATTCGAGACTTTGAACGGTTTCCTGATCTCCAGACTGGACCGGATCCCGGAACCGGACGAGCAGTTCGATGTGGACTATAAGGGATACAACTTTAAAATCCTTTCCGTGGTCAAAAAAATGATAGGAAGTGTGTTGGTCCGGAAGCTTCCGGAGGAAAAAACACCGCAGAATGCAGAAGACGGACAATCAGTGCTTGAAGAAAAAAGAAAATAATGCTATGATAGAAAGAGCGTTATTGCGTAAAGACTACGCATACAAAGAGAAAGAAACTTTAAGTTCAAAGGAGTAACAAAAATGTCAGGACATTCCAAATTTGCTAATATTAAGCATAAAAAAGAAAAGAACGATGCTGCAAAGGGTAAGATTTTTACCATTATTGGCCGTGAGATCGCAGTCGCTGTAAAAGAGGGCGGTCCCGATCCCGCCAACAATTTCAAACTGGCAACCGTTATTGCCAAGGCAAAAGCCAACAACATGCCCAACGATACCATCGAGCGCGGTATCAAGAAGGCAGCCGGAGATGTGGGCAATGTAAACTATAAGTATGTGACTTACGAAGGTTACGGCCCCAACGGTATCGCCATCATCGTAGATGCACTTACCGACAACACCAACCGTACCGCTGCCAACGTAAGAAGCGCATTCACCAAGGGACAGGGTAATGTAGGTACTCCCGGATGTGTATCCTTTATGTTCGATAAGAAGGGACAGATCATCGTGGACAAGGAAGAATGTGATATGGAAGCGGACGATCTGATGATGATCGCTCTGGATGCCGGAGCGGAAGATTTCTCCGAAGAGGATGACAGCTTCGAGATCCTGACTGATCCCGATAACTTCGAAGAGGTACGCAAGGCTCTGGAAGATGCCGGAATTCCCATGATCAGTGCAGAAGTTACCATGATTCCCCAGAATTATGTAACACTGACCGATGAGACTGCAGTGAAGAACTTACAGAGAACCCTGGAACTGCTGGAAGATGATGATGACGTTCAGGCAGTATATCATAACTGGGACGAATAAATTGAAAGGTTAGGGGTAACAGCATGGAGAAACTTGCAATTGTAGTTCCTTGTTATAATGAAGAAGAGGTGTTAAAGATTGCTTCCGAGGCACTGAGGGGTGTGCTGGATGATCTGATCCATAAGGGAAAGATCGCGGAAGACAGTTTTATTCTGTTTGTAAATGATGGCAGTAAGGATCGTACCTGGGAGCTGATCGAAGAAGAGCATCAGGCACATCCGGTGCAGGTATGCGGTGTAAAGCTGGCCGGCAATGTGGGACATCAGTTCGCACTGACTGCCGGACTAATCACTGCCATGGATCTGTCTGATGTGACGGTTTCCATTGATGCAGATCTGCAGGATGATGTAGCTGTGATCGAGGAAATGATCGATAAGTTCCACAACGGCTGTGATATCGTATACGGTGTCCGTAAGGAGCGTAAGACCGATACTTTCTTCAAACGTACCACGGCGCAGGGATTTTATAAAGTCATGGAAATGATGGGGGTCAAGACTGTTTACAATCATGCGGATTTCCGACTGATGTCCAAGCGCGCGGTAGAACAGTTCTCCAAGTATCAGGAGACCAATCTGTTCTTAAGAGGTATGATGCCTTTGATCGGTTATCAGACGGACTGTGTATACTATGACCGTAAGGAAAGAGTGGCCGGTGAGTCCAAGTATCCTCTGAAGAAGATGCTTGCATTGGCATTCAACGGTATTTCTTCCTTCAGTGTGAAGCCTATCAGTATGATCCTGGGTGCCGGTATGATCATTGTGGCCTTAAGCCTTCTGGCAGCTATTTATGCGCTGATCTCTTATTGTACCGGACATGTGGTACCGGGCTGGACTTCCCTGATCCTGTCCATCTGGTTCCTGGGTGGTATTCAGTTAATGGCCATCGGACTGGTGGGCCAGTATATCGGCAAGATTTACATTGAGGTAAAACATCGTCCCAGATATAACATCGAAAAGGTACTGAAATAATGAATTATAAAAAGAATGTAATAAGTGTAATACTGTGGTTACTTTCTGCAATTATGGCGGGAACCGGAGCGATGATGGTCACTATGCCAAGCGCTCCGGAGGAATCCCAATGGATCGGCCTTGTGATAGCAGGTGTATGGCTTGCTGTCACAGGGCTTGTTGCTTTTCTGCTGTCAAGAGGACTGCAAAAGAGCAGAGAGAAAAAAACAAACGTAGATAATCGGCAGACTGCACTTGTGGTCGAAGGAATCCTCACAGTGCTGTTGGTAGCGGCGGGGATTGTCCTGAGGATTCGTGAAATCCAGCTGATGGATCTGGATGTAGCGGCGGAGGATGTCTGGTTTGATACGGTCCGAGTGACAACACAGACGCAGATCCCACAGGTAGTACATGGCGCGGTTTATCTGTATCTGCAGATACTGCACGGGCTTTTGCTGCTCCTCGGCAATAAGATCACCGTGGCACTCGGATTCCAGGCGGGCTTACAGATTCTTGGCTGGATTCTTTGTTATTTTGCGGTCCGCCGATTAACTGGACCGGCTGCGGCAGTTACGGCGCTGGGATTTGGAATGCTCTGGCCATTGTGCTGGAAGGTAGTAGTATTGGGACCGGAGGAACTTTATCAGATGTTATGGATGATAGGCCTGTGTCTGGTTGCGGCAGCACTGAATACCTTCCGACGAAAAGGTGAACAGAAGGGTGTCCGCCCGATTCTCAGTTTTTTTATCGCTGGTGTGGCAATGGGAGTGCTGACCTATCTGGATATCACGGGTTTATTACTGTATCTTCCGATACTTTCGGTTTTTGCACTGGAGACAGCGGAAGAGGAAACTGTGGGATTTTTACATAGAATGTGGGCAGCATTACTGGCAGCTTTCGGAGGCGCAGTCGGATTCTTTGTTTCAATCGCAGTAGACGCCTGTGTCAGCGGGAAACTTATGGGAAATGTTCTCACTGCATGGGGACGGCTGTTCCAACCGTCTGCTTTTTCCTGGCCGGTTGCAATTTACGACGGTACTATGACGACCGGAGCGGATACTGTGGTAGCCGGCAAGATTCTGATCTTTTTATTGGTAACAATGCAAATTCTCGGTGTATTTGGTTTCTGGTGTCAGAAACGCAGAGAACGTCAGAGTATCTGGATCCTTTTGTGGATTGTGTTGGAGTTACTGATGACGTTTCAGATCACAACCCCGGATATTCAGGGAATGTGGATGCATGTCCGGCTTCGTTATCTTCTCATTGGAGCCGGAGTACAAAGCCTGATTCCCTATGTGACCATGATGCAGGAAAAAGAAAGGGAGAGTACGGAAACGGTGAAACGCAGATCCCGGCTGAAAGTACAGGATCTGGAGACCGAGGAATTCCCGGAGGAAGAGCCAGCGGATTTCCAGGAAGAGCCTGTAGAAACGGAAAAAATACAGCTGATCGAAAATCCACTGCCCCTGCCGAAAAAGCATGTGCATAAGGTACTGGATTATAAGCTGGATAATGACGATGACAGTGATTTTGATTATCCGGTAGCGGATGACGATGATTTTGATCATTAAAAATCTGTTGGTTTCCTAATGAAATGTTGGATTGACGGACATACTAAAAGACGATACGAGAGGTGGAATGCCTTTGTGTCGTCTTTTTTTGTTATTTAAATTTTCAAAATCATAAAATCATTGAAACTGGGAGGAAACAGGCCATGCAGAATCAGAAAGATAACAATCAGAACAAGAATGAAGCGCCGAAGACCGAGGCGGAAGAACACAGAGACGAAAGAATTGAAAAAACGGGACAACTGACGCTGTCGGATGCGGCATCCGGGGAAAAGATCCATCTGCTGACCATTATCGGTGAAATCGAAGGGCATGATAATCTCTCCGGTAATTCGAAGACTACGAAATATGAGCATATCCTGCCACAACTGGCAGCCATCGAAGACAGTGAAGAAATAGGCGGTGTGCTGGTACTTTTAAATACCATGGGCGGAGATGTGGAGGCGGGACTGGCTATTGCAGAGATGCTGGCATCTTTAAGCAAACCCACCGTATCCCTGGTGCTGGGTGGCAGTCATTCCATCGGGGTGCCTATTGCGGTGAGTTGTGACTATTCCTTCATCGTACCCACTGGAACCATGGTGATACATCCGGTAAGAATGAATGGCATGGTGATCGGTGTGCCCCAGACCTTTGAATATTTTAAACTGATCCAGGATCGGATCACGGGCTTTGTATGCAAACACTGTAAAATCAGCCGGACAAAACTGGAAGAACTCATGATGGAGACCGGATTCTTAACGAAGGATGTGGGAAGCATTCTGGTGGGAGAAGAAGCGGTGAACCACGGTATTATTGACGAAGTGGGAGGTATCGACCGGGCCATCTGCAGGCTTCGGAAGATGATCGAAGGGAACAGAAAAAGGGATGACAAGGCCATGGAAAAATGATATACTTCTAATTATGACTATAATGAAGTTAGGAGTATGATGACATGGCATCTTCATCAGGCAAAAGAACATCATCTTCCAATAGGACGAGAAAAAGTACCACAAACAGCCGCAGCAGGCAGGCGCAGAGAACAGCACAGGACAGTGAACTGTTCCATGAGATCGGTCTGATCGTTTTGTTTGTGGTAATGGTGATATTATTTTGTTGTAATTTTGGTATTATCGGCCCGGTCGGCAATGCGGTCAGCGGGGTCTTATTCGGTATCTTTGGATTTACTGCATATATAGCACCTATTGTGATATTTCTGGCTGTGGCTTTCTGGTTCGCCAATGAGGGGAACCCTACCGCTGTACGCAAAATGATTGCAGGTGTCGTATTGTTTCTGATGCTCGGTGTGATCTGTGATCTGATCGCCAGGACTGCCGGCTCTATGGAACAGTATGATATCAAACTGTTATATACAAACTGCAGTACCGGTAAAAAGGGCGGAGGTATTCTGGCAGGAAGTATCTGCTATCTGTTGCTGCATTATCTGGAGACGGTAGGAACGGTTCTGGTGGTCTTATTGTGTTCTGTGATCAGTCTGATCCTGGTAACGGAGCGTTCTTTCTTAAACAGTATGCGAAACGGTGGTGACCGGATCCGGGAACTGTCCAGAGAGGATGCAGTGCGCAGACGGGAAAATGCACAGATCCGCAGACAGGAACAGGAGGAACGTAATTCCCAGAGAGAGGAAGCCCGTCGTATCCGGGAAGAGGAACGACGGATCCGTGAGGAAGAGCGCAGACTCCGTGCGGAAGAGAAAGAGAATGAGCAGATCTTAAACGCCATTCCCCGCAGAGAGAAAAAAGTCAGCGGTGTTATGATGGACACTTCCCTGAAAAAGCAGGAGACACAGCCTGTGGGAAGACGGGAAGATATTCATGAGATCGTTTATGAAGAGGATGCACAGGAGATTCCTGTTGTGGAAGAGACCAGAGTGACCTCCAGCGATTTTGATAAGATCAAGGTAACGGGAATGCATCAGGTGACCATGCAGGAGGCTGCAGCAGAAGAACCTTACGAGGAGATCCCCGTGGAGGAAGTGACCAGTGCTGCTACCTTCAAAAAACCTTTTGAACGCAGAGAATCCTGGCAGGAGGAGGCAGCACTCCTGACACCTCAGGCGGAATCTATCCGGATTCACAAGGAAGATATCCCGGAGCCTGTAGAGGAACCGGTTACGGAATGGCAGTCATCCTCCGATATGCGGCAACTGCAGCCGGAGACTGAGCCTGTCGTGCGGGAACCTGCAGAGACAGCAACGGCGGAAAGCCGCATACGACCGAAAATCACGGCACCGGAGCCGCCAAAGGGTAATTCTCTGGCAGAGGATCAGATACATAAGGATATTGCGAAAGCGGCCAAACAGCCTCCGGCAGAATACCGGATTCCGCCTCTGAGCCTGTTACAGAAGGGAAAAGCAGCTACAGGAGATTCCTCCAGAGAATTGAAAGAGACCGCCATGCGCTTGCAGCAGACGTTAAATACTTTCGGTGTAAAGGTAACGATTACCGATATCAGCCAGGGTCCCAGTGTTACCCGCTATGAACTACAGCCGGAACAGGGCGTAAAGGTATCCAAGATCGTAGGCCTGGCAGATGATATCAAGCTGAATCTGGCGGCAACGGATATTCGTATTGAGGCACCGATCCCCGGAAAGGCAGCTATCGGTATCGAAGTCCCGAACAAAGAGAACATGACAGTAGCACTCCGGGATCTGTTAGAGAGCAAAGAGTTTCAGGAGTTTAATTCCAATATTGCATTTGCCGTAGGTAAGGATATCGCGGGCAAGACTGTGGTGGCGGATATTGCCAAGATGCCTCATATGCTGATCGCCGGAGCTACCGGTTCCGGTAAGTCCGTATGCATTAATACGCTGATCATGAGTATTTTGTACAAGGCGCATCCGGATGATGTGAAACTGATCATGGTGGATCCGAAGGTCGTGGAACTGAGTGTCTATAACGGCATTCCTCATCTGCTGATCCCGGTAGTGACAGATCCCAAGAAAGCATCTGCTGCATTGCACTGGGGCGTCAGTGAGATGGAAGACCGTTATCGGAAGTTTGCCGATTATAATGTCCGTGATCTGAAGGGGTATAACAAGAAAATAGAGACTATGCCTGTTCCGGAAGGAGAGGAAGCACCGAAGAAGATGCCGCAGATCGTCATTATCGTGGACGAGCTGGCGGATCTGATGATGGTATGCCCCGGCGAAGTGGAGGAATCTATCTGTCGTCTGGCACAGTTGGCCAGAGCCGCAGGTATCCATCTGATCATCGCTACCCAGCGACCCAGTGTGGATGTCATCACCGGACTGATCAAGGCCAATATGCCCAGTCGTGTGGCATTCTCCGTATCCAGCGGTGTGGATTCACGAACGATCCTGGATATGAACGGTGCGGAGAAATTGCTTGGTAAAGGCGATATGTTATTCTACCCGCAGGGTTATTCCAAACCGGCCAGAGTACAGGGTGCTTTTGTGTCCGACAAGGAAGTATCCGATGTGGTGGATTATCTCAAGAACCAGGCACTGGGCAATACCTATAGCAACTATGCAGAAGATATTGAAGAGAAGATCAAAAATATCGGCTCGTCAGGTGGTTCCTCCGGAAGCGGCTCTGGTGGCGGTAACGACAGGGACGAATATTTTGAGGAGGCCGCAAGGTTTATTATTGATAAAGACAAGGCCAGCATCGGCATGTTGCAGCGTGTGTTGAAAATCGGTTTCAACCGTGCTGCCAGAATCATGGATCAGCTTTGCGAATACGGCGTGGTAGGTGAAGAAGAAGGCACTAAACCCAGAAAAGTACTTATGAGCATGGAACAGTTCGAACAGCTGTTGGAGGAAATCTGACATTCGTTCGAGACTGTCTGAATAAACGGAGGGAAAAAGGACATGAAAACAGATATTGAAATCGCACAGGAAGCGGTAATGGAGCCCATCACCAAAGTGGCTGAAAGTATTGGCATTGAAGCAGATGACCTGGAACTTTACGGAAAATACAAGGCAAAGCTTTCCGAAGAATTTTTACGTAAGATCCAGGATCGTCCCAATGGAAAACTGATTCTGGTAACAGCTATCAACCCAACTCCTGCAGGAGAGGGTAAGACCACGACCACTGTTGGGCTGGGAGAAGCTTTCGGCAGAATGGGCAAAAAGGCTGTAATTGCGCTCAGAGAGCCGTCCTTAGGCCCCTGCTTTGGTATCAAAGGTGGAGCTGCCGGCGGCGGCTATGCACAGGTAGTGCCTATGGATGAACTGAATCTGCATTTTACCGGTGATTTTCATGCCATCACCTCTGCCAACAACCTGTTGGCTGCGCTGCTGGACAATCATATCCAGCAGGGCAATGATCTGGGCATCGATACCCGGCAGATTGTGTGGAAGCGCTGTGAGGACATGAATGACAGAGTCCTTCGTAATATTGTGGTAGGACTTGGCAACAAGACAGACGGCTTTGTCAGAGAGGATCATTTTGTCATTACCGTAGCCAGTGAGATCATGGCGATCCTGTGTCTGGCAGACGATATGAAGGATCTGAAGGAGCGCCTGTCCAGAATCGTTGTGGCTTACAACTATCAGGGTGAGCCGGTGACCGCCGGCCAGCTGAAAGCAGTCGGTGCCATGGCAGCACTGTTAAAGGATGCCATCAAGCCCAATCTGATCCAGACCTTAGAGCATACTCCCGCATTGGTACACGGAGGTCCGTTTGCCAACATCGCTCACGGATGTAACTCCGTCAGAGCTACTAAGGCAGCCATGAAGATGGCAGACTATTGCATCACGGAAGCCGGCTTCGGTGCGGATCTGGGAGCAGAGAAATTTTTCGATATCAAATGTCGTAAGGCAGGACTTACTCCTGATGCAGTGGTACTGGTAGCAACCATCCGTGCACTGAAATACAACGGTGGCGTTGCAAAGGCGGATCTGGGAGCAGAGAATCTGGAAGCGTTGAAAAAAGGTATTGTGAATCTGGAGAAACATATTGAGAATCTTCAGAAATATGGTGTGCCTGTAGTGGTTACCCTGAACTCTTTTATCACCGACAGTGAGGCGGAGACCGCTTATGTCAGAGAATTCTGTGAGACAAGAGGCTGTGAGTTTGCACTCTCCGAAGTGTGGGAGAAAGGCGGAGAGGGTGGAATCGCTCTGGCTGAGAAAGTATTAAAAGCAATCGACGAAAAAGAGAATCATTTCCATGTTTTATATGAAAATGAACTGTCTCTTCAGGATAAGATCAAAAAGATCGCGCAGGAGATCTACGGAGCGTCTGATGTAGTGTTTGCTCCGGCGGCAGCAAAACAGTTAAAGAGACTGACGGAACTTGGCTTTGGTGATCTGCCGGTATGTATGGCAAAGAACCAGTATTCTCTGTCAGATGATCCTACGTTACTGGGAAGACCTTCCGGTTTTGAATTGAATGTAAGAGAGGTCTATGTGTCTGCAGGTGCCGGTTTTGTTGTAGTGCTCACCGGTGCGGTCATGACCATGCCCGGCCTGCCCAAGGCTCCAGCTGCTTACAATATCGATGTGGATGACAGCGGTAGGATCGTAGGCTTGTTCTAGTAAGGAGGAAAGTGTCTCATGGCACAGTTAATAGATGGAAAAGTTATTTCCGCACAGATTAAAGATGAAGTCAAAGAAAAAGTCGCAGGGTTAAAAGAGCAGGGCTGCGAAGTAACGCTGGCGGTGATCCAGGTAGGTGCGGATCCCGCATCTTCCGTATATGTCCGCAACAAGAAAAAGGCCTGCGAATATGTAGGTATCCGGTCTCTGGCATATGAACTTCCAGAGGAGACAACAGAGGAAAAATTACTGGAGCTGATCCGGGAATTAAATGACAGAACCGATGTCAACGGCATTCTGGTGCAGCTGCCGTTACCGAAACATATTGACGAAGAAAAGGTACTGGATTCCATTTCTTCTTTAAAGGATGTAGACGGATTTCATCCCCAGAATGTCGGTGCACTCTGCATCGGCAAGCCGGGCTTTGTGTCCTGTACTCCTGCAGGAGTCATACAGCTGCTGAAGCGTTCCGGTATTGAGATCGCCGGAAAAGAGTGTGTGGTGGTAGGCAGAAGTAATATCGTCGGCAAGCCCATGGCATTGTTGCTGCTTCGGGAGAACGGTACGGTGACGGTGGCTCACAGCCGTACCAAAGATCTGAAAGAAGTAACCAAAAGAGCGGATATTCTGGTGGTGGCTGTCGGCAAGCCGAAAATGATCACGGCAGAATATGTAAAAGAGGGTGCGGTTGTCATTGACGTGGGAATTCACCGCAACGAAGAAAACAAGTTGTGCGGTGATGTGGACTTTGACAGTGTGGAGCCTGTATGCAGCGCCATTACTCCGGTTCCCGGCGGCGTAGGTCCTATGACCATAGCTATGCTGATGAATAACTGCCTGGAATCGGTATCCTTGCAGGCAGTAAGAGGATAATTATATGAAGTGTCCGAATTGCGGGGCGGAAATGAAAGAAGGTACGCTTTACTGCGAGCACTGCGGGGAGGATATCCATATTGTTCCCGATTTTGAACCGGAAATTGAATACAATATGGAGCAGACTCTGCATGATATTGCCAGGGAAATGACACCGGAAGAAGATGCCACGGACGATCAGGATGTACAGCAGAGCATGACGGAATTGCAGGACTGGGATGAAGAACCGCTGGAAAATACGGCAAAACATCCATTTCGCTGGAAATTCATTGTGCTGATCCTGGTGCTTGCGGTAGTAGCGGTGGTATGTACCGGTTTCGGAATCTCTTATTCCCACTATCATTCCGCTGAATATCAGATAAAGAGTGCGAGAGAGTATGTAGCTTCCGGGGAATACGATCAGGCGATCACCTGTTATGAACGTGCGCTGGAAATCGATCCGGGGAACATCACCTTAAAATTTGAACTGGCGGATATTTATTTTCAGAAGAACAACAAAATGGAATATGAATATCTGCTTCGGGAGATTGTTGCGGATGCCGCAGCTACTTCCGAACAACTGGAAAGTGCTTATGGAAAGCTGATCGCCATCTATGCGGCCAGGGAAGATTATAAGACCATTAATGATCTGTTGTTGAACTGTGGTAATGTAAATATTATGAGTAAATACCAGAGCTATATGGCAATGGAACCGGAATTCAGTCTGCAGGAGGGATATTATACCAGCATCCAGCCTTTGAAACTGACAACTTTCGGAAGTGGTAAGATCTACTATACTACCGACGAAACCGAACCGGGAGAACACAGTCTGCTGTATACGGCACCCATCCTTTTAGAGAGCGGTGATTACTGTATCAAAGCCGTCTACATCAATGAGAATGGGATCAGTAGTCCAGTGGTTACCAAAAATTACCATATTGAGATCGAGGAACTGAGTGCTCCTGAGGTAACGGCGGTCAGTGGGGATTATGAATTCCCAATCAATATCGAGGTGACCGACGGATATGATGTTTATTACACAACGGATGGTTCCGATCCTACGCAGAATTCCACGGTGTATAATGGACCGATCCCCATGCCTCTTGGCAAATCAGTCTTCCGGTTTATCCGCATTGCGGAAGGAAGAAAGAGCGAGATCGTGGAGAAAAGCTACAATCTGGTCATGAACACGGAGTTTATGCCGGAGGATGCCGTGACAAAAGTAGTGAATTATGCCATAGAAAGTGGTAAAATAACGGAAGCATCCGGAAGCTTTGATGAATCCGCTGCCGCATATCTCTATCAGTATCAGTATGTGACGAACATCAACAAGATAGATGATTTCTATGTTGTTGCCGAGATCTACCGGGGAGAAGATGGGACAGTCACAAAGACGGGGAATCTGTTCGCCGTAAATGCCTATACCAGGGAACTGTACAAATTGCAGACCGACGAAAGCGGCCGCCATTATACGCTTGGTGATCGTTTAGATATATAATCCTAACAGAAGGGACGGAAAAAGAGAAATGTATAAGATCGTAAAAAAACAGGAGCTGACAACCAACATCTATCTTATGGAGGTAGAAGCAAACAGAGTGGCAAAGACCTGTGAACCCGGTCAGTTTGTCATCGTAAGAATGGATAGCGAGAGTGAGCGTATCCCTCTGACTATCTGTGATTACAACAGAGAAAAAGGAACAGTAACCATTGTGTTCCAGACCGTTGGTGCCGGTACAAAACTGATGGCACAGCTTTCCGAGGGAGAATACTTCCATGATTTCGTAGGTCCTCTGGGATGTCCTTCCGAGCTGGTAGAACAGCCTCTGGATGAGGTAAAGGCAAAGAAGATCCTCTTCGTGGCTGGTGGTGTCGGTGCGGCACCGGTATATCCCCAGGTAAAATGGCTGCATGAGCATGGCGTTGCTGCAGATGTTATCGTGGGAAGCAAGACCAAAGATCTTCTGATCCTGGAGAAGGAGATGGAAGCTGTCGCAGGAAATCTGTATGTAACCACCGATGACGGCTCCTATGGAAGAAGCGGTATGGTAACCCAGACCATCAAGGATCTGGTGGCAGAAGGTAAAAAGTACGATCTGTGTATTGCCATCGGTCCTATGATCATGATGAAATTCGTGTGTCTCTTAACCAAAGAACTGGAGATTCCCACAGTTGTCAGTCTGAATCCTATTATGGTAGACGGTACGGGAATGTGCGGCGCATGCCGTGTAACTGTCGGCGGCAAGGTAAAGTTCGCCTGTGTAGACGGACCGGAGTTCGATGGACATGAAGTAAACTTTGATGAGGCAATGAGACGTCAGCAGATCTACAAGACTGCAGAAGGACGTGCAATGCTGGCCCTGGAAGAGGGAGATACCCATCACGGTGGCTGCGGCAACTGCCAGTAGTCATACAAAAGTTTGAACACGATAAATCAGAAAGGCATGGTTAAAATAAAATGGATGTATTAAAGAGAATTCCTGTCAGAGAGCAGGATGCGAAGGAACGTGCTACCAATTTCAAAGAGGTTTGTCTCGGATATAACAAAGAAGAAGCAATGGAAGAGGCTTCCCGCTGCATTAACTGTAAAAATGCACAGTGTGTAAAGGGCTGCCCCGTAGCAATCCAGATTCCACAGTTCATTGAACAGGTGAAGAACGGCAACATTGAAGAGGCTTATCGTATTATCAGTGAATCCAGCGCCCTTCCCGCTGTCTGCGGCCGTGTATGCCCTCAGGAAAGCCAGTGTGAAGGAAAATGTATCCGTGGCTTCAAGGGAGATCCGATCTCCATCGGTAAGCTGGAGCGTTTTGTGGCTGACTGGGCAAGAGAGAATGGCATCAAGCCCACTCCCGCAGCACAGAAGAACGGTAAGAAGGTAGCTGTGATCGGTTCCGGCCCTGCTGGTCTTACCTGTGCCGGAGATCTGGCAAAGCTGGGATATGATGTGACCATTTTCGAAGCACTGCATGAGGCAGGCGGTGTACTGGTATACGGTATTCCCGAGTTCCGTCTTCCCAAGACCGGTGTTGTGGCAAAAGAAATCGAGAATGTAAAATCTCTCGGCGTTCATATTGAGACTAACGTGGTGGTAGGTAAATCCGTGACCATCGACCAGCTGATGGATGAGGAAGGTTTTCAGGCTGTATTCATCGGTTCCGGTGCCGGACTGCCGAAGTTCATGGGTATCCCCGGTGAGAATGCCAACGGTGTCTTCTCTGCCAACGAGTACCTGACCAGAAGCAACCTGATGAAGGCTTTTGATCCCGACTCCAGAACTCCTATCATGCATGGTAAGAAGGTAGCCGTTGTCGGCGGCGGTAACGTGGCGATGGATGCAGCAAGAACCGCACTTCGTCTGGGTGCGGAGGTACACATTGTATACCGTAGAAGCGAAGAGGAGCTGCCTGCCAGAGTGGAAGAAGTACATCATGCAAAAGAGGAAGGCATCATCTTTGATCTGCTGACCAATCCTACTGAGATTCTTTCCGATGATAAGGGATGGGTGACCGGTATGAAGTGCATCCGCATGGAACTGGGTGAGCCCGATGAGAGCGGCAGACGCCGTCCGGTAGAGGTTCCGGGATCTGAATTCGTGATGGAACTGGATACCGTGATCATGTCTCTGGGTACTTCCCCGAATCCTCTGATCTCTTCTACAACCAAGGGATTGGATACCAACAAGTGGAAGTGCATCATTGCGGACGAGAACAATGGTAAGACCACAAAGGAAGGTGTCTATGCCGGCGGAGATGCGGTAACCGGAGCAGCGACCGTTATTCTGGCCATGGGCGCAGGAAAAGCTGCTGCCAAAGGCATTGACGAATATCTGAGTACAAAATAAACACCCCGGATCCTGTCCACAGACAGGATGGAATGGAGGATTACATGGTAAGACATATTGTTCTGTGGAGTCTGGAAGGCAATCTGACAAAACAGGAAAAGAAAGAGACCGCCGGGAAGATCAAGGAGTTACTGGAGCCCATCAAAGAGAAGGTTCCCGGTGCCGTAAAGGTGGAAGTGATCATCAATGAACTGGACAGCAGCAACCGGGATGTGGCTCTGATCTCTGAGTTTACAGATACTGAGGCGCTGGCTGCCTATCAGGTGCATCCGGATCATCTGGCAGCAAAGGAATATATTGGATCCGTGGCAGGCAACAGAGCCTGCCTGGATTACGAGTATTAAGGATGGTGTTGGTATATGGCATGGTGTCCGAAATGTAAAAACGAATATCGGGAAGGAATCACCGTATGTCCCGATTGCGGAGAAACGCTGGTAAGCGAGGAAGAATTGACGGACTGGACTTCCGTGCTGTTCGGTGAACAGGACGAAATGGAGAAACTGAAAGACTTCCTTACATACAATGGGATCCGCAAGAGCAAACTTTCCTTCGATGAGGCGGAGCAGGTCTATGAACTGTTTGTAGATGCAAAAGAGGAAAAACAGGCGAAGACGATTGCCCGGGTATTTCTGGAACAGCAGGAAAAAGAGCGGACGGAAAATGCTGCTGAGGAAGAGGCTGCGGTAGATGAATTCCTGATGCCGGAGACAGAAGAAGCATCGGAGGAAGTCAATCCCGGAGAACTGCTGAAAACAGCTTCCGCCCAGGGTGGACTTACTTATATGAACAGTGGAGCCAAAGCAGAGGAGAATCGTTCCTCTGCCTGGGTACTGCTGGTGGTGGGAATCCTCGGAATGCTTGTCATGATCCTGGGAATTACCGGCGTACTTCCTTTGAACATCGGCAACCCCTATATGTTCTACGGAGTGATGAGTGCTGTTTTCATTCTGTTCATTGTCATGGGCGTGGTATCCATGCGGAATGCAAAGCTTTTTGAGAAAAAGGCAGAGTCCGAGAACTCTCTGGTGGATACTCTTCTGAAGTGGAGTGAAGAAAATCTGACGGCGGAAAAAATTGACGCTCAGATTGAAAATGCTGCAGATACACCGGAAGAGGCTCTTTATTACAAGAGATTCGAAGTAATCCGCAGCCAGATGAATCATCAGTTTATGAATCTGGATCAGCAGATGCTGGAGAACCTTATTGACACAAAGATCTATGAACAGATCTTCCCGGATACAAACGGAGCAGAAGAATGATCAAAATATCCATCGTATGTGTAGGGAAGATCAAGGAGAAATTTTTCCGGGACGCCATAGAAGAATACAGCAAACGTCTTGGGCGTTATACGAAGTTAAATATCATCGAAGTGACGGATGAAATGACACCGGATGGAGCCAGTGCGGCTCTGGAAGATCAGATCCGTGAAAAAGAAGGGGCAAGGATCCTGGCGAAACTGCCACAGGATGCCCTGATCGTTACGCTGGAGATTGCCGGTAAAAACTTTTCTTCCGAAGAATTTGCGGCATGGATTGAAGATTGCACTGTCAGAGGAAAAAGCCATATCTGTTTTGTCATTGGCGGATCGCTTGGTTTGCATCCAAGTGTCTGTAAAAGAGCGGATCTGGCCTTAAGCTTTTCCAAAATGACATTTCCTCATCAGTTGATGCGAGTGATCCTGTGCGAACAGATCTATCGTGCATTCCGGATCATTCAGCACGAACCTTACCATAAATAAAGAGTAAAAGTAGAAGTATATGACAAAAAAACAACGTGCATTAGAAATTATAGAACGTCTGAAAAAGGAATACCCGGATGCCGGATGCACTCTGGATTACGATCAGGCATGGAAACTGCTTGTCAGTGTCCGCCTGGCAGCTCAGTGTACCGATGCCCGGGTAAATATCGTAGTGGAAAAGCTGTATGAGAAGTTCCCGGATGTGGATGCCCTGGCAGAGGCTCCGGTGGAAGAGATCGAGGCCATTGTAAAGCCCTGTGGCCTGGGTCACAGCAAGGCGAGAGATATCAGTGCCTGCATGAAGATTCTGCGGGATAAATATGACGGAAAGGTTCCAGACGATTTTGACGAATTATTGTCTCTGCCTGGAGTGGGCAGAAAAAGTGCGAATCTGGTCATGGGGGATGTCTTTGGCAGACCTGCCATTGTGACAGACACCCACTGTATCCGCCTGGTGAACCGTATGGGACTTGTGGACGGGATCAGGGAACCGGCAAAGGTGGAGAAGGAGCTGTGGAAGATCATTCCGCCCGAAGAAGGCAGCGATTTCTGCCACAGACTGGTATATCACGGCAGAGAAGTGTGCACCGCCAGAACCCATCCTTACTGCGAAAAATGCTGTATCAGTGACATCTGTAAAAAAGTCGGCATATAAAAGGCGGACAGGGAAATCTACTGCCGCAGACAGGAGCAAAGCCTATGAGGATGTATGACATTATCATGAAAAAAAGAAACGGCGGAGAGCTTTCGAAAGAAGAGATCCACTTTTTTATCGAGGGCTATACCCGTGGAGAGATTCCTGATTATCAGGTATCCGCGCTGATGATGGCAATCTACTTTCAGAAGATGACCGAGAAGGAGACTTATGAACTGACCATGGCCATGGCACACAGTGGTGAGATGCTGGATCTGTCCGGAATCCATGGCTGCAAGGTGGACAAACACAGTACCGGAGGTGTGGGGGATAAGACTTCTCTGGCATTGACACCCATGGTGGCTGCCTGTGGGATCCCGGTGGCCAAGATGAGCGGCAGAGGCCTGGGCCATACCGGAGGGACCATTGACAAGCTGGAAAGCTTTCCCGGATTTTCCACATCACTGACCACGAAGCAGTTTATTGAAAATGTGAATCGGATCGGCATTGCCATTATGGGACAGACCGCAGATCTGGCACCGGCGGATAAAAAGCTGTACGCCCTGCGGGATGTGACAGCTACCGTAGATAATATGTCCCTGATTGCCAGTTCCATCATGAGCAAGAAACTGGCAGCCGGTGCAGATGCCATTGTACTGGATGTCAAGACCGGAAGCGGTGCCTTTATGAAGAGCAGGGAGGATGCTTTTGCTCTGGCGGAGGAAATGGTGAAGATCGGTAAGAATGCCGGACGTAAGACTATTGCTGTAATCTCGGATATGGATCAGCCGCTGGGCCGGGCCGTGGGAAATGCCCTGGAAGTGAAGGAAGCCATTGCAACCCTGCGGGGAGAGGGCCCGGAAGATTTCAAAGAACTTTGTATGGTACTGGGAAGTCGGATGTTACTTGCCGGTAGTAAGGCGGAGAGTGTCGAAGAGGCCAGAAATATGCTTACAAATGTCATCAGAGATGGCAGTGCTTTACGGAAGCTGGAGCAGTTTGTGGAGGCCCAGGGCGGTGACCCTGCGGCGGTAACGAATCCGGAGCTTCTGCCGAAGGCATCCATGGTGGTTCCTGTCTGTGCGGACAGAGACGGCTTTGTAGAAAAAATTGCCTGTGAGGATATCGGAATTTGTTCTCTGCTCTTAGGCGGCGGAAGAGAGACCAAGGAAAGTGAGATCGACCTGTCTGTTGGCATCCTCTTAGAGAAGAAAAAAGGGGATGCAGTGAAAAAGGGAGAGGTACTGGGATACCTTCATGCCAATGATGAGAAACGCCTGGAAGCGGCGAAGGAAAAGTTCCGGAGTGCCTATTTCATCACCGGCCATCAGCCGGAGGCAGAACCTCTGATCAAAGGGATTTTACAGTAACATATTCCGGCATCCGCTTTCATATAGTTTTATATGAAAATGAAGAGAATGCCATCGAAAAAAGAAAAATGGATCGATTCCCTGCAGTTACCCAAGGATGTCTGTATGGGAGCACTGCGGGTGACGCTGACGGGAAACTCCGAAGTCTGGATTGAAAATTACAGAGGAATCCTGGAATATACCGGAGAGCGGATCCTTTTGCAGGCCAAGACCTGTCAGGTGTGCCTGGAGGGAACCAGACTTTCCATCGACTATTATACCAATGAAGATATGAAGATCAGCGGAAATATCAGTGCACTGCGATATTTGCGTGAATAATCCTTTGAATGAGAGGTTAACAGGATGACGGAGTGGGTCAAACGTCTGCAGGGTTATGTGAAGATCCGGGTATGGGGCTTTGCACCGCAGCGATTTATCAATCTGTGCAGTAATAAGGGAATATTGCTGTGGAATATAGAAAAACAGGAAGATGTTTATACCATGTGCATCGGCCTGCGGTCTTTTTACGAACTGCGGCCCATCGCCAGAAAGACAAAAGTAAGGGTAGTCATATCGGAAAGATATGGACTACCCTTTTTTGTGCCGGGAATGCTGCGCAGAAAAGCGTTTCTGGCAGGTTTATTTCTGGCGGTGGCTTTCTGGCTGATTTCGTCTTTATTTGTGTGGGATATTCAGGTGACTGGCAATTATCAGGTGACGGATGACGTGTTCTATTCCTTCCTGGAGCAGGAGGGCATTCACACCGGAATGCGAAGGAGTGAACTGAATATAGGTGAGCTGGAAAAACAGATAAGACGGAAGTTTTCGCAGGTTACCTGGACCTCCGGCCGTCTGGACGGGACCAGACTGGTGATCGAAGTAAAGGAAAACGATATGTCGCTTCCAGAAGTCGTGCAGGATGCTGCAGGGGCAGGAAAAGATCTGGTGGCAGAATGCAACGGGGTGATCACGGATATGATCGTGCGTTGTGGTGTCCCGAAAGTATCCATAGGCAGTGAAGTGGCAAAAGGAGATATTCTGGTGGAAGGCAGGATCCCCATTTATGCCGAGGATGGAACCGTCAGGGAATATCGGCCGGTGACCCCGGATGCGGATATAGTGCTGGAGCATACCGGAACCTTTCAGGCATATCTTCCGGCAGATTATATCCGGAAAAAATACACCGGAAGACAAAAGACATTTTATTTTATCCATTTCGGTGACCGGGAGTGGAAACCGGAGAAAAAAATGGATTTTTTGCAATATGACAGCGTGCTGGAAGCATGTCCCGTAAAAGCGTTGGAGTATCTGCAGATCCCCTGCATGGTAGGCAGGATCACGTACAGAGAGTATCAGAAAACTGAATATTATTATACAGTGTCGGAAGCAGAAACGGTTTTACAGAAAAAAATCATGGATTTTCTTGAAACTTTAGATGAAAAAGGGGTACAAATAATCTCGAAAGATGTTAAAATAGAAACAAAGCGCGCCGGCTGGACCGCACACGGGGAACTTTTGCTGCGGGAAGCGGCGGTCAGTCTGGTAGATTCCCGGGCGGAGGATACCGGAGCAGAAGATTTGGACAGAAATGAGGATTAAGACATAAATGAGTGTGACAGCAATCCGTCTGGAAATGGATACAGAACAGATGCAGAAGATCTTCGGTATGCAGGATGCGTACATCAAGAAGCTGGAACAGGATTTTCAGGTAACTATTGTGGACCGCAACGGAAGTGTAATGATCACCGGGGAAGAGGAAAACGTTTCGAAGGCCTCCCGGGTATTACGACAGCTGACCGCATTGTCGGATCACGGCAATGAGATCGAAGAACAGAGCGTGGATTATGCCATTGAAATGGGAAAAGAAGACCAGGAGGAAAAACTGATGGAGATGGATGCGGACTGCATCTGCCATACCATCAGCGGAAAGCCGATCAAGCCCAAGACCCTGGGGCAGAAGGCTTATGTGGATGCCATCCGGAAAAACATGATCGTATTCGGACTGGGACCGGCCGGTACCGGTAAGACGTATCTGGCCATGGCCATGGCGATCACCGCTTTTAAGAACAACGAGGTGAGCCGTATCATCCTGAGCAGACCGGCCATTGAAGCCGGAGAAAAGCTGGGCTTTTTGCCCGGTGATCTGCAGAGTAAGGTAGACCCGTATCTGCGTCCCCTGTACGATGCCCTGTATCAGATCATGGGAGCGGAAAGTTTTGCCAAAAATATGGAAAAGGGTCTGATCGAAGTGGCACCGCTTGCCTATATGAGAGGCCGGACACTGGACAATGCCTATATTATTCTGGATGAAGCACAGAATACCACACCGGCACAGATGAAAATGTTCCTGACCCGTATCGGTTTCGGCTCCAAAGTGATCGTAACGGGTGACTCCTCCCAGAAGGATCTTCCCGTGGGAGCAAAATCCGGTCTGGATGTAGCAGCCAGAGTTTTGAAAAATATCGATGATATTGCCTTCTGTACTTTGACCAGCAAAGACGTGGTAAGACATCCGCTGGTACAGAAGATCGTAAAAGCTTACGATGACTATGAAGCCCGGACGATCAAAAGCAAACGAAGTCCGAGATTAAACAAACGTCCGGATAAAGGAAACAGATAAATATGAAGAACAAAGAGAAAAACGGATTTTCGCGGCTTTTGCTGCCGGAGATCCTTACGGTACTGATCGGAGGTGCCGCAGTCTACGGACTGGGACTTTTGGGAAAACAGTTGTCTGTGGAAAATGCCCTGCGGGATGCCGTGATGGCAGCACTGGGACTTGCAGTGTCAGGATTTTTCCTGCGCAGGGAAGTAGTGGATTCCCGCCTGGATTATGATAACGGAGAGCACCTGATGAGATTCTGGACCGCTGTCTGGTGCAGCCTTTTGTTTTCGCTGACCTGTGCATTCCTTCCGGCGGGAGGATGGCCGTTTCTGGCGGTCTTTGTGGTATTGTCCCTGTTCAGCAATCTATCAGTGGGAATTGTGTTTTCCGGGGTGTTTCTGATGATTGCCACGCTGTGGGGACAGTCGGTGGGCATTTTTTTCCTGTATTTTATCAGCGGTGTTTTTGCAGCCTGTCTTTTCCAGCATTTAGAGCAGGAATTTGCCATCGGGATCCCCCTGTTCTTATCTCTGTTCTGCCTTTTGCTGTGCGAGACCGCAAATGTGGTACTGCTTGCCAATGAACATTTAAGTCTGGAACAGTTTCTGGTTCCGGCAGCAAATCTGATCGTGTCGGGAATACTGCTTCTGGGTATTTTGAAAATTTTTTCGGGTACAGTGGTGTTCAGGGATCGTGTAAAATATCTGGAACTGAATGACACCGAGAATCAGGTACTGGTAAAGTACCGCGAGGAAGACCGATCCGAATATTTCCTGTGTGTACATACAGCCTATTTCTGTGAGCGGATCGCAAATAAGCTGGAACTGGACAGGGATGCCCTGAAATGTGCCGGATTATATCACAGAAAAGGCTGGGATCTTATGCAGGAGACACCGGATATGGAATTCCCGGCAGGCGCATCGGAGATCCTGGAAGAATATAAAGGAACCCGGAAATACAAAAAAGCGGAGACCGCAGTGCTGTATTGTTCGGATGCGGTAGTCAGTGCGATCCTTTTGCTGTTGCAGAAGGAACCGGAGAAGAAGCCGGATTATGAGCAGGTGATTGACAGGATTTTTGAGAGAATCCGGGAAAAAGGTATTTTCAGCGAATGTGACCTGTCCTTAAGGGGCTGGAATCGGATGCAGAAGATATTCAAGGAGGAGAAATTATACTATGACTTTTTACGTTGAAAATGAAACCGATGAGACATTTTCAAATGGGGAAAACAGTTTCCCCATAGAGGAGACCGTGGAGCAGGTAGCCACGGCGGTTCTGGATATGGAGGGATGTCCCTATGAGATCCAGTTAAATGTACTGTTGACAGACAATGACGGTATTCATGCTTACAATAAGGAATACCGGAAGATTGACCGGGAGACTGATGTATTGTCCTTCCCCAATCTGGATTTCGATGAGCCTGGGGATTTTGAGATCTCTGAGGACAGAGAGGCAGATTATTTTGATCCGGATACAGGAGAACTGATCCTCGGGGATATCATTATTTCTGTGGACCGGGTCAAAGAGCAGGCGGAAAGCTATGGACACAGCCAGAAGAGAGAGTTCGCATTTCTGGTCGCTCACAGTATGCTTCATCTGTGTGGCTATGACCATATGGAAGAAGATGAGGCAAAGGTAATGGAGGCAAAGCAGGAGCAGGTTCTCGCATCCCTTGGAATTACAAGAGATTAAAAAGGGCGTGTCATACACGTAAAGGTAGCTTACATGAATCAGGTGGAAGTAAAAAGAAGACAAATACAGAGTTTTTCCTATGTCCTTGCCTGTATCAATATCTGGGTGTTCGGGAAAAGCATCGGAGATAACGGCCTGGGATATCTGGCAGCGGCTGTTCTGGTATTTGCCCTGTTCTGGGTGCTTACCGGGAAAAATCTGCCGGACAGAATGGGCAGAATGCTTCGGGGCAGAAATGCCAGGGGGCAGTATCGGAATGTCTCCAGAATGCGTAAGAACATGATGCTGTTCCAGATCGCAGAGGGACTTCTTGGGACTGTTTTGTGCATGAGTCTGGGCTGGATCCTTTTGGAAAAGGTCTTTCTGGTGCCTTACGGAAGCATGATCCTGTGGATCTTAAGCCCGGCACTTTTTCTTCGTTGTATCCAGTCGGTATTTTTAGGATATTTTCAGAGTGAAGGTTCGGAAATGCCATCTGCGGTATCTTCGGTGCTGCGGCAGGTATTTTTCCTGGGCCTGGGTCTGGTGTTCCTGGGGATTTTCCGGAACTACGGGGAGAAAGTAAGTCTTTTATTAAAAAGGACAGACTTTACATCCATGTACGGAGCCATGGGTATCGCAGTGGGAATGCTGCTTTCGGAGGTGTTGGTACTGCTATTTGTCTTTGTGATCTACCGTGGCAGCATGGCAGGCAGAAGAGAAGCGGAAAGCGGTATGAAGGGAACGGACTCTTTCTCCTCGCAGCTGCGTACATTACTGATTCCTATGGGTGGGGATATTCTCAGAGACATGTTTTTATTACTGCCTTTGTGGATTGGCCTGCTTTTCTTCCAGAAAAGATCGGCGGATATTTATGCATCCGTTTCTGCGTATGGTATTTTCGTCGGCAGATATCTGATCACGATCCTGATGCCCGCAGCAATTTTAAGTGCGGGAATTCTGCCGGGGGTGGCCAGAACCGGCAGCCATATCCGCAAAAAAGAAGAAAGATATGCCAGAACTGCATTTCAGGCAGGAGTACAGGGGACGGTGGTACACGGATTCTTTTTCACGGCATGGATCGCGGTACTGGCAACACCACTGTCACAGGCTTTGGATAAATCTGCGGAAATGGCACTTACCGGTTTGTTCACTACGGGATCTTCGCTGATTCTGTGGCTTCTGCTTTTGTTTTATTTTTCGGAGATACTGGAACTTCGGGGGGAAAAGCATCTGCTCCTGGCAGGATACGGCATTCTGGATATCGTGAGCATCGTGATATTGCTGATTCTTCTGAATACGGGAAATACAACAACGGCATTATCTTTAAGCCTTGTTCTGGGGATGGCAGCGGGAGGAATTGTTCTCGGCATACTTGCCTGCCTTCGAATGAAGACCTGGCCGGATCTGTTGCGGACACTGGCAATTCCCGCCGGAAGCTGCTGTGCCTGCGGATTGCTGGCTTTTGGGCTGGAGAAGATCTGCCTGCCCCATCTGGGGGCGATGGTAACGGTGCTGCTGGAACTGGTGATCACCGGTGCGGTCTACTGGTTTTTGCTTTTGATGTTACGCAGTTTCCGTGGACAGGATCTGAATTATGTTCCCGGCGGTAAAGTGCTGCGTGCTTTCGGAAAAACGCTCCGGCTGCTCTAAAACTGTTTTACGGATGTATATTTTCGATAAAATAACTGATACTGATACAAAGAGTCAATAGAAACATCATGGATGTGAGGCAGTATGAAATTTGTAAAACGTATCAGTTACTTTTTTGTGATTCCGGTTGTGTTTTTAATTCTTGGAATCTTTCTTGGTGTCTGGGGCATTCATTTTTTCTATCCCGGACAATGGCAGGATCTGAATGAGAACCGACTTGCCCTGCCGCTCACGGAAGAGGAGACTGCGGCAGACACAGATCCTTATGAGGCGGCACCCAGTGTGGAGGCGGCAGCCTCCGGGGAGACACTTTGTGCGGATACCGAATATGTGTTGGAAGAGGCAGATATTGTACGGGGTACCACAGTGGAGACCTCATGGAAGATCCCACATAAATATATTGGGATGAACAGGGAAAATTTTCTGGAGACCATGGAACTCTATGCGGCCCATCCGCCATTGTCGGAGATCGAGCGGGGCTTTGTGGGGTTGGAGGTATTGTCTTTTTCCCGGGAAAAAGTAATGGTCCGTATGGATTACCGTTATGTTCAGCCCAGCGCAAGTTTTTATCTGGCGGTGTCGGACAATGAAGTGGTGGTCTATCTGGAAGACAGATCCACGGTATATATCAATACCGGAATCTCGCTGGAAGAATTGCCGGAACAGATACAGCTCCAGATCATGGACATGCTGTTTGTTCCGGATGAAGAAACATTGTATGATTTTCTGGAGACGTATTCGTCCTAGAATTCTGAATAAAGGTGATGCAGATGAAAAAACAGATCGGTGTGATCGGCGGCGGTGCTGCCGGAATGATGGCAGCAATAACCGCGGCAAAAGAAGGTGCACAGGTGACGATCCTGGAGCGTAATGACCGTGTGGGAAAGAAAATATTGCAGACAGGAAACGGGAAATGCAATCTGGGAAATCGTGCGCTTTCCGTGGAGTGTTATCACGGCGGAGATTTGGAATGGATCCGGGATGTGCTGGAACATTTTGATACGGAGGATACGATACACTTTTTCCAAAGTATCGGTCTGATGGTAAAGGAGAAAAACGGCTATCTATATCCCGTGTGTGAGCAGGCGGCTGCGGTGCTGGACGTGCTGCGTTATGAATTACAGGCACTCGGTGTGGAGATACAGTATCAGTGCAAGATCACAAAGGTCGAAAAACTGGCCTCCGGAAAGCTGCAGGTCAGTGACGGAGAAAAGACATGGCAGTTCGATGCGGCGATTGTGACCTGTGGTGGAAAAGCCGCACCGGCTACCGGATCGGACGGCAGTGGATTTAAAATTGCAAAAAAAATGGGACACACCTGCATTCCTTCAGTGCCCGCACTGGTGCAGCTGCGCTGTCAGGAGACCGACCTGCTAAAGGGGATTGCCGGTGTCCGGGCGGACAGTGAGATCCGGGTCTTCTGTGACGGCGGGGAAATATGCCGGGAACGGGGAGAACTACAGCTGACGGATTACGGCATCTCAGGCATTCCCATTTTCCAGCTAAGCCGCAGGGTGAACTATCTGCTCAGGGACAGGCGGAACGTGACAGCACAGATTGACTTTTTGCCGGATCTGACACAGGAAAGCTATGAAGAATTACAGGCAGGGCGGAAACTTTTACAGGGAGACCGGACAGCAGAGGAATTCTTTACCGGAATGTTACATAAAAAACTGACCGCTGCGCTGCTAAAAATGGCAGGGATTCGTCTGGCTACTCCCATGAAGGAGATCCCGGAGGAAAAGATTCATGCTTATTATAATCTCTGCCGCAACCTGAAACTGCATATCACAGAGAGCAATCCTTACGAAAATGCACAGGTATCCGCCGGAGGCGTGGATGTACGGGAAATAAAGCCTACTATGGAATCAAAGATCTGCCCCGGGGTCTATTTTGCGGGGGAGATCCTGGACGTGGATGGCCGATGCGGGGGCTATAATCTCCAATGGGCCTGGAGCAGTGGTTATCTGGCGGGATACCACGCTGCGTTAGCATAAAATAATTTTTTACACGTGACGTATGCCTGCGTAAGGTGCAAAAGCTCCGGAAAGGCGGCAGGTCATTGAAAGATATGAGGATGAAAATGATCAGATTAAATCAGCTGAAGCTTCCGGTAGATCATACCCGGGAGCAGCTTATACATAAGACGGCACAGTACTTACGGATCCCGGCGGCGGATATCCTCGAACTGCAGATCGTAAGGCAGTCTCTGGATGCCAGAAAAAAGCCGGCACTTTTTTACAGTTACAGTGTGAATGTAACGGTGAAAAAGGAAGAAAAAGTATATAAGGATGCCTGCCGCAGACTTGGAAAAGCCAATGTTCTGCTGACCGAAAAAACGGAATATCTTTTTCCGGCAGAAGGCTCAACGCAGCAGAAGCATCCCACTGTGATCATCGGAATGGGTCCTGCTGGACTTTTTTGCGGATATTATCTGGCACAGCACGGCTATGCACCTGTCATTCTGGAACGGGGTGCAGACGTGGATGCCAGACAGGCGGATGTAGAAGCTTTCTGGCAGACGGGCAGATTAAAGCCGGATTCCAATGTGCAGTTTGGAGAAGGCGGTGCCGGAACTTTTTCGGATGGTAAACTGAATACTTTGGTAAAGGACAAATACGGCAGAAATACGGAAGTATTGAAAACTTTCGTAAAGCACGGTGCTGATCCGGCAATTCTTTATCAGGCCAAGCCCCATATTGGTACGGATGTCCTGAGCAAAGTGGTAAAAAGCATGCGGGAAGAAATATTGCGTATGGGTGGGGAAGTCCGATTTCATAGTCAGATGACGGAGATCCTTACAGAGAACGGGCAGGTCACAGGAGTAAAGGTGAATGACACGGAAGTGCTCCCCTGTGAGCAGGTGGTACTGGCACCGGGGCACAGTGCCCGAGATACCTTTTCCATGTTGTACCGGAAGCAGTTTCCCATGTCGGCGAAACCTTTTGCAGTGGGATTCCGTGTGGAGCATCCCCAGAGCCTGATCAATATGAGTCAGTATGGCGCTGAGTCGGTAAAAGGTCTGTGTGCAGCGGCTTATAAGGTGACGGCTAAGACAAGCACCGGCAGAGGAGTGTATTCTTTCTGTATGTGTCCGGGAGGCTATGTGGTCAACGCATCTTCCGAGCCGGGAAGACTGGCGGTCAATGGTATGAGCTACAGCGGCCGTGACGGGAAAAATGCCAACAGCGCCATTATCGTTGCGGTGACTCCTGCGGATTACGGTTCCGATCATCCACTGGCAGGAATCGAATTCCAGCGGGGACTGGAACAGAGAGCTTATGAATTATGCGATGGGAAACTGCCGGTACAGCGGTACGGAGATTTCAGGGAGAAAGTCACCGGAGAGCATCCTGCGGAAACGGACGGAGTACAAAGAAGTGGCCCGGAAGCATTGGAACCACAGTGTAAAGGTGCTTATGAATGGGCGGATCTTACCGGAATTCTTCCGGCAGAGTGTAACCGGGCCTTCGTGGAGGGGATGGACAGCTTTGACAGACAGATCCGCGGCTTTGCCTCTCCGGGAACGATCCTGACCGGTGTGGAAAGCAGGACGTCTTCCCCGGTGCGGATCGAACGGGATGAAGAGTTACAGTCTGCCATCCGGGGGTGCTATCCCTGTGGAGAGGGGGCCGGATATGCCGGAGGAATCACTTCCGCCGCCATGGACGGTATCCGCGTAGCAGAACAGATCGCTTCACAGTTTGCTCCGCTACAGCGTTGACGTATGGCAGAAAATGTTATATGATTCAAATATTCAGAGATTGCATCCTGCAGATCGGTTTTTCGGGGGAGGCGCTGAATATATTAACCTAATAATATGATGTCGGGGTCAAAAGCCCCCGACTTTGATGCCTACGGATTGCTCCGTGCTACGCACTCCCACAATCCTACCCAATATTCGCATATCGTGGGATTATCATCCCACTTTTATGCTCATATCGGGGCGGGTCAAAAGGTCTTTCACCCACCTATGAGCAAACTCATGTGGGCTTAGACCTTTTGACCCTGTCATCTAGTCTATTATAATCTTTCTGTCATTTTTTCACTTGTATGATTCTACTTTTCCGCAGTCTGATTTTATCTGATTCGGAACTGCCGAAACCTATCCTTTAAAGCATTGAAACCTGTCCCTTTTTTCTGTAAAATGAAACCATCCCGGTTCCGGAACGCAGAACTTTGATTCCGGCAGATTTTCTGATGCACGAAAATGATAATCCGGATTTTTATGACAGACAGTGGAGGTACTATTATGACAGAATCAGAGATCAGAAAGCTGCTTGAAAGACAGCGTACTTTTTTTTCAACAGGGAAAACTCTTCCCGTTTTCTTTCGTCTCAGACAGCTTGAAAAGCTGAAAAGAGCCATCCAAAAAAATGAACCCCTTCTCCGGCATGCACTGAAAAAGGATCTTGGAAAAAGTAATATGGAAAGTTATATGTGTGAGATCGGGCTGACGCTCTCCGAGCTTTCATGGATGCAGCGTCATGTCAGATCCCTGGCAAAAAACCGGACTGTACCAACGCCTCTCTCCCAGTTTGCCGCCCACAGCTACCGTGCTCCCATCCCATATGGGACGGTTCTGATCATGAGTCCGTGGAATTATCCGCTCCTGCTGACTTTGGAGCCGCTGATCGATGCCATTGCCGCAGGAAATACCGTCATCCTGAAGCCAAGTGCCTACGCTCCTGCCTCACTTGCCATGATCAAAGAAATCATCGAAACCACTTTCCCGGCAGATTATATTTCCGTCATTGATGGAGGACGTACAGAAAATCAGGCATTGCTCCGCCAGAAGTTTGACAAGATCTTTTTTACCGGAAGCAAGGCTGTCGGAAAGGAAGTTCTGCGGCATGCTGCAGAGAATCTGACCCCTGTTACATTGGAACTGGGTGGAAAAAGTCCCTGTATCGTTGACTCCACTGCAAAAATCCCGCTTGCTGCCAGACGTATTGTTTTTGGAAAATTTTTAAACTGCGGACAGACCTGCGTTGCACCCGATTATATCCTGTGCCATCATTCGGTCCGGCAAAAATTGGTTGCTGCGATCCGGCATGAGATCCAGATTCAGTTTGGAGAGAGTCCGTTACTGAACCCGGATTATGGCAAGATCATCAATGCAAAGCATTTTCAGCGACTTTCAGAACTCCTTGATCCTGAAAAGATCATCTGTGGAGGGAACACCGATGCGGCAACTCTTCGTATTGAACCTACTGTTATGACCGATGTTACCTGGGAAGATGCTGTTATGGAAGAAGAAATCTTCGGACCGCTCCTTCCGATTCTGACCTATGACACTTTGGAGGAAGTAATCCGTACTGTAGAATCACATCCACATCCGCTGGCTCTTTATTTTTTCAGTGAAGATAAAGCCTCGCAGAAAAAGCTTCTTCGCTCCTGCCGTTTCGGTGGCGGCTGCATAAACGATACCGTAATTCATCTGGCAACCAGTTCCATGCCATTTGGCGGCATAGGTGAGAGCGGAATGGGATCTTACCATGGAAAAACCGGTTTTGAAACTTTCAGTCATTTCCGGAGTATTGTAGACAAAAAGACCTGGATGGATCTTCCGATCCGGTATCAGAAATATACACAGAAAAAAGAAAAGCTACTGCGGTTATTCTTGCAATAGCTCTCTCCTTTTTCTATCTTTTCCATATAAATTTTCTGCCTGGTTCATATTCTTTCGACAGAAGATGGATCAAAAATTCTTCTGTCGAAGCCAGCCCTGCGATCACGCATGTAATTTCACAATACCTCAGTGCAAAATCCTGCACAAGCATATACGGCAGACAGAAGACACAAAAACCTGTCGCCTTGTTCAGAATCGTATGCAGTGACGCAAACCGGTGATACCGCACAGCGGCTGTAACATAGGAGCAGGCACGGATCACCAGTACCGCACCGATACAATACCACATCCACACCGGAAGCACTTCCAGCAGAATCGGGAAAAATTTTACAATCATCACCGCATAAAAAATCAAATCTGCAATACTGTCCAACCTTGCCCCAAACTCACTGGTACTGTTCGTCGCTCTTGCGATCGTTCCATCCAGCACATCCGTTATTCCGCAGAATGTATAAAGAAGATAAAAAGGCAGTGTCAGCGGCCGGATCAGTAAAAGTCCGACAGTTCCCACGATCCTTAACATTGTGCAGATGTTCGGTGGTGTCAGTAATTTTTCTTTCATAAACCTTCTCCTCATTTCCATGTATCCTGTACTTTACTTTCTGTCAGTATTTTATAAAATTTATTTTAACAGATACAGCAGTTCTTCAAAGCAGATCCCATCTGCCAGAGGGATCTCCAGTTCCACTGACCTCTGAATGCATTTTCCGATAAACCCGGATGCCTTTCTCACTGATTCAGTCAGCCCGGTTCCATTGACCGCATCCGCTGCAATGATCGCTGCAAAAATATCGCCGGTTCCCGAACGGGGATTTCCGATTTTTTCCGTCTGGATCATCTCATACCCTGCTCCCTTTTCGTAACAGAGATTTTCTACATGATTTTTCTTCTCAATCCCGGTGATCACTACTTTCGCCGGTCCTGAACCGGCAATCTGCTCTGCCAGCCGCTCCAGTTCTCCGCTACTCCATTCTTCCTTATATTGCGTACTGGTAAGAAGACAGGCTTCTGTCACATTCGGTACAACAATATCTGCATACTGCACAACTTCACTCATCTTCCGGCACATTTCTTCCGTATAGGTTGCATACCGCTTTCCGCCGTCTCCCATAACCGGATCGACTACGACCGTTGTATCTTTTTCTTTAAAAGTGTGTATAAACTCACCGACAATCCTGATCTGCTCTTCTGAACCCAGGAACCCGGTACAGATTCCCTGAAATTTAAGTCCCAGTTTCTTCCACTCTTCAATATACGGTTCCATCTCTGCCGTATAATCTGTGCAGTAAAAAGAATCATAAGCTGTATGATCCGAGAAGATTGCTGTCGGAACAGCACAGCACTGTACTTTCATCATGGAAATAACTGGAAGCTGCACTGCGATCGAGCATCTGCCAAATCCCGTAAAATCATTGACCAGTGCAATCTTTTTCTGTTGATTATGATTCTGCTGCTTTTGATCCTGCATCTTTTTCCTCCGTCTTTTCTTTTTTGACGCCCTTTGCATTCGGATAAATTTTTTTCATCTTCGCATCATCATAATGCTCATCCGTCCAATGCTCCCATCTGGTTTCTGCCCTGATCCCTTTTTCTCTTTCGTCATACCGCACCAGAGCCATACAGGAAACCATGATATTGCAGCACATAAATACAAGCAGTCCCCAGGTTATGATCTTTCCAACCTTTTGTGGAATCCGTTCAATCCATTTTTCCAACGGTGGATACAGCCTTTTAAACCATACTACTGCAGCAATCCCCCAGAAGAAACAGTAAAGAAGATTGATCCTGCCACCTAGATTAAATGGGATATTGCTGTAATCCCAAAAGACTTTCCCGAAAAAAATCTCTGTAAATACACTACACAGATACTCATACGCACCACCAAGCAGTGTCCCTATAAGAAATAAAAATGTATTACTGCGGTCTTTATATTTATAGAGCAATGCCGTCACCAATGCGATTGCCAGTCCCCATACAATACTGAATGGTCCCCACACCACACTGCTCCGGCTCATCCATACCCCCATCGTGATCCGGCAGAAAATCGTCTCCGTAATATCACCTAAAAATGCACCAATAATAAAAAGTAATACAATCTTATAAAATCCACATCCGGATGCAAAGGCATCACTTTTTTCTGCTGCCTTTTTTTCGGTTTTCCGTACACGCGGGTAAGCTTTCTTCACACGCCTTTCCACCCGTTCAGAAATCCAGGAACTTAATCTTGCACTCAGCTTATCAATCTGTGCATCCGTTTCTTCCCACTGCTTCGGATTTCTGCTGATCCCTGTCAGCAGCATAAAAGAGGCAAAAACATCCACACACAGGAACAGCAGCAACACCAGGATCAATATCTTCATCACAAGCTCCGGAAGAAGATGCAGCAGATCCAGGCTCAGCACGTTGCCCCACCGGACAGCGATATACCCCAGTCCGCCCCAGACCAGAGATGCCGGAAGACAGATATATCCATCCAGATTCCATTTCACATTGGAATAATCCCACCAGCGTTCTTTAAAGATCCACTCCATCAGATGTCCGCCGATCCACTCTGCAACCGTTGCATAAACTGCCGCAAAAAGGAAAAGCCAGAATCCAGTCAGTTCCTGCAGTCCCACAGTCATAAGAACAGCCGTAAATCCGTACATCACACAGTACGGACCATTCACAAGTCCCCGGTTTGCAAATTTTTTCTGCTTCAATGTGGCCAGAACAGTCTCCAGTATCCATCCGCCAAAAGAATACAGGAAGAAAAGCCATAATAGTTCATAGATCGTATAGTGATTCAAATCGTTCTCCTCTTTCGTTTCATTTTTTGCTTATTTTTGTACATTTTTTCATCCGCTCTCTGAAGCAGTGCGTCCAGATCACGGTCTGTCCCATCCGTGCATATACTGCCGCATTTGCACTCTTTTCCATCTGTTCATAAAGAGCAATGCACGCTGCATTCATTAAAAAGAAGACCAGTCCCGATATTCCGATCATATAACAGACCGAATATCTTATCGAATCCCCTTTGTAAAAGAAAGCAAATGCAGAAATACTGAAAATACTGAACGTGATATATCCCAGCATAACCCGGAGAATCTTTCCATTTTTATGCTCTCTGATATGATAAGCTCCATAATACAATACAAGGATAATCGTGACTACCATAAAGAAATGCTCTGCCACGATCACCGCAGTCACAGGGATCAGGTCTGTCATATAATTCACAGTATAAATCACTGCCATCATCCAGAAACAGCCCTGCAATTTTCCAAACATTTTTTCCTTTCCAGGCATCAGAATCTTCGTAAATCCCAAAAGCGGGAACGGTAATGAAAAAAATGCAAGGAATGAGATCAGTTCAACTAATTCTGTTTTCTGCGTTACAAGCAGCAACAGCTTGGAATCTGTCATCATGTTGCTTTTCCTCTCTGTTCGTTGAATAAGCCACTCTTCTTCCTGCTTGCTAACGCTTATTATACCATGATCGGCACCTTTGGTGCCTGAAGCTGCTTCGCAGCGATCATGATCGCCATTCGCCGCTCACACTGAAAAAGCTGTGCTTTCTCCTGCTCGCTAACGCTCATTATATCATCTTTCATGATTTTGGCAAATTTTCTTTCAACACATCGATCTTTTTTCACCTGCACTATTTATTTCCTGATATACTTTACGATTTTATTCATCAATTTTTTTATTTCTACCGGTTTTGCCACATGTTCATCCATCCCTGCAGCAAATGCTTCATTCCTGTCCTCCTCGAATGCATTCACAGTCATGGCGATCACCGGTATAGACACTTTCTTCTGATCTCTTAACTTTCGAATCTGTCTCGTTGCATCGTACCCATTCATCCTCGGCATCTGCACATCCATTAAAATCAGATCATAATATCCATCCGCAATGCTTCTGCATTCATATGAACAATCCGATGACCAGGCAGAGTATACGCCATCATAATATATAAGTTTATATAATAATTCAGTTCCATATTTTTCAACAGCTTTCATTGCACGATCATTTCTCTGCTTTATTTCAAAATCACGCAGTTCCATCCTTTTTGCATCTCCTATCAATACCACCGCTTATAAGGATTCCCCTGAACTTCCTTTTCCACCGACTTCTCAATACTCTTCTCAGCCTCTTCCCTCGTTGCAAACAGCCTGTGAGCCTTCGCCTGTATTCCGCCACCCGTATCTGTAAAACGGACCAGGAACATCTCGCCAGAACACCTGCGGATTTCTACTTCTCTCACATACCTGTTTGATTCCACAATATATGCAGTATCCCCGACTTTCATAGAATCACACTTCTGCAATCAAAACATCCTTCATCCGCACCAGAACTGAAAGCACCTGCCCCTCGGCAAATCTCCGTTCAAAAGAACCATTGGAAAAATGATCCTCTCTCAGCAGCATTGTCAGTAATGCTGTGCAAAGCTCATAATCCGCACCCGAAATTCGTTTCAGTTCCTCATTACAGTCAATCGGCTCCGTAATCATGTAATCCCCATAATTTATTTTCAAATCTCCCAGATTTTCCAGAAGTTTAATATACCGGCTTTTATCCGGATCATTCAATAAAAGGACAGACCGGATTGCCTGTATTTTGCCAGTATTCGTCAATCTTATTCACCGCCTTGCTTCAACCGAATATATGTTCTGTTATGATACCATATTCCTTACCGCACTTCAAGCAATCTTTCACTATAAAAAATATAAGAAACGATTCTTCATGATCGAAATCCAAAAAAATAGAGCATATAGATTTCTCCATACGCTCTATCATTTTTAACACTCAATTATTGATGGATTGATATTTTATTTCTTCAATCGTCATCAGACATCTTCATAGTTTCCTCCAATATCTTCATATCAGCCGGTTTTGAAATATGGACATTCATACCGGCTGCCAGAAAACAAATCTGTTTTTCACCGGGCTGTGCAATAAACTCGTATCGCATCTATCACTTTCTCCATCTGAAGCGGTTTTGAAAAATGTTCGTTCATTCCTGCTGTTTTACTCTGTGCAATATCATCAAGAAAGGCATTAGCTGTCATAGCAAAGATGGGGATGTTTTTCGCATCCCTTCGATCTAGTTTTCTGATTCTGCGGGTAGCTTCCAGCCCTCCCATTTGGGGCATCATCAGATCCATCAGAATCACATCAAAGTATCCGGGCTCTGAATTCTCAAAGATTTCTACAGCTTCCCGTCCATTTCATGCCTTTGTCACCTTCATTTTTTCTTCTTTCAGCAGAAACTCTGCAATTTCCATATTCAGCTCATTGTCTTCCACCAGCAGAACCTGAACTCCTTCCACTGAACAGTTCTGATACATATGAGATTTCTTTTCCTGTTCCTCCGCAGAGATTTCAAAAGGAATACGAAGAATAAATTTGGTTCCTTTTCCCTGTATGCTCTCAAAGAAAAGGGTTCCTCCCTGCAGTTCTATCAGCTTTTTGGCAATGGCAAGTCCCAGACCGGTACCTGCATATTTTGTTCTGGCTGACTGCCCTTCCTGGGCAAAAGGTTCAAATGCCTTTTTCTGAAATTCCTCACTCATGCCGATCCCGGTATCCGTACAGGTCAGCTCATATTCCGCAGTAGTATCCGTATAGGAAACCTCACGACAGGAAACTGTCACGGAACCACCATCCTGATTATATTTTACTGCATTACTGCCGATATTCATCAATATCTGCTGGAAATGTACCGGACTTCCTATCAGCTGCGTATGGATGATTTCTCCATCTTCTACATAATAATTGACGCCGGATTCATTTGCCTGCACCCTGATGATTTCATTCGTATTATGCAGAACTTCCAGCAGGTTAAAGTGCTTTCTCTCCAGCTGTATATTGCCGGATTCCAACTTATTCATATCCAGCACATCATTAACAAGATTTAAAAGATAACCGGAAGCAGTCCTGATTTTGGTACGTGCTTCCTGCTGAAGCTTCAGATCATCCGGATAACGATCTGCAATATCCACACAGCCCTGGATTCCATTGATCGGAGTACGGACATCATGGCTCATTCTCCTCAGGAAATATTATCATCGGACATATTCTGAATCATCTGAACAGCCTGCTCCTGTAACGTAGTCATATGATACACCGCCTTTCCTTATCATTTTATGCAAATCATTTTTTCCTACTTAAATCCTTCATCTCACCGTAAAGCTGAAAGAATGGTTTTCTTAACCTTTTCTGCATCAACAGGCTTTGCAATATGTCCGTTCAATCCTTTTTCAAATGCTTTTTTTCTGTCTTCCTCAAATGCATTGGCGGTCATAGCTATGATCGGAATACCGGCTTTTTTCTTATCTGCCAGCCTTCTGATTGCCTGAGTTGCCTTATATCCATCCATATTCGGCATCTGGATGTCCATAAGGATCAGATCGTAGGTCCCTGCTGTTTTCTGCTCCATTCTTGCCACACATTGAACTCCATCCTCAACACGATCAACCATAAGTCCCATATCCTCCAGGATAAACTCCGCGATTTCCGCATTCAGATCATTATCCTCAGCCAGTAGAACATGTTTTCCGCTGATCCGGTCTGTTTCCTTTGTATCCGGGAGCGGATCCGTATCCTGCTCGTAGTAAACCTTATCAGCAATCCTGTATTCCATGATAACTGTAAATTTGCTTCCTTCTCCCAGCTTACTTTTTACTTTAAGGCTTCCGCCCATCATATCTACATACTTCTTTATGATCGGCATTCCCAGTCCTGTTCCCGCAACCTTTCCAGCTGTTGTATTGCGTTCCCGGGCAAAAGCCTCAAACAGGGATGGCAGGAATTCTTCACTCATTCCGATACCTGTATCAATTACCTCAGTCTGTATCCGCACATAGTCTTGCCTGTCACAGCCAAGCTCTGCGATCCTTATGGTAACCGTTCCCCCTGAAGCTGTATATTTTACCGCATTACTGATCAGATTGAGGAAAACTTCCCTGTTCTTTGTCTCATCGCAGATTACATGTTCATGCTGCACTTTATACTCCATCTCAAGGTGAATACCCTTTTTCTCCGCTTCTGCCTGAAAAATTTTGTAAACTCCCTGATAAATATCTCTGATCTTCACATAATTTTCATCCAGTTCCACCTTACCGCTTTCAATCCGGGCCATGTCCAGCACATTATTGATAATAGACAACAGCAGATTTCCGGACTGTTCCATCTTCTCCTGATAATCCAGAAGCTTCGGATCTGTCAGTTCCCTTTTCATCAACTCACTGTATCCCAGCAGGGCATTCATTGGTGTCCGGATATCATGTGACATATTGAAAAGGAAATCTGATTTGGCAGCATTGGCCTTTTCTGCCTGAATCTGGGCTTTTCTTGCTTTCAGCATCAGATAAACTATAATCAGTATAATTACCAAGGTCACACTCACAAAACTAATAGAAACTACCCGCAGATTATCCTTTATGTATTCTGCCAGAGTCACCTTTCCCGGTGTGTTTTCATATACGGAAAACAGGCTTGAAAGTCTGGAAACAGGCAGAGTCTGAATGGTTTTATTCAGGATATTCATTAATGTTGTGTTTTCCCTGGTAACTGCAAAGCAGGAATCGCCGGATTTTGTAAGAAAAACGCTGTGCGTTTTGCTGTCCTCCAGCGTCTTTAATGACTGTCCTGCCTTCACAACAAAGCAGTCTGCCTCACCACTGTGAACTGCCTTCTCAACCTCATCAGATGAATCATATTCCTTTATTTTCCAGAAAGGATAATTAAAAGAAATATACCACTTCCCCAACAGGTTATTCTTGCTCACTGCCACTGTATTCTCTTTATTTTCGTCAAACTTCTTAACACCGGTAATTACTGCAATATTGACTTCAAAAACAATATTTGACAATATAATATCGTTCTGCTCAGCCTCATATGGATTCTGATTCATATGAAAAATCATATCAATCCTGTTATCCTTTAATGCCTGCAGCTCTTCCTCCTGAGAATCAAAGCCTTTCAGCTGAAATTCTATATTTTTTTCTTGCAGACAGTCGGAAGCCAGACTGATATAATCGTTAATAATCCCTACCGGTTCCTCTGACTCTGCATCCACCAGGCTGACACCCACATCATTTTTCAGATATCCAATCCTGACTGCTCCATGCTGTTCCAGCCAGTTCCGCTCCTCATCCGTAAGAATTTCAATGGGATTTGCTAAGAGGTACCTCTTATAAAGATCTTCTGCATAAAAAGGATTCTCCTTTTCAATCTTCTGCATTGCCTGATCCAGCTCCTCTTTCAGATCCGGGCATTTTTTGCTGACCGCAAAATAATTATAGGAACTGCC
>ERZ772861.466-NODE-466-length-45168-cov-5.210006_pt1 | contig 45168 bp, 39 predicted proteins | sample MGYA00512135_ERZ772861 | MGnify/ENA primary metagenome ERZ772861 (study PRJEB29015, sample SAMEA2737700) | human gut metagenome | biome: human gut; feature: human-associated habitat; material: faeces | place: China | collected 2012 ...
CGCGCTTGAATGGGGTTCAAGAGGCCGCTGGTTCGAATCCAGTCACTCGGACCAAACGCAGGAGTCAGTAGCTCCTGCGTTTTCTTGTTTTGTAAAAAGTTCCCGATTCGAACCCATTGGATGAAACAGTCCTGTGGACTGTTTCCAAATTCCGGCTGGACGGAATTTGCACCTTATGTGCTTCCTGGGTAAGGGCTTGCATGGCCTTTGCGGGAAAGAAAAAGCATGATCTTCGCAGAAGGAATGGACTTTTTCCCGAAAGAATGCTATAATCGTCTCATCAGACCACATCCGGCCCTGGCCGGGGATTTGGAGGAAGCCGATGAAAAAGATTGCAGTTCTGATTCCCTGCTACAATGAAAGTCAGACCATTGCCAAGGTTGTCGCCGATTATCGCGCGGCGCTGCCGGAGGCGGACATTTATGTATACGATAACAACTCCAAGGACGGCACCGACGAGATCGCCCGGAGGGCGGGGGCCATTGTCCGCTACGAGCACCGCCAGGGCAAGGGCAACGTGATCCGGACCATGTTCCGGGACATTGAGGCGGACTGCTACCTGATGATCGACGGCGACGATACCTACCCGGCGGAGAATGCCCGGGAGATGGTGGACCAGGTGCTGGAGCAGGGAGTGGATATGGTCATTGGCGACCGGCTGTCCTCCACCTATTTCACGGAGAATAAGCGCCCCTTCCACAATGCAGGCAATGTGCTGGTACGTAAGCTCGTAAACGGTTTCTTTCGGGGCAATGTGACGGACATCATGACAGGCTACCGCGCCTTTAGCCGGACCTTCGTCAAGAGCTTCCCCATCCTGTCCAAGGGCTTTGAGATCGAGACGGAGATGACCATTCATGCGCTGGATAAGAATCTGTGCCTGTCCTCCGTCCCCGTGGGCTATCGGGACCGCCCCACCGGCAGCGAATCCAAGCTGAATACCTTCTCCGATGGCTTCAAGGTCCTGAAGACCATCGGCACGCTGGTAAAGGATTATAAGCCGATGCCCTTTTTCACCTGCATTGCGGCGATCCTGGCCCTGGTGTCCCTGCTCCTGTTCATTCCGGTGCTGGCGGAGTACAATGCCACGGGGCTGGTGCCCAGAATCCCCACGCTGGTGGTTTCCGGCTTCTTTATGGTTGCGGCGCTGCTGGTGCTGGCTGTGGGCATGATTTTGGACAGCCAGAGAAAACGTGCCCGTCAGAATTTTGAGCTTCAGATGAACATCCTTGCCTCCATACAGCACCTGCGGGACGAGAAATAAAAAAGGCTTTCTGTCAATCGTTGGGGTAGGGATAAAAGCGAAATAAAAAAGACTGCCATTGCCTCTGCGCGGCTTTCGCGGATGGGCAATGGCAGTTTGTTCTGTTCCGGGATTCCTGGGCGAATGCGGTCAGGAGTTATCTGCGCAGATTCCCAAAAACTCCCGGACGATGGCTCTGGGGGGCTTGCCGCTGCGCCAGATCAGCAGAATTTTGGTGTTCAGGGATTCCTCCAGGATGGGCCGGATGCACAGTCCCTTGCAGAGATTTTCCATGGATCTTGGGAAAATGGCGGTGGCAAGGCCCTGCTCTGCCCACTGCATGGCGTCCCGGGCGTCGTCGCAGACGCACAGCACCCTGGGCTCCAGATCCTGGGCGTGGAAGGCATCCAGAAGGAAGCGCTCATAGCGCCGGTAGAGGATGAGGGGGGTGCCGGTCAGCTCCTTCAGGGAAAGGTCCCCGCCGGAGACGCCGGGGCCGGAAACCGCGATCATGGGTTCCTCGCAGAAAAGCTGGTAGTCCAGATCGTCCAGCTGCAAGGGGGTGCGCACTACGGAAACATCGATGATCCCGTTCCGCAGCAGATCTGCCAGGGAGTAGGTGGAGCCGTCGTGGACCTCAAAGGTCGCCTCCGGGTGCTTTTGCACGAAGGCGGAAATTTTGGGCAGAATGGGACCTACGGTGGTGGAGGTCATGCCCAGGCGCAGAACCTGACGCTTGCCGATCTTGCTGACCTCCAGCTTGGTGGAGTCCGCAAATTGCAGCAGCTCCTCAGAGCGCTGGTACAGGAGCTTTCCGGCCTCCGTCATGGTGACGCCCTGGCGGCTGCGCTCGAATAGGACCACATCCAGCTCCTCCTCCAGCAGCTTCAGCTGATAGCTCAGGGGCGGCTGGGACATATTGAGCTGCCGGGCTGCCTCGTTGATGCTGCCGGTCTGGGCGATTTTCCGAAAGTATTCCAGCTGACGTATTTCCATAGGATATCCCTCACTGATATATTTTTTGTATTACACAGGCATAGAAACAATATTATTCATATGGATCATACCGTGCTATAATGTGCTTGTCAATCAAGAAAATGCAATAGGAGCGACAAATATGAAAAAACTGGCAAGTTACCTGAAGCGGTACACCAAGGAGAGCATCCTGGCCCCGCTGTTCAAGCTGCTGGAAGTCGTGTTTGACCTGATGGTCCCATTGGTAGTTGCCCGCATGATCAATATCGGTGTGGCGGGCAATGACCGGGGCTATATGGTCCGGTGCTTCCTGATCCTGATCCTTATGGCTCTGCTGGGCCTTGCGGCCAGCATTACGGCCCAGTTCTTTGCGGCCAAGGCCAGTACCGGCTTTGCGGCAGACCTGCGGCAGGCGGTATTTGACCATATCCAGGGCTTCTCCTTTACGGAGCTGGATACCCTGGGGGCCGACACCATGATCACCCGGCTGACGGACGATATCAACCAGGTCCAGACCGGCGTCAACATGGGCCTGCGGCTGCTGCTGCGCAGCCCCTTTGTGGTCTTCGGCGCTATGATCATGGCCTTCACCATCGATGTATCCTGTGCCTGGGTTTTTGCGGTGGTCATTCCCGTGCTGTTTGTGGCCGTCTTTGCCATTATGCTGAGCAGCATCCCGCTGTACCGGAAGGCTCAGTCCGCTCTGGACCGGGTGACCTGCCTGACCCGGGAGAACCTCACCGGCGTGCGGGTCATCCGCGCCTTCTGCCGGGAGGACCATTCCGTCAGGGAGTTTGACGAGAGCAGCCAGGCCCTGACCAAGCTCAATGAGTTCGTGGGCAAAATTTCCGCCCTGCTGAACCCTCTGACCTATGTGCTCATCAACCTTGCTGCCGTGGTCCTCATCGACCGGGCGGCCCTCCGGGTGAACATCGGCTCCATCGCCCAGGGCGATGTGGTGGCGCTGAACAACTATATGCTCCAGATCACCGTGGAGCTCATTAAGCTGGCCTCTCTGATCATCACCCTGACCAAATCCATGGCCTGTGCGGGCCGTGTGGCCGGTGTTCTGGAGCAGCCCACCTCCATGACCTATCCCGAGAAGAATGCCCAGCCCCGGGAAAATGCTGATGAGGCGGTACGCTTTGACCGCGTGAACTTCACCTACCGCAATGCCGGTGCTCCCAGCCTGACGGACATCAGCTTTTGCGCCGGGAAGGGCCAGACCGTCGGCATCATCGGCGGCACCGGCAGCGGTAAGTCTACCCTCATCAGTCTGATCCCCCGGTTCTATGATGCAGCCTCCGGCACGGTTTGCCTGGACGGCTGCAATGTGAAGGAATACACCCAGGAGGCCCTGTGCCGGAAGGTCGCCGTGGTGCAGCAGCGCTCGGTGCTGTTCCAGGGTACCATTCGGGACAATCTGCGCTGGGGCAATGAGAATGCCTCGGATGAGGAGCTGTGGCAGGCCCTTGAGGTTGCCCAGGCCCGGGAGATCGTTGAGGGCAAAGAGGGGCAGCTGGACTTCCGGCTGGAGCAGGGGGGACGGAATCTCTCCGGCGGCCAGAAGCAGCGTCTTTCCATTGCCCGGGCGCTTGTGAAGAAGCCGGAGATCCTGATTCTGGACGACAGCTCCAGCGCTCTGGACTTTGCCACGGATGCCGCCCTGCGCAGCGCCATTCATGGCCTTGGCGGCGGCGTCACCACCTTCCTGGTGTCCCAGCGCATTGCCTGTATCCGGCAGGCGGACCAGATCCTTGTGCTGGACAACGGCAGCCTTGCGGGCGTCGGCACCCACGAGGAGCTGCTGGAACGCTGCGGCCTCTACCAGGAGATCTTTGATTCCCAGTTCCCGGGGGAACGGGAGAAGAAGGAGGGGAATGTGTGATGAAAAGAAAGACCAATCCGGAGAACGGAAAGACCCTGAAAAAGCTCTGGGATCACATTGCCAAATTCCGGGTGCTGCTGATCCTCAGCGTGCTCATGGCCGGTGCTACCGTGGTTTTGCAGCTGTATGTCCCCATCCTGTTCGGCGACGCCATCGACAACATCGTGGCGGCCGGAAAAGTGGATTTTGCCATGGTTGGCTTCTATCTGAAGCGTGTCGTCATTCTGGCGGTGCTCTCGGGAGTGACCGGCTGGGTCATGAGCGTCATCAACAACCGCATGACCTACCGTGTGGTCCAGGATATCCGCGCCCAGTCCATCCGGCATATCCAGCATTTGCCGCTGTCCTATTTGGATAAGCACAGCTCCGGCGACATCGTCAGCCGGATCATCGCCGATGCGGACATCCTGTCCGATGGCCTGCTGCTGGGCTTTTCCCAGCTCTTTTCCGGCATTGTCACCATTGTGGTGACGCTGGTATTCATGTTCTCCAAGAACTTTTGGATTACGCTGCTGGTCATCTGCCTGACCCCTGTCAGCTTCTGGGTGGCGAAGTTCATTTCCTCCCACTCCTATGGGATGTTCCGCAAGCAGAGCGAGGCCAGAGGCAAGCAGACGGCCCTGATCGACGAGATCGTCGGCAATCAGAAGGTGGTTCGTGCCTATGGCTACGAGGAGCGGGCCTCCAGGCGCTTTGCCGAAATCAACGGGGAGCTTCGTGACTACAGTGCCCAGGCGGTGTTCTACAGCAGCCTGACCAACCCCTGCACCCGGTTTGTCAACAGCCTGATCTATGCAGGCGTGGCCCTGCTGGGGGCGATCCTGATTCCCGTGGGCAGCCTGACCGTAGGCGGCCTGACGGTGCTGCTGTCCTATGCCAACCAGTATATGAAGCCCTTCAATGACATCAGCTCCGTGGTCACGGAGATGCAGAACGCCCTGGCCTGCGCCGCAAGGCTCTTCGCCCTGCTGGAGGAGCCGGAGGAAAGCGAGGATGCTGCCGGTACCCTGGAAGCACCCAGGGGCAATGTGGGAATTGAGGATGTTTCCTTCAGCTATGACCCCAACCGGAAGCTGATTGAGCACTTCAACCTGGATGTAAAGCCCGGAATGCGGATTGCCATCGTCGGCCCCACGGGCTGCGGCAAGACCACCTTTATCAATCTGCTTATGCGCTTCTACGACACGGACAAGGGCGAGATCACCGTAGACGGCAAGGAGATCAAAACCCTTTCCCGCCATGCTCTGCGGTCCGGCTACGGCATGGTCTTGCAGGACACCTGGATCAAGCAGGGCACCGTCCGGGAGAACATCGCCTTCGGCAAGCCAGATGCAACGGATGAGGAGATCATCCGGGCCGCCAAGGAGGCCCACAGCTGGGAGTTCATCCGCCGTCTGCCCCAGGGCCTGGATACCGTCCTCTATGAGGACAGCATCAGCCAGGGCCAGAAGCAGCTGCTGTGCATCACCCGGGTTATGCTGACCCTGCAGCCCATGCTGATTTTGGATGAGGCCACTTCCAGCATCGATACCCGCACGGAGATGCTGATTCAGCAGGCCTTCGACAAGCTCATGGAGGGCCGCACCAGCTTCGTGGTGGCCCACCGCCTGTCCACCATCCGCAATGCCTCTCTGATTCTCGTTATGCGCGACGGCAAGATCATTGAGCAGGGAACCCATGAGGAGCTCCTGGCCAAGGGCGGGTTCTACAATACCCTCTATAACAGTCAGTTCCAAAGAGTGTAACACAATTCCAAACCAGAAGCGCAGCGTTTCCTGATGGCCTGAAAGGGCAGGGGAGCCGCTGCGCTTTTTGCATTCTCGGAGGAAATGCGGCAGGAAGAAGGAAAACTGCCGCTTGAATAAATGCAACTTTTGACGAAAAAAACTGCACGGTGTATTTGAGCGAAAATCAAATGTCCTCGAAAATGTAGTCAATCAGTCGTTATATGTTTGAAATTCTCTACAGATATCTGTGGAATTCTACAAAAAGAAAATAAAGCATTGACTTTCGAAATTGAAGTGCTATACTGATTTCATTCATTTTCTTTAACACGATAAAGTAATAATGTGTTAAAAGCAATGGGAGGTTTCAACTATGGATGCAAAGAAAATCATGCAGGCGGCTCTGGCGATCCAGCCGGAAATTCAGGCAAATCGCAGAGAGCTGCACCGTCACCCGGAGCTGGGTATGGATTTGGTCTATACCAAGGCCTTTGTCAAAACAAAGCTCGAGGAAATGGGCTATGTGCCCCAGGAATGCGGCAAGAGCGGCCTGGTGGTCCTGGCCGGTGGAAAGAAGCCCGGCAAGTGCTTCCTGATTCGGGGCGATATGGATGCCCTGCCTGTAGAGGAGCAGGCAAATGTGGAATTCCGTTCCCAGAATCCCGGCAAGATGCATGCCTGCGGCCATGACACCCATACCGCTATGATGCTGGGCGCAGCAAAGCTGCTCAAGGGCATGGAGGACGAAATTGAGGGCACGGTCAAGCTCATGTTCCAGCCCGGCGAGGAAACATTGGAGGGAGCACAGGATATGCTGGCGGCAGGGGTTCTGGAGAATCCGAAGGTGGACGCCGGACTGATGATTCATTCCATGACCGGCATGCCCTTCCCCAAGGGCATGGTTGCCATTCTGGATGGAGGCAGGGGAATGGCCTCCTGTGACCAATACAAGATCACCGTCAAGGGCAAGGGCGGCCACGGCGCCATGCCCCATCTGACCATTGACCCAATCACCGCTGCAGCCCATATTCAAGTGGGGCTTGCAGAGCTCCACAGCAGGGAATTGGAGCCCGGAACCTTCGGCGTTGTCACCACGGGCATGTTCCATGCAGGCGGCGCACCCAATGTTATTGCAGACAATGCGGTGATGGAGGGCACCATCCGTACCGGAGACATCAAGGTCGAGAAGATGCTGATGGATCGGCTGACGGAAATCGCCAAGACCATTGCCAAGGCCTACCGATGCGAGGCGGATGTGGAATTTGTCAAGCATTGCCCGCCCATGATCTCCGATCTGGAGGTGGGGGCAGCTACTACCAAGTATATGAAGGAGCTCCTGGGGGATGGTGCTGTGCCCATGTCCGCGATTGCCCCCGGCAATAAGGTCAGCGGCGGCAGTGAGGACTTCGCTTTTATCAGCAATGAGATTCCCGCCTGCGCTTTGATGCTGGCTACCGTGGGGGACGACAAGGAGAACTATGCATACCCCCAGCACCATCCTAAGGCCAACTTCAACGATGAGGTTCTCTACGAGGGAACTGCTTCCTATGTTTATGTGGCCACCCGCTGGCTGGAAGAGCACAAGTAAAGGATTTTAAGAACAGAAAGAGAGGAAATCACTATGGTAAAGGGATCTGTTGTTGCGAACAGCCCGCTGTTGTACGCCCTGATCGTCGTGGGCCTGGGCATTATCATCGCATATGCAATTATGAGCGTTAAGAAAGCCTCCGCAAGATGTGCCGAGCTTGGTATTGGAAGCGATGTCATCAAGAATGTTGTGAAATCCACCGTTGTGTCCTCCATTGTCCCCAGCCTTGCCATTCTGCTGGGATTTATTACCCTGACGGTTTCTCTGGGGGCGGCGCTGCCCTGGTGGCGGCTGTCCGTTATCGGCTCGCTGTCCTATGAAGCGATGGCCGCTTCCTATGCTGCCAACGGCCTGGGTGTGCAGCTGTCCGATGTGCTGACCTCCGATGCAACGGTCTTCGGTGCGATTATGATCGTCATGTCCATCGGCATTTGCACCGGCCCAATCATGGTGACCCTGTTTGCAAAGAAGTACTCCACCGGAATCATGCAGGCCAAGACCGGCAAGAGCGAGTTTGGCCAGATCATGGCAGGGTGCTTCATGCTGGCAATGTTCTGCGTATATATCCCCATTATGGTATTCACGGACCTGCCCACAACCATGACCCTGGTGGTCAGCCTGATCGTGACCGTGATTTGCGGCACCATTGCCAAGAAGCACCCTGTGCTCAATGACTTCACCATGGCAATCGCAATGATCGTAGCAATGGCATCCAGCGTTCTCTGGGTGCAGGTATTTGCGTAAGGGAGGAAAAGAAAATGGCAAAACAAAAAACACCTACAACCCTCGATCCGTTTACCCAGTGGGCCCATAAATCCGGCCGTATCTTCATGATTGTTTTCACTGTGTACATGGTTGTAATGCCCTTTATCATCTGCACCGTCTATGACTGCATGCCCAGCTTTAAGATGTGTCTTCCGGGCCTCATTTCCATTCTGGTCATTATGACTCCCATGAGTGTTGCAGAGATCGGCAGCTATACCCCCATCTTGGGTTCCTCCAGCTATCTGACCTTTGCCTCCGGCAATCTGATGAACCTGAAAATGCCCTGCATTATCAATGCCCAAAAGATCGCCAAGGTGGAGCAGAGCACGGTAGAGGGCGATGCCATTGCCTTGATTGCCACCGCTGTTTCCTCCAGCGTGACCATTGTCATCCTGGCGCTGGGTATGCTGCTGCTGTCCTTCATTCAGCCAATTCTGGAGAACGAGACCTTCGAAACAGCCAGCAACTATCTTCTGCCTGCGCTGTTCGGCTGCATGAGCCTTGGCCTGCTGGGCAAGGGCAGCGGCAAGACCAAGGTCAAGAATAAGCTGCTCCCTGCCATTATTCCTGTGATCCTTGTATCCGTGCTGACCGTCATGGGCATTGCCACCACCGGCATTGCCGGAATCCTGATGATTGTGATGATCCCCATCCTGATTCTGATTTCCTGGATTATGTGGAAAGCCGGAATCGTCAAGGTTGTTCCTAACGATTGAGCAAAAAAGCTGCCCCAAAGCGTTTGAGAAGCGCTTTGGGGCAATTTTTAAATGTGCGTTTATTCCTCCCGAATGCTCTCCACAATGCTGCCTTCAAGCATTTTTTTGACCTGCCTTCGGATCACCAGATAGCATAGCCCGGTGAGCAGGAGGGCGGTAAAGATGCTCGTGGTGGCGTTGAGCCGGATTTCCCGCCAATTGTATTGCAGATAGCCCCAGGCGCTGAAAAGGTGCAGCCCGACCACCAGCAGCCAGGCAAGCCCGGCGGTTTCCGGGATCTGCCGGAAAAAGAGCTGGGTCAGGCTCCTTTCGTCGCAGCCCACGGCCCGCAATGTTCCAAGGGTGCGCGTTTCTGCGCGTATCTGGCGAAGGATGCTGCCGCAGAGCAGGAGCACCGTTAAAAGCAGCATTGCAATGCTCAGGCCGCAGAAGAAGACGATGCGGCGCATGCCGCTGCCGGTCCGGCTGGTCTGGCTTTCCCGGTCATCCAGGACAGTAATGTCATCCTCCCGGGCGGCAATGCGCTCCAGGGCGGCCCGGAGTGCGTCATACTGTGTTTTGGTGATATCCTCCCGGTTATTGATGCGAATATATTGGGTGTTGTCGCAAACAAGACCCAGATTTTTCAGCCCCTGAGGCGTTGTGATCACCTGGCAGCCGGAGCCGGTGAAGCGCTCTGCATTCACCACTGCGCCGATTTTCGGCTCCGCACGCAAACCTCTCGCCGCATCAAAAGGCAGCGCCTGGGCTGAGGTTGTCAGATCGATATTCTGCGATTGCTGCTGCGTCAGGCACAGCTGCACAAGAGGCAAAACTTCCCCCGCCTCAAACTGGTCGTTCTCCACAGGGGCATAGCCTTCCTTCGGCGTGTAGGAGATGCTTCCAATGCCGTCTTCCCGGTATTTCGCATAGAATTCCGGGACATTTACAATGACTTCCTCTCCGGCATCGATTTTGGCAAGGTCGATTTTTCCGCCGGTGGTGCTTTTCTCCAGCCCGGATAAATCGGAGAGCACCAGAAGCGTCAGCTCCATGGTTGATTTCTCCGTTCCCAGAGCCGCTTTCAGCGCCTCATGCCAGGCGTAGGCCCGGGGGTGCTTCTCGGCTGCGTCCCGGTATAGCTGGGTGTTATCAAAAGCGGCTTTTTCAAAATAACTGCCCACGTGGTCGGTAAGGCCGATCGCATCGGCATACCAGCAGCCCTTTGCGTCAACAACACCCGGAAGAGCCTGAATTTCCTCCAAGGCCTCCGTTTCGATATGGTAGGCCCGTTCCGCAGTGAACAGGGGACAGCCGGTATTGAAATTTTCCCGTTCCAGAGCAAAGCTTTGTGTGTCCGTATAGGATGCCTTGGTGGAGTGGAGGAACTGCACCTGATAGAAAATCTCCGAAACGCTGCCATAGACGGCCAGATTCAGGATAACGGTCATCAGCAGGCAGCCCAGCTGCCGCAGGGGGTGGAAGCGAAACCGCCGGGCATTCCACAAGGAAGCAAGATGGAAGCGTTTCCTGGAGCGAATTTTGGGATACCCCAGCACCGGCCCCTGGAATGCCGCCGCCTGGGTGCGGGAAAACAGCGCAGGCAGCCGGGCAGCCAGCCAGACAAGCAGGAAGCTGCCAAGGGCAGCCCCCAGAATCCAGGGCACCCTGGGCGCAAAATGCAGGCTGTCCGGGAAAATCCGGCACATGCCCCATACCAAAAGAAAGGCGCAGCCAACCGCGGCAGGGCAGAGCAGGGCAGACAGGACCATTGCCTCCCGGCTGCTGATGCTGCGCAGCTGATGCCTGGTCGCGCCGATGGTGCGATATATGGCGTATTGCTGCCGCTTCCGGTCAAACTGGCCGCCGGTGGCCTCCAAAATGCCGATGAGGCTGCCGCCCAGCAGGCAGGCGCCGCCCAGCAGAAGGGAAGCACTGATGTTTATATTCTCCCGGAACTGCGCCCAAAAGCCGTAAAACGGCTCCGTTTCGTAGATGTCTCCGAACCAGTCGACGCCCCGACAGCTGTTTTCGGGAAAGGCAGCGGAAAGGGCTTCCATGCCGCCCTTCCCGGAAAAGATCACCACCAGATGCCGGTTCACCGCACTGCCGCCCTCCTGGGATGACACCAGAATTTCCGGCATGGCAAGGCTGAAATCCGGAACCGCCGACAGAAAGTCCTCCCGGGTGTCATCTGCAAACTGGGGCTGCAAAATGCCCACGATGCGGTATTGTCTGGTTTCGGTTTTGCCCTTGGCGGTGAAGGGGACGACCAGACTGTCTCCTACCTGCGCCCCGGGCTGCAGCCGCTCCAGGGCCGTGAGATCCACTGCCGCCTCTCCGGCCTTTTCCGGCAGCCGCCCTTCCATGCAGCGGCGGTTGAGGATTCGCTGGGCGGCTTCATCGTAATAGCCCACGGGGAAATCCTTCACCTGCCCGAGCACGGTCACGCAGCCATACTGCCGCACCCCGGGGATGTTCTCCGGCACAGACTGTACATCGAATACAAAGGCGTCCTCGCTGCCGTAGGCCCCATTCCGCCGGTCTGTGGCGGCCTGCATCAGGGCAAGGGTTCCCAGCACCGTGGAAACCGCTGCGAAAATCGCCAGAAACGCGCTGATACCCAGCAGGAGATAGTCCTTTTTATTGGCCCGGATGCCGGAAAAGGCCAGGCGGTTCATGGTCAGCTTTTTCATAGCTGCACCCCTCCGCTGTCCCGGGCGATCTTCCCGTCCGTCAGGTGGATCACCCGCTGGGCCTGCTCCGCAACCCCCAGGTCGTGGGTCACCAGCACCAGGGTGATGCCCAGCTCCCGGTTCAGCTCCCACAGCAGCTCCAGGACCATCCGCCCGGTCTGGCCGTCCAGGTTGCCTGTGGGCTCGTCGGCGAAGAGGATTTCCGGCTTGTTGGCCAGAGCCCGGGCAATGGCAAAGCGCTGCTGCTGCCCGCCGGACATGGCCGAGGGCAGGTGGTTCCGTCGGCTGCCAATGCCCAGAATGTCAATGAGCCGGTTCAGGTAAGCTTCATCCGGGCTGCGCTTGTCCAGCATCAGGGGCAGCAGGATGTTTTCCATCCCCGTCAGCTCCCGCACCAGATTGTAGCTCTGGAATACAAAGCCGAACTGCCGCCGCCGGAGGGTGGCCAGCTGGTCATCCCGGAGCCGATAAAGGTCCTTGTCCCGAAATTGGACGCTGCCTTCTGTGGGCCGGTCCAGTCCCCCCAGCATATGCAGCAGGGTGGATTTGCCCGAGCCGCTGGGGCCTGTGATGGCCGTGAAGCTGCCCTGCTCCAGAGAGAGGGACACACCGTCCAGGGCCTTCACCAGCTCTTCGCCCCTGCCATAGTGCTTGGAAAGGGACGTACACTGCAAAATTGTCATGAAAAAGCCTCCTTTGGGATTGGATAGCTCCATTGTAATGCGGGAAGCTTACGCTGCCGTGACGGCTGCCTTACGATTTCGCAAGACAGCTGTCCAGCTTCGGAAAAAACAGGGTAAATTGCAGCCCACCGGGGATGTTTTCGGCGGTGATGCTGCCGTGGTGGCGCAGAACCACCTCTTTCACAATGGCAAGGCCGATCCCCGCCCCGTGGCCCGGGTGGCTGCCGTGGTAAAACCGCTCGAAGAGCCTGGGAAGCTCCTCGGCGCTGACGCCGCCGCCGTCATCGGAAAGGCGAATCGCCACCTCTCCCGCCGTCTCCTCGATGGAAATGCGGATGTGCCCGGAGGGGGCTGTGTGCTCACAGGCATTTTTCAGCAGATTGGTAATGGCTTCGCCCATCCAGATCTCGTCACAGCGCAGCGCGGCCGTGCCTGTGACCGTCAATGTTTTCTCCGGGTATAGCTTCGCCAGGGGCTGCCAGCAGCTGCTTACAAGCTCCAATAAATCATGGCTTTCAAAATGAAAGGCATATCCGTCGGCGCAGAGCCGTTCCAGCCGCAGCAGGCCGGAGATCAGGGCCTGCATCCGCTCCAGCTGGGCCTGCTCCTGCTCCAGGTGCGCCCCCTGGTCCAGCTCCACAAATAATTGCAGGGAGGCCAGGGGCGTTTTCAGCTGGTGGGAGATGTCCGTCAGCAGGTTTTCGCTGCGGCGGGCCTCCAGCCGGGTCTGCTCCCTGGCGTGGAGCAGGGCATTTTCCAGCCGGGCGGCGGCGTTTTGCAGCCGGGCATTGGGGCTCTCCCCAAGAGAGATTTCCAGAGGCGCTTTTTGCCCGTCCAAAAACGCCTCCATTTGCCGGTATAGCATTTTCGTCTTCTGCCGCTGCCGCAATAGCCCCCAGAGAAGGCCCAGGCAGAGGGCCGACAGCCCAATGCTCAGTCCACCCATTGGTAGCCCACCCCCCGGACGGTTTGGATATGCTGCCCGCCGATCTTCTCCCGCAGGCGGCTGATGTGGACGGAGAGCGTATTGTCGTCCACGAATTTCCCGTCGCTGTCCCATAGAGCACCTAAAAGAATGTCCCGGGTGGCAACGCCACGCTGCCTTATAAGGCATAGGAGAATTTTGTATTCCGTCAGCGTCAGAGGCAGCGCCGCCCCCTGGCGGAGCACCTGCATACGGGCCTGGTCAATTTCCAGCTCCCCCCGGGTCAGATTGGGGCTGTCCTTGCGCAGCAGCACCCGAATGCGGCTCAGAAGCTCCTGAACCCGGAAGGGCTTGGTCACATAGTCGTTGCCCCCGGCATCCAGTCCGGTGACAATGTCGAATTCCTCGTCCCGGGCAGTGAGGAAGAGAATGGGCGCGGCGCAGCCGCTTGCCCGGAGCTCCCGGCAGAAGGAAATGCCGTCCCCGTCCGGCAGTGTCACATCCAGGATCAGCAGGTCAAAGTTCCGGCTGTAAACGGACTGCCTTGCCTGAGAAAGATTCCGGGCCTGGCAGGGGACATAGCCGCTTTTTTGCAGCAGCTCCGTAAGCCCCTGGGAAAGATAAAGATCGTCTTCCGCAAGAAGAATGGAAGAGGCCATGGCATACACCTCCAATTTTGAACCATTATACCACAATATACAAGGGCATGTCCTGAAGATTTCGTAAGGGAAGCCCCACAAAATGACAATGGCGGCAGCCTGGTATCATCCGGCCCGTTTGGGCTGGGAGACAAGAGGCTGCCGCCGCTTTGCTGCTGTTAAGATGTGTTTACAGGTGCAGCTGCTCCCGCAGTGCACCCTGCAGAACCTGAGAGAAGTTGATGTTGTGTTCCAGTGCTGCGGCATTCAACCAGGCGGGGAGCGTCACGGTCCTGCTGACGGACCGGTTGACCTGTGCCATGCGAATGGAGGGCATATACACATCCACAAGGACGGCCCGCTCGTTGGCTTCCAGATGAACATTTTTCAGAGAAGTTGCCTCGGGAATCCTTTCCCCATCCTCCTCCATGCCAAAAAGAACACAGCCAAGCAGCTCCCTGGCGCTGGTAAGTGCATCATCGTCGTCCACACCGCTGGTGGCAACATCCAGATCCGGGAAAAAAACGGAAATTTCTTCGCCTTCCTTATAGGAAAAAACGGCGGGGAAGGTATATCTTTCGGGCTTTTTCACAACACATACCTCCAAAAACATAGGATATGTCAGGAGGGCGCCAGATCACCGGAACCGGAGACCTGACTGCCGCTCGATGCTGTCCAGGGTCTTGCGGGGAATATCCTTATCCGGGTGCTTAACGGTAACGCGCCCCGGCTTCTGAGGATGTTTAAATTGGTGATGACTTCCCACGGTATTCACGAGATACCACCCATCCGCTTTTAACGCCTGGATAACATCCCGTGAGCTGTAGCTTCTCATGGAATGCTCCCTCCTGACGCAAATATACTAACACATATTATTCTATTTGTCAATACATGTGACACATATTATTATATGCGTTATTTTGCAATTACGCTGTGTAATACTGCGCCTGAGCGTTCCAAAGCTGGGCGTATTTGCCGGAGGCCTGTTCCAGCAATGCCTCGTGGGTGCCCTGCTGGAGGATGCTTCCCCGGTCGAAGACCAGAATCTCATCGCAGAACTTGCAGCTGGACAAGCGGTGGCTGATGTAGATGGCGGTTTTGTCGCCGGAGATCTCGTTGAACTTGGCGTAGATCTCCGCCTCGGCCATGGGGTCGAGGGCGGCGGTGGGCTCGTCCAGGATGATGAAGGGGGCATCCTTGTACAGCGCCCGGGCGATGGCGATCTTCTGGGCCTCGCCGCCGGAGACCTCGATGCCGTCCTCACCGTAGTCCTTGTAGAGCTGGGTGTCCAGCCCCTTGGGCAGGCTTTCCAGCCGGGGGCCGAAGCCCGCGTCCGTCAGGGCGTTTTTCACCCGCTGCGCGTCATAGTCTACAGAGCCCGCCACATTGCTGCCCAGGCTCTGGGAGATCAGCTGGAAGTCCTGGAAGACGATGGAGAAGACGCCCATATAGTCGTCATACCGGTATTTCCGAATATCGATGCCGTTTAGAAGAATTTCCCCCTCCTGAGGGTCATACAGGCGGCACAGGAGCTTGATAAAGGTGGTCTTTCCGCTGCCGTTTTCCCCGACGATGGCCAGACGTTTGCCGATTTGGAACTTCATGGAAACGTTCCGCAGCGCCCAGGCTTCGCTTCCTGGGTACTTGAAGGAGACGTTTTTGAATTCCACCTGGTAGTTCCGGTCTGCCCGCTTTTCCGTGGTCAGGCTGCCCTGGTACATGGCGTTGGGCAGGTCCAGGTAGCGGAAGGTATTGTCCAGATGGGTGGTGTTGGCTTTCATAGCTCCCAAAGAGGAAATCAGAATGTTGAGAGATTCCGCCAGCGCCGTTGCGGCCCCAACATACTGGGTGACAAGGCCAATATCAAAGACCCCGGCCCAGGCCTTGAGACAGGTAAAGACGTAAATACACCCGATGGCGATGGCGGACATGCTGGTTGCCAGAGAATAGCAGGTGCCCGGCTTTCCCAGCGCGGCCCGGCCGAAGGTCCCCGTCGCCGTAAACACCCGATTCTGGGAAGACAAGTGATCGATCATTTCCTGCTGCCGGTAGACACGCATATCCATTTGAATATTTTTCTGCCGGGACAGCTTCGTAATATAGGTATATACCCGGTTTCCAAAGGTGGCATCTTTGGAGAGGCGATCGTTTTCCTGGGCGTATACAGTATAGAGTCTGCCGGAAAGAAGGCTGATGCCCACAAAGAGTCCACCCAAAGGAAGGAGAAACCAAGGACTGCTTAATAGCACAAGCTTTCCCGCACTTTCCGGTACCGGGGTGGCGAAAAGCCGGACGGTCAGGGCGATGCCGCTGAAAATGCCGGTCAGAGACCCAATCAACTGCTTATAGATGATGGCAGCATTGATAAGCCCCAGGCCGCCCCATTGTTCATTCTGGGCAATCTGTGCCCGGAGGCTCCTTACCTCCTGCCTGTCCGCATCGGCAAAGTCCATGGACATGGCTTTTTCGCTGAAAAGCAGCTCCTTCCGCCCGTAAATGTCGTTGAGCAAGGTCTCCTCCCGCTCCATAAAGAACGAGCGCAGAACGGAAAGAAGAGCGGTTGCCAGAATGGAGACAATGACCCATTTCCAGAGGACATTGGGCCTCCTCAGGGTTGCCAGCTCCGTTAAAATTCTGGCGGAGAGGAATACCGTGGCGTAGGGAAGAACGGCTTTTACAATGGCGTTCAGGGTCACAATGGGAAAGAACTGAGGCGTGACCCCGTGGAGCATCCGAATCGCCCGGATTTCCCGGGAAAGGTGATATTGGAAACTGCGCTTCATTAGAAGTCCCTCCCTTCCTGATAGTAGCGGCTTTGGATTTCAAAGAGCTTGGCGTAGCCGCCGCCCAGGGCAAGCAGCGTTTCGTGGGTGCCCTCCTCGGCGATTTTCCCCTGATCCAAAAAGAGAATTCGGTCGCAGAACCTTGTGGAGGCCAGCCGGTGGGAGATGAAGAGGGAGGTTTTGCCTTCCGTCATGGCGCTGTACTTCCGGTAGATGTCGTCCTCCGCAATGGGGTCTAGGGCGGCGGTAGGCTCATCCAGAAATAGAATGGGGCTGCCTTTATAAAGGGCTCGGGCCAGCATCAGCCGCTGGGTCTGGCCGCCGGAGAAGAGAACCCCATCTAAGAACACATCCCGGCCCACATGGGTATGAATGCCCTTTGGAAGGGCCTGAATTGCTTCCGCAAGCCCCGCTTTTTGAAGGCAGTCCCAGACCTTTTCTTCATCAATATGACTGGCAGTCTGGGCCACATTCTCCGCAACCGTGGTGCAAAGCAAAGAATAGTCCTGGAAGACGGCACTGAACAGCCGGTAGTATTCCGCCCGGTCAAACGTCCGAATGTCCTGACCGTTCAGGAGTACCCGCCCTTCTGTGGGGTCAAGAAGGCCGCACAGAAGCTTTACCAGAGTGGTTTTGCCCGCACCGTTCAGGCCGACGATGGCAAGCCGCTCTCCGGAGTGGATAGTTAGATTCATGTTTGCGATGGTGTTTTTCTCCGCCTCCGGGTAACGGAAGGAGACGTTTTCCAGCCGCAGCTCGTATTGCGCTGCCGTGGGAATGGGGGTGCCCTCACTTCCTTGGAAGGGCTCCGGATAGTCTAAGAATTCCCGCACCTGGGAAATATCCAGGCTTTGCTTATTCAGCTTGCTCAGGTCCGTGAGAATTCCCAGTACCCAGGTGGTAAAGGTGGAGGCGGCGGTAAAGTACAGCAGAAATTCCGGTACCCCCAACCCGTTTCGCAGAGCCAGCCGGATAAGATACCAGTAGGCAATGCCATTTCTGGCTACAGTGCAAATGGCTCCCACCAGATCCACCAGCAACCGCTTTTTTTCAACCTTCAGCTGAAAGTCATAATAGGCATCGTGGATGTTTGTCAAAAGATCGTTCATCCAGTTTTGCAGACCGAAAATCCGAATGTCCTTGGCAAGCTCGATGGATTCTGACTTGTCCCGCAGATACCGTTTTTTCAGGTAAAACTGGTTTTCTGTATCCCGGTGGGCGTAAATCCAGTTATCCTTATACCGGGCGGCCCAGAATTCCCCGGTGCAGCTGGCGGCCATGAAAAGCAGCAGCCAGGGATTGAGCCCGGACAGAATGGTGAGGTAGGCGATTAGCCCGCCCAGATTGGTCAGTAAGCTTGTGATGGTCCGGTAGAGCTCCTCTGTGGAGGATTGGTTGTTATCTGTGGCGTCGTCGGCCTTCCCCCGCAGCCGAAGAAATTCGGCACGCAGGGTATTGGGATAGCCGGTAGTGTTGAATTTCCGGCTGATATCCATCATAATGGAGGTCCGGTTTTCTACCAGACAAAACTGGTTGTACCCGCCAAGATATGTTTTCCCGTACTGGGTCAGCAGCAGTGCCAAGGTAAAGAATAGGATGGTGCCAAGGAGCTGGGAAAGGCTGCTATGCGCTTCCACAAGCCCCAAAACCCGCGGCCCAATATAGAGTCCTGCCAGATTGTTGAAAATGTCGCACAGGGCCATTGTCAGGCATAGAAAAAGGGCCCGTCTGCGGACCTGCCAGCAGATCTTGACCATCCAAGCCACGTTCCCGGGAAGGGAATACCGTTTTTGTTTTGTGTTCATAGAATGCACCTCTCTTTGCGCCTATCCTATCATAGAATTTCATCCCCGGGGGAATCCGGGGATGAATTGTACTTTTCGGGGGACGAATTGCAGATTTTACCATTGCGGGTCTATCTGTTTCTCGTAGGGACCGATGTCCACATCGGCCCGGACGGAGTCTTGGCTAAGTCGTATCGATGACGCGGAATCATACCTGGGGCAATAATATTTCCGTTGTAAACGCCCCGTCCTCGCTGTTCCTACTGATATAGCCGTCTAAGCGCTCTACAATGGCATCGATTCGCTGCAGGCCGAAGCCGTGGCCCTCGCCCTTGGTGGTGCGGAAGCGGCCCCCCAGCTTTGGCAGCTTCTTCCCGGCGGTGAAATTCGTAAAGGAAATGTAGAGCTGGGTGTTCTTCATGTCCATGTATACCCGGATGAGCCTTTTGTCCTCCGGCAGGGGCAGGCTCGCCTCAATGGCGTTGTCAAAGAGGTTGCCGATGATGCAGCACAGGTCAATTTCCGAGGACTTGAGCTTCACGGGGATATGGGCGTCGGCTACCACCTGAATGCCCTTGGACTTTGCCAGGGAGATCTTGGAATTCAGAATGGCGTCCGTCATGGCGTTGCCGGTTTTGATGACGGTGTCCACGGTGGTCAAATCCTGATCGAGAAGGTCCAGGTAGTTCCGGATGGCTTCCCAGTCGCCCTTGGCAGCGTAGGCCTTCATAACCTGGATGTGGTTTCGGTAGTCGTGCCGCCACCCCCGGATCTGCTTATACATATTGTCCACTTCCCGGTAGTGGGTCTCGATCAGCTCCTGCTGGTAGGCCTGCAGCTGCCGGTCCACACGTTTGGAAAAGAATCCCATTCTTTTTTACCTCATTGCAATGATTGCCCGGTTGACCGCCTCATAGGCCCCCCGGGGCAGGGGGATGGAGTCGCCAACCGAGAGCTTGATCGACCCTTTGGTCACCCGGCTGATCTGGGTCAGATTTACAATGGCAGAGCGGCCGACCCGGAAGAACCGCTCGTCCAGCTCCTTTTCCAGCTGGCCCAGGGTCATTTTCACGGTGTAGTCCTGGTTCGCGTGAATGGTGACGTAGTTCCCGCTGACCTCCGCCCAGCGGATGCGGTGGACAGGCAGGCGGACCATCTCCCCGGAAAGCTCCAGGTGCAGCACCTTTTCGTTCTTTTGCAGCTTTTCAGCGGCCCGATCCAGCACGGAGAAGAGCTTGTTTTCATCCAGGGGCTTCACGAGATAGTGCAGCGCCGCCACCTCGTAGCCTTCGGCGATGTAATCCGAGTAGCCGGTGATGAAAATGATCTGAACGGTGTCGTTGCTTAGCCGCAGCCGTTTGGCCATGGTGACCCCGTCCATGCCGCCCATTTCGATGTCCAGCAGCAGAATATCAAAGTCGCTTTCCTCGGCATAGTGGAAGAGAAACCCCTCGGCAGAGGAAAAGGCTTCTATATGTGCCGTGCGATCCCCTTCGGAGGCCCAACGCCGGACCAGAGAGGCGACATAGTCCCGATCCGCCTGGGAATCGTCACAAATTGCAATTTTGTAGGTCATAGGTGGCCTCCTTCGTCTTTTGCTGCAAAAGCTTCCCCTCTGGGCGATGCGTCGCGCAGCGAATGGAATCTAAAATAGCTGCCGGTGGCAGCTATACCATAAAAAGTGGAGCAGTCAGGGCGTACAGGGCGGAAGTGATTGGAAAATACGTACTACTCTCTCCCATAACGCCCCTCATCCGTCTCGCCTAGCGGCGAGCCACCTTCCCCGGAGGGGAAGGTTAGGAAAACTCACTCCGGAATCTGTGGGTACCGTTCCAGCAGCTGCGCTGCCTGGGACTGGGTGGTCTCCAGCAGATGCTCCATGGAGGCCGCCTCTGTTACAAGATATTCGCCGCTTGCAAAGCACCTCAGCATCCGGTCGTTGATTTCCGGGGCGTAGTGGGTGTAGTCCTTGTAGTTGTTCAAATCGGTTATGAACGGGGCATTCTGAAAGTCAAAAATGCGGACATTTTCCTGCGCCAGCAGCTTTTCCTCTGCGTAGGCCTTGAATTCCAGGTAGGTTTCCCCGTTTCCGGCCCCAAAGGCATAGTTCCAGTAGAGGGCAGAATAGGGCGGGAAGAAGAAGGTATAGTCGCCCTGGGAAAAATCCAGATGGGTCAGGTATTCGTCGAACCGTTTCTTCATCCGGGTCAGCACGGTTTCTGCATCGAAGCTGCTGCCCTTGGAAGGGGGCGTATAGAGAGACAGGGTGGCCTCTTCGCCGAAGGTCCAGTCGTCCCGCCAGTCCTCTATGCCGTCAATGCTCATGGTCCGGGTGAATTTTTCCGGCAGGGAGAGCCCCAGCGCCCTGGCACCGGACAGGGCGATATCGATGGGGATGAAGCGCATCCAGGTCTCGTAGCCCAGCAGATACCGGTAGTCATTCCAGGGGTTGTCATCCATCAGGTAGTCCGGGAATCGGTCCATGTCGTCCCATTTTTCCGGGGCGAAGAGATATTGGTCCAGGCAGATATAGTAGTGCTCTGCCTTGCCAAGCTCACCTATTTTGTCCGTGAGCTTTTGGATCTCCGTCAGGCTGATGGCCCCGGTGGTGATTTTCAGGGGCTTTCCCCCAAGTATTTCCCGGAACAGCCCCATATCCGTGTTCTGGATCATTGAAGAGCCGATGAGCACCGTATCATAGTCGTAATTCTTGATAAGCCCCGGGGTCACAAGACGGGAATTCAGCAGATATTGGTTATCCCGCACCCGGTAGAGCATATAGGGGTCAATGCACCAGGCGCACAGGCACATCAGCATCACCAGTGCCATCGTCAGTGCCAGCAGCCGCAGCAGCCATTTTTTTGCCATAGCCAGCTCCTTAGAAATTGAAATAGATAAAGACGCTCTCCCGGGACAGATGCACCAGGGCAATGCAGAAGAGGATCGCCGTTGCCCACAGCGCGCCCTTGCGGCAGGTGAATTCCGTAAGCATCCGGCAGCTGTTTTTGCACCGGAAGCAGACCACTGCCAAGGCTGCCAGAATGCCCACAACATAGATTGCGTTCAATGGGTTCGGAACGCCCACAAAGCCGTCAACGGCCAGGCTGCCTACCTGGGCGAAGGCAAGGTTGGAAAAGTCCACCATGCCCCGGTAGACCGTGGCGGCGCTTTGAAAGCTCTCCGCCCGGAACAGCACCCATAGGGCATTGACGATCAGAAAGGTGCAGCCCACCCGAACCCAGTGGGGCACCCTGGAAAGGGGCTTGGCAAAGATGCGCTCCAGGGCGTTGAAAAGCCCGTGCAGCGCACCCCACAGCACGAAGGTCCAGGCCGCCCCATGCCACAGGCCGCTGACCAGGAAGGTGATGAGCAGATTCCGGTAGGTTTTCAGCTTTCCCTCCCGGCTTCCCCCCAGGGGAAAGTAGATGTAGCTCTGCAAGGCCCTGCCCAGGGTGATGTGCCACCGCCGCCAGAAGACGCCGATGCTTTCGGACCGGTAGGGGGAGCGGAAATTGAAGGGAATGTCGATATTGAAAAGCTTTCCCAGGCCCACGGCCATATCGGAATAGCCGCTGAAATCGAAATAGACCTGGAAGGTATAGGACAGGGCCGTGGCCCAGGCGGCGCAGAAGCCCAGGCTGGCTGCCCCAAAGCCCGTGTCCACAAACAGGGCCAGCGTGTCTGCAATTACGGCCTTTTTAAATAGGCCAACGGTGAAGATGTAGGCCCCCGCCGCTGCATTGTCCCAGTTCCAGTACCGCCGCCGGGGGTCTTTGAACTGGGGGATCATCTCGCTGTAGAGCACGATCGGCCCCGCCACCAGCTGGGGGAAGAAGAGCACGAAGATGCAGTAGTCGTCAAAGCGCTCCAGGCACTCCTCGCCTTTCCGAATGGAGACCAGAAAGGACAGCTGCTGGAAGGTGAAAAAGCTGATGCCCAGGGGCAGGGCAATGTGCTTGAGCAGGAAAGAGGTATGGAACAGGGCATTGATGTTTTCAACGAAAAAGTCCCGGTACTTGAAGTAGCCCAGCAGGCCCACATTGAACATTACCCCCAGCCAGAAGCACACCGTCTGAAATCTCCCCTTGCCCCCGGAGATACAGGCGGCCAGAAGATAGTTTACAAAGATGGAGACAACGATGATCAAAAGGTAGCTGGGGTTAAAATACCCATAGAAAAACAGCGAAGCTCCGATGAGGAACAGCCGCTGATAGATGGGATCTTTCAGACCCGAGAGCAGATAGTACCCCAGCAGCACCAGGGGCAGAAAGGCAAAGAGAAAGATATAGGATGAAAATACCATGGTATCACCTGTGCAGATAGGATAGCCGCTGCTTTTGGGCAGCATCGGCTTTGGGAATGCCGTCCCGGCAGAAAAGACCGTAGAGGGTATTGCAGCGCTGCTCCAGAGCGGCATAGCTGCTTTCCTCCTGCCAGCCAAGATTTTTGCAGAAATCGCCGCCTTTTAAAAGGCTGCGGCCAACGTCGTCAAAGGCCAGAATCCGGGCGTAGGGGGCGGGGGCGGCAAGGTCCTCTTGGGTCAGCCCCAGAAATGCGCACAGCACCATCCGGTCTAACCGGGAGCGGGTGTAGCGCTTGGTTTTTACCCGGGTGAGGATGTCCTCCAGGCAGCCCTCCTCCCGGCTGGCGTGCATCAGCCGCCGCCAGAGCCCTTCGGAGCCATAGGGCAGGGCCTCAAATTCCCCGTCCGTCATGGTGCGCAGCCTGGCCAGAATGGCCCGCTCTCCGGCGGCGAGGGTGTACACGGGGGCGCTTTCGAAGCAGGGGGCGGCCTCCGGCGGCACGAAGCCCAGCCAGTCCGTTCCCGAGGCGATGCACCGCCGCAGAGCCGTGGCGGAGGGGTTTTCTGCGTCCGGCGTTTCCGCGTGGTAGCTGCCCCGGCGGGTCACGGGGAAGGGGAGAAGAGAACTGCCCTGGGCGAGAATGGCCTTGCAGTATTCCGTGGCCAGAATGTCGTTGGGCTGCTCCAGAAGGGTGCCCGGAATGCCCAGGGTCTCCAGGGCCTGCTGCCTTGCGGCGGGAAAGCTGACGCCCGTGGCGAGCCGCTGTCGCAGCTGCTCCGAAAAGCCGGGGCAGAGCAGAGCCTGGGCCGTGCGCATGAGCGCGTCTGAATTTCCGGACTCCGTGCCGAAGCACAGGCAGTCGCACAGCGGGCTCAGAATGGCAACCCCGGCGGAGGCGAACCCCTCTGCCGAGGAAAGGCTTGCCGTCACCGGCAGCTCCAGCACCAGGTCCGCGCCGCTTAAGATGGCTGCCCTGGCCCGGACTTCCCGGTCGAAAACCGCAGGAGCGCCCCGCTGAACGTAATTTCCGCTCATGAGGCACACAATGGCCGCATCCGTCCCAAACCGCTGCCGTATTTCCGAAAATTGCTTCCGGTGGCCCCTGTGAAAGGGGTTGTATTCGCAGATTATGCCGACGATCGCCAAAGTTTTTCCTCCAAAAGCAAAAATTTTTCAGATAGGGCTTGAGAAAATGGGAAAGATGGAATATAATAGCATCGATATTGTATCACAGATCAATGAAAAAGAAAACAATATTTTTAGGAGGAGATTCCAATGAACGTTTTGATTATCAACGCCGGCAGTTCTTCCCTGAAGTACCAGCTGATGAACCCCGAGACCGGGGACGTCGCTGCCAAGGGCCTGTGCGAGCGTATCTACATTGACGGCCGTCTGACCCACAAGGTGGGCGACAAGAAGGTTGTCAAGGACATTCCCATGCCCACCCATTCCGAGGCCATTGCCGCGGTGCTGGACATCCTGGTTGACCCTGTTGACGGCGTGATCAAGTCCGTTGACGAGATCGATGCCGTGGGCCACCGCGTGCTGCACGGCGGCATGGAGTTCTCCGACTCCTGCATCATCAACGACGAAGTCATCAAGGCCATCGAGAAGTGCATCCCTCTGGGACCTCTGCACAACCCCGCAAACCTGATGGGCATCCGTGCCTGCCAGGCTGTTATGCCCAATACCCCTCAGGTCGCCGTGTTCGACACCGCCTTCCATATGACCATGCCCCCCAAGGCCTACCGCTACGCCATTCCCAAGGAGTACTACGAGAATGACGACATCCGCCGCTACGGCTTCCACGGCACTTCCCATAAGTACGTGGCAAAGCGCACCGCGGAGCTGGTTGGCAAGAAGAACTTCAAGATGGTCAACTGCCATCTGGGCAACGGCTCCTCTCTGTCCGCCATCAAGGACGGCAAGTGCATGGATACCTCCATGGGCCTGTCCCCTCTGGCCGGTGTGCCCATGGGCACCCGCTCCGGCGACATCGACGCCTGCGTGGTGCAGTTCATCTGCAACAAGTACGGTATGAGCGTGGACGACTGCCTGACCATGCTGAACAAGAAGTCCGGTATGCTGGCCCTGTCCGGTGTGTCCTCCGACTTCCGTGACCTGGGCGATGGCGCCGACAAGGGCAACGAGGACTGCAAATTGGCTCTGGAGAAGTTCTCCTATGAGGTGGCCAAGTACGTTGGCGCTTACGCTGCCGCGCTGAACGGCATCGATGTGCTGACCTTCACTGCCGGTGTAGGCGAGAACGACGGCCTGGTCCGGGGGATGGTCTGCGACTACCTGGGCTTCATGGGCGTCAAGCTGGATCCCGAGCTGAACAAGAGCCGTGGCAAGGAGATGGTGATCTCCACTCCCGACTCCAAGGTCCAGGTCTGGGTGGTTCCCACCAACGAAGAGCTGATGATCGCTCAGGACACCGCTGAGCTGGTCAACGCTGCCAAGAAGTAAATAGTAAGCCAAAGGGGCTGTTAGAGAAGTATGTCGCTGCGAGCCAGTGACCGATGTCACTGGCGTGGCAGCCCCCCGGTTGAATGAAAATAGCTTGGTTTTACTACCAAGATGTTCAAAAATCCGGGGGATTGCCACACCAGCGTGCGCGCTGGTTCGCAATGACAGTGCGTTTTCTAACAGCCCTTTTTCCGTTATCATTCATCAAAGAAAGGAAGACCAACATGGAACCAGTCGAAAAGCGCTTTCTGCGCTATGTAAGCTATGAAACCACCTCGGACGAATTTTCCGAGACCTGCCCCTCCACGGCCAATCAGAAGGTCCTGGGTGCTGCTATTGTGGAGGAGATGCTTGCCATGGGCATTCAGGACGCCCGCATGGACGAAAACGGCTATGTCTACGGCACCGTGCCCGGAGACCCCAGCCTTCCCACCGTCGGTCTCATCGCCCACATGGACACCGCCCCCGATGCCAGCGGCGCGGACATCCGGGCCAGAATCGTGGAGTACACCGGGGGAGACATCCTCCTGAACGGGGAAAAGGGCATTTATCTCCGGGAAACCGACTATGCGTCCCTGAAACGCAATCACGGCAAGCACCTGATCGTCACCGACGGCACCACCCTTCTGGGGGCGGACGACAAGGCCGGCGTGGCAGAGATCCTCACCGCTGCGGAAATCCTGCTGACCCAGGGCGGCAAGCACGCCACCCTGAAAATCGGCTTCACGCCCGACGAGGAGATCGGCCGGGGCGCGGATAAGTTTGATGTCCGGGGCTTTGGCGCGGACTATGCCTATACCGCCGACGGCGGCACGGTGGGGGAGATCGAGTACGAGAACTTCAACGCCGCCTCGGCCTGCGTGACCTTCCACGGCCTGAACATCCACCCCGGCTCCGCCAAGGACAAGATGGTCAACTCCCAGTATATCGCCATGGAATATCAGAGTCTGCTGCCCACTGCCCAGAAGCCGGAGTATACGGAAGGGTATGAGGGCTTCATCCATCTGACCGATATGCGCGGCGAGGTGGAGAACAGCCAGCTGCGCTATATCATCCGGGACCACGATATGGCCAAATTCCAGGAGAAAAAGCGCCTGATGACTGCTGCCGCGGACTTCCTCAACCACAAGTACGGCCCGGGCACGGTGGAAATTGCCCTGCGGGACAGCTACTTCAATATGCGCGAGAAGATCGAGCCCTGCATGGAGATCGTGGACCGGGCGAAGAGGGCCATGGCCCTTGCGGGCATGGAGCCGAAGGAGGTCCCCGTCCGGGGCGGCACCGACGGCGCCCGGCTTTCCTACGAGGGCCTGCCCTGTCCCAACCTCTGCACCGGCGGCGAGAATTACCACGGCCGCTTTGAGTATATCCCTGTAGAGGATATGGAGCAGTGCGTAAAGATGCTGGTGAATATTCTCAGAATGCAGTAAAAAATGCGGGCACGCCTTTGGCGTGCCCATTGCTGTTTTTCGCGCTTATACGTACCCGTACATCCCCCGGATGCTGACCTCGCCGCTGCTGACGGCCTCGGTGTGGCCGTCGTCAAAGCGGACCGTGAGATCGCCGTTCTCTCCGATGTCCAGGGCGGTACCGTGGCGAATTTCCTCCCCACGGACTACGGAGATGTGCTGCCCCAGGGTCACGCAGTCCCGGCGGTACCGGGCAAGGATGGCTTCCTTGCCGGTGAGAAGATTTCTGTCCATCTTGGCCAGAGCCTCCATCATGGCGGCGGCAACTCTGGGGCGGTCGATTGCCTTCCCCGTGACCATGGCCAGAGACCCGGCCCGGTCCCGGAGCTCCTCCGGGAAGTCCTCCGGACGCTGGCAGCAGTTGACCCCGATACCGATGACCACGCAGAGCTTCCCGTTCGTATCATTCAACAGCTCCACCAGAATGCCGGAGAGCTTCCGTTTCTCCCAGACCAGATCGTTGGTCCATTTGATGCCGGGGCGGAATCCGGCGGAGGCCTCCACGGCGTCGCACATGGCGGCGCCCACGGCGCAGGTCAGGTGCATGAGCTGCTCCTGGGGGCATTCCGGCCGCAGCAGCATGCTCAGGTAAATGCCCACGCCCCCGGGGGACTGGAAGCTGCGGCCCAGCCGCCCCTTGCCCCCGGTCTGGCAGTCCGCCACGGCAACGGTGCCGTGGGGCGCGCCCAGAAGGGCCTGCCGCTTCAGAAAATTATTGGTGGAATCGATGGTATCGAAGTAGTGGAAGCGGTCCGCCCAGGGGTAGTCCGGGGAGAGGGCCCCACGAATTGCCTGTTCCATGTCAGTCCATGTCCTTTACAATTTCCGCAGGCGCTTCGTCCAGAACCTCCGGGTGCTGGATGAGGCGCTTGTAGTATTTTAAGAAGGCGGCGTAATAGAAGCCGTCTACGGTCCGCTCGTCCAGGGTGAACCGGAAGTCTATGTATTTCCGCTGGACCACGGTGCCGTCCTCCTGGAGCTCCAGGGCTCTGCGCTTGCAGCCGAAGGAGCCAAAGACCGGCAGGTTGCCGAAATCATACAGGTGGTGATACACCGGCGGGATGCCCAGAGAGCCCATGGAGGTGAAGAAAATGCTGCCGTGGAAGGGGCTGACCTCCAGCAGGAATTTGGGCAAAAGCCCGAAATAATCCAGGGTTTTCAGGAACCACACAAAAAATTTCAGCACCACGCCGGGAATCATGGTCAGGGCATAGGCTGTGTTGTCCACGCCTGCGTCCAGAGGGGTGGTTTTTACTTTGACAATGGCGTCGTTCATTTTCTTGTAGACGTCGTAAACCGTGTCCCTGGGGCTCAGGTGGAGCTTGATCTCCGTCTCCGCGCCGTCGGTGGTCATGTCCTTTTTGATGGTCATGCAGAACTGGATGTCTTCGCCCCGGGAGTAGATCTTTTGCCCGGCGATGAACCGGTTCACTCCGGGATATTTGGCAACGCTTCTGCAATAGGCGGTCAGGAAGACGTGCATGATGCCGAAGTTCGTCAGCCCCTCCCGGCGCTTCTGGCGGATGTAGCGGTCCACATTGGTGATCTCAAAGGCCTCCTCAAAGAGATTGGAGGAGCCGTTGCGGTTGACCATGATGTAGGGAATGATGTAGTTGACGGGGGGCAGGGAGCGGATGCGCCGCCCGTCCACCCGGTCGCCCCAGGTGGGGTGGTATTCTCCCGCCGGGTCGATGCGGATGGCGAAGATCAGCACGGTTGCCCCCAGAAAGAGCAGCGTGTTGGGCAGCAGCCGGATGACGGCGGGCCAATCCTGCAGGAAAATGGCCTGCCGGTTATAGTAGAGGATGGTGGCCAGGGGGAAGAGCATTACGGGGAACAGCAGCCACGCCCGGTGCAGCCGTGCGCCGGAGGTGATGTCCGTATAGATAAGGCCGAAGCAGATCAGGGCCAGCCAGCTCAGGGCAATGAGCATCCGCCCCTGAAGGTTGTGCATGACCCACACGGCGGAAAACAGCACATAGAGCCACACGGGGATGGCGGTCTTATAGAACTGCTCCCGGCCGTTGCAGAGGGTGATGAGCATATAGAGCACCGTTGCCGCCACAGGCAGCCCCATCTGGAGCCACAGGCTGGTGTAGATGGGCATATGGTGGAGGCCGTACAGCACGATCCGGCTGATGGCCGACCCGGCCAGACACACTGCCATGAGCCAGGCCCAGCCGTTTTTGGGGTTGACGTAAAAATGAATGTTTTTATTCATGGGGGTATACTCCTATCGATCCAGGGATTTCTTCAGCGCCGCCATGTGGGCCGGGGTGGTGCCGCAGCAGCCGCCAAGGAAAGAAGCGCCGTTTTCATAGCAGGCCTTGACGATCCGGGCAAAGGGCTCCGGCTCCAGCTTGTATTCGGCCTGCCCCTTTTCGTTGATGATGGGATTGCCTGCGTTGGGCTTGCAGATCAGCGGCAGCTTGGTAAACCGCCGCAGCTTGCTCACCAGGTGGGGGACCATGCCGTCCGCCGCCACGCAGTTGAAGCCTACGGCAGCCGCACCCCAGTTCTCCAGCTGCCCCATCAGCGGCCCTGCATCGTGGCCGCTGTAGAGGAAGCCGCCGGACTGCATGGAATAGGTGATCATGGTGGCCCCGGCTCCCTCCAGCTCCGCAGCGGTGAGGATGGCCTCGGCCTCCTGGGGGTAGAGCAGAGTCTCGCCCACCAGCAGGTCCGCGCCGCCGTCGATGAGGCCCCGGATCTGGCGGCGGTAGTTCTCCACCAGCAGGTCAAAGTTGTCCGTATCCCAGCTGTCGCAGAAGGCGGCCAGGGTGGCAATGTCGCCTGCAATCAGGCAGCCCGGGGCGGCGGAACGGCTCAGAGCGATGAGCTGGGCATTGATGGCCTCGGTGTGGTTTTCCAGGCCGATTTTCCGGAGGGCAATGGGCTGGGCCTGGAAGGTGGGGGCATAGATGATTTTGGAGCCCGCCTTGGCATAGCCCCGCTGGAGCTCCACCAGAACCTCGGGGTTGCGCAGAATCCATTCCTCCGTGGCGCAGTCCCGGGGCATTCCCTTGGCGCGCAGGTAAGAGCCGGTGGCCCCGTCCAGCAGGCAAGGCCCCTGGGCCAGCAGTTCGGAAAAATTATCCTTTGTCAGCATAAAGATTTTACCTCAGTTTTCAGATGATGGGTATATTATATAGGAAGTGGGTAAGAATTGCAATACCGTTGACCTTTTTCATAAAACCTGCTATAATAGGGACAATTTTTTCAGAAAGGAAGCTTTTACCGTGAAAAAAACCGTACTGCGGGAATATGCCCGCCTGATCGTCCGCTGCGGCGTCAATGTTCAGAAGGGCCAGGAGGTCATCGTCTATGCGGACCTGGACCAGCCGGAGTTTGTCCGGATGGTGGTGGAGGAGGCCTATAAGGCCAAGGCCAAAAAGGTCACCGTGGAGTGGAGCTATCAGCCCCTGACCAAGGTCCATACCCGCTATCGCTCCGTCACCACCATGGGCACCGTGGAGGAGTGGCAGAAGGCCAAGTATCAGCACGAGGTGGACGTGGTGCCCTGCCGCATCCATCTGATGTCCGAAGACCCCGACGGCCTGAAGGGCATCAATATGGAGAAGGTCACCAAGGCCCGCCGCATGAGCTACCCCATCATCAAGCCCTATCAGGACCAGCTGGAGAACCGCCAGCAGTGGTGCATTGCCGCCGTCCCCGGTGCAGCCTGGGCCAAGAAGGTCTTCCCCGGCGAGCGCACCGGCACCGCCATGGAAAAGCTCTGGGAGGCCATCCTCTTCACCTCCCGGGTCACCGATGACCCCGAGAAGGCCTGGGCAGACCACGACAAGGACCTGCAGGAGCGCTGCGACTACCTGAACAGCCTGGGCATCCGCTCCCTGCACTATACCGCCGACAACGGCACGGACTTCACCGTGGGGCTCATTCCCGAGGGACGCTTCTGCGGCGGCGGAGAGACGGCCCGCACCGGCATCTTCTTCAACCCCAATATCCCCACGGAGGAGTGCTTTGTCTCCCCCAGAAGAGGCCAGGCCGAGGGCATTGTCTATGCCACCAAGCCCCTGAGCTATCGGGGCCAGCTGATCGAGGGCTTCTCCATCCGCTTTGCCGGCGGCAAGGCCGTGGAGGTCCACGCCGAGAAGGGCGAGGACCTGCTCAAGGCCATGATCTCCATGGACGAGGGTGCTGCCTACCTGGGCGAGTGCGCCCTGGTGCCCCAGGCCAGTCCCATTGCCGAGAGCGGCCTGCTGTTCTACAACACCCTGTTCGACGAGAATGCCGCCTGCCACCTGGCCCTGGGCATGGGCTTCCCGGATACCATTGCGGACTTCCAGAATAAGACATTGGAGGAGTGCCGCAGCCTGGGCATCAACGATTCCATGATCCACGAGGACTTCATGATCGGCTGCGACAGCATGAACATCGACGGCATCTGCGAGGACGGCAAGGTCGTACCCATTTTCCGCAGCGGCAACTGGGCATTCTGATCGGAAAAACCGCTGATGCACCACGATTTTTCGATTTTTCGAAAAAATCGAAAAAAATGCTTGCATTCTCCGACACTTTATGATATGATATCCGGGCGATTAAAGATTGCCCGGGGCTACTATGCCCTTTAACTGATAAGAAAGAGGTGAACGAAATGAAGGAAGGTATCCATCCCAAGTACGAACAGACCACCATCCGCTGCGCGTGCGGCAATGTCTTTACCACTGGTTCTACCAAGAAGGACATTCGTGTTGAGATCTGCTCCAAGTGCCACCCTTTCTATACCGGCAAGCAGAAGCTGGTTGACACCGGTGGACGTGTTGATCGGTTCAACAAGCGGTTTGGCCTGAAGTAAGACCCGCAAATCCCGCACTGCGCGATGCAGTGCGGGATTTTTGTATTTTTGTGGTTGTTCGCGGCGCGGATGTGTGGTATAATAAGAGAAACGGTAAGAGGGGAAGTGCCGCCGGAGGAGAAACCGGGGTTTCCCATGAGAAAAACGGAGGTAACATGGAAGAAAGATTTGATAAACAGACGCAGGAACGGGCGGTTCTGGTGGGACTGAACGCGGACTGCTTTGCTGAGGAAGATACCGCCACCGAAAGCACCCTGGACGAGCTGGAAGACCTTCTGGAGACCGCGGGAGGCTTCTGTACGGGCAAGGTGCTGCAAAACCGCCATACCCCCGATTCCCACAGCTTCATCGGCGAGGGAAAAGCCCAGGAGGTGCGGATGCTGGCGGAAGCGACCCAGTCTACCATGGTCATTTTCGACAACGAGCTTTCTCCCGGCAACATCCGGGCGTTGGAGGAAATTATCGGGCTTCCCGTTCTGGACAGAAGCGCCCTGATTCTGGACATTTTCGCCCAGCGGGCGAAAACGAAGGAAGGCCGGCTTCAGGTGGAGCTGGCGCAGTACAAATATCTGCTGCCCCGGCTGTCCGGCATGGGTACGAGCCTTTCCCGGCAGGGCGGCGGTATCGGCACCCGTGGCCCCGGCGAGACGAAGCTGGAATCTGACCGGCGGCATATCCGGGAGCGCATCAACCGTCTGGAAGAAGAGCTGGAGCAGGTGCGCAAGGTGCGCTCCGTCCAGCGGGAGCGGAGAATGAAAAATTCCGTTCCGGTGGTGGCCATTGTGGGCTACACCAACGCGGGAAAATCCACCCTGCTCAATCAGCTCACCGGCGCGGGAATCCCCGCCAACAACCGGCTGTTTGACACGCTGGATACCACCTCCCGGCTTCTGACGGTTTCCGACAATCTGGACGTGATCCTTTCCGACACCGTAGGATTTATCGCGAAGCTGCCTCACCATCTGGTGGACGCTTTCCGGGCGACGTTGGAGGAACTGGAATTTGCCGACTTGCTTCTGCACGTCATTGACGCTTCCGACCCCCATCTGGAGGAGCATATCGCCGTGGTAGACAGGCTGATCTCCCAGTTGGCCAAGCCGGAAACCCCGGTGCTGAAATGCTACAACAAGGCCGATCTGGTGTATTCCGACGACATTCCCGTGGGGAAGAATATTGTTGCCATCTCCGCCAAGCGGGGCATCAATATGGACGGGCTGCTGAAAGCCATCGAGAGCGCCCTGAACCATGCCCGGCACCATATCGTGGTGCGTCTGCCCTATGCCATGGGCGGCATGGTGGAGACGCTGCATGACGGCGCTCAGGTCAAAAAAGTGGACTACACCCCGGAGGGCATCGAGATCGAGGCCGTCGTGGACGGAATCCTCTACGGCAGACTCCGGGAATATATCATCGGGGAGTGCTGAGGATTGGACGAGTATCTGATACCCACCCAATTTGGCGAAGCGGAATTCGTGGAAAAGAAGTCCCGCTTCATCGGCCGCGTCTGGCCTGTGGACACCGAGGAAGAAGCTCTGGCGAAAATTCAGGAGATGAAAAAGAAGCACTACGACGCCACCCACAACTGCTGGGCGTACATCATCAGAGACGGCGCGGTGCGCTTCTCCGATGACGGCGAACCCGGCGGCACTGCGGGAATGCCCATGCTGCAGGTTTTGCAGCGGGAATGTCTTTTTAACGTGGTGTGCGTGGTGACCCGGTACTTTGGCGGCATTCTTCTGGGCGCCGGGGGACTGGTGCGGGCGTATACCAAGGGCGCGAAAATCGCCGTGGACGCCGCCGGCAAATCCATGAAGCGGGTCTGGACGGCGGTGTACGTGCCGTGCCCCTATCCCTTCTACGAGCGGGTCAAACTGGAAGCCGCCGCCTTTGGGGGCATTCTCCGCAAGACGGATTTCGGCGCGGAGGTGGAGATGGAGCTGCTGTTCCCGGAGGGGCAGGTCAGCGCCTTCCTGGAAAAACTCACCGACCTGTCCAGCGGAACCGTGGAGGGCATGGAGACCGGGCAGGAATACCGGGCGTTTCCGGCGGAGACTACATAAACAAAGTGGAATAAGGAATGAGGGAATTACCATGACTGTGCGGGAAGAACTGGAATGGCAGGAGCATAAGCGACTGAATCCTCTGGCGGCCTTCGCCGACCAGAGCAGGGGACGTCTGAGGTTTGAAGAACCCCGGGCGGAGGACGTGCGTACCTGTTACCAGAGGGACATTGACCGCATTGTCCATTCCAAGTCCTTCCGCCGCCTGATGCACAAGACGCAGGTGTTTTTGCAGCCTGAGGGCGACCACTACCGCACCCGGATGACCCACACATTGGAGGTCAGCCGCATTGCTGGAACCATCACACGGGCGCTGGGGCTGAACGAAGATCTGGCGGAAGCCATTGCCATGGGGCATGACCTGGGACACACTCCCTTCGGCCACGCCGGGGAGGACGTTCTGAGCCAGTGCCTTGGCAAGCCTTTCCGCCACAATGAGCAGAGCCTGCGAGTGGTGGACATTCTGGAAAAGGACGGTCAGGGGCTGAACCTGACCTATGAAGTCCGCATGGGCATTCTGGGTCACACCGGGGATTACTGGCCGGAGACGCTGGAGGGGCAGGCCGTGCGCCGCTCTGACCAGATCGCCTACGTCAACCACGACATTGACGACGCCATCCGGGCGGGCATTCTCACCGACGACGATATCCCCATCGACATCACCGACGTGCTGGGCCACAGCCACCGGGACAGGATCAACACACTGGTCTGCGATGCCATCCGCACCTCCCGGGAATTCGGGAAAGTCTGTCTGTCTCCCGACGTGGACAGGGCGCTCAAGGAGCTGCGCTCGTTCATGTTTACCAATGTCTACCGCAATCCGGTGGCCAAGGGCGAGGAGAGCAAGGCAAAGGATATGCTGAAACGGCTGTTTGAATACTACATCGCCCATCCGGAAGCGCTGCCCGAGGATTTTCAGCCCCAGCTGAGCTTCGACGGCATGGAGCGCACGGTGTGCGACTACATAGCGGGAATGACGGACAATTACGCCGTCGAAAAGTTCCGGGAGATCTTCATCCCCATGGGATGGCAGGTTCACGGTTGAGAATTTGTAAAGAAGTTTGACGAAGGGGGGAGACCATGCCATTTCCACCGGCATTTATTGATGAAGTGATCGCGCGGAACCCGATTGAGGACGTGGTGGGGCAGTATGTGACGCTGAAGCGTTCCGGCTCCAACCTGTTTGGCCTGTGTCCCTTCCACGGAGAGAAGACCGCCTCCTTCTCCGTCGCGCCGGACAAGGGCATGTTCTATTGCTTCGGCTGCCACAAGGGCGGCGGCGTCATCAATTTCGAGATGGAAATTGAGGGGCTGAGCTACGGGGACGCCGTGCGGGCGCTGGCCAAGCGGGCGGGGCTGGAAGTCCCCGAGGACGAGCAGTACCAGTCCCGGTATCGTCAGCAGGAGCGGCTCTGGGCGCTGCACAAGGAAGCGGCGCGGTTTTTCCACAGCTGCCTTTACGCGCCCATGGGCGCATCAGCGCTGGAGTACGCCCGGGGGCGGGGAATGTCCCAGGCGACCCTGACCAAGTTTGGCATCGGCTACGCCCCGGACAGCTGGAGCGATCTGGTGGACGCCATGCGGAAAAAAGGCTACACCGATCAGGAGCTGCGGGACTCCGGCCTTGTGACGGTGTCCAAAAAGAACGGCAATCTTTTCGACCGGTTCCGGGATCGGCTGATGTTTCCCATCATCGACGTCCGGGGAAACGTCATCGGCTTCGGCGGGCGCATTATGAACGACCGGGACAAAAACGCCGCAAAATACTTAAATTCCCCGGAAACCCTGATTTTTAACAAGCGGAAAAACCTGTTTGCCCTGAATTACGCCAAGAAAAGCAAAATGGGCTACCTGATTCTGGTGGAGGGGTACATGGACGCCATCGCCCTGCATCAGTATGGATTTGACTGCGCCGTGGCCTCCCTGGGAACTGCCCTGACGGACGACGGCGCAACGCTGCTGTCCCGGTATACCGACCAGGTGGTGCTGATCTACGACGGCGATACCGCCGGACAGAACGCCACTCAGCGGGCGATCCCCATGCTGGAAAAGGCGGGATTGCAGGTCAAGGTTCTGAAAATGCGGGACGCCAAGGACCCTGACGAGTTCCTGAAAAAGTACGGTGCCGACCGTTTTAAAATTCTGCTGGAGGAATCCTCCAACCGGGTGGAATACCAGCTTGCCGCCATTGCCCGGAAATACGACCTGCGGGACGACGACCAGAAGGTTCGCTATTTGCAGGAATCTGCCGACCTGATCGGCTCCCTGCCCAGCGCCGTCCAGCGGGATGTCTACGGCGGGCGGGTGGCGGAGGCCGCGAAAATCAGCGCCGACGCCATGCAGATGGAAATCAAGCGGGCGTGGGAGCGACGGGTCTATCAGGAAAAGAGAAAGCAGGAGAAGATCGACCTGTCTCCCGCCCGGAATCTACAACCCAAAAGCCGGGACATCCGCTATACCAACATGAAATCCGCCATGGCGGAGGAAATGCTCCTGTCGCTGGTTCTGCGGGAAAGCGCCCTGCTGGACAGCACCGGCGGCCTGGAAGCGGAGATGTTCTCCTCGGAGCTGCTGGGACGGGTTTACGCCCAGTTAAAGCAGCGCCATGAGCAGGGACTGGACGTTTCCCTCGCAGGACTGACGGACTTGACGCCGGAGGAAATGTCCCACATTGCGGGCATCCTGCACAGACAGCAGGGGCCTGTGAACGAGCAGGCGCTGACGGACTGCATCCGCACCATCCAGAACGAGTATCAGGCGTCCAAAGTGGCGACGGAGGACGACCTGCTGGCGGTGCGGGAACGAATGAAGGAAAGAAAAGGAATGAAAGCATGACAGAGCTGTTAGAGAATTCTCCGGTGAGTGCCGGCGAGGACGATGTGCGCCAATACTTAAATGAGATCCGGCGGTATCCCCGTCTGACGCCGGAGGAAGAGCGTCAGCTTGCCATGCGCTGCGCGCAGGGAGACGAGAGCGCCATTCGCCAGATGGTCAATTCCAATCTGCGTCTGGTGGTGTCCATCGCGAGAGAGTACGCCGGACGGGGCGTCGCGCTGATGGACCTGATTCAGGAGGGCAGTATCGGCCTTCTGGTGGCGGCGCGGAAATTTGATTATACCAAGGATTACCGTTTTTCCACTTATGCCACAAAATGGATCAGGCAGGGCGTGACCCGGTGCCTGATGAACCACGGCAGCGCCATCCGGGTACCGCTGCACACGGCGGAGCGGATGCGGAAGATCGAAGCGGTGCGCACCGCCCTGCGTCAGGAGCTGGGGGAGGAACCCACCGCCGCGCAGATCGCGGAAAAGTGCGGCCTGCCCGAGGAAAAAGTGGCGGAGCTGACCCAGCTGACGCCGGACATCTGCTCGCTGGACGTTCCCACGGGGGATGACGACGGCACAGCCCTGCAATCTCTGCTGGAGGATGCGCAGGCGCCCCAGCCCTATGAGGAAGTGGTGCGCGGGGAGCTGGACAAGACAATGGACCAGCTTCTGAGTACGCTGAACGAGCGCCAGCAGCAGATCCTGCGGCTGCATTTCGGCATGGAGGACGGCAACTGCTATTCTTTGGAGGAGATCGGCAAAAAGCTGAGCATTTCCAAGGAGCGGGTGCGTCAGATCGAGCGTCAGGCCATGGACAAGCTGCAAAAAATGGGTACCAGTCTTGGATTGGAGGATTTCTTGAATGAATGATCTGGATTTTTCCTTTGAGGACAGCCCTTGGGAAGCCTTTTTGCGAACCAAACGGGCGGGGGATACGGTTTCGGCCGCGAACCTTCTGACCATGCTGGAGGAAGAAAACGAGCAGGTCGTGGAGGATGCCCTTCAGGCACTGGAGGACGGCGGACTGAATCTGAACATCTTTGATCTGCCAAAAACGTCGGGCGGCGGAGAGGCGGCTCTGCGGCTGCGTCAGGAAGCGCAGCTGGTGGAAAAGGGCTTGAACCCCAAGGAACTGGAACCCAACGATCCACTGCGGCTGTACTTGGAAGAGGTAGCGCAGCTTTCCTCCACCGGCGACGAGCAGGCGCTGGCCGCAAAATGCGCGGCAGCGGATGAGTGCGCTATGGAGGCGCTGACCAATCTGGGGCTGCACCGGGTTCTGGAAATTGCCAAGGCTCACGTCGGCTGCGGGGTGCTCCTGCTGGATTTGATTCAGGAGGGGAGCCTCGGACTGTGGCAGGCCATTCAGGGCTACCGGGAGGGGGATTATGACGCCTACCGGGACTACTGGATTCGGTTCTACATGGCGAAAGCGGTCTTTTTGCAGGCGAGAGCCAACGGTGTTGGCCAGAAGCTCCGTGGGGCGCTGGAGGACTACCGCGCCGTGGACGAGCGGCTGCTGTCCGAGCTGGGGAGAAATCCCACCTTGGAAGAAATTGCCGAGGCCATGCACATAAGCCCGGAGGAAGCATCCGTGGTGAAAAAGATGCTGGACGACGCCCGTCTTCTGGCGCAGGCGAAGAAGCAGCCGGAGCCGGAGGAAGAAAAGGAAGCCGAAGAGCAGGCCGTGGAGGACACCGCCTATTTCCAGATGCGCCAGCGCATCATGGAGCTGATGTCGGTGCTTGACGAGACCGACGCGAAGCTGATCTCCCTGCGGTTTGGTCTGGAGGGCGGAATGCCCCTCAGCCCCGAGGAAACGGGAAAGCGCCTGAACCTGACCCCCGACGAGGTGGTCGCAAGAGAAGCAAACGCCCTGAGCAAGCTGCGCTCAGAGAGATAGAAGGAAGGAAATCTATATGGCAAAACCAATTTCCATCGCCATTGACGGCCCCGCCGGGGCGGGAAAGTCCACCATTGCCCGAAGACTTGCCAAAGAGCTGGGCTTTTACTACGTGGACACCGGGGCGATTTACCGCACCGTGGCCTATTTCTTTGACCTGTGGGGCGTCAGCCCCAAGGACATCGACGGCATCACCCGCTACATCGACGAGCTGACCATCGGCATCGAGTACGACGACGAGGGCGTCCAGCACATGATCATGAACGGCATGGACGTGACCGGCGATATCCGCACCCCCGACCTTTCCCAGAAGGCCAGTCTCGTTTCTGCCCACGCCATCGTCCGGGACCTGCTGCTGGACATGCAGCGGGAAATGGCCGAGAAGCACAACGTCATCATGGACGGCCGGGACATCGGCACCGTGGTACTGCCCAAGGCCACGGTGAAGATTTTCCTCACCGCGACCCCGGAGGTGCGGGCAAAGCGCCGCACGGAGGAGCTGATTGCGAAGGGACAGAAGGCGGACTACAATAAAATCCTCAAGGATATTCAGCAGCGGGACTATCAGGACACCCACCGGGAGATCGCTCCCCTGAAAATGGCGCGGGACAGCGTCAAGCTGGACACTTCTGAGCTGGACATCGACGGCGTTATCGCCGCGATGAAGGAGATCATTGCCCGGAAGGTGACGCTATGAGCGTCCGGGTCGCGAAAAGCGCCGGATTCTGCTTCGGCGTCAGCCGGGCGGTGGAGCTGGTGGAGCAGGCGGCAAAAGCGGGGAAAAAGGTGGTCACTCTGGGGCCGATCATTCACAATCACCACGTCGTGGACAAATTCCGCGCCTTGGGTGTGGAGGTGATCGACACCCCGGAGCAGGCTTGCCCCGGCCAGACGGTCATTATCCGTTCCCACGGCGTCAGCCGGGCGGTGTATGAGGAATTGCAGCGCAGGGGCGTGGAGATCATCGACGCCACCTGTCCCTTCGTCAAACGCATCCACGGAATCGTCAGCCGCGCCGAGGAAGAAGGGCAGCTGCCTGTCATCATCGGGACGCCCACCCACCCGGAGGTGGAGGGCATTGCCGGATGGTGCCGGGACTGCCGGGTTTTTGAGACCCTTGACGACCTGAAAAACTGGGCATATTCCAAAGAAAATCTTAAGAATTCGTCAATTTGCATGGTTTCACAAACGACTTTGACTGAATCTTTGTGGAAAATGTGCGGTGAATTTGCAAAAAAACAGTTTACTAACCTGAAAATTTTTGATACAATATGTAGAGCAACTGAGTATAGGCAAAGCGAAGCAGCTGAATTGAGTGAAATCTGTCAGGCTATGGTCGTTGTGGGAGACCCCAAAAGTTCCAACACAGGCCGTCTCGCTATGATTTGCCGGGAACACTGCGGCCGGGTCTTTCTGGTGGACAACGCTTCCGAGCTGCGTCCCGAGGACTTTCGCGGTGTCAGCGATGTTGGAATCACTGCCGGTGCGTCGACGCCGGCGTGGATTATAAAGGAGGTCAACAAGACTATGAGCGAAATCACGAATGTTGAGACTGTACAGGAGGAGAACTTCGCGGAGCTTCTCGAGCAGTCCATCAAGACTTTAAATACAGGAGATAAGGTTATCGGCACCGTGACCGGAATCGGCAACACCGAAGTCCAGGTCGACCTCGGCACCAAGCATGCCGGCTACATCCCTTATGACGAAGTCAGCACCGATCCTTCCGTGAAGCCCGAAGACATCCTGAAAGTTGGCGACGAGATCGAGGTCTTCGTCGTTCGCGTCAACGATCAGGAAGGCACCGTGCAGCTGTCCAAGAAGAAGCTGGACGGCCTGAAGGTCTGGGATGACATGACCGCGTGGGCAGAGAACAAGACCACTGTTGAAGGCACCATCACCGAGGAAAACAAGGGCGGTCTGGTCGCCAATGTCAAGGGCATCCGGGTGTTCATCCCCGCTTCCCAGTCCGGCATCGCCAAGGGCGGCGACATGGCCGGTATGGTCGGCAAGACCGTGCAGCTGAAGATCACCGAGGTCAACCGTGCCCGCCGCCGTGTTATCGGCTCCATCCGCGCCGTCAACTCCGAGGCTCGCAAGGCCGCGCAGGAGAAGATCTGGTCCGAGATCGAAGTGGGCAAGAAGTACCACGGCACCGTCAAGTCCCTGACTTCCTACGGTGCGTTCGTGGACATCGGCGGTGTGGACGGCATGGTTCACGTTTCCGAGCTGAGCTGGAACCGCATCAAGACTCCCGCTGACGTTGTGAAGGTCGGCGACGAGATCGACGTTTACGTCATTTCCTTCGACCCCGAGAAGCACAAGATTTCTCTGGGCTACAAGACCGCCGAGATGAACCCCTGGAATCAGTTCATGACCAAGTATTCCGTGGGCGACGTTGTGGACGCCAAGATCGTCAAGCTGATGACCTTCGGTGCCTTCGCTGAGATCCTGCCCGGCGTGGACGGCCTGATTCACATTTCCCAGATCGCTGACCGCCGCATCGGCAAGCCCGAGGATGTTCTGTCCGAGGGTCAGGATGTGAAGGTCAAGATCACCGATGTCGATGCTGAGAACAAGCGTATTTCCCTGTCCATCCGCGCTCTGCTGGAGGACGGCGAGGACGCCGAGTAATTCAGATCCATAAAAATACCGGGGTAGTCTGTCTGCCCCGGTATTTTGAATACTAGGAGGAGATTCTATGGTCAAGCACATCATTTTCTTCACCCTGAAGGAGGATGCCAATAAGGATGCGGTGATTACCGCCGCGGAAAAGGCCCTGATGCCGCTGGTGGGCAAGATTCCGGGCCTTACCAAAATGGAGGTCCGGCGGTGCTTCAGCGGTCCCGACTTTGTGCTCTATTCCGAGCTGGAGAGCAGGGAAGCCCTGGCAGTCTATGCCGACCACCCCGCCCATATTGAGGCCAAGAGCCACTTCTTTCCCTGGGTCCAGGGCAGAGTGGCTGCCGATTACGAAGTATAAGGAGAGAGAAACATGAAAGCAATCGTTACCGTTGTAGGTCAGGACCGGGTGGGCATTATTGCCGCCGTCTGCGCCAAGCTGGCGGAATTCAATGTGAACGTGCTGGATATCAGCCAGACTGTCATGCAGGGTTACTTCACCATGATGATGGCCGCGGAAGTATCCGGCTGCAACGTGCCTCTGGCGGAGCTGGCCCAGAGAATGGATGAGCTGGGAACATCCATGGGCCTGTCTATCCGGGTCCAGCGGGAGGATATTTTCCAGTCCATGCACCGGATTTGAGGAGGAGACAATGCTGGATCAAAAGGATATTCTGTCTACTCTGGACATGATTGACAATCAGCACCTGGACATCCGGACCATTACCATGGGCATTAGCCTGCTGGACTGTGCGGACCCGGATCTGAATAGGTGCTGCGAAAAAATCTACAATAAGATCACACGCTGCGCCAAAGACCTGGTAAAAGTCGGCCAGGACATTGAGGCCGAGTTCGGCATTCCCATTGTCAACAAGCGCATTTCTGTCACGCCCATTTCCCTGGTGGCCGCTGCCTGCCAGACGGAGAGCTACGTGGAGATCGCCAAAACCCTGGATCAGGCTGCCAAGACCTGCGGCGTCAATTTTATCGGCGGCTTTTCCGCCCTTGTCCAGAAGGGCTGCACGGAAAGCGACTGGAAGCTGATCCGCTCCATTCCGGAGGCAATGGCCTCCACCGATATGGTCTGCTCCAGCGTCAACGTGGGCTCCACCAAGGCGGGCATCAACATGGATGCCGTGGCCGAGATGGGTCGTATCGTGAAAAAGACTGCCGAACTGACCAAGGACAAGGACTGCCTGGGCTGTGCCAAGCTGGTGGTTTTTGCCAACGCCGTAGAGGACAACCCCTTTATGGCCGGTGCCTTCCACGGAGTCGGCGAGCCGGAGTGCGTCATCAATGTGGGCGTTTCCGGCCCCGGTGTGGTGTACCATGCGCTTCAGAGCGTCAAGGGTCAGCCCTTTGACGTGGTGGCTGAGACGGTGAAGAAAACCGCCTTCCGAATCACCCGTATGGGTCAGCTGGTGGGCGTAGAAGCTTCGAAACGGCTGGGCGTGCCCTTTGGCATTGTGGACCTGAGCCTGGCGCCTACCCCGGCCATAGGCGACAGTGTGGCCCGGATCCTGGAGGAGATGGGCCTGGAGGTCTGCGGCACCCACGGCACCACCGCGGCCCTGGCCCTGCTGAATGATGCTGTGAAGAAGGGCGGCGTCATGGCCTCCAACCATGTAGGCGGCCTTTCCGGTGCCTTTATCCCCGTATCTGAGGATGAGGGCATGATCGCTGCTGCTGAGGAGGGTACCCTGCAGCTGGACAAGCTGGAGGCCATGACCTGCGTCTGCTCTGTGGGCCTGGATATGATCGCTGTCCCCGGCGATACCAGCGCTGCCACCATCTCTGCCATCATCGCTGATGAAGCGGCCATTGGCATGGTCAATACCAAGACCACTGCCGTCCGGATCATCCCCGCTTTGGGCAAATCCTTCGGAGACCGGGTGGAAATGGGGGGCCTGCTGGGCTCCGCTCCCATAATGCCTGTGCACAAGCAGAGCAGCGAAGCCTTTATCGCCCGGGGTGGAAGAATTCCGGCACCTCTGCAGAGCCTGAAAAACTAAAAAACCCTCTCCTGGGAGAGGGTGTCAGGGCCAAAGGCCCTGACGGGTGTGGGGCGGTCTGCGGTCCGACCTGGTACCGGCCCTCATCTGTCTCGGCGAAGCCGAGTCACCTTCCCCCAGGGGAAGGCAAAGAAGTTCCGCATCGCCTTTCACAACGAACTCCGCCAAGCAGCTGCTTAGCAGCACCGCAATGCACCGGGCCAAAATGGCAAGAGTGTGCTTGATTTGTCCTGTCAGCTCCATGAGCCACAGGCCATCCATGACGATGGCGGACATCGGGAAGATGATACCATGATGCTACACAGCGGCTGGTCACCGCTGAGACACTGAATGCGTGTATTAACTGCTGCTCTGAGTTGCTTATGTTATTTGGAGCCACTGATGGGGAGGACTATGGTATAATCCTCGCTGGTGTACAAATATGCGTCCGAAAAGGCAGTCTCCTGATATCCTTCATGAGGGGCAATGGAGGTAGGGGAAAAAACCATATTCATTTGCAAAGGCTGAAACATGAATTCTGCTGCAACCGGTTTGCCGTTGTCCATCGTGAAGCCAATTCCCCCAGCCTCTATAGCAATCGTATATAGCCCATTACCTTGTGCTTCTAGCAAATAGAGGTATATGCTGGGATAGGATGGATCATAAGCGGCATAAAAAATCGGTTCGGAAAGAGAGAGGCGTGTATATTCTTTCCCTTTTAATACGGTTTTTTCAAATTCAGGGAGGCTGTACAAAGCGGGGACAGCAGCGGATGGAACACGATTGCGGCCTACAGCAAAGCCAATACCTAGCAGTAAGACAATTGCCAGTATTAGAGCGAATATTGGTAGGATTCTTTGTCGTTTCATAAGAGTTCCTCCTTTTGGCGGCTATACTCTCAAAATAACACGAAATAATTCTCTTGTCAATAGACACAGTTTGAAAGAGAATCGAAAATTTTTACAAGTAAGCATGTTTCCGGAAAGAAATGTATCCGGAAACATGCTTACTTGATTTTTTCTTGGAATTGTCAATTGGCTAGACTATGCTACAATCTACAGATAAGTGCTAGAAAAGACAATTTCCTGATATTTTTTTGTGTGGACCATTTACTTTAGTGCTAGTTCATAAATTCCATCTGCAAATCCTGTGGCTAACTTAATAGGGCATTGTCCCCAGACCTCAAATGTATAAGTATCAACGATAAGACTATCTGTTGTAACATACTGAGTCAGTATGCCCTCAGTAACATTGTATCTAGGTCTGAACCGAACATACCCAGTTTTCCCTGACGGGACAGAGAAGCCAGCAGTGAATTGAGAACCAGATTGCAAAGATGTATTCCAATTGAAACTTGCCGAACCTTTAATTTTCTTCTTGATAGAAAAATCAATACTGATGTCACCACCAAAGCTTTCCGTAACAGAAGTACTTTCGCCATAAGTTATGGTGCCAGGCCCTACAACATCGGGTGAAACTTTGATACCAGAGCCGAGTCCAACGTATGTAGAATCTTCTTGATATGAATACGAGATAGAGGTTCGACGAGCTTGGCGTTCTTCTGTAATGTTTGTGCAAACCGAGGCGCTGGGAAGTTGAGGCGCTGCATTTAACTGATTTGCATAAGCAACAAGATCGATTTTTACGAGATGTCCAGTGCTATCGATTGCAGAGGCTTCTACAATGATTTCTCCGGTTTCTCGATTTTGCAGATAGACGGAATCGGTAGAGTTTTTGACGATCCACATATCACCGTTATCGGTTGCTGCAGCTTGAGCCTGAAAAGGAAGAATAAAAGTGAATGCCAGCAAACAAATCAAAAAGCGTTTCATATTACTACAATCCTTTCTGTTCTAAAATAAAGCCTGTTAGATTATCACGAAAGAGTGTAAATTAATCCATCGGAATCATCCCTTCTCTCATTTAGTAAGTTCACAATAACACAAAAATTATCTTTTGTCAACAATACTTTTTGAAAAAAGGTATTAAAAAAGAAAAATATATAGTATTAAAGATAAGGCGATAGACGTGGAGGTGGATAGTGGGCAGAACAGCTGTCGTTGGAGGACGCTTTTGACGGTGTTGAGTAAGAAATCCCGATGCGTAGAAATAAAGCAGGGCCTTCGGCCCTGACGGATGAGGGGAAACAACCAACCATTCCGGGAGAATCCGGATGAACGGAACGTGCCGTAGGGGCGGCTACCAGCCGCCCGAAAGGTACGTCGCCTGAACGGTTCGGACCAAAGGCTCTATTCCGGAAGGTTGGCGGGCGGCTGATAGCCGCCCCTACGGGTTTTCCCATCATTTTGGCCCGGTTCTTTG
>ERZ772861.469-NODE-469-length-45004-cov-4.522637_pt1 | contig 45004 bp, 45 predicted proteins | sample MGYA00512135_ERZ772861 | MGnify/ENA primary metagenome ERZ772861 (study PRJEB29015, sample SAMEA2737700) | human gut metagenome | biome: human gut; feature: human-associated habitat; material: faeces | place: China | collected 2012 ...
GGTGATCTGATACAGCATGGCGTTGCAGATGGCGGCGGCCACATTGCTGCCGCCTTTCCGCCCCCGGGCCACGATGCAGGGAGCTCCGGTGGCGATCAGCTCTTCCTTGCTCTCCACCACATTCACAAAGCCCACCGGAACGCCGATGATCAGCGCCGGGTGGAGCTTCCCTGCTTCCATAAGCTCCTTGAGCGCGATCAGCGCCGTGGGGGCGTTGCCAATGGCAAAGATGCAGGGCTTTTCGAGGCTCGCCGCCTTTTCCATGGAGACCATAGCCCGGGTCACCCCACGCCGTTTGGCCTCCGCCGCCACATCCTCATCGGACATGAAGCAATGGACCTGACCGCCCAGCTTTCCCAGAACGGTCTTATTGATCCCCGCCTTGGCCATCTGGGTATCCGTGACGATGTCACAGCCGGCCCTCAGGGCCTCAATGCCCTTTTTCACCGCATCCGGGGAAAAGTAGAGATTCTTGGCATAGTCGAAGTCGGCGGAGGTGTGGATCACCCGCTTTACCACCAGTTCGTTTTCCGGGGCAATGGGGGTGTCCCCCAGCAGCTCCGTGATGATCTCAAAGCTCCGCTTCTCAATGTCCATGGGTTTTACAATTTCAAACATGGTCTTGCTCCTTTCGGCAGGCATCTAAAAATCGGGCTGCCATACTGGGTTTTGCGTAAAAATGGAAGTGGGGGAATCCTGCGTAGAACCCAGGCGCGGCAACACCGCAGTCCCAGCTTCGGCCGTCAGCCTTGCGGGCCCGGAACGCATTCCCATTGTCCGTTGTATCATAATAGTGGAATTCATGGGCCGGGATTTTTTCCCCGGCGGCACAGAGAATATTTTCCTCTCTTGCCTCCAGCGTTACATAACCGAACCGGGAAAGCCTGCCCGTATTATGGGCCTGCCCCGGAAGATAGCCCACCATGGCGTGTCCATCCAGGCTTTGCTGCAAGTAGAGGAAGCCCCCGCACTCGGCAATGGAGGGAAGCCCCTCTTCCAGCGCCTCCCGGATGCTTTGCCGCATGGCGGCATTCTCTTCCAGCTGGGCAGCCCACAATTCCGGGTAGCCCCCGCCTAAGTACAGGCCCTGGATGTCCTCCGGAAGCGCATTGTCTTCCAGCGGGGAAAAGGGTACAAGTTCCGCCCCCAAGTCCCTCAATAGGTCCAGATTGTCCTGATAGTAGAAGCAGAAGGCCTTGTCCCTGGCCACCGCCACCCGGACGGGGCTCCCCTTTGGCGGAAGGTCCGGCACCTCATAACCCAGCGGCTCCGCCGAAGCCGCCAGGGAGAGGATCCCCTCTATATCCAGGCTCTTTTCCAGGTTGTCCGCCAGTGAATTCAGCTTTTCTTTCAAATCCGCCATTTCCTCAGGCGTGATGAGCCCCAGATGGCGGCTCTCTAAGGCGCATTCCGGGAGCCTGGGTACATAGCCCAGAGGCCGGACCTGGCCGCCGAACCGCTCCAAAATCGCTTCTCTCAGCTTGGGGTACAGCATGGCGGAGCACCGGTTCAGAATCACCCCTCGGATACCGCTGTCCGGATGCAGGTTCCGGAACCCATGGATCACCGCCAGCACCGAGTGGGCTGCCCCCCGGGCATCCACCGTCAGGATCACCGGACTGCCTGTCACCTTCGCCACCTCGTAAGAGCTGGCCTGTGTGGTAAGGCCGACTCCGTCGTAAAAGCCCATGACCCCCTCCGTTACCGCCAGAGAGAAGCCATCACTACCGGCAGCCATCCGAAATCGAAGCATATTCGCGTCTAAAAACTGCAAGTCCAGATTCCGGCAGGGGGTGTGCAGCGCAGAAGCGTGGAACATGGGATCAATATAGTCCGGCCCGCATTTGAAGGAGCACAGCTTTACGCCGCGGCGGTTCAGCAGCGTCAGCAGCCCTGAGACCAGGGTCGTCTTTCCGCAGCCACTGTTGGTGCCCGCGATCAGCACCCGGGGCAAAATTTTTTCCATGGCTTCATACCCACAAAAACCGCCGCAGTACCCGTAGACCGCCGCGGTTTTGTCTTTCATAAAAAATAAAGGGGAGGCGGACTACCTCCCCTTTTTCAGTTCACGCAGGTTTCTTTTCCGGAGGGCAATCTGTTGGAGGCGGGTAAGGGGGAAACCACTTTTACAGCACCGGAAAAGCGAAAAGACTGCGGCAGCCACAAAAACTGCCGCAGCCGTATTTCTGCGCCAAAAGCCGCCGGACTGCCCGTACTTGCAGGCCCCGACGAAAACCCAAATTCAGCAGGTATCCTGGCTTGCGCATCCTAAGCCTTCCCCGGTCTTCTCGGAACCCGTCCAATGACCTGCTTTCGCTCTTGGGGTAAGGCCTCCGCGCTTACAGTGGCGGTACCGCTCGGGATTCTCACCCGATTCCCTATTCTCTCCCCAAGCCCAACCGGCCCGGGAGCACTGAAACTGGTATTCACTTTCGGTGTCCATTTTATCACAGAGAAGGGTGGATGTCAATAATCAGTCCTCCGGAAACAGGGTCTGTTTGCAGTACTGAATAATGGATCTTCTGGTGACAATGCCAATGAAGGCGTCCTTGTCGTCCACCACAGGGACAAAGTTCTGGGTAGAGGCCCGGTCGATGAGGTCGTGCATGGAGGTGGTGACCCGGACAGGGACATTGTCCTTCCGGCGTTCGATCTCACCGATGCGGTGGGCCTCCGCCTGGCGCATATCCATATAGCAGATGTACTTCAGGGCCCAAAGGAGGTCGCCCTCTGTTAAGGTGCCCCGGTATTCTCCGTGACGGTTGAGGATCGGGATGGATGAGTAGCCGGCCGACTCCATTTTTTCCATGGCCTGCCGGATGGTGTAGTCGTCGTATAGGTAAGCGCACATTGCCTTGGGCATCAAAAAAAACAATATGTTGTTCATACCATGCTTCCTTTCCGTTGCGGGGAACTCCCGCTGTCTATCATATTATAGCATAGGGCAGCCGGAAAAGCATGAACAATTATTGACGAAGTCCACAGGTCAGGCGAAGAAATTTTTTCCGCAATTTATGCAGTCTGCACAAATCAGTTGTGGAAGGTAAACTCCGTGCAGTCCAGAGTCGCAAAATAATCCATGGGAGTCTCTGCCCGGCGGATCTTCTGGAAGGAGCCGTCCTCGCGGAGCAGAACCTCGGCGGAGCGGAGCTTGCCGTTGTAATTGTAGCCCATGGAATAGCAGTGGGCACCGGTGTCGTGGATCACCACGATGTCCCCCCGCTCAATGGCGGGCAGGCTCCGCTCAATGGCGAACTTGTCGTTGTTCTCGCACAGGCCGCCGGTGACATCGTACACGTGGTCCAGGATGGCATCCTCCTTGCCCAGCACTGTGATGTGGTGGTAAGCGCCATACATGGCAGGCCGGATCAGGTCCGTGGCGCAGGCATCCAGGCCGATGTACTCCCGGTAGATGTGCTTCTGATGGAGTACGGTGGAAACCAGGTGTCCATAGGGAGCCAGCATGAACCGGCCCAGCTCTGTAAAGATAGCCACGTCTCCCAGGCCCGCCGGAGTCATGATCTGCTCAAATTTGGTCCGGACTCCATCGCCAATGGTCTGGATATTGCAGCTGGGCTGCTCTGGACGGTAGTCCACACCGATGCCGCCGGAGAGGTTGATGAACCGGAAATCCGCCCCGGTGGCGTTTTTCAGCCGCACCGCCAGGCGGAAGAGCTGGCTGGCCAGCTCCGGGTAATACTCGTTGGTGGTGGTATTGGAGGCCAGGAAGGCGTGAATGCCAAAGTGCTTGGTGCCCAGCTTCATGAGGCGGTTGATGGCCCCCGCCATCTGATCTTCGGTCATGCCGTATTTGGCATCCCGGGGCATATCCATAATGGTGTTACCCAGGCTGAAGGAGCCGCCGGGATTATATCGCAGGCACACCGTCTCCGGCACCGGCCCCAATCGCTCCAGGAAATCCACATAGGTGGCATCGTCCAGATTGATATAGGCTCCCATTTCTTCTGCCTTGCGCATGTCCTTTTCCGGTGTCACATTGGAGGAAAACATGACATCCTGGCCGGTAATGCCCACAGCCTCGGCCAGCAGCAGCTCCGTATAGGTGGCGCAGTCGCAGCCGCAGCCCTCCTCGTGGAGGATCTTCAAAATGTAAGGGTTAGGGGTTGCCTTTACGGCAAAAAACTCCTGAAACCCCTTGTTCCAGGCAAAGGCAGCCTTCAGGGCCCGGGCATTTCTGCGGATACCGGCCTCGTCGTACAGGTGGAAGGGCGTAGGGATCTCGGCAATGATCTCCTTCGCCTTGTCCAGGGTGATAAATGGGATCTTTTTCATGTAGTCAGTTCCTCTCTTCCGGAAAAAGCAAATTTCTTTTGAATTTTATCGTTTTCATGGGGAATTGTCAATCTTTTTCTTTCTCTACCTTCAGTAGAAATCGGTCTCTTCCCGGTGTAGAGCTGTAGAGTCCCCACTGTAGGCACACATTCCGCCATTTTGTGCTATACTGAAAGCACAAAACCCAAGGAGGTAACTGAGTATGCTGAAACGAACCAAGCTGGCTGACCGGCAGCTTCCGAACTATAGCACCGGCGAAGAGATCATGAATACCGTCACCCATATTGTGGGCGGAGCCATGGGCGTGGCGGCTCTGACCATGTGCGTTATGCTGGCAGCCCAGAACCGCAACATCTACGGAGTCATCGGCTCCTCCATCTACGGCTTCTGCATGATCGCCCTTTACAGTGTATCCAGCGTCTACCACGGCCTACGGCCCGGCATGGGCAAGAAGGTCATGCAGGTCATCGACCACTGCACCATCTATTTTCTCATTTGCGGCACCTACACCGTCATCGCCCTGTCTGCCATCCGGCCCATCTATCCGAAGCTGGGCTGGCTTCTCCTCGGCTTCGAGTGGATCATGGCCATCATTGCCACAGTGCTGACGGCCATCGATCTGAAGCAATACCGGGTCTTCTCCATGATCTGCTACATCGGTATGGGCTGGGCCATTATCCCCTTTGCCAAGGTGGTCATGCAGGTGCTGACAAAGTCCGGGTTTTATCTGCTTCTCGCCGGAGGCATCGCCTACACCATCGGAGCCGTGCTCTATGGCATTGGCAGCAAGAAAAAGTGGATGCACTCCGTGTTCCATATCTTCGTAGACATCGGAAGCCTCTTGCAGTTTCTGTGTGTGGCGATGTACGCGCTGTGAACGGCATATAAACGGCATATAGCAAACGGGGGCGGAAAACCGCCCCCGTTAATCGTCATAATGGCCCTTGCATGACAGGACTTCCAGCACACCGCCTCGGATACGGTAGACCAATCGGTGCGTATCATCGATACGTCTGCTCCAGAATCCACTCAGTTCTCCCTTTAGCGGCTCCGGCTTGCCAAGCCCTTCAAAGTTGTTCCTTTCGATGTCCTTCAATAGCGTGTTGATCCTCTTCAGCATTTTCTTGTCTTGCAGCTGCCAATAGAGGTAGTCCTCCCACGCCTCGTCAAACCATACCTTATTCATTCGTCATCTGCCTCAATGAGTTCGTGCTTTACGCCCTCCCCCCCATTCAAGGCAGCAATTCCACGGCGCAGATGTTCCATATTGCTCTGCGCGTAAAAGGGGTCCGCTGAAATCTCAAAAGGGATTCGTCTCTCTCTGCCAACCTTTTTGGCAAACACGGTAAAAGCCGCACTCATAGATAATCCCATGTCCGCACAGGCCTGCTCCATATTTCTTTTCACATCCGCATCCAGTTTAAAATTCACATTCACCGTCTGTGCCATATTCATCACCTCACTGGTAGTATATGATATCGCAAAGAAAAAATCAAGTATTTTTCTTTAATTTTTCTTTGCTTTGTCTTCACGCAAGTGATAATCGGCAGGATTCCCGCACCATCTCCGCCACGGTATCCGGGGCATCGGTGTTCAGCTCATGTCCGGCATGAGGGACAACATAAAGTCGGGCAATCCGTATTGGGAAATTGACTGGCCACCTGGTCCCAGTCTGCCGCCCGCTGGCCCAGCCCGTGGAGAAAAACGATCTTCATTTTGTCCCCTTCTTCCGATTGTCATAGCCCTCCTCCGCTGCCTGGCGGACCTGGGCAATGGGGATATTCTGCTCCAGGGCGATCCGGCGCAGGTCTTCGTACTCCGGCTTGAACCGGCCCTCTGCGGTCTTGACCCTGACAGGCCCCCAGGGGGTTTCCGCCTGGGCGAATTCCCGGCGAAGAAGGTAGCGCCGGTGCTCCGTCTGACGGATGCCGAGAGTGGTGGTGTGCCGAAAGAGGCACTGGGCCAGTTCTTCCTTCCGGTCTTCCCTGCTCAGGACGCTGAGCTGGATCCCCGGGCGGTTTTTCTTCATGCCGATGGGGGTGGTCCACACATCCAGGGCACCGGCATCCAGGAGCCGCTCCATGGCAAAGGCTATGTCCTCCGGGGTCATGTCGTCCAGATTGCAGCTGAGCTCCCAAACCGTGTCCGTCATCTTCGAGCCTCCATATGGTTCATCATACTGGCCAGATATCCCGCCCCAAAGCCATTGTCGATATTCACCACAGACACACCGCTGGCGCAGGAGTTGAGCATACTCAGAAGGGCCGCCAGGCCGCCGAAGGCCGCGCCGTAGCCCACGCTGGTGGGCACCGCAATCACCGGGCAGTCGCACAGGCCGCCGATGACGCTGGCCAGAGCCCCTTCCATGCCGGCAATGGCCACCACCACGCTGGCATCCATCAGCTCCTGGCTATGGGCCATAAGCCGGTGGATACCGGAGACACCTACATCGTAGAGCCGCACCACCTCGTTGCCCAGGAACTCCGCCGTCAGGGCAGCTTCCTCAGACACAGGGATATCGCTGGTGCCGCCGGTGGCAATGACGATCCTGCCCATGCCCCAGGGCTTGGCCATGCCGCCGGAAATGGCCAAACGGGCATTTTCATAGTAAGTGATGGGAACCTGAGTCCCCACAAATTTCGCTTTTTCCGGGGATATCCGGGTAATAAGCACATTTTCCTGACCGTTTTCCCGGAGACTCCTGATGATCCCGGCAATCTGCTGGGCGGTCTTTCCGGCTCCGTAGATCACCTCTCCGGCCCCCTGGCGGAGGCGGCGGTGGAGATCCACCTTGGCATAACCGATATCCTCAAAGGGCTTCTGCTTCAGGTGAAGCAGAGCCTGGTCCACGGACATAGATCCATTCTGGACCCCCAGCAGGACCTCTCGCACCTCACTGTCCATTGCGGGCCTCCATATCCAAAATCACCCCGGCATAGCGGGTCTTCAAAGTACGGGTAATTTCTCCCCGCAGAGCCAGGAAGGTATCCATCTGGGCCTCAGGCAGCTGGACCAGGGCAATATCTCCGCCCAGCTGGCGCACCCGCAGATCCCGGAAGCCCAGGCTCATCAGGTGATCCTCCGCCCATTCGGTCCGGGCCAAATCCGCTCCGGTGATCTCCGTCCCCGTGGGGATCCGGGTAGCCAGGCAGGCATAGGAGGGCTTGTCCCAGGTGAAAAGCCCCGCCTCCTGGGAGAGGCGGCGGATCTCCGCCTTGGTCAGCCCTGTCAGGCGCAGAGGGGACAGGACCTTCATTTCCTGTAGGGCCTTCATGCCGGGCCGGTCAGAGACCTGGTCCGAGGCGTTGGTGCCGTCCAGCACCGTATCGTAGCCGTCAGCCTTGGCCTGCCGCAAAATATTGCCAAAAATGTGCTGCTTGCAGAAGTAGCACCGGTTCTTGGGGTTCACGGTCACGTCCGGGCAGGCCAGCACATCCAGAGTCAGCACCTGGATATCGGCTCCCAGCTGAGAGGCCAGACGCAGAGCATCCTGATACTCAAATTCCGGCTGGAAAGCGGTTTTTACATAGTAGGCCTTTACATCCGCCCCCAGCTGCCTGGCAGCATAGAGCAGATAAGAGGAGTCCACTCCCCCGGAGAAGGCCAAGGCCGCTTTGGGATGGGCTCCGAAAAATTCCTGTAATGTCATATCATTTCACCAGTTTGTCGATGGCTTGAATCAGATCCTCAATGGCCTCCTGATCTCCGGCGGCCACAGCATCCACCATACAGTGGCGCATATGGTCCTTGAGGATCACCTTGCCTGTGTTATCCAGGGCGGAGCGCACTGCCGCCAGCTGCACCAGCACCTCGGAGCAGTCATACCCTTCCTCCACCATCCGCTTCACCTTTTCCAGGTGCCCGATGGCCCGGGACAGGCGGTTGATCACTGCCTTCTGATTTTCGTGAACATGGCCGTGGGAATGGGGGATCCCGTGGGCATGGAAATAGGCATGGTCATGCTCGTGGTCATGAGGATGCTCGTGGTCGTGAGGATGGTCGTAGTCGTGAGGATGATCGTGGTCATGGGGATGGTCCTGGTCGTGGTCATGCAATTCAGACATGGCGGCACCTTCGTTTCTCTGTAATGTATAGTATTATACTCTATTTTCAGGCTCTTTGCAAGTAGCATTCCCCCGCAAAGAAATACTTTGACATCTCTGTACAATGCGAGTATAATAAGTGCAAAATATACAAAAAGGAGGATCCTAGCTATGCATTTGGATCACGATCATATTTCCGGCGGTGCCCACGAGCACACCCATACCCATGCCGATGGCACCGTCCACACCCATACCCACACCCACGAGGGGGACCACGACCACAGCCACGACTGCGCCCACGACTGCGGCTCCTGCGGCAACACCTGCGAGCATACGCCCATGGAGGAGCTCACCGCTCTCATGAAGTATATGGTGGGCCACAATGCCGCCCATGCCAAGGAGCTGGCGGAGCTGGCCAAGAAGCTGGACGAGGCCGGCAATCACACCGCCTACGAGCAGGTCTGCGCCGCTGTCTCCGACTTCGAAAAGGGCAATATGCGTCTTTCCGTCGTCCTGCAGAGCCTGGCCGAGTAATTCTGATAAGGAGGCATCAACTATGTGTCTTTCCACTGTTTACCGCAACAAAATAGATCCCCAGGATGTGGTCATGAAGAACGTTATGACCATCGAGTGCAAGGATGGGGTCATCCTCCTCACCGACCTGATGGAGCGCCAGGTAGCCGTTGAAGGCACCCTGGAAAAAGCCAACCTGGTAGACGGCTACGTCGTCATCAAGGAAGCAAAGAGCGCCTGACATTCTATACACACCCAGGAGATACCATGTTTTTCAAATACCTGATCGTCTTTTTCATTTCTATGGTGCCCCTCATTGAGCTCCGCGGTGCCATTCCCGTTGCCATCGGCATGGGGCTGGACACGCTGCCCTCCATTGCGGTCTGCGCCGTAGGCAATCTGCTGCCGGTGCCCATTATCTACTTTTTCGCCCGGAAGTTTCTGATCTGGGGCCTGGATAAGCCCTATATCAGCGGCATATGCCACTTCTTCCACGACAAGGGAGAAGCTGCCGGTCAGAAGCTCTCCAGCTCCCGCTTTGGTCGTTTTGGGTTAATGGCCGCCCTCATTGTCTTCGTGGGCATTCCCGTTCCCGGAACCGGTGCCTGGACCGGCACCTTAGGGGCCAGCTTTCTGGACCTGGGCATGAAGAAAACCGCCCTGTCCGTCACATTGGGGGTTCTGATCGCCGCCATCATTATGGCCACCGTCAGCAACGTAGGGTTCCACGCCATTGGTATGTAATCACATAGGAGGAAGCAATATGAACGACTGTCTCTTCTGCCGGATCATTTCCGGTGAGATCCCTTCCACCAAGGTCTACGAGGACGAAACCGTCTTCGCCTTCCGGGACATTCATCCTCAGGCCCCCACCCACATTCTGGTGATCCCCAAGTTCCACATCTCCGGCTGCAACGGCGTAACCGCCGAAAACAGCCAAGTGGTGTCCCATATCTTTGAGGTCATTCCTCAGATCGCCGCGGCAGAGCATCTGACGGGGGGCTACCGGGTGGTGTCCAACTGCGGCCCGGATGCCGGCCAGACTGTGCCCCATCTCCACTTCCACATCTTGGGCGGCAAAACCTTGGCCCTGGATATGGCTTGACAAATCCGTTCTTTCGAGTATAATAGCCTTACATCGCATATACGCTTGTCTTCGGGGTGCCGGCTCACCGGCTGAGATAGGGATATAGTCCCTGACCCGTCAAACCTGATACGGTTCGTACCGTCGTAGGGAAAGATGCGTCAAAGAATTTTATGTCGCATTGCCGCCCAGACAGGTCGCAGTGCGACATTTTTCTTTGGAGGTAGTATCTATGCAATCCCACAAGCAACTTCGTGCCCTGACTGAGGGCGCGATCCTCATCGCCCTGGCTGAAATTCTCAGCTTCCTGCCCCTGTACAAAATGCCCTGGGGCGGCTCCCTGGATCTCGCCATGCTGCCCATCATCGTCTTCTGCGTCCGTTGGGGCTTTGGTCCCGGCCTGATCGTTAGCTTTGCCCACGCCGTGCTGCAGACCCTGTTTGAAGGCGGCATTGCCATCGGCTGGCAGAGCATCATTGGCGACTTCATCGTCGCCTACACCGTGCTGGGCCTGGCCGGTCTGTTCAAGGGCAAGTTCTATCCCGCCACCGTGGTTTCCTGTGCAGCCCGGTTCCTGGTGCACTATGTCGTCGGCGCTACCATCTGGGCCGAGTATATGCCCGAGACCTTCTTCAACATGACCATGACCTCTCCCTGGATCTACTCCGCCCTGTATAACGCCGCCTATATGCTGCCGGACATGGTGATCATCCTGGTGGTGGGTGTCATTCTCATGAAGACCCCCGCCAAGAAGTACCTCCTGGGCCAGGACCTGGCGGCCTGACAGCCAAAATACCCAAGTTTTGCAATACCCCCGGAGGCTTTTGGAGCCTCCGGGGGATATTTTCACTCTCTCCTTACGAGAGGGCGGACCGGCGAAGCCGGGACGGGTGTGGGGCGGGACCAGGTCGGACCATGTACCGCCCCTCATCCGCCGCCGCGGCGGCACCTTCCCCCAGGGGAAGGTAAGGACTATTCCTTCCAAACCGCTCCCAGCTGCCCGTTCCGCTCCTCCAAAAAGGCATCCTTGATCCTCTGGATGTAGGAGAAGGGCTCCTCCGGGTAAATGGGGGCAAATTTTGTCCCTTTGCTTTCGTGGCTGGGCTTCAGGGAAAACAGGAGCTTCCCTTCTCCGATGGATTTCACCGGACGGCGGGTGGTCAGGCAGAAGGAGTCTCCTTCCGGCACCAGAACGCCTAAATCACTTTGCCTGTCCCCGCATGATACCTGCAGCCGCCATACCGTATCCCCCGACAGGCCGCATCGGCAGGTAACCACATAGTAGAGTCCCTGTGTCTGCACCTGGACCCGGCCCACGGTCCGCTCCCCGAGCCGCACATCCCGTTCGATCCGCATAGAATATCCCCCCTGCCGTAACCTTATGCGGCAGGGGGGATCCTTAATCCTGTGGAATTATCTCAGGGTAGCGTTCAGCTTTTCGGCCAGCGCTGCCAGGATCTTGTTGGTCACGGCCTCAGAATCCGCATCCGTCAGGGTCCGGTCGTCGGCCCGGAGCTCCAGGGAGAAGGCCATGCTCTTCTTACCGGCGGGAACACCCACGCCCCGGTAGATATCAAAGAGCTTCACATCCCGCAGCAGCTTTCCGGCGGCATCGGCAATGATCTTTTCCGCCTGGGCCACGGTAACCTCCTCATCACAGACCAGAGCCAGGTCCCGGCTAACAGCGGGGTACTTGGGCAGCGGCACATAGGTGGGATCGGGCAGCATCAAAGAGAGCATCTTGGTGAAGTTCAGTTCCGCGCAGTAGACCTCGGCATCAATGCCGTAGTTCTTGGCAACCAGAGGATGGACCTGGCCCATAACGCCGATCTCTTCCCCGTCAACGGTGATCCTGGCGCAGCGGCCGGGGTGGTAGCTGGGGTTGTTCTTCTCGGCGGTGTACTCGGTCTTCTTCATCCGCAGTGCCCGGAAGATGCCCTCCAGTTCTCCCTTCAGGGTGAAGAAGGTCTCACCGGAGCCGTAGGTACCCAGCATCAGCATTTTGGGCTCCTGGGGCAGCTTCTCCCCCGCCTGGGGCAGATAAACCTTGGCCACCTCGTAGAGCTTGGCGGCCTTATTGTGGTAGGCATTGTTCCGGCTCAGGATCTCCAGCATGGAGGGCAGGGCAACGGTCCGCATAATGGAGGTGTCCTCGCCCAAAGGATTCTGGATCTTCATGGCATTGCGCAGGACGCTGTCCGCGGGCAGCCGGATCTGGTCGAACACCGTGGGAGACACGAAGGAGTAGGTGATTATCTCGCTGTAGCCCATGGCCCGGCAAAGGGTACCGGCCTTGGTCTCCAGCTTCATCTCTCTGGAATAGCCCCCCTGGGTAGAGGTCTTGAACTCGGTGACGGGGATCTTGTTGTAGCCGTAGGATCTTCCCACTTCCTCAGCGATATCCGCCATGCGGATCAGGTCAGGCCGGAAGGAGGGCACCAGGATGTTGTCCCCTTCCACAGGGATCTCCAGCAGGTCCAGATAGCTGACCATATCCTCCCGGGAAATGTCGGTGCCCAGCAGTCGGTTGATCTTCTCCGGCTCCAGCTTTACGGTCCGGGACTGGGGCACATAGTTGATGACATCGATCATGCCGTCCAGCACATCGCCGCAGGAAAGCTCCTCCACCAGCTCACAGGCCCGCTCCACAGCGGGAACCGTCAGCATGGGGTCCAGATGCTTTTCAAACTTGCCGGAGGCCTCGGTGCGCATACCCAGGGCCAGAGCAGTCTGGCGGATGGAGGTGCCGTCGAAGTTGGCGGACTCGAAAACCACCATCCTGGTGTCGTCCCGGATCTCAGAATTCAGGCCGCCCATGATGCCGGCAAGGCCGATGGGCTTGGTTTCATCGGCGATGACCAGCATGCCGGGCTTCAGGGCTCTCTGGGTGCCCTCCAGGGTGGTCATGGACTCGCCCTCCTGGGCCTCCCGGACTAGGATCTTTCCGGAGGACACATAGCGGTAGTCAAAGGCGTGCATGGGCTGGCCGTATTCCAGCATAACATAGTTTGTGATGTCCACAATGTTGTTGATGGGCCGGACACCGTTGGCACGGAGCCGCTGACGCATCCACTTGGGAGAGGGGCCGATCTTCACATTGGCAACCATCCGGGAGGTGTAGCGGTTGCACAGCTTCTCGGCAGGGACTTCCACGTCCAGGTGCTCGAAGATGGAACCGGCATCGGAGCCGTGGACCACAGGGTCATGATGCTTCATGTGCCGGCCAAAGGCGGCTGCGGTTTCCCGGGCCAGACCGATGATGGAGTAGCAGTCAGGCCGGTTGTTGGTGATCTCAAAATCCACCACGGTGTCGTCATTGCCGATGACCAGGTTGATGTCATCGCCAGGCTTTCCGGCCTCAGGCTCCAGGATCCAGATGCCGTCGGCAAAGACCCCGGGCAGATCATTCTGGGTCAGGCCCAGCTCACCAAAGGAGCAGAGCATACCGTTGGACACCTCTCCTCTGAGCTTGCCCTTGGTGATGTGGACGCCGCCGGGGAGCCAGGAATTGTGCAGGGCAGCGGGAACCAGGTCACCCTCATGGACATTCTGGGCACCGGTGACGATCTGCACAGGTGCTTCCTGTCCCACGTCCACCTGGCAGATAAACATATGGTCGGAGTTGGGGTGCCGGACCATGGAGAGGACCTTGCCCACTACCACATTCTTGATTTCGGCATCCATCCGCTCCCAGGTCTCTACCTTCTGGCCGAAGACCGTCAGCGTTTCCACAAATTCCTTATCGGAGACCTCGTGCAGATCCACGAACTCCTCATTGATCCATTTTCTGTTCAGTTTCATTTTCTTTCCCTCCTCAGAACTGGTTCAGGAACCGAACGTCGTTGTCGAAGATCAGACGCAGATCGTTGATCTTCAGCCGGCCCATCGCCATACGCTCCAGGCCCATACCGAAGGCAAAGCCGGAATACTTCTCCGGGTCAATGCCGCAGTTCTCCAGCACCGTGGGGTGGACCATACCGGCACCCAAGAGCTCGATCCAGCCCTCTCCATGGCAGGTGGAGCAGACCTGTCCGTCCATTTCCCCGGAGCCATGGCACTTGTGGCACTGCATATCCATTTCGCAGCTGGGTTCCGTAAAGGGGAAGTGGTGAGGCCGGAACCGCATGGTGGCGTTCTCACCATAGATCTTGCGCATAATGCCGATGAGAGCACCCTTCAGGTCCCCCATGGTGATGTCCTCGGCTACCACCAGACCCTCGATCTGATGGAACATGGGGGAATGGGTGGCATCCGCCTCGTCCTTCCGGAATACCCGACCGGGAGCCAGGATGCAGATGGGAGGCTTGGCGTTCTCCATGACCCGGATCTGCATGGGGCTGGTTTGGGTCCGCAGCAGAACAGAGTCGTCATCGGTAAAGTAGAAGGTATCGCTGCGGTCCCGGGAGGGATGTCCCTCTTCAATATTCAGCCGGGTGAAGTTGTAGTCCGCCAGCTCCACCTCGGGGCCCTCTACCACCTGGTAGCCCATGCCCACAAAGGTATCCTTGATCTGCTGGAGCACCTGGTTCATGGGGTGCTGATGGCCGATGTTGAATTCCTTCCCGGGAATGGTCACATCAATGGCCTCGGCGGCCAGCTTGGCCTCCAATGCGGCGGCATGGATGGTGGCCTTCCGCTCCTCCAGCTTTTCCTCGATGGCGGCGCGGACAGAATTGGCCATCTGGCCCATCACGGGCCGCTCCTCAGCGGAGAGCTTGCCCATCTGTTTCAGGACGGCGGTGAGCTCGCCCTTCTTGCCCAGCAGCTTTACCCGCAGCTCTTCCAGAGCCGCCGGAGTCGCCGCATCCTCCAGGGCCGCCAGGGCCTGCTGGCGAATGCTTTCCAGTTGTTCTTTCATAAATTTCTCCTCCTGAATAGAAAGGTGTTTATGGTATAAAAAAAGCCCATCATCCCACACTCTCGGGACGAAAGGCATTCCTTCCGCGGTACCACCCGCACTTTGCCGACAAAACGGCACACTCTTCGGACGCAGACACGCCCAAGACGGATAACGGCGTCACCCGACCGCTCCTACTTTGGTTCCCCGTTCAGGCGGCGGCTCCTGGGAGAAGGCCCGCACCGTTGCACGTAAGCGGATCCCACCATCCCGCTCTCTCTGAAATCGCAAACCAACAGGGGGCAGCCCATTCGCAGCTTTTGGATATGACAGGGGTATCATAGCACATCTTCTGTCCTTTTGCAAGGATTTTCTTTGCTTGACTCTGCCTCTTTCCCGTGCTATGGTAGCATCGGAATACAAAGGAAAGGACGATTCCCTATGGCATACACAAGTTTATCCCAAGCTCTGGAGGACTTTGACAAGCTCCAGAAAACCTTAGCCGCCTACAACCACGCCGCCGGCGTTCTGGAATTGGACGCCTCCACCGCCGCCCCTGAGGGCTCCTGGGAGGGCCGGGGACAGACCATGGAGATTCTCTCCGGGCTGACCTACCAGCTCACCGCCGACCCCAAAAACGGAGAACTCTACCGGTATCTTTCGGACCATCTGGAGGAATTGACACCCCTGCAGGCCCGGGAGCTGGAGGTCCTCAAAAAGGACTACGACCGGATGCAGCGGATCCCTGCCCAGGAATACATCCGCCACACGGTCCTTCTGAACGAGGCCCAGGCCGCCTGGCACAAGGCCAAGCCCGCCAATGATTTTGCCTCCTTCGCCCCCTATCTGGAAAAAATCGTGGCTGACTGCCGGAAATTCGCCGGGTACTATAATCCGGACATGGACCCCTATGACGCCCTGCTGAACGAATTTGAAGAGGGCCTGGACCAGAAGACCCTGGACCCCTTCTTTGCCCAACTCCGGCAGACCATTGTACCCCTGGTGGAAAAAATCCAGGCCGCACCTCAAATCGATGACAGCTTTTTGAAGAAAGAGTACCCGGTGGCCCAGCAGCGGGAATTCTCTGACTATCTGATGGAGGTCATGGGTCTGGACCGGAAATACTGCGGCATTGCCGAAACCGAGCACCCATTCACCACCAACTTCAACAACCGGGACGTGCGGATCACCACCCATTATCTTCCCCATAGCCTGGCGTCCAATATGTACTCCGTGATCCACGAGGGGGGACACGCCCTGTATGAGCTGGGCTGCGACGACTGCTACAACTACACCGTCCTTTCCGGCGGCGTATCCATGGGCATCCACGAGAGCCAGAGCCGGTTTTACGAGAACATCATCGGCCGTTCCCCGGCCTTTGTCCATGCCATTTTCCCCTATGTGAAGGAGCACTTCCCCCAGCAGCTGGAAAACGTCACCGAGGAGATGTTCTACCGGGCCGTCAACAAAGCCCAGCCCAGCCTCATCCGCACCGAGGCGGACGAACTGACCTACTGCCTGCACATCATGGTCCGCTATGAGCTGGAGAAGCGGCTCATTGCCGGGACCCTGGCCATACAGGACCTGCCGGAGGCCTGGAACAAGCTCTACAAGGAGTATCTGGGCCTGGATGTGCCCAGCGACAGGGAGGGCTGCCTTCAGGACTCCCACTGGTCCTTCGGCGGCATTGGCTATTTCCCCAGCTACGCCCTTGGCAGCGCCTACGGAGCCCAGATGCTCAGCGTCATGGAACAAGATCTGGGGGATGTGTTCGGTCCCGTCGCCAACGGCGACCTGAGCCAGGTCACCCAATGGCTCCGGGCCCATATCCACCGCTACGCCAGCTTCCGCAAGCCCGGTGCCCTCTTCCGGGAGGTCTGCGGGGAGTTCGACCCCAAGTATTACACCGACTACCTGACGAAGAAGTACACCGCGCTCTATGGGCTGTAATATGGATATCCGGGAATTGGATCTACCGCAGGTGCGTTCCCTTCTTCCTCAGCGGAATGACAATGCCCACAAGGGTGACTTCGGGCATCTTTTGCTGCTGTGCGGCAGCCGGGGCTTTACGGGGGCCGCCTGGTTCGCAGCCATGGGTGCTCTCCGGGCCGGGGCAGGCCTCGTATACCTGGGAGTGCCGGAGAGCATCTATGCCATTGAGGCCGTGAAGCTCAACGAGCCTGTGATCTTTCCCCTGCCGGAGAAGGACGGGATGCTCAGCGAAGATGCCCTCCCGCAGATCCTGGAACGGCTCCCCAAAATGGATGCCCTGCTCATCGGCCCCGGCCTGGGGCAAAGCCCAGGGACCTTCCGGGTGCTGACTGCCTTGCTTGAAAATGCCCGGTGCCCGGCGGTGGTGGATGCCGACGGCATAAATCTGCTTGCCGGGCATATGGATGTGTTACACGGAAGGGCTTGGCCCACAGTGCTGACACCCCATGACGGGGAGTTTGCCCGTCTCTTCGGCCCTGTGGGGGAGGACCGGATGGCCTCCGCCCAAAGGGCCGCCCGGGAAAGTGGTGCCATTGTCCTGCTAAAAGGCCACCGGACCTGCATTACCGACGGAGTAACTGCCTACCGCAACACCACCGGCAATCCCGGCATGGCTGTCGGCGGCAGCGGAGACGTGCTGGCAGGGATCCTGGTTGGGCTTCTGGGCCAGGGACTTGCGCCCTTAGAAGCCGCCGCCTGTGCCGCCTGGCTCCACGGCAGCGCCGGGGACGCCTGCGCGGAGCGGCTGGGACAATATGCCATGCTCCCCACCGATCTATTGGAGGCTCTTCCGCAGTTTCTGAAATAAGGCGGGATGCGTTTGAAGCGAATCTGGGCTCTACTGATTTTCTGTCTCCTCCTCTCCGGCTGTAAAAGTGAGGAGGATGCCGCCATGTCCCTGCGGCAGCGGGTTTTGAAAGCCCATCATCTTCAATTTCAGGCGGAAATCACAGCGGACTATGGGGACACGCTATCCGTTTTCACCCTGGACTGCCAGGCCTCTTCTCAGGGGGACGTGACCTTCCAGGTCCTGGCTCCGGAGAGCATTGCAGGCATTGCGGGAACCATCCAAGCGGGGAAAGGGGCCCTGACCTTTGATGGGGCGGCCCTTTTCTTTCCCCTGCTGGCAGACGGTCAGCTCTCCCCTGTCAGCGCCCCCTGGCTCTTTCTTCGGGTCCTTCGGGGCGGAAATCTTCTGTCCCAGGGAGCCGAGGGAGAGCTGACCCGACTGACCTTCCGGGACGGCTTCCGGGAGGAGGACCTTTTGGCAGATGTGTGGCTGAATGCCGACGGTATCCCGGTCCGAGCCGAATTTCTCCACAAGGGCAGTAAAATACTGTCGGTCGATCTCCCTTCCTTCCGAACAGAGTCGGATCCCGACGCATAGAATGGGGCAAAGCAAGGTATATTTTCCGCCCCAGCGTGGGAAACTACTGTCAGCCGCGTTACATAAGAGCCTTTCGTAGCGCGGTCCAAAACGAACAGCACGGAGTGTGAATCGATATGGACAGCACAGTCAGACGCGGTGACATCTTTTATGCCGACCTGTCACCGGTGGTGGGCAGCGAACAGGGCGGCACCCGTCCGGTGCTCATCGTACAAAACGACACCGGCAACCGCCACTCCCCCACGGTCATTGCCGCTGCCATCACCAGCCAGACGGGAAAAGCCCGTCTTCCCACCCACATCAACATCGCCGGCGGCAGCGTAGGCCTCAGCAAGGATTCCGTGATCCTCCTGGAGCAGATCCGCACCATCGACAAGCGCCGTCTCCGGGAACATATGGGCAGACTGGACGATAAACAAATGTCTATGGTGGATGACGCCATCGCCGTAAGCTTCGGACTGCCGGAGAGTCGGAGTTAAGCAAGAAGCCCCCACATGATTGCGGCTTGATGGCGCAATCATGTGGGGCCCTTTTTCTGAAAATAACGTTTAGTTTTCGTCGTTTAGTTTTACAACGACCACATCATTGATCATTTTTATAGACCCATTGTCCGGATAATCGGGCATGGCCTGTACCTCCGGGAGTTCCGCGTACTTTGCTCCATCTTCATAAATCGGATCGAAGCCGCACCACAAGGAAATATACTCCTGCCAACCGTGATAGGAAACGCAGAATGGATTGCCACTATAAGTTAGCGGGAAAATACTAATTTGGGCAAAGCCATCGATACGCCGAAACACAGCATTCGTAGCACTGACAGGATTCCCCACAAAAGCCACATGGGAATTGGCTGTGTAACCCGGTGTACTCTTGACTTGCGTTACAATTCCACTAAAATATGCCTGGCTTCTGGTTTGAGCAAATTGAGCTTCCGTATAAACAGCGTTATCCACACGTACAGAGTATAAGCAAAACACAGATAACAGCAGAACCGGAACTGTCTCAATCAGCTTTTTCCAGTCGGAACGATATCGTGCAGACGGCAGCAGCCAGTCAGCCAGACATACAAGGAGTAAAAACGGCGCCAGCTGGCCAAACAGCACCAGTGTATAAATATCAGAGGCATCGCAGGCGATATAGATAAAGTTTGACGCAAATGGGAAAAATGCCAATACGAGTAGAATCGTAACCATTTTTAAAGGCGTTTTTCGCAGCCGCAGTGCTGTCCGGCTTATTAGGAGGGCGCTGCACACAATCACCAAAAAATAGCAGTCGGCCAGCCTGTACGGAAACAAAAACGCATATCGGTCACTTTTATTGGGAAACAAATACAAATACAGCGCCAGCTTGATTCTGCCGACATAGTCAGAGATACTGGCGGAGCCCATACTGGAAATGCCTTTATAATCCAAAAGTTTTGTATGATTCAGCAAATTAGAGATTTTCACACTAAGCAGATACACCAGCGCAATGGCAACACAAGAACCACAAAACCACAGGATTTCCCGAAGAAGTTTTGACGCTGTCCACTCATTCTGTTCCGTAACTTCTCTAAAAAAGAAAATAAGTAAAAGGCTCAAAAACAAGGAAACGAAGGCCTGATAAATGCTCAATCCCAGGCAGACAAGCACAACGCCCCCCACAAATGCCTGAATATTCCGGTTTCGACACAAAATTGCACCACCCAGAAAAATCAGCAACAGCCCCATCATGTAATAAGGTGCTGTAAAATGATAGAAAAATAGGCATGGCATGATTGGAAACGTAATCATCAAACCACTGATCAGTATCCAGCTGATTTTCTTTTTCAGCCCCATCCAACTGACAAGTACACAGCTGCAAAGGCCTGTAAGTAGAATTGTCAGCAGTCCTCCTGTCAGGGGCAGGCTAAAGTTTGGGGATCCAAAGAACCATCGTACAAACCAGCCGATCATCCCTAAAAACCAACGGCCAGAAACCGTCGTAGAGCCTACCGAAAAAAGATAGGCTGCTTCATCGGCAAGACAGAACTTGTTGACAAGTGCCATGCCATGGGCAATTACTCCCAGCAGAAAAGTCGCTCCAAGACAAATACGGACGTACTCTGGCAATGCTTTTTTTGTATTCATAGATTACCCTCTCGCTGAAAATATGACTGGGTAATTTGTCTCAGCATACTAGCACCTGCTGACTGGTTGATAACCTACAGTTTATCATCCAGTTGCACTTGCAAATAATTTGCCTATGAGATATACTAAATGCGCATTACACTTGGTGTTTTTTGTCCGGTTAGCAAACTGTACCTTTTTATCCGTTACATTCTCTCGCCCATCTTAAAAATGTGCTGTGGGTAATTTTCAGCTGTTTTGCTGCCATTCTTGCAGATATTTCATGATTTATCCATTGCATCCTCAGTGCATGAAAGGGCTCAGGCCGTTCTATTGGCTTTCGGCCAAAATGCACGCCGTTTTGCTTTGCCGCCGCAATTCCCTCCGCTTGTCGCTGTCGGATAAACTCCCGCTCCGTTTGGGCCACATAGGACAGCAGCTGCAAAACAATGTCCGCAATGAGTGTACCTGTCAGGTCCCGATTCCGTCTAGTGTCTAGCAAGGGCATATCCAGCACAACAATATCCACCTGTTTTTCTTTTGTGATAACTCGCCACTGCTCTAAAATTTCATCATAATTCCGCCCCAATCGGTCGATGCTCTTTACTGTAAGTGTATCGCCCTTTTTCAATTTTCGAGTCATTCTTTTGTAGTTTTGACGTTCAAAGTCCTTTCCAGATTGCTTATCCATGTAAATGTTTTTTTCAGAAATCCCAAATTCGCGCATAGCAATCAATTGCCTTTGCTCATTTTGCTCCCGTGTCGAAACTCGGATATATCCATATTCCACGATGCACGCCTCCAATTTGTCAGTATTCGGATAAATTGTAATGCAGTTTGTTAACCGTGTTGTGCTCGTGAATAGGCGATATATCGCTAGTATAGCACATTCCTCAAGTTAGTGGTTTATCATCAATCATTTAAAAGTAAAAAACGGACTACGTTGAACGGAAGCAAGAAACAACTCTTTTCGTACCCTATTTCCGCTAACGTAGCTCGTCTTTCGCTTTTATGGGTCCCCTCCACATCCGCCGCTGCGGCGGCACCTTCTCCAAGCAGGAGAAGGCAGGGGGGCTATTTACTTTTGGCTGACTCGAATCCCGGAAGCACTGCTACTGACCCGAACATCCCCATTCACGGTCTCATACACTTTACAGCCCAGGCTCTCCAGGGCCGCCAGGGTCTCCGCATCCGCCGGATTTTTATTGGAGCAGGTGATGGCGGCGGTTTTCATGCCCAGGGCCTGGAAATATTCCGGCAGGGCACTGTTGTACCGGCCGTGGTGGGGGACCTTCAGAAAATCACAGGAGGTCACACCTGCGGACAGCAGATCCTGGATCCTCTGCTTTTCCACATCCCCGGCGAAGAGGAGGCGGTTTCCCTCGTGGGTAATATACACCAAGAGGGAGGCGTTGTTGTCCCCATTCTTGGCGTAGGCCCTTCCGCCGGTGCCCAGGACGGTGAGGCTTGCCCTTCCCAGGGTCAATTCCAGTTTGTCACCGACCTTCGTCACCGCCACGCCGCATTTTTCCAGAGCCTGACGGTAGGACACATAGGCCTCCGCCTCCGGGTTTTCCGGGGTGTAGTCCGGCTCAATGACCCTGTCCACCGTAACGGCTTCCAGGATCTGGGCCGCGCCGCCTACATGGTCCTTGTCGAAATGAGAGATGATCAGAGCATCCAGATGATCCACATTCTTTTCCTTCAGCGCCTCCAGAATTCTGGGGGCGTTTTCCGCTTCACCGGTATCGATCATATAGCTGGTCTCTCCCTCCTGAAAGAGGGTGCAGTCCGCCTTGCCAATTTTCAGAATGTCTGCTGTCAGGGTACTGCCCTGGTCCTGGGCTTCGCAGCCGGTGAGGCAGACAATCAACAGGCCCAGAACCAGGGCCAGGGGTTTTTGATATAGAAAACGCATAAACTTTACCTCCTATTTGATACCCTCTCCCAGGAGAGGGTGACCCGGCGAAGCCCTGACGGGTGTGGGGCGAGAAGCAGACCTAAGTTTGTGCCGCCCCTCATCCGCCGCCGGGGCGGCACCTTCCCCCAGGGGAAGGTTGGGGGTTATCTTCCCAGTGCCCAGCGGAATTTTGACCGAAGCAGCAGCTCATTGAGGAGCGTCAGCACCAATAAAATGAGTGCCAGTTCCAGACTCTTCTCCCCCAGCATGGCGAGCCGGTTGGGGAAGTTCTCCATGGGTATCCCCAGCTTCGGGAAATAGACATAAATGGCCGTGATCACCGGGGTCTGGTGCCAGACAAAGTAGATCAGGCTGTTCCTGCCCAGATAGCGGATGGGCTTCGCTGTGATCCACTGAGAGGCAAGGAGCACCGCTCCGATGCCGCAGAAGGCCCCGAAGCAGCTCCACAGGGGGCTGCCATACTGATTCTTGAATACGTCCATGCCGGCAGTCATTCCCTTCACCACCGTGAAGGCAACGGCCAGGTTTCCGGCGATCAGCAGCCCGAAGACAATGGGTCTGGTTTTTCCACTTTGGAGCCAGGACAGGGCCTTCGGGCTGTCTTTCAGCAGATATCCCCCAATAAAAAAGGGCATGACCCCAAAGCAGGCATCCAGGTTCCAGGGCAGCACAGGCAGCCCCGCCTTTGCGTAAAGAATGCCCACAGCCCCCATAGCAGCTGCCGTCAGCGCCAGAGGTACCGGCTTTTTGACCAGCCGAAGCAGCCAGTAAGCCAGAATTTCCAGCAGGAACAGGCAAGCCAGAAACCAGATGGGCCACAGCCGCCGCTGGACCAGCACTCCCAGGCTCATCTCCCCCACCCGTTCCCAAAAGTCTTCCGAACTCCCGGCCAGAGCCGCCTCCGCCGGGATGATGGGCAGGGCCAGCGCAAAATAGGGCAGCAGCAGTTTTTGAAGCTTCCCTTTCCAAAAGTCCACCCAGGGCCGGTCTGCTCGAAAAAGGAACCCGGACAGGAAGAAAAACAAAGGCACATGGAAGGTATAAAGCCACCGGGAAACCGGGTGCCCGGTCATCACATGAGAGAGGATGATGGCCAGCATCCCCCAGCCCTTGGCCGTATCCACCCAGGTGACTCTTTTCCCTCTTTCCATATACCCAGCCTCCAACTTCAGTTCTCAAATCCGCAGGGGCGGCTGCCAGCCGCCCGCCAGCCTTTCGGAACGGAACGCTGAAATCAAGCGCTCAATCTCGGAAGCCAGACGGGCGGCTAATAGCCGCCCCTACAGGAAGGTGATCAATCCATATAATACATATCCAAAGCGTCCCGCATCTTGTAGTAGTTGGGGAGCTTCCGCCAACCGTAGCCGATGGCATCGGTGCCGATACCCACCACATGGGTGTTGGGCAGAGCCTGTGTCCACTCGTAGACAACGCCGTTGCCACGCTCCATGCACCAGAGATTTTTCAGCCAGGTCATTTTCTTGACAGGCTCCGGATCGGCAAAGGTGCGGCTCAGGTTCACATCCTCCAGGGCGGTGCAGCCCAGCAGAGGCTCGTAGGATTCAATGGCACACCAGCTCAGCTCCAGCCATATCAGCTCCTTGCAATTGCTGATAGGTGTCAGGTCCCGGACATCGGTATCCGCCAAAATCAGGTACTTCAGGTGAGGCATATACGCCACGAAGTCGATATTGCGCACCCGGGAGTGGCCAATATCAATGGCGATCATATCCTCGCAGTACTTCAGGTCCACGGCGTTCCAGTCCCGGAAATAGCCGTCGCCCTGGGTCAGGGGCATAAATTTTGTATCATCCGTCCGTGCCTTGCAGATGGAGCCTAAGTACACAGTCCAGACCACCTTGTATTCCCCCCGCTTTTCTTCCCGGAAGGCGGCCAGAGTCTCGTTGTCCAGGCCGCAGTCGGTCAGGTTCAGCTTGGTAATATTGGGGAAGCAGGAGGCATAGCGTGCCGCCTCTTCGGTGCTCGTGAGCTTCAGCCCCGTCAGGTCCACCTCTTCCGCGGTTTCAGGCACGATACGGTCCCCCACCTGAATGCTCCAGCGGATGGTCACATTGGGGTAGTCCTCCCGCAGCTGACGCAGCTCCTCCCCTGTGGCCTGGGGATTGGTGATGTCCACGGTCTTCAGATTCTTCATGGCCGGAATGACGCCGCTGAGCTCCTGGGTGGTGGCATTCGTCACCGTCAGAGCAGTCGCCGCGAGATCCACCACCTGGCCGCCAATGCGCATACTGAAATTCACATTCCAGTCCGGATGATCCGTTTGGAGCTGCAGCAGCAGCACATAGTCATAACACTTTTGGGCGTTGACGGTGTGAAGCTTGGGCAGATACGCCATCGCGTCCACATCCTCCTGAGTCAGCTTCGTCACCTTTACCGTGGCCGCGGACTGGTCGTAGGTCCGGCCGTCGATCTGCACGTGATAATTCACCTGGCAGCTGGGCTTGCGCCGGACCACCTCCATGAGCTGGGGGTAATCCTGGCAGTCCTGGGCCTGGAGCACCTCCAGCTGAGGAAAGTAATCCAAAGCCTCCACATCCTCATCCGTCAGGGTTTCCACGGTAAGCTCCGAGGTAAAACTGGGGTATTTCTCCCCCTGGAAGGGAACATTCCACAGGATGGTACATCCGGGAAGTTTTTTCTTCAGCTTATCGTAGGCAGAGCAGGTCACCTCCCGCTCCCGCAGGTCCAACGCGGATTCGTTCCGCTTGTACAGGTGCCCCTCTACAACAACAAATCGCTCCAGGGTAAAAAACGCGCCTGCCGCCACTGCCAGCATCAGGATCACCGCAATGACGATTGCGATCCACTTTGCTACGGCATTTTTCATAGCATATGCTCCTTATGTGTGTTTCCGAAGAAAACCGAAATTTTCTTCCATATTTTCTCTCTTTGTATTATGCGCAAAATGGAAGCATATGTCAAGGACTTTTTCACTTTTCAAAGGTTTTGGGAATGGTGATGGTCAAAACAATTTGGTTTTCCGTCTCCCGTCGCTCCGATACCGCCGGAATGCCGGAGCGCTGGATCTTTGCAAGGGAATCCGTCAGACTGTTGAGAAAATTTCCCAGGTTGGTCTGCCGTTTTCTGGGCGTTTTTCGGGACAGCAGTGTTTCAATATAGCGCTCAGCAGCTGCCACGCTGAGTCCGTTCTTCTCGATATAGCCGATGGCCTCCCGCTTTTCTGCCTCTCCCGTCAGCTTCAGCAGTGCCCGGGCATGGCGCTCCGTGAGCCCCGCCTCCCGGATGGCATCCAGGATCTTCTCCCCATGGCGCAGAAGCCGCAGCTTGTTGGCCACACTGCTTTGGCTTTTTCCCAGAAGCCTTGCCGTCTGCTCCTGGGAAAGATTCTGGGCCCGCATCAGCGCGGCAATGCCCATAGCCTCCTCCACAAAGTCCAGGTCCTGCCGTTGGAGATTTTCTACCAAGGCGGCAATACCGGACTCCCGGTCGTCCATTTGCAGCAGGATACAGGGCACTTCCGTCAGTCCCGCCTGGGCCGCCGCCCGAAGCCGCCGCTCCCCGGCGATGAGTTCATAGCCCCCTGCTGTGCGCCGAACGGACAGTGGCTGCAGCACCCCATGGGCCCGGATGGATTCTGTCAGCTCATCCAGGGCTTCCGGCCGAAACACCCTCCTAGGCTGCATCGGATTGGGCCGGATCGCCCGGATGGGCAGAAAGACTACCCTCCCGGTTTCCATATAGGTCTTCAGCTTCTGGCACTGCATTGCCCTTCCTCCCCCGGTAAAAGATACCTCCTATTCTAGCCCCTCGGAATGCGGAAATCCCACGAAACCGTCCCCGGAGCCGGTGCTTTTTCCGCAGGAACGGCATCCCTCAAAAAAATTCAAAAAATTCTAAAATTTTCCTTTACTTTTTCAATCAATACGTGTATACTGATTGGCGAACAGAGTAGGAGACCCTGCGTGAAGTGCTGTCAAGATGGGGAGTTGTGTGACAGACGAAGGACCTGTGTCCGCGATGGGATCTCCGCACCCGCTGCGCCATAATCGAGGGTCTGCCTTCTTTTATGTAGCAACGATACTCCGTTAGGTGACGTATGCGCCTTGCGGTTTACTCGGCATACTTTCTCCCCGGCGGTATTTTCCGCTGGGGTTTTTGTTTGCCGGGTCCCTGGTCTCGTCACCGCTACAACAAAGGAGGTATTTTTTATGTCTAACAATCAAAAATCCACCGCACTCTATCCCCACCCCTTTTCCCGGGCCTATTGGCGTGACGCCGCCGCGGAGCTGAAGGACACCCACATGCTGGTCTTTGCCGCCCTGATGATCGCCCTGCGGCTGGTGATGAAGCAGGTCTCCATTCCCATCACACCGACTCTGCGGATCAACACCGGCTACTTTGTCAATGCCTTAGGCGCAATGGTCTTCGGCCCCGTCATGGCTACCATCTGCGCCGCGATCACGGACGTGCTGGGCTACATCATCCGTCCCAACGGTGTCTACTTTCTCCCCTTCATTCTGACAGAGATCGGCGGCTCCGTGGTCTTCGCCCTGTTTCTCTACCGTGCCAAGGTGACCACCACCCGGGTGGTTTTGAGCCGGTTTACCATCAATCTGCTCATCAATGTTGTGCTGCAAACACCCATTTATATGGCCTACTACGCCCTCTACATGGGCGGTAAGCAGTATACGCTTCTGATTGCCATGCCCAGCATTGTCAAGAACATCCTCATGTTCCCCATTGAGAGCTTCCTGCTGGCCCTATTTCTCTCCATCATGCTGCCCATTACCGCCCGTCTGGGCCTTACCTATTCCGGCAACGACGCCAAAAACGAGCTGAAATTCACCGGCAAGCAGGTTGCCACCCTGGCGATGCTCCTGGTTGTGGGCATCGGCTGCGTCTTCGGCTACCTGAGCTACTACTACAAAACCACTTCTCTTTCCGCCAAATATTCTACCGAGGAGCGGTATGAGAAGAATACCCAGATGACTCAGGTCCTGGCCAGCAGCGAAAACCTGGACCCGGAGACCGCCGTCACCATTGTGGAGAGCGCCTACAAGAAATTCCTTTCCAACGAAATCACCTATACCGTAGCCGTCTACACCCTGGAAGACGGCAAGCTGGAGGGTTACGACAAGGATCTGGAAACCATCCGAGGCCTGTCCAAGTCTAAGGCCAAAGCTGTGGCCGAGGACGGGGTCATGTCCTACCAGGAGACTGCCACGATTGTCCTTGACGATAAGACCGGCCAGGTGCTGTCCCTGACGGTAAAATAAACTAGGGGCTGCCTCAAATAATTGGGGGAAAGGCAAAAACAACCGTAATGGAACCACGATAGGGACCATTACGGTTGCTTTTTATTTCAGTAGCCGCCGATACAGCCGGAACCACCGGAAGCGGACCAGGGTGATCACTGTTTTCCATTTTAGAGAAATGTCACCCCGGAGGATATTGGTGCCAGAAAAAGCCCAGCGAACCGTCTCGTTGGAAAGGTACTCCCGAATATATTGGGTAGCCTCCCGGAAGGTCTCTTTATCCTTTGCACTGTGGATATATTGATACACCAGGGTGCAGCTCATATGGACAATATAGTCCCGGTACTGCCGGGCGAAGACCTCATCCTTTGGAAATACTGTGTTCAGGTAGGCAAAGAGCTGCTGGTTTTCCTGGGCCAGTTTTGGGTTGAAGGCCCGGCTAATGGAAGTATCCAGCACCCGGTAATAATAGCCTGTGAGCTTCAGCACAGAAAGGCTTCTTGCCTTCAGGATGCAGGGGTAGATGGTTGCCATATCCTCTCCCAGAGAAAATCCTTTTGGCATCTGGTTGATTTTTTCCGTCAGCAACTCTCGCCTGACGCAGGAAGTCCAGAAGGTCGGGTAAATCCCAAACGTGAAAAACTCTCCGGTAGAAAGAAGCCTAGGCATCACCTTTGTCCGGACGGCTTCCTGGTCATAGAACCCAGTAGGAATGTTTTGCTGCGCCTTCGTCTCTACCCCATTCTTATAATCCGTATACCCGGTCAGGATCACATCCGCATGACTGCGGTTAATCTCGTCAACCAGCCCCGCCAACTGGCCCTCCGCCAGCCAATCATCACTGTCCACGCCCCAGATATATTCACCGGTGCAGTGCTTTGCCCCAGTTTTCCGGGCCGCCATGACTCCGCCGTTTTTCTGGTGGATCACCTTTACAAAGGGATACCGTTCGGCGTAGCCATCCGCAATGGCCGGGGAAGCATCTGTAGAGCCGTCGTCCACCACGATGACTTCGGTCTCTGCGGTCGCCTGTTTAACGATGCTATCCAGGCAGCAGTCGATGTATTTTTCGGCGTTGTACATAGGGACAATGATGCTGATGAGCATAGGGGAGACCTCCATCCATTACTTATATTGAGCAATAAACCGGTGGTGGGACACTCGCACCGCCCCAGCAGGGTCCCGCCGCAGATGTAATAACAGAGATTTTCCTTTTTGCACAGCCGGTCCAGATATATGAGCATTTCCGGCTCGATTTTTTTCAGGTTCTCTGTAGAAATTTTGCGCACGCTTCCACCCTCTTCTTTTGAGAAAATCTCTATGCTCTCTTGCTTCTTACCAGAAACAACATTTTCTGAAGCATATCTTTCATTTCACTCGTTTTTCTATAGCGCATGAAAAACGCACCGTTTACGACAACAAAGCAAATCGCTTCTTTCAGGAACCAATTCAGAACCGTCACTTCGCGCATCCTGGAAATAGGAAGGTAACATACCACAACACAAAACAGAATGAGCATGACATTCATAAAGTAATTCAAATAATACCCTTTGACACTCTGCTGAAAGAAATCCCGGAACAGAATGTTCGGCTCATACCAAAAATAGGTGCATATCTTTGAAATGGACGTTGCGAATAGGATTCCGCTGATCCCAAGCCATTTTCCCAAAACAATAGACAGAACCAGGTTCAGCATTGCAGTTACAAACATGATGTAGCGGATCTGTCTGTACATCCCCGTCCCCTCCCGAAACGTCCAGATAGGCTGCATACAAATCGAAAAAAAGGTATTCAAAACAATTGCGATCACCGTTAGGTTATCCAGTAGCAGTTCTTTGCCGAACCACATCTGCACAAAATCCTGTGTCAGAAAAAGTAGGCTTACGCAAATATTTCCACACAGCCAAAAGCTGACCATTTGCATGATATTGAAGGTCTTATAACGCTGTGTAGAATCGGCCGTTGCAATCAGATTGCCGACGCTCGCAGTCAGAGCTGTAAACAGCAAGGCAACAAATGATTCCAGATTGCTTGCGATCGTCAGATAGTTTGAGTAAATTCCGACATAGACCGTGCCAACAATCATAGACATCAGAATATTGTCAGTCCCATTCAGCAGAGAATAGGACACCTTATAAAGAAAGACCGAGGAAATATCTGAGAAAATCCCCCGTTTCTCACCCTTATCCAGTTTCTCACGTTTGCTAAGAAACGGATAAATCTGATCCGCAACCACAGATAGGGCAACATTGTACACAATGATTTGGGCAACATCGATCAAGATATACACAAGATAGCTGTGTAATGTAATCACTGCCACAAACTGGAGAAGCACTTTGCAAACACTTGTATATATATCGACCTTATCTACTAAATATCTCTTCTGATCCGCTCGAATAACAGAGGATTTATACGCAAAAAGATACGAAACTGCATTCTTAGCAACAAAAATCACATAATACCAGTACAGATGGGGAATATCCCTGTCCATATTGATAATGTATTTGAGGAAGGGGGTCAGTGCAACCCCAATCAAAAATACCGCAATGGCGATTAAATGGTATAACTGCCTGAAGTAATTCAGCAGAGCGGATAACTTTCTCGTGTCATGTTCCGCAATTGGCTTGTATAAGCTTACATTCATGGCTGTTCCAACACCCAGGTCCGCCAAAGACAGCAATGTTAGAACGTTGGCAAACAGGCCGTTAATGCCTAGGTATTCGATTCCAATATATTTTATAAAAAGCTTTCTGCTGATAAACGTCAGACACAGCATGATCATTTTATTGCAAAATGAAGAAAGCGCATTTTTGCTTGCGTTGATAGTCCGACTGTCTTGATTAAAACCCATGATTCTCTAAATCCTCAAACACATCTATTTTCACGTGTGAAGGGCAGATTCAAACCATCTTTTTGATCTTTCCTTCATGCACGCAATTCTGCTATTTTCTTCGTCATAGGGAATCGGTTCCCTCTCCACAAACATATCATCTGCAAAGTAACGGTTTTCAATGCCAAGTACCTTGCACATATCCTTGGCCTTGCCGCCATACTTTCTGGAAAACATATACATATCCCGCTGAAATAATGCCCCAAAGCAAACCGCGTGAAACGAATTCGTAAAGATACAGTCGGCATACTTGATTATACAGCAATTGCGTCCAAAAGTCCATACTGTATTGGAAGTCACTTCTCACGCCTATGTATTTTAGTGTTTGCCATTTATTATAGCATTTTACGTTCTCAGATATATACCCACCTCAAATTTTTTCTATTTCCCCTGCTTTTCTCTTGATTTTTCACTGCTCCTGTGATAGAATTCTCAAAAAGAGTAACCGAGATTTCCGTTTTCGCTCTTTAAAATGCTATAAATTCTATCATTTTAGAAAGGATACTTCCCTATGAAAAAGCTCTCCTTCCGTCTTCTGGCCGAAACCGTAAAGACAAAGCGCAAGGAAAAGGGCCTGACCCAGATCGATCTGGCAAAGCTTACCGGCATTAATCGCTCTATGATCGGCCAGCTGGAAAACATGACCTTCAAGCCCTCCATCGAGCAGCTGGAGGCCCTGGCAGAGGCTCTGGACTTTGACATTACCAGTCTGTATGTGGACGATGCCAAATCCACCCCAAAGGCCGCCCCCGCCAAGCGGTACAAGGTGGCCGTGGCCGGTACGGGCTATGTGGGTCTGTCCATCGCCACCCTGCTGAGCCAGCACAACCATGTCACCGCCGTAGACATTATCCCGGAGAAGGTGGACCTCATCAATAAGCGCAGATCCCCCATTCAGGATGAGTACATCGAAAAGTACCTGGCGGAGAAGGACCTGGACCTGACCGCCACGCTGGATGGGGAATCCGCCTACCGGGACGCGGACTTTGTGGTCATTGCCGCCCCCACCAACTACGACAGCAAGAAGAACTACTTCGACACCTCCGCCGTGGAGGCCGTCATCGAGCTGGTGCTGAAGGTGAACCCCAATGCCACCATGGTCATCAAGTCCACCATCCCTGTGGGCTACACTGCCTCCGTCCGGGAGAAGTACGGCACCGCCAACATTCTCTTCAGCCCGGAGTTCCTGCGGGAGAGCAAGGCCCTGTACGACAACCTCTACCCCAGCCGGATCATTGTCTCCTGCGATGCTGAGAGCCAGGAAAAGGCTGAGACTTTCGCTTCCTTGCTGCAGCAAGGTGCCATCAAGGAGGATATCCCCACCCTGTTCATGGGCTTTACCGAGGCCGAGGCCGTAAAGCTCTTTGCCAACACCTATCTGGCCCTGCGGGTCAGCTACTTCAACGAGCTGGACACCTATGCCGAGACCAAGGGTCTAAACACCAAGGACATCATCGACGGCGTATGCCTGGACCCCCGGATCGGCACCCACTACAATAACCCCAGCTTCGGTTACGGCGGCTACTGCCTGCCCAAGGACACCAAGCAGCTGCTTGCCAACTTTGAAAATGTGCCCCAGAACATGATGACCGCCATTGTGGAAAGCAACCGGACCCGAAAGGACTTCATCGCCGACCAGGTGCTGGAAATCGCCGGGGGCTATGAAGCCAACGACAGCTGGAGCGCCAGCAAAGAGGGCGAGACCGTGGTAGGCGTGTACCGGCTGACCATGAAGGCCAACTCCGACAACTTCCGTCAGAGCGCCATCCAAGGCGTTATGAAGCGCATCAAGGCCAAGGGTGCCACCGTCATTATCTATGAGCCCACCCTAAAGGACGGCGAGACCTTCTTCGGCTCCAAGGTAGTCAACGATCTGGAAAAATTCAAAAAGCAGTCCCACTGCATCATCGCCAACCGGTACGATCCCTGCCTGGACGATGTGCAGGACAAGGTCTTCACCCGGGACATCTTCAAGCGGGACTGAGGTGAATACGATGGAACGGATCGATCTGAAAAACAAAACCGTCTTCGTCACCGGTGCCGCGGGCTTCATAGGCTCCAACCTGGTGCTGAAGCTCCTGGATACCGTGTCCCCGATGACCATCGTGGGCATGGATAACCTGAACGACTACTACGATGTATCCATCAAGAACTGGCGCCTGGACCAAATTCAGGCCAGCGCCGCAAAGCATCCTGGCTCCGCCTGGACCTTTGTGAAGGGCGATATTGCCGACCGGGCGGCTGTGGACCGCGTCTTTGCCGAATGGAAACCCGATGTGGTGGTGAATCTGGCCGCCCAGGCCGGAGTCCGGTACTCCATCACCAATCCGGATGCCTACATCCAGAGCAACCTCATCGGCTTCTACAACATCCTGGAGGCCTGCCGCCACAGCCCCGTGGCGCACCTGGTCTATGCCTCCTCCTCCAGCGTCTACGGCACCAACAAGAAGGTTCCCTACTCCACTGAGGACAAGGTAGACAACCCGGTCTCCCTCTATGCCGCCACCAAGAAAAGCAACGAGCTCATGGCCCACGCCTACTCCAAGCTCTACAACATTCCCTCCACCGGTCTGCGGTTCTTCACCGTCTACGGTCCCGCCGGCCGGCCGGACATGGCCTATTTCGGCTTTACCAACAAGCTACGCAAGGGCCAGACCATCCAGATCTTCAACTACGGCAACTGCAAGCGGGACTTCACTTATGTAGACGACATTGTGGAGGGTGTCCTGCGGGTGATGCAGGGCGCCCCGGAAAAGAAAAACGGGGAGGACGGCCTGCCCATTCCTCCCTACGCCGTATACAACATCGGCAACAGCAACCCGGAGAACCTTCTGGACTTCGTCCAGATCCTCTCCGAGGAGCTGGTGTCCGCCGGTGTGCTTCCCGCCGACTATGACTTCGAAGCCCATAAGGAGCTGGTGCCTATGCAGCCCGGCGATGTGCCCGTAACCTACGCCGACACCGCCCCCCTGGAGCGGGACTTCGGCTTCAAGCCCGCCACGCCTTTGCGGGAGGGGCTGCGGAAATTCGCCAGATGGTATCAGGAATTTTATCAGGTGTAAGGCAACTGCCGCGGCGAAAAGCCGCGGCAGTTATGTTATACCGGTTCTGCGAAGGTATCCGGGTGGCCTGGGTCGAAGACCTCATTGCAGGTCATGACCGTTACCAGGTCCTCGGTATCGCTCAGGTTGATAATATTGTGGGTCCAGCCGGGGATCATGTAGACGGCCTCGATTTTATCGCCGGAAACTTCAAATTCTACCGTTTCCCCCGTGTGGATATTCCGCTCCTGGATCAGGCCGTGGCCGTGAACCACGATAAATTGCTCCCACTTGGAGTTGTGCCAGTGCTGGCCCTTGGTGATGCCGGGCTTGGAGATATTGATGCTCACCTGGCCGCAGTCGGCGGTGTGGACCAGCTCGGTAAAGCTGCCCCGGGCATCGCAGTTCATTTTCATGGCGTATTTGAACTTCTCCTTGGGCAGGTAAGTCAGGTACAGGCTGAACAGCTTCTTGGCAAAGCTGCCATCGGGGATCCTGGGCATGAGCAGGGATACCGGCTGGTTTTTGAACTGGGCCAACAGGTCCACGATTTCACCCAAGGTAACCTTATGGGAACCGGGGACGCAGCAGTAGCGGCCATTCTCGGTAAGAACAGTCTCTACGCCGTCAAACTCGCAGTGCTGCTCCTTGCCCTCTAGGAGGTCAAACATCCCCTCCACCAGGTCGTCAATGTAGAGAACTTCCAGCTCCGTGGACCGGTCATTGACGGTGAAGGGCTCGTCGTTGGCTACCGCCCAGCAGAAGGTGGAAATGGCGCTGTTGTACTTGGGGCGGCTGTGGCCCATGAGGTTGACGAAGCGGTAAACGGCCACTTTTGCCCCGGTTTCCTTGGCGTAGCCGAAGAACAGCTCCTCGCCTGCCTTCTTGCTCCGGCCATACTCGGAGTTGCCGAACCGACCGGCCAGAGTGGCCTGGACAGAGGAGGACAGCATAATGGTTGCCTTGTTGCTGTGTTTTTTCAGGCAGTTCAGCAGGTCGGAGGCAAAGCCAAAGTTGCCCTTCATGAAGTCCTCAGGATTCTCCGGGCGGTTCACACCGGCCAGATTGAAGACGAAGTCGGCTTTGGCGCAATACCCGTCCAGCTCTTCCGGGGTGGACTGCATGTCGTACTCGTAGATCTCGTCGATTTTCAGGTTTGGCCGGGTGCGGTTTTTGCCGTCCCGGATATTTTTCAGGTTGGCGCACAGGGCGGTTCCCACCATGCCCTTCGCGCCGGTGACCAGGATGTTCATTTAGTACTTCCTCCACACCATCTTATTGACCACATTTACATAACCCTGGATGATGCGCACTACCTTCATGGAAACAGTCTCGTCCACATAGTCGGGGCAGGGCTTGCCCAGGATGCCCTTCTGCTTCATCTCGATGGCCATATCCGTTGCGTTGAGCAGCTCCCGGGTGGTGATGCCGGCCAGGATAAAGTCCCCGGCTTCCAGGGCCTCGGGGCGCTCGGTGGAGGTGCGGATGCACACGGCGGCGATGGGGTGGCCGATGGACAGGTAGAAGCTGCTCTCCTCCGGCAGGGTGCCGGAGTCGGAGACAATGGCCAGGGCGTTCATTTGCAGCTTGTTGTAGTCGTTGAAGCCCAGGGGCTCGTTGACCCGGACTCTGGGATCCAGCCGGAAGCCGCTCTTTTCCAGCCGATGACGGCTTCTGGGGTGGCAGGAATAGAGGATGGGCATATCGTACTTCTCTGCCAGGGCATTGATGGCGGTGAAGAGGCTCAGGAAGTTCTGCTCGGAGTCGATGTTTTCTTCCCGGTGGGCAGACAGGAGAATATATTTATCCTTTTCCAGGCCCAGGCGCTCCAGCACGTCGCTCTTGCGGATCTTGTCCAGATTCATGTGCAGCACCTCCGCCATGGGAGAGCCGGTCATGTAGGTCCGCTCCTTTGGCAGGCCCGTGTCTGCCAGATACTTCCGGGCGAACTCACTGTAGCACAGGTTCACGTCGGAGATCACGTCCACGATCCGGCGGTTGGTCTCCTCCGGCAGGCACTCGTCCTTGCAGCGATTGCCTGCCTCCATGTGAAACAGGGGGATGTGCAGCCGCTTGGCGCTGATGGCGGAGAGGCAGGAGTTGGTATCCCCCAGCACCAGGTAGCCCTCCGGCTGCAATTCGGCCAGAAGCTCATAGCTGCGGCCCAGGATGTTGCCGCAGGTCACCCCCAGGTTCTCCCCCACTACAGGCACCAAGATGTCCGGGCCAAACTGGCCGAAGGTATTTTTCAGCTCGAAGTCTTCCCAGAACACGGTGCTCAGGTTCCGGTCCCAGTTCTGGTTGTAGTAGACCACGCAGCAGTCAAAATATTCCCGGCAGCGCTTGATGACGGCGGCCAGCCGGATGATCTCCGGCCGGGTGCCGCAGCCGATCATGATTTTGGTGCGGCCGTCGTTTTTCCATTGAAAATTGTGTTCCATAATATCCTCCGTAAAGGAACGATGTCATTCCGAGCCAGCGTACACATGCGTGGGAATCCCCCGGTTGAACGGGAAGCGTTCTAAAATCCGGGAGATTGCCACACCAGTCTGAGGACTGGTTCGCAATGACGCAGTTTTTTTACTTCTCCGCCAGCCGCTGCTGGATGTAACTCAGAGAGGCGATGGTATCGACGGTCTCCTGCAAATTTAAGCGGCGGGTGTTGTTGGAGTTGAACTCCGTCAGGGTGTTCCGCTTGTCGTCGCCCTCTTTGAAGTACTTATCGTAGTTCAGCCCCCGGTTGTCGGCGGGGACCCGGTAGAAGTCCCCCATGTCGATGGCCTTGGCGCACTCCTCGTTGGTGAGGAGGGTCTCGTACATCTTCTCGCCGTGGCGGATGCCGATGACCTTGATCTCCTCCTTCTTGCCGCCGAAGAGCTCGCAGACGGCTTCCGCCTGGGTCCGGATGGTGCAGGCGGGGGCTTTTTTGATGAGCAGGTCGCCGTTTTCGCCGTGCTCAAAGGCGAAGAGTACCAGGTCCACGGCCTCTTCCAGGGACATAATGAACCGGGTCATGTTGGGCTCGGTGACGGTGATGGGGTTGCCGGATTTGATCTGGTCGATCCACAGGGGGATGACGGAGCCCCGGGAGCACATGACGTTGCCATACCGGGTGCAGCAGATTTTCGTCTTGCCGGACATTCTGGATTTGGCAATGGCCACCTTTTCTTCAATGGCCTTGGACATGCCCATGGCGTTGATGGGGTAAGCGGCCTTGTCGGTGGACAGGCAGATGACGCACTCCACCCCGGCCTCGATGGCGGCGGTGAGGACATTGTCCGTGCCGATGACGTTGGTCCGCACGGCTTCCATGGGGAAGAACTCGCAGGAGGGCACCTGCTTCAGGGCGGCGGCGTGGAAGATATAGTCCACCCCGGTCATGGCCCCCCGGACGGACTGCAGGTCCCGGACGTCGCCAATGTAAAACTTGATTTTGTTGGCCACCTCGGGCATTCTGGCCTGGTACTCGTGGCGCATGTCGTCCTGCTTCTTCTCATCCCGGGAGAAAATGCGGATCTCGCCAATGTCTGTGGCCAGAAAGCGGTTTAAAACGGCGTTACCGAAGGAGCCGGTACCGCCGGTGATCATCAGGGTTTTGTTTTTAAAAAGAGACATGGTTTGTCCTCCATTCTTATGTTTGGCATTCAAAAGACCGGCTCCAGCAGGTCCACCTTCTCGCCGCCGCGGAAGACCCGCTTGATCCGCAGGTTTGTCCGGTTTTCGCCTTTGAACTCGGCCCGGAGAATGTAGCCCGAGGGGTAGTGAAAGTCCCACTTGGTGTCAGTCAGCTTCTGCAGGCGGTTTTCCTCCGCCTTGTTGCCCTCCTGCTTTCCGGCGGCCTTCACCTCGGCGCACAGGACGTTCACGGGAGGGATACCGGCGGCCTCGTCGCCCCGCTTGCGGACGAGTATATCCAGGCCCAGGTGGGGCCGCTGTCTTGTCTTCTTCGCGGTGATGTCCACCCCCACCACCAGCCGTCCGTACTCCATGTCCACCACGTAATCCTCGATACGGCGCATCCACAGGAAGAACTGCAAATAGAAGGCGATCCGGGCAGAGACCATCAGCCAGTCAAAGGGCTGCGTCAGCAGATCCTGGTCATGGCGGTTGAACTGGGCCACCGCGTACATCATCATATAGTCCTGGAGCGCCGGATTCTGGGGCACGGGAATGGAATAATCTGGGGCTTTCATGGGCGATTGTGCTCCTTTTCGTGTAGTATTTGATTCTCTTTGGGTATTATAATCGAAACCGCGAGAATTGGCAAGCAATTCTCGCGGGTTTTTGTTTTTGGTGGGGGGGAATTTAAAGTAGGCCGTTTTTTCTGTTTGGCAAAGACAGCGTGGTTGGTAAATTTACTGATAATTTTATTGATATATTCTTTGAATCGTGCTATACTGTTTTTAGTGAAAGGAGTTGACCCATATGGAATCCGTTGTAAGCGCGATTACAAACACTATCCCCATCAGCCAATTCAACCGAGGCCTGGCGGGAAAGATCTTTGAGGATGTGAAGCAAAGCGGCGCAAAGGTCGTTATGAAAAACAACGCCGCGGAATGCGTCCTGCTGTCTCCCGAGGAGTATGTCCGACTGATCGATGAGCTGAACGATGCCCGGTTGCTGGCCCTGGCCAACGAGAGGTTGGCAAAGACGGACCCGGCCTCGTTTATTTCGGAGGAGGAGATGGAAGAGAGGCTGGGGGTCCGGGCAGAGGACTTAGCCGGGTTTGATGAGGTAGACATTGAATGAACTGGACTGTGGAATATCTGCCGGAAGCTGGCGGTGGAGAATGGGCTGGTGGTGTAGTGGGCCGCCGTCCCCTGGGTGGGGGACGGCGGTTTTGATTTTGCGCAGGAAGTGGTTACATTGTATGGGGGGTCCATCGGGCGTTTGCTGGATTCCAGGACTGGGGAAGTCAGAGAGGGGCTACTGCGGTCATTGAGGGGGCGTCAGTAACAGTTCGCTCGATGGTCTTGAGGATGTCTGTGGATTGAATAGTTCGTCCATCTTCTCGTCTTCTTTGCATCACTTTTCCCAAAAATTTCTTATTTTATCTCTAATGATTGCCCTTTTTACTTCTCTTTTTACTTCTAACATATGGCTGCTTCTTACTGACACAGGCAAATCTATTTCATCTTCAAATTTGTATCGTGCCTTATAAGTTGCCACAAATTGTTTAATGCTTGTTGGATCATACTCCAAATAATCAAATAATTCCTTCCAATAGCCCGCCATGAATTTCGCATCCACAAGGTATGCGGCCAGCTTTTCTCCCAGTTGTATCATTAATTCTTCGCAGGGTGTTTTTTTGTATTTTTTCTCCAAATCCTCAATTTCAGGATATTGGTTGCGGAGATTGGGCAACCTATTCTTCACATTATTCAGAATTTCCAATAGCTTGAAGTTAAGATTGATGAAGAAACACGACTGGATAGAATCAATCAGCAAGTCATTTCCTTCGTATGATAATGCCAAATTCGCAAGATAGATGTCGACTTTATGCTCCAAATAAAAGTCAACATATCTCTGTGCATTTTTCATACGAAGTTCTGCAAGATCACTGCCCTCGTTCCCTTTTTCTTTTTCTGGAACCAATGGTGCATATTTACTAACCGCTTCAATACCATCATATATACCTTCAATACATTCATTGCACCTAAAATCCTGCTTTAGCTTTCTCTTGCTATACCACACCTGCCATTTATAAATAATAACAACGGAAATGATACTACAAGTCACACCAGAAAAATAAGCATTTGCGGCAATCTTCTCAACCAGCGGAAAAAATGGCAGGCCTGCAATTGCCGTAAACACACCAACTTTCCATGCAATTAGCGTTAATAAAATCAAACATAGCAATATCAATAAAAGTATTACTTTTCTATACACAGCAAATCCTTCACTTTGATTATAGATGTTTTTCCGGCGGCTTATCCGCACCGGATTCAAAATTTTTTGCGGACATGACATATGGAATTTGGGCTTCCCAGAACATCATACTTGAGCTATGTCCAGAAAGTGGTGCCCTCTGAGCCGGTAGTTCATATTGACAACAGTGATGTAATAAGCCGAATAGCTATCATTTTGAGGCGCTGGGAATCATCCGAGAATTGGTAAATTCGTCACTTTTCAACTATACTTATTCTATAGCCCCCCCCCGCATATACCATTTGTGATTCTGATTAAAACTTTTTTTACCCATTGCCTCATACACAAACGTGGGTAAACTTTCCAAACTTGTAAATCAAAGTTCTTGTTCTCTTCTATTGCTTTGAAAAAATGATTATACGCCCCTGGGGCTATGGATGGGTGCGTAAGTTGGTGATTAAACGAAACAGCTTTCTCAGAATCAACATTAAACGTTGTCAAATTTGCTGACTGCAGCAATTCCTTTCCTTTAATTGTCTGGCAAATTGCAAGTGAAATGCCGTTTCTCTTTTCTTCCTTGGGCAAATCACTTCCCCACGAATCACCTAATGTCAGGTCACCAACTCTTTCTATCTGCGCATAAGCACAGCTATAGCAGTTTTCTGTATAGGTCAAGGAATTTAAAAATGCAATCGTATAACAATCTGATGTCCCATATTTAGAGAGCATTTGACGCTTGGACGTAATACCGAACTTTTCTTTATCCCTAAAGCAAATTGATTCAAGCCCGCTCAGCGGATATCCGTGTTGAGTTAAATAGTAATCCAGCAACTTTACTGATGGAGAACCGTGGCAAATCAAATCGATTGTGTACAAATTATTTCGTAATTTCTCTGAAAGTGTGTTTTTTAATCCTGCCACCTGACATGGTAATCCAATAAACAGGCATTTCCTTCCCTTTAATAGCTCATCCTTTGTAATTTGATATGCCCGAATGGGATTGCTTTTCACATACTTTGATCCTGTAAAATTTGAAACCTTCTCATGAGTTTCTGCAATATCAAATACGAATTCCCCATCACAAAAAACACAGCTGCAGACAACACCTCCATTTTCAATAAAGCTGTGACTGATAGCAGCTGCAAAACCGCCGGATGAAGATTTCATTCGAGATTTTTCCGACCACCCCTGTGTCCATAGAATTGGCTTTTTCAACTCAACAGGAGAACATACTTGACAGACTTTATGACAAAGTCCACAGTCAGTGCACAATGATTCATCTATAGCTGCATTTATGGTATGCATGTCATCCTGAATCATGATTGCCTTTTTGGGACAAGATGATACACATGCCATACACCCCGTGCATTTATTCTTAGAGCAAACATACTTCACTGTATCACCTCATTAAACTTTATGTTGTAAGTAATAATACGCTTTTTCCCTTTCTATCTCTAATTTTGAATTAACTAGTTCAAAATTCATAGCATAATCGCTAGGAAAAATGTTCTCTTCTATAACGTACCTATCAGATAATTCGAGCATTTTAAGAAGACTTTCAATTCTCGTATTATACCTTTTAGCCGGAACAACATAAAAAGGAGTATTAAAATTCACCGATAAGGCTAGCCCATGGAATGAATCGGTAATGACACATTCCGCATTCATTATATATCCCAATAGCTGCTCGTGTGTGATAATCACTTTATTTTTTGCACTTGGGCAAAAATCATAATTATCTGACACATTAACAATTTCTAGTCCATTTTTTTCTGCTACTGATTTTGCAATTTTGTACAATGTTTTATTTCTATATAATCCATATACCAGAACATAACTGCTCTCTTTGGGTCTTTGGGAAATTTTTTCCCAGTCCGAACGTTTCAATAAAAAAGTCGGATCAAGGACCCATTCCGATTCAATACCTATTGAATCCAAAAGAATTTTTGCCGAGACTTCACGAACAGAAATTGAATCGTATTGATTTAATAAGTTAATAAACTGATGTAATATTTTCTCCGGACATCCTTCAAAGCTGGTCATTCCAATGCTCGCAGCATAAGAAATCTTTTTTTGTTTTGTAAAACTCAAAAGATATGGTCTGATGTTTTCAAATTTGTCAAACTCCAAGTTCCAGACTTGATCACTTCCTGTAAGAAAAGTATCAAAGCGAAGGTCTGAATCTATTAATTCCTGTTCCGTACAATAAGAGTCTGTCAATGTCAAATATTTTTTATTAAACCTTTGCAGCATATATACTGACGTAGCTTTACTCAGTACATATGGGATAAATTTAATTATCTTTTTCACTTTATTGCCGTTAGCGGGCATGCTAAATATCGAGTTAAACGTGGTAAATCTAGGGGGGATATAATCGACAATCTTCGCATCATAACCAATCCCATTAAGATAAGTTTGTAATGCATACGTTTGATATGCAGCACCATAACTAACAGCCTTATGAAAGGTAAGAATGCCTATTTCTTTTTTCATTACTTGCCTTCTTTCCCTACCAATTTAGAAAACAAAAAGTTTTTGCAGTAAAGTATCGCATCAAATGCGCATTTACGGTCCATAGTTATATTCAAAATCAAATAAACCACTGTGGTAACCGCGAAAACAAAAATTGCATTCATAATCCATTCGAAATAATTGGAAACCGTAATGCCTTCAAAGCATTTGTAAATAAAACTCATGGCAACAATGTTAATTGCATTTTTGACGAAGTACCTTATTGTTTGAACACTTAATATACTTCTGCAGACAAAACTTTGATACATAGAACTGCGAATCAGAGCAATCACAGCTGCACCCAATACCGCTCCTGCTACGCCTATTGCTTTAATACCAAATATTGAAACTATTACAATACACACGGCTTCTAAAATATTTGCAATATTATTTTCCTTAAAGGTTCCGCTCGCCTCAACTAATGTTGTATACGGAACTCTGATTGATTTAAACAAACCATTTAGTGCGCAGCCAATTCCCAACAAAGGTACTACATAATTTGTTCCATCACTTGATTGTATATAGACAGATACAAACGGCAAAATCAAAATCATTGCACATGTATATACTATATACAAAATAAGTTCAAAAACGAACTCATATGTTGCAAATCTCTTCTTTAATAATTCATTTTCATTTTGTGCAATAACATTGCCAAAAACCGCAGCAAGGCCACTCGAAAAAATGCCAACAATCATTGCAATAGACGAAAACACTAAATTATAAACAGTAAAAACACTAACGCTAGCATAGTTGAGCAATAGTGCAACCAATATAATAGGTGTATAGGAGATTATCATGCTTGAAGCCTGGTATGAAAGCGCAGACCATCTATTGTTGATCAGTGAAAAGTCAGGGGCAACATTTAGATCAACATAACTATACACTTTCTTCACATAAGTGACAGTCATCAACATTCTAAGAACGTACACCACAGTTGCTACAGTTTGAATTAATAATATATTCGCATGTAAACATACCAGCACTACCGAACAAATCGTATTTAAAATCGTTCCCTCTGTTTGGATACGTGCTAAAACATATATTTTCTGATTTGCAGTGAGAAGCACCTTATATTTAGCCGTTATAATGTACTCAACACTACTTCCGACTCCACAAATTAACACAAGCAATGTGACATCTGTCGCTGTTACACCCTCTGCAGATTGCATCATTGGAAATATAAATGCTGCAACTGTTATAAGAAACACGAAAACAATGCCTGTTCTATTGTAAAAAACTTTCAATGCAGATAATGTTCGATTAATTGTTGTTGTATCATTCTTGCTCAGTGGACCATATAATGCAGCTGCGCCAGCGGTTGATAATCCCAATGTCACAACGCTAAAATATGTTATCAATTGTCTAATTGTCGTAATTAAGCCATTCACCTCAGAGCCATAATTTTTAATCAATAACGGAGGTAATATAAAACCACATACAGCTATTGTAAACTGCAAGATAATATTAGAGGCAATTGCCTTAATGGCATTATTTGTTCTTGACATTATTTCTTATCTCCTGATATATATTCAGCAAGCAGACTCGCAATAATTTCATAACCTTTTTTATTGGGGTGAAAATGATCTTTCAGATAAAAAGAATCCCAACTTCCCGATTCTTCAATATATTCTTTTATGATATCATACAAGTCTACATAATATGTTTCAAATTTGCGGCTGATATTTTGAATCACTGCATTGAACTGTTTATATTCATCATTAGTATTAGGAAAATAATTATCGTCAAGGTATACAGTTGATATCAGAATAATATTTGAAGTTTTTTGTTTTAATTTATTAACAACAGCATTATAACTCAATGTGAAATCATCAATCGTGACCCACTGCTCATATCCATCAAATGCCACCACAAAAAAATGTAGTATTTTTCTTGCAAAATTATCACAATGTTCTAACAATCTTTTTTTAGGATTTTTAGAATATAATGGTCTTGGTATTAGCATCCCTCCCTGTTTGTATCTCTTTGGGATACGCGCAAAAAACTTTCCCTTTGTGTTTGGCCTTAATTGTGCATCGACATTTCCATAAAACACAATTATCCAATCGTTACTATCGTATAAATATTTGTCTACTTCCTCAAGACAATACTCTATTGTGGTCCCCGTTAAAGAATGATTCTCAATCTTATATTTATTCGATAGCAACTCTTCTAATTTGGGTGTGTAATTTACCATCAGAGATCCAATGCCAGATGATATGCTATCACCAAATATATGTACCTTGTTCATCATTACTCCTTGTATACACAGCGTTTAACTTCAGATGCCATCTGCTTTCGGTAATGCTTCCATGTATAATCCTTCACTGACTGTTTTGCAGCAACACCCATTTTTTGAACTTCTTTACGATGATTTATACACCATTGAATTGCTCTTTTTAGTTCATCTTCGTTGCTTGCCTCTACGACAATTCCATTAACATAATCATTAATCAGATCGTTAATTCCAGTATTTGTTGTGCAAATAATAGGCAATTCCATACTCATAGCCTCAAATCCTACCATTGCCATTCCTTCACAGAGAGAAGGGAGAACAAAAACATCTGCAGAACAATATAACTGAATCAGTTCATCTCTCACTTTATATCCTACAAAGTGTATATTTTCCACGCTGTTATACTTTTTGTAGAGTTCTGCAGACTTATCTACCGGCCCAACAAGGGTAAGAGTAACATCATCTTTATTTAATTGGCTCATTACCTTAAGTAAATGATGCATGCCCTTTCTAGCATTGACCTGGCCAACAAACAGAAGGTGCAACGGCGCTGATTCTTCTGACTTCATTTTAATCCCATTCGTTGTAAACTTTTCAGAATTCACCCCATAGGGAGCCATGATAATTTTTTCTTCTGGAATACCAAAATATCGAATACTCGATTTGACAAATTCCGATGAAGAGAGAAAGAAGTCGGCATCTTGTATTTCTTCACGATAAATATCCAAATACTTTTTATTCCAAATATACTCGTTTTCTCTTCTAATTAAATCGGATTTGCTAATTTCGATATCTCTCTCATATATATTTTTTGCGAATTCCCTAGTTGCAATTGACATATCTAAAATTCGTTTGATATGGGGAGCTTTTTGTTTCAAATATTTGAACCATTCCGTTGCAGTTGTATCATACATAATAACAGCCGCTGCATTGTGTCTTATCGCATATTTTGCGACAGCCTTACCAAATACATCATTCAACCATACCATATAGCTTCTATAGACATTTTTATTGCCTGGTAACCTCAATAACACAAGCCCAACCAATCCCAATAGCTCTGACTT
>ERZ772861.475-NODE-475-length-44722-cov-21.828643_pt1 | contig 44722 bp, 36 predicted proteins | sample MGYA00512135_ERZ772861 | MGnify/ENA primary metagenome ERZ772861 (study PRJEB29015, sample SAMEA2737700) | human gut metagenome | biome: human gut; feature: human-associated habitat; material: faeces | place: China | collected 2012 ...
AGGAAAAGAAGCGTTAATTGCACGATATCAAGCAGTTAGCGCTTTTTTCTTTGTCTTTTCAGTATGAGTTCAGGCTGACTGAAACCAACAGGAATATAGTGTTTTACATCATTTGTTTACCGCTTGTTTACCACTAAAAACAAATGTAAAATGCTGACTATCAATGCAGAAATCAGAGCAAACGGACAAAGGTCTGACGGAACTTACAACGTAAAATTGAGATTTACGCTCAACAGAAAGATGAGACGTTTGGCGACAAGTCTGTTCGTTACTAACAAAGACCTTACAAAAGACTTGAAAATCAAACAATCGTCCACTGTTAAGAAAGATGTCGACAATCTTATCCGCAGCTATCAAGAGAAATGTGCCAAGTTGCAAATTGATTTTAATCATTACACGCTTGATGAAGTAATGGAATACTTAGACTGTGAACAGCTGAAACAGCAAACCATTGACTTTATAAAGTTCAGCCGTGAATGGATAGCCTCATCAACGATTAAAGGTGCGCCAAACTATGTAACAGCAATCAATGCCTTAGTTCGTTTCATAGGTAAAGAGACATTGGACGTGAATCAGATTACCCTTGACTTCTTAGAACAGTTCAAATCATTCTTGAATAAAGAACGTGAAGCAAGAGTAAAGAAGCTATTGGAACAAGGCAAGCGTGTTCCCTCGAACCGTTCCCTATCCCTCTATTTGGTAAGCATAAAGAAACTATTTAATGAAGCTAAAAAGAAGTACAACAGAAAAGACAAGAATCTGATTCTTATACCAAACTCACCTTTTGACGACTTCACTATACCTAAGCAAGAATCTACACGCAAAAGAGCCATATCCGCAGATATTATAAGGAAAGTTTGGGAACTACCTTATAAAGACATGAAGAAAGGATATAAAGCAACATGCCGCTACAACTTGGCAAAAGATTGCTTTATTCTTTCATTCTGTTTAATGGGCATCAATTCAGCAGACCTTTATAATGCCACAGAAATGAAGAATAACACTATCACCTATTATAGAACCAAAACGAAAGACCGCAGATTGGATAATGCGAAGATGGTAGTAGATGTTCCTCAAATAATTTTGCCTTTAATAGAGAAGTACAAGGACAAGACAGGTAAGCGGTTATTCAACTTCTATCAATACTATGCAGATGAAAAAGGCTTCAACAAAGCCATCAACTATGGGCTTAAGGAGATTGGTGCTTTATTAGAAGTGGATGATTTGGAATATTACGCTGCGCGCCATAGTTGGGCTACCATTGCCTTGAACAAAGTTGGCATTGATAAATATGTAGTTCATGCAGCTTTGAACCACATTGACGATTCTATGAAAGTGACCGATATTTATATAGAGCGTGATTTTGTGAATGAGAATAAAGCTAATGATAAGGTGGTGAGATATGTGTTTGGTAAATAAGTAAGTGAAAGAATATCCTACTTGCATAATTGTGAGTGGGATATTCTTGCTAATTTTGCATATCCAATTATAAAAATGAGAATTATGACAGATAAATTAGAGTGGAATAAGGACGCTATGGAGCTAATGGAATACATTGGTCTTGTAGAAGCAATCTTATTGCCTGACTTTGATGATTACAAATATCCTTTTAATGTTTCTTTTGTAGAAGCCACGAAAGAGGAAATCGAAAAGGCAAACGCATCATGTGTCCCTTTGACTGCCACACTTTGCATGAGAATCTTCAAAGACAGATACGATTCCAACAAGATAGCTCCAAAATCCACTTATAAAGAATACATCAATAACAATGCCATCCAAAAGTTCATCCAAGATTTAGAGTTGGATGCAGACAAGTTTTGGTTACTCATTCTCTTTACATACGATTATTGCGAGAACCTTTTTTATAATGGTGTGACCATGAAACTGACCCCTGTTGAGCAACTGACAGGACTTTGTGAGGCAATCAACAAGTCAGGAGATGCACCCATGACACTTACTTTTAAGGCTGGAAAACAGAAAATCGTAGTGGACAGTTCCTTAGCCATTAAAGCCATAGCAGACATGATAACCAACTACCAAAAAGAAGTGGATGAGGATTATTACAAGAAGCTACATAAAAGAGAACAGGCTGATGAATCCATCATGTTAAAGGAATCTCCCTTTATAGCTTTCTTTGCAAGGATATTGCTTAGTTTCTTCAATACCCAACCACAGGTAAGAGCTAAGAGGAAGAAAGGAGCCAACCATTCCATTAAAGAAACAGATTTGGTGTGCCAGCTAATCTACTTCACTAAAATCTCCCAAAACAAATGTTGGCTTGTGCTTGAAAATGAAACTCTCAAAGCCTACCTTAAACAATACAGGAACTATGAATATCCTAATAATGTAAGCAGCATTTATCCAGAGTTCTCTATCTAAACAGATATAATACAACTTTTTAATTATCCCATTATTCCATTCTCTGTAAAGGGGAATAGAATAGTGGGATTTTTTATTACTGATAGCCTGTTACTATTCTTTTCATCTTTGCAGTGTCAAAGGACAAGAGGTCTAAGCAAGAGTTGGGGGAATAAAAACCACACCAAATTTATTCCTGATAACTACACTGAAAGCCCCGTACCTTTGCAACGTAATCATAAAGCCAAGTGCGCATAGGTTAGTGGTTACAAGCAAACTGAATTATTAACGAATAAACCTTTAAGGAGATGGATAAGATGAATTTTATAGTAGAAAATCAAGTGGCTAACATTGTAATGGGTGCAAACATTACAGAGTTGAAAAGAGCAAAGAAGAATGCAGAGGAATTGCTGCAATCACTCAAAAACAGGGGTGCAGATGAAGCCGTAATCAAAGCACAGCAGGATGTCGTCGATGCGAAAAACAAGCAGTATGATGATTCTGTGGAAGCTGAAAGGCAGGCACAAGAAAACTTGGGCAATTCACCTGTAATCTTTGAAGTTGTGGATGAAGCAACAGGTGAGAAGAAAGAAGTGTCTAAGAAGATTGCCTATGTGGTAAACAACCGTCCGATAGACAATTCAAAGGTGGACAAGTTTATCGCCCTGATAAGCAATGGCAAGTACGAGAATGCCTATCCTACAATCGTTGCTGACGCAAAGACACTGATTACAGCAGGATATGAGTTGCATGACATTAGAGGAAATAAGGTTGCTGCGGAAGAAGCCGATGATTTTTTCGTCATACTTGACGGACAACACAGGAGCATGGCATTTGCCAAACTTGTTGCAGCAGGCAAAGACTACAAGATACCCAATACCCGTGTAAGAAGCGTGGAGAATGTAGGTGAGTACCTTGTGGACATAAATGGCACAGGTACAAGCTGGAGCAACAAGGACAGGCTTGTGGTTGCCGCTTTGACAGCAGGAAATCACAAAGACTTGTTCGCAAGCATGGCTGACCTGATAAACGAGGGATTCAACCCGTCCACTTCATCCATCATCTTCACAGGCAAGAAACTTTCCAACAACCTGATTAAAAAGGCTCTCAAAGGAGATGATGTTGCCCTGCCGAAAGATGCAAAGGTGGATATTGAAAGAGGCTATAAGTTTGTCACTCTCTGCAAGGCAGCTAACATTTCAGTGATGTTTGCCACGAAGCGTTACTTTATAGACGGATTCAATTCCTATGCGACACTGACAAGTGACGAGGACGCTTTCAAAGCCTTAGATGCCATGAAGAATTTGAAGCTGAAAGAAAGCAGGCTGAAAGAGGTGAAGGACAACGACTGTTTCATTACCTTGCTGAAAGAGGCGGCTGCAACTGCCTGAGCCAAAATGCAGCAATAGGGCTTGTGTGACAGGCAAGTCCTATTCTGCCCTTGTCTGTCGCTTAAAACATCCGACTTGAAATGCTGTTTTATCCTGTTTTTCAAGCTGATATAAAATTGCCGGATTGGGTGATATAAAAGGTAAGGATATACTATTAACTATATTTACTACTAACATAGCTATACAGGCTTTCAGCAGCCATAAGTTGAATAGCCATAAAAGCGCAGAGGATATGAAAGTAGAAGATGAAAACCATTACAGGGTGTTTCCTATAAATTTGGGCAAACAGCTTTCAAATAAAGAGGCACACGTCTATCTCTTGCTTCTTTTTAAGAGTGATTACAATACAGGCGAATCAAATGTGCTATTGGAAACGCTTTCTAAAGAAGCAGGATATAACGCTGATACAGTCAGTGATTATCTCCATAAAGCTAAAAGACTTGGTTATGTTGATATTACACCCCAATACTTCAAGACAGAAAACGGACAACCCAAGAAAAAGAATTTCTATAAAGTGCATATACCACCAAAGGATTTCATCATAGTAAGCAGAAATTTTCTTGACTTGCACTTTGACGGGCTATCGCCAAATGAAGAAACAGACATCAAAGGCTTTATCCTCCTCGTAAAGTGCATTTGCCTGAACAACTGCAACCTGACATTGTACAGCCTTAGAGAAATGGCTGCACATTTAAGCATTTCATACGGTACGATTCAGAAGTACATGAAAAAGTGCATCGAACTGAATCTGATAAAACGGTACAAAGGTTGTTACAAAATCACACTTGATTGTTTTGACAAAGGCAACACCAACTATTTTCCTAAAGGTACTCCACCACTTTATAAGGAGATTTATAGCACGATAGACCTGTTCTGCCAAACTAAGGGTCTTGAAACTCCACCTTATAAGAAAGAGTTGATAGGTCAAATTGCAGTTGAATATCCATATACACGGCAGGACTTGAAACAAATGGATGACATAGAACTTATAAAAAGGTACTCCGTCAAATTTCAGTTGGCACAGCGATTGCCAAATTTGAACGAGCCGATAAATAGCCTAAACTATTTCGTTAAGATGCTGACTAATAAGGACTATATCATACCACCTAAGAAAGAGCCACAGAAATTCATCATGTGAAACACCCTTTAGAAAGGACAGCTTAGGCTGTCTTTTTTTGCTTTTAAGCACATTCAGATAGCAAACTATACTTGTTTTTTGCCGATATTTAATATCAGTCTTCCCTATGTCAAGAATATATAGCGCCACTCAATTCTAATTCGCAATAGCCCCTTTCCAACTTAAAAGCGACATACAACGCTAAACAGGAACTTGTGCCAATCAAAAAATACGAGAAATGTTACATGCAAGCAACTACACCTCTAAAAACTCCCCTCCCCATAAGGAGAATGGAAAAGTAAAACCTATCCGATGGTACAGGAGAGGAATATAACCTATCCTGCTATAAACATCTACAACTATATGGCAATGAAAATCATTGTACATGAATCAATAACACTTAATCCTTATAAATTATGGAAGCAACATTATCATCAGTACCAGTGGTACAAAATCATTCAGCATTTGCAGAAGCAGAATACGTGACTTTTGAGGAAGTGAAAGAGAATGCAGAAACTTCTATCAAGTCCAACGTGAATTTCTTGGAAGCCAACACTTCTGAAATCTCAATAGAAGAACTTACTACCCAATGTGTAGTGCCGACTTGGGCTAATCAGGAACTTACTATCTCACATCAGGACTTCATCCACACCGTGCATGAAGCAGCACAGACGATGTTTTCAGGTGAGAGAATCAATGACCCAGCAATCCGTGTGTCGCACATTGTCCGTGGTCGTGTTCCGTCAGCACTTGGCAAAAAAGCGAGTGAGTTGTTAGAATCAGAAAAGACACAGTTTTACCAAAGGCTGGCTTTCGCTTTCACAATTCCAACCATACATGAGGTTGTGGACGGTCAGAAGCTGGAGCTTTGCATTGGCGGTGTACGTAACTATTCAGACTTAAACCTGTACAGAGCAAATAAAGGCATGGAAAAGTTCTCCGTCTTTATTGGCTGGAGAGTGAACATCTGTTCCAATCAGGTTCTTACAGGTAATGGAGTGAAACTCTCCCTTGAGGTAATGAACCTCAACGACCTGTACAAATCAGCTCTTGAACTGTTCTATAATTACAACCCTGCTATGGAAATTCACCTGATACAGTCATTAACCGATTCTTACCTTACAGAAACACAATTCGCACAGATTGTAGGTAGAATGAGACTCTATCAGGCAATGCCAGCAGGTCTGCAAAAAAGGATACCAAGAATGTTAATCACCGACAGTCAGATAAACAACGTCTGCCGTGATTATTTCACAAATCCTGATTTTGGGGCGAAAGGCAGTAATATCTCCATGTTTGACTTCCACAACTTGCTGACTGAAGCCAATAAGAGCAGCTATATAGATACATATCTGCAAAGGGCAGTGAACGCAACAGAAGTTGCGGTTGGCATCAACAATGCACTGCATGGGGACACGAAATACGCTTGGTTCTTGGGCTAAGTGTGTGTTGATTCACTTTGATAATTGGGCATTCCTCTTTAATGGGGAGTGTCCAATTTTTATTCCTGATACTCTTATAAATATAATAATAAACAAGATAAAAATGGACATACAGAATACACGTGAATACAAGGCTGCAAAAGACTTGGAGGGAGCCTTGAATGATTATGGCTGGAATCCAGCGATATTTGCCGAAAGTACAAGATACTTTCGTCGTACATTGCAGCAGAATTTGGTAAGAACTATTGTTGCCATTATAAAAATAGTGGGTAGTGAGGATTACAGAACAGACTTACGGAATCAAGCTTCCCATGAGCTTTGTAAAAGGATAGTGGAAAGTGGTCTGTTGGATGATGCACATCTGCCTTTCATCTAAAATGCTGTTATTAAGCAGAAATCAGCAAATATCTTTTGTTTAGATGCAGATATTCAACGCTTTTTGCTAACTTTGTGGCTGACTTCCGAAAGGTTGTCAGACATAAGAGAACGAAAGAGCGTTATTGAAACTTTCTTGTTCAGTCAAATTCTCGCAAAGTTTGAATAGGGACAAAGAGGGTAGCAACAACGCTCACGCTACGGATATATACTATCCCGAAAGGGAGAACTATATACTCGCATGGCGTGAGTGGCTGTTGCTTATCTGTCCCACGGCAATGCGAGAAGCCAGACTGAAAGATAAGCATAAATACAGTCCTCACGCTTTTCGCATTTAATAACTTAGCCGTTCCAACGGAGGATGAGGGACATGGTATAAAGGCATGGGATTCTTTAGCAGTATGAACGCTATACGGAAAGTGAACAAGGTCTTGGCACTTCTCGAAAAAGACGTAGCTGATTATCTAAGAAAGTCAGAAACGGATTTCATTAATAATCGTACATATCTTGAATATAAGAAACGAGATATTCTTAATTATCTACAAGAACTTTCTGCTCTTGAAAAGATTAGTGGTAATACTGTACAATGTGCTGACTTCCAATTTATGGGACAAAAGAACAGATTAGGAACTATTATATATCTTACCTACCAACTTATTCAGTAATACATAAATTATATATGGGTTTCTTTTCACCTGACACAGAAGCGGATGCTCTCAAGCAAATAGAAAAAATCAATGCTGAAATGAGAGCTATCAGTGCCCTAATCCACCTCAATAATGATATGATTGATGGACGGAATCGAAGCAAAATAGAATCACACTTCATCAGTATTGTCCGTTATGGTAACAAATATGATAGAATCAAACAAAGTCTATCAGAAATGGATAGAATGTTAATGATGGGAGCGACGGTTGACGTTTGGAATGGAGAACGTGTAGGAGTTCTCATGTGGGAATCTTACTTTAGAAATACGATGGAATATCTATATCAGAACTTAAATTATTAGCATATATGGGATTTTTTAATGCAATGTCCTCTATCAATAAGGTCAACAATTTATTGAAAGACTTAGAGAACCAAGTAACCATTACGCAAGACCAAGTACGCAAAAATGCATCTGCTGAAACTTTGCAGAATAGCATGAATGTGCTTAAACATATACATCAGGAGTTAATAAACACTTTTAGCAACAGCAGTGGTGCAAGAGTTTCTATGTTCACCCTCTTTGGAAACAAAATGAGGATGCATGATATTCTTACTTACAGCAAGAATGTGATTTATAATTTGGCTGCAATCATACATAGCTAATAAAAATGCACAAATAATCCATAAACCCCAACTGATATGCCGAATATTCATGATTATAGTAAAATTGAAACTATTGTAATAGAACACTATACTGTCGAAAAGAAAATCATAAAGAATTTCTTTTCTAAAAAAGAATACTTCATAGAAAATTTAGTAGATAAACGGACAGAAACTTATCAAGGTGGTGAGCTTGTTTTATATGAAGAATTTTTATATAATCATCCGTGTTTACATAAGCATGGAGTTCGAGTTGCCGAAAACAATGGATATAGATGGGAAATAGAATATAATTGGGGAAACGAGAATATACCTACCAAAATTATCAATCATTATGATAATAAGGGCTATCACATTAAATCATTTTTTACAAGTTATTCATCCAATTCAACTATGCCAGACACTTCTATTTCCACCTATAAATATCAATTTAGTGAACAGGGCAAGCTGATACAAATAAGTGAATATAACAGTGGTAACATATTAAAATCCACAGAAAAGCGTGAATACAATTCTATGGGTGAGTGCATAAAATTAATCGAAGAATCTTATGAGAATCAAAAGACACAAAAGATTGTTACAACATTTTTTGAATATGAGAACAATTATGTGTCAAAAGAAACCGAGACAACACAGATACTATATCAAACAAGCATTCATGAAAAAAATCATAAGAGTACAACTTTCTACAATAGAAATAGATATGGCGATGTAACATATAAAAAGATTCATTATGTGGATAGTGGAAAGATAATCGAAAACCATTATCAACTCCAATATGACGCACATAATAATTGTACTGAATGTAAATGTAAAGTGTTTGAAAATGGAGAGTTTAAGAGAGAAACACTTTGGAGATATAAAATCAAATACAAATTATAACAATCGTGACAAATCTCTTTTATAAATATGTGCCATTCTATTTTATCATGTTGGCTTTGCTACTTGTTTGTAGTTGTGACAACAAGCAACAATCTGTTTCCATTGACAACCTAATAGTTGGTAAATGGAAAATAGTAGAATATGGAGGTGGCTGTGTAAATGCCCTTGATGCTCTTGACTTTTACAAGAATGGCAAGGCAGACTGCCCACCTGAAACAGGTGAGTTTACCTACCACCTGATAAAGCCTGATTCTTTGATTGTCTATAATAAGGGCTTTGGAGAACAGCATTACAAGATACTCAAACTATCCAATGATAGCCTTATAAAGCAACTTAGACGGCAAAGGATATATGCAGACAGCATAGACGAACTTGTAAGCGGAGAGATTGAGAAATATATAAGAGTAACTAAGAAGTAGTACCTTTTTTGAAATAAGTCCATTTTATAGGGTGAGTCTGAAAAGTCCTCCGTGATTAAAATACAACAATATCATTAAATAAACAAATTATGAAAGAGAATCAATTTTTAGAAGTAATGAGGAAGCATTCGGATGATGAATTGCTGGAAATCCTGAATATCAAGCGAACGGAATATGTTGCGGATGCCATTGCCGCCGTTGAAGAAGTCCTGCAAGAACGTGGTGTCAGCTATGAGAAAAAGTCTGATGAAATCGTTGTCGCAGGAAATAAGATTCTGACTGTTGAAAATCTAAGAGCAGGTAATGGGAAAAGACTGTTGGGGCATATCATAGATATGGCTTTCATCATATTTATTACTATTATGATTTTGAAATTTGCCACAATAGCAGAAAGTGCAACTATAAGCAATCTTGAAATAGACTTGACTTATTTTGCTTTTTATTTTCTATACTTCTTTGGAAGTGAAGCTACAAGCAACGGCAAAACGATTGGCAAAAAACTATTAAGGATGAGCGTAACGAACGATAAAGGAGAAAGCCCCTCAATGTCAAAAATAGGATTGCGGACTTTATGCAGATTTATTCCATTTGATATACTATCTTTCCTTTGGGGTGGTAACTGGCATGACAACATATCAGGTACTTATGTGGTGTCTGATAAAGAGTTGAAAAAGTTTAAGGAACAGCATCAATAAAGTCTTGCTATAAGACATCACGTTATGGAACATGGAATAGCAATACTCTGCATCGTACTTGTCTTTGCCGCTTACATAGTGGGCAGAGTTGGATATGCCATTGAAAATGACAAGAAAGAGAAATCTGATTACGATAAGATGAATGATTCTATCAGTGATGCTATCAACGAAGAAGATAATCAGACAAGAAATTTGCTTATAAAGACATTGGAAGATATTGGTTGCCAACCTGAGATAGACAATGATAATAGCATCATCTTCAAATATCAGGGAGAAGAATTTAATGTAAATGCAAGCAATGACAGCCCTATTATTTGGATTTACAATGTTGCATGGACGGGAATTGAAACAAACGATACTGATGCGGATTTTCTGAAACAGGCTATCAACAAGGCAAATAAAAATAGTGCAATCACTAATCTATATACAATCAATGATGAGAAAGGATTTATTGCAGCACATTGCCAAATAGTGATTTACTTTACATACAATATACCTAATTACAGAGGATATTTGAAATCCATTTTAGACAATTTTTTCATGGCGCATCAACGGATAAGGGATGAATTTACAAATTTGGTTAAGATTCAAGAGCAAAAAGAAAGGGTTGAGATAAAAGGTTTTCGCAACAACTGATAAATACAAATATAGCAATGTCCAATTTTTCTTCCTGACACTCTTAAAAGAGGAAATAAAATAGACTTAAAATTGGACACGAAAGAGGAAGACTTTTTTCTCCAATACTTCACTTTATAGGGAGAGTTTGAAAAAAGTCTTCAGCAATAGCACCATTACAGCATAACCTTACTATCTTTGCATTATAAGCAAGTCCGTTTATAAAGCTGATAGAAAACAACATACAGAAGATTGTCGCTTTGTGCAAGAAGTACAAGGTAAACAAGTTGTTTGGCTCTATACTTACCCACCATTCTTCGTGGAAAATTTAAGTTTAATGAATTTAAAAGACTAATGCAGTTATGAATACAAAAGAATTTATCTCATTTGCCAAATTAAGGATTGCTACCAATTAGACAGAAAACAAAATATACCAATACCGAAAACTATTGTCTTTGATAAACAAAACTACACATAATATGAAAACAATATTTTTATCACTCATCATCCTTGCAAGTCTCACAGCAGGCAACATGGTACAACAAAAACGGTCGTCAACCATTGACGTTAACCTACAAGCAAAAGCCAATTCTATCCTGCAAAACAAACTTACCGAATTTAATGCATTAACAGGACAGATTATCATAATGGATGTGCAGACAGGTGAAATCAAAGCATCTGTAGGTAATGACTCCATTTGTCAAGAATCAGGATTACTGCACACAGCCGCACTTTCAGCGGCCTTGGAAACAAAGTCTGTAAATCTCTCAGATACAATAGATACAGGCAACGGTATTTTAATTGTCGGCAATGATACATTATTTGACTACAGTTGGCATAGAGGCGGTTTTGGGAAGATTACGGTGGAACAAGGTTATTCCTTATCATCAAACATTGTCAGTTATAAAATAACAAAAAAAGCATTCAAGGACGAACAAGCTTTTGCAAAAGCATTGAGTAAATTTGGTTATCAGGTGAAAGATACCAGCCTTGTCTATAACCCATCAGGACATGGCATACTTACAACACCGTTGCAGAACCTGACTTTCATTACTTCTGTGGCTATACACAATACCTACATAAAACAAGCAATGGAAAATACAGTTATTAACGGATTGGGGAAACCAGCCCAATCAAAGAAAGTCAAAGTGGCTGGTACAACAGGTACACTTTTGCTTCCCAATGGTAACTATGCCGTTGAGTTTTGTGGTTACTTCCCTGCCGATACCCCCAAATACAGCATGATTGTAACACTTATCAGAGACGGCCTACCAGCAAACGGTGGAGTAATGGCTGGCAGTGCGTTCAAGGAGATTGCAGAATACATGATTACAAAATAATCTGTTTTTTCAACAGATATCTTACATGCCATAAGTAAAACTATTTCAACATTTGAAAATACAGAAGGACTTAAAATATATAAAGAATACAGATATTATAAATTCATGAATGCCTTATTTTGTTACTGCAACAAGCCTCTTTTTTGAGGAAATAAAAGTGTTTATGAATAAAATTCACTACCTTTGCAATAAGAACTGATGTTTACCGCTGGTTTACCAATACGTTCTTAATAAGAGTTCATTAATACGGTTGCAAATATGCATAAATGCTTTTAGCTCAGTTGGTTGCATAGGAAAACGCAGTTTTTATATGCCGCAGTGAGCAACAGACTCATAATCTGGAGGTCCCAGGTTCAAGCCCTGGATGGCCCACTTAGGAAAAGAAGCGTTAATTGCACGATATCAAGCAGTTAGCGCTTTTTTCTTTGTCAGGCAGGGCATGCCTGTGCATAAGTTGGAAGAATGCCCAACCGTTATTCTGATAATATTATGAGAAAACTCATTACCTGCATACTGTCATTAGTCCCGATGGTCATGTGCGCCCAAAGCAGGGCTGGCATGGCGACGTCAGACTCGTTATTCGCTTCAGGAGTAGGGCTTTACCAACAGGGCAAATACGAGGACGCGATACCCCTTTTCAAGGAAAGCGACAGGATAGACAAGGCCGGGCTCGATGAAACAAGCAACAGGCGGCACTATTCTGCCATGTGGCTGGCTTCATGTTACTACATGCTCGGCGATACGGCAACAGCCGCAAAACATTATAAGTTTTACAGCATCCCGCCGGTTGACAGGCGGCTGACCGTGAAGTCGGACTCATTGTTGCAATTAGGAACCGAATGCTACAACGGCAACGACTACGCCAAAGCACTTCAGTATTATTCAGAGGCAGAAAAGACAGAGCGCAGCATACTGGACGACAGTCGCATATTCCACAGCAGTTACACGATATTGCTTATAGCCGATTGCTATTCACGGCTGAACGATGCAAGAGCCTTGGAATATGCCAAGAGATACTCTGACATTATAAGGAAATGTCTCGGGGCAGAGTCTGAACATTATGGAATTTCGCTTAGCGACATGGCGCTTTACCATGCCGATTACGGAAAATACGACGAGGCTAAAAGCATTGAAATGGAAGCCATGGGCATATTCAAGAAGATTTTTGGCAAAAGAAGCATACGCTATGCCAACTCACTGAGCAACATGGCATTATACAATGCCGGACAGAAAAACTACGGAGAGGCTGTACGCTTCGAAACCGAAGCAATGAACATCTACGGAGAGATTCTTGGGAAAGACAATCCTGAATATGCAAATTCACTGTGCCTGCTATCCGATTATGAGTTTCAGCTGGGCAACTTTGACGAAGCAATACGCTTCAGGACAGAAGCCTGCAACATATATGAAAAGACATTCGGGAAAGAGAGCCCTGAATATGCAAACTCATTGAACTACCTCGCATTGTACCATTCTGAAAAAGGCGACCATGGCGAAGCTGTAAGGCTTGGGACTGAAGCGCTGCGTGCCGTAGGCAAGATTGTCGGCGAAGAAAGCATTTACTATGCAACTTCATTAAGCCGTCTGGCGTCATACGCAGCAAAACAGGGGAACTATGACGCGGCCATACGGCATGAAACCGAAGCATTGGAAATAAAAGGGGAAGTCAGCGGAAAAGGACATTACGACTATTCCGCTTCATTAAGCAACCTGGCTACTTATTATTATTTATCAGGGAAACATGACGAAGCCTTGCAACTTGGAACCAGGGCTTTGGAAATCAGCAAGAGAATCCTTGGCAGGGACAATCCTGAATACATAACGCTATTAAGGAACGTTGCCGATTACAATGCCGCACTGGGGCGTTACGACAAAGCTGCAAAGATGGAAACAGAGGCATTAGAGACCAACGAAAAAATATTCGGAAAGGAAAATATCCAATATGCCAATTCGTTATTAAATCTGTCAGTATATTGCAAAAAAGCAGGAGACAAGAAGGCATCAAAATACTACGCCGACGCAATGGAACTCATCCCAAACATCTTCAAAAGGAGTTTTATCGGCTCTAATGCAAATAAGAAAGATTCGCTTTGTAAACAATATGGGACATTGTTTGAACCCATTATTCACCGCATAGCTTACGAATCGCGCTCCGACGCTTATTACAAAGACGGATACGACAGTGCTTTGATGGGAAAGGGAATGTCGCTCGATTATGGAATGGATTTGGATTCACCGGCAAAAGAGGATGGAAGCAATGGTACAAAAACCATGTACAACGGCCTGGCAGACCTTTACAGCAGGATTAACAACATCTACGAACAGCCGCAATCAGCAAGACCGGCCGGCTTGGATTCCCTAAAGAATGAGGCAAAGAGGCTGGATGAAAAGTTGCAGCAATGCCATGACAAGTATGGAGACTTTATCCGCAATATTTCCACTGACTGGCAACAAGTACGGCAAACATTGGGAGACAACGACCTTGCAGTAGAATTTGTAACGTTCCCGGCGTCAGAAGGCTCTTTAATCTATGCCGCATACTGTCTGCGCAAAGGCATGGACTCGCCCAAGATGTATCCTCTGTTTGACACGAACGAGCTAAAACATATCGACAAACAGAATCTTTACAGCACGGCGACTGTCGGCAAACTGGTATGGAAGCCATTGGAAAATGAGTTGCAAAACGTTGAGAACGTCTACTTTGCGCCATCGGGCGCATTAAACGACATGGCCATAGAGTCCGTGCCGCAATGGAACGGTGAGGGACTGATGTCTGACAAGTGGAAGATGCACAGGCTTGCATCGACCGGCAAACTCGTATCGATAAGAAAAACGGGCAATTAAGCATCGCACCACAAAAAACACAAGCAAAAAGGCTGGAGCAGGACGTGGCGGACACGCTTCAGGCTAAGATTGCCAATGCAACCGCGAGGGCAGGACTGTAGTACCGTAAGGTGAAATAGACGTTCAACCTGACCGACGGAGAGAAGGTTGCCTGCATGATTTCGCTTGGATACCCCGACAACACGGGGTTAGAGATGGTGCATGTGCTTGCATACCTTTTCCTGATAGAAATGCTTCAGACATCTGTAACCCGAGTCATGAAAAAGCATCATGACGAGCATTATTTCCACCTTAGACAGGGTTGAAGCACAGTGGTATATGCGCTCCGTACGAGGTTTTAGCGTATATTTTGCCATCATTGCATCAAAAATTGCAAAAATCATTAGTCTTACGAAATTAAAGAACATACGACTGTCCAATGAGTAGCCAATACAGATTGGCGGATTTGCACAAGTTGTCCTGAAAAGATACTTATATTATCAACTGACAACCATTTGGTTAACACCCCAGCCTTTCATCGCATCTTATAAGGCGTCAGAAGAAAAATGTTACCATTATTTTTAACTTTTGTTCTTTAAATTATGCGCCGGTTATTGAAATTTTGTCTAACTTTGCACGCAATTTTTTCAATAGGAATGGGCCAAGATAATATTTCAATTTTTAATTTTAACAGTTTATGTTTGTTCTTAAATCGCAACAAATTTTACGTGCAGTTACACTGCTGCCGTTGTTTGCATTCACATCTGCCCAAGCACAGACAGACAACAGCAAAAACAACAGCGAAGGTTCTTCAAAAGAGGAAGGCAACCGCAATGTGATGCTTAACGCGTCGAGCGCGAACGGACCGCGCGAGATACAGATAGGCTTGCCGTCTGCCGACGTTAATGTGTTGGAAAACGGTTTACCCGTTACCTATGCCACCAATCCGCATTCTGTGAACTCAAACTGGCGCTCAGATGCAAGTTTAAGCCACGTTGGACTTCTGAAAATATCTGAAACAGCAATTACAACCGGCAATATAGGTTATGCTGTAAACTCTTTCACACAACTCGGACAGGAAGGTTTTCACGGAAGACTTGACTACAAGTCAAACCACTTCGGACTGCAGGAATTCTCATTGAATCTGAACGGCTCCATGGGCCACGACTGGTATTACAGCGCAAACATATATCAAGACTTTGACCCTGGAACATTCAACATAAAACTGACACCGTTTCAGGACCGCACACAGATATACAAGGCTGCACTGACAAAACGTTACAATAATGACCGCGGTGAGTTTACTGCAATTTACCATTATTCAAACAGCCATCCCGTTTACACATTTGCCACACAGTCAGCACCTTTCATATATGTAGGCGACGGAAGCGTTAAAGAGTATGGCGACTTCAAGCTCGGAACTACATCTTACCTGCCAACCGACAATAACATCGTTTACCGTGACATCCGTACGGGAGAACTGAAGCAGACAACCTTGTATGACGCGTCGGAAAACCATTCAAGTGAAATAACCCTCATGAACACATACAAGTGGGACAACGGACTGACATGGAAGATTATCGGACGCTACGACAACGCCCACGGCGCATTGGTTTACCAGTCGCCAATGTCATTAATAAATGTCAGCGGAAACAATTCCTACAATTATGTTTACCAGGGAATTAACGGTAAAACCGTTCCATACACAGGCGAATATGTCCAGACCAGAATGTCTTGTCTTAACGGTGGAGACATTGACGAGATAATGTTCACGTCTGAACTATCAAAGAATTTCAAGAATTCGACGCTGCGCATTGGAATTAACGAATGGTATTACAAAATAGATTATGCCTCAAACACTACAATGTACGACCAGAGCGTACCTTCAGACGGGAGCTTTGCCGTGAGGCTTTATGACGCCAACAAGCATGACTATTATTTTTATGACTTCAATAAAAATGCTTCAGAATACTATAAGGGGCATGAAAACAAGCTGGCTCTTTATATAACCCACGACTGGAACATCACTCCGAGACTTAACGTCTACTACGGCGGACGTATCGAGTGGCAGACGCTCAACGGAGAAAATGCAGCAGTAAAGAATACGGCAGGCGAATACGTCGGACGTTTTTCTGATTATCACCTTGGAGCCACTGCTCCTGACGGAACAATTATAAATCCCACAAAACTTGACTACGACTGGCTGAATTATGACCTGACAGCAGCCGTCACGTATAAACTTACTGATAATTTCGGACTTACTGGAGACTTCACGTATATCGTGCAACATCCGAGATTTGAAAATTTCGCTCCGGCAACACTGCCTAACACCGACAAGGTGTCAGTGCCTCTTGGAAGAGCCGGTATCTACTATAACAACTCTTGGTTGAGCCTTACATCATTATTCTCATACATATCGAAGACAAACAACAACTCGACCCTGAACCTGCAGCACGGCAGCGAAATTATGGCAGCGCCGCTTACATATGACATCCAGACACTTGGGTGGACAACCGATGTAGTAGCCCATCCGTTCAAAGGCTTCGACCTGCACTTCCTCTTTACATATCAGAAACCGACCTACAAGAAGTATGAAACTTCTGTAACGTTCTCAGACGGAACTGTCGGCTCAATTAAAGCTACGGGCAACATTGTAGCAGAGATTCCGCAGGTACTCATAGAAATAGATCCAAGCTACATGATAACCAAGGACCTTAAGATATGGACCAGCTTCCGCTATTTCAGCAAGACTTACGCAAACATCAACGAGGCTTACTATTTCAACGGCCATTGGGAAACCTTCGGCGGAGTCAACTGGCAGGTTAACAAGAAGCTGTCGCTTGGATGCACCGTTGTCAACTTCCTCAACCAGACCGGCGCAAAGGGAAGTATTGCCGGAGCTGAACTCATCACCAAAGACGAAGCAAAACAGTATAACGGACATCTGATGACAGGCAGTTACCTGCGTCCTTTCACCGTTGAATTCTCTGCGTCATTAAAGTTCTGAACTTAGACTGAATAAACTTATACTCCCGGCACCAATGGGTATCCAGCCATTGGTGCCGGAACAGAAAAAGAAAAATATTCACCACATCATGAAACGGGGGTTAAATAAACCGGCCCCGATTTATTTTAAACAATATGAATAAACTAACGATAACCTTAGCTGCGACATGCCTTCTTTCCGCATCGACAGTTACAGCACAAAATATGGATGTGAGCCGTAGTGGAGACACGACAATAGTAAAAATCACCAATCCGAAGAAATACCTTATCCTACCGATAGAGGAAAGCCGGGACGAATCTCATGTACTGCTTTCAACCGGTTCGCCGGCAGACACTTGGATGGATGTCAGGCTTGCTGACAAGAAAACGGACTATTGCGTGCCTTTCGCACTTGGGAACGGCAATAGTGCAACCGTGAAAATTCTCAATATAGCTCCAGACGCTCTAGCATTGAAGTCGCTGCAAATGTCTGACACCTGGAATGTCGAGAACACAGACTATTACCGTCCGATATATCACCACACACCGTCTTACGGATGGATGAATGACGCAAACGGAATGGTTTACAAAGACGGCGAATACCACCTTTACTTCCAATATAATCCTTATGGTTCTAAATGGGGGAACATGCACTGGGGACATGCTGTAAGCACTGACCTGATGCATTGGAAGGAACTTCAGCCCGCCATTGCACGCGACACTTTAGGGCATATATTCTCAGGTAGCTCTGTCGTTGATTACGACAATACCGCAGGATACGGCAAAGGTGCAATCATAGCCCTTTATACATCAGCCAGCGACAAGAACGGGCAGATACAGTGCATGGCCTACAGCACTGACAACGGCCGGACATTTACAAAATATGATGGCAACCCCATACTCAGACCTTTTGACGGAATCAAAGACTTCCGCGACCCTAAGGTGTTTTGGCATGAGCCTGCCAAGGCCTGGTATATGATAGTCTCTGCCGACAAGGAGATGCGCTTCTACAAATCGGACGACCTTAAAAGGTGGACATATATCAGCAGTTTCGGACGTGGCTATGGTATGCAGCCGTGCCAGTATGAGTGCCCCGACTTCGTACAGCTCCCGGTCAACGGCGACAAGAGCGACATGAAATATGTAATGCTGATGAATGTAAATCCCGGTTGTCTGTTCGGCGGCAGTGCAACTGAGTATTTCGTAGGAGACTTCGACGGGAAGAACTTTACTTGTATTGATGATCCACATGTACCGAAATGGCTCGACTACGGCAAGGACCATTATGCGACAGTATGCTTCTCTAACACAGGCGACCGTGTTATAGCATTGCCTTGGATGAGCAACTGGCAATATGCAAACGTAACACCAATAAAACAATACAGAGGTGCCAATGCCTTGCCGCGCGAACTTTCGCTTTATACTAAAGACGGCCATTATTACGTAGCGGCAAATGTAGCTCAAGAAGTAAAGAGTATAAGAGGAGAAACAAATATCATTGAAGATTTAAAGACCAGTGACAACGTTGAATACAAGACTGTCGCATCCGGTTGCGACGGAGCTTTTGAGATTGAGTTTGACGTTATCCCGGCTGCAGACGGTAAGGCTGGTATAGAAATTTACAACGACAAGGACGAGAATACTCGGATTTATCTTGACCTTAAGCAAATGCGCGTTGTCATGGACCGTACAGAAAGCGGACTTACCGACTTTGGCGAACTGGCAGAGCCCCATGACATAGAAAAAAAAGCTGATGCGGAAAGAATTAGCAATGGCGGACAGCCAATGCGCATGGTTAATGCTGTAAATTATAAGAACGACTTTGCCCTCGGCACATGGGCTCCGCTGAATCTCTGTGAAAGCAAGACATATCATATTGACATCTTTGTCGACAAATGTTCCGTCGAACTTTTTGTTGACGGCGGACGCATTGCCATGACAAACCTGGTATTCCCGACAAAGCCTTATGATTCAGTTAAATTCTTTTCAGAGAACGGCCAGTCAGCTTTCAAACAAATAAAAGTTTATAAACTTAAAATGTAAAACACGGCAATCATGAGAAAAATCTGCACAATCATGGCAGCTTTGCTGATTTCAGCTACAACTGTTGCTGCACAAAAGACCATACGTGTATGCACGGACAATACAGACTTAATTCTGCAAGTCAACAATAACGGACGCTTATACATGGTCTATCTCGGCGACAAGCTCATTAACGCTTCGGACGTTGACAAATTTGAGTGGACTATGGACACTGGCTCAGACGCCAGTGTAAGCCAAAGGGGGCATGAGGCTTACATGTGCTCTGGCGGCGAAGACTTCTTCGAACCCGCACTTGGCGTGACACATGCTGACGGCAATAAGACGACATACCTCTATTATAAAGACTCGCAAGTAAGGGCTGTCAACGGAGGCAATGAAACAATCGTAACGCTTGCAGACAACAAGTATGACGTTGAGGTGCGCCTTCACTACATCGCTTATCCCAAGCAAAATGTGTTTAAAGTATGGAGCGAGATTACTAATCACGAGAAAAAGGAAATATCTCTTTGGAAGTATGCCAGCACCATGTTGTATTTCAATTCGCAAAAGTATTTCCTGACCAACTACCATGGCGACTGGGCGCGCGAAGCACAGCCGGCTGTGCAGCAGTTGACTTACGGAAAGAAGATTATCGACACCAAGCTGGGTACAAGAGCAGCCATGCACTCACAGCCTTTCTTTGAACTTGGATTTGATATGCCTGCTTCTGAAAACATCGGACGCATGATGCTTGGAACCATAGCATGGACGGGCAACTTCAGATGTACTTTTGAAGTTGACAATGTCGGCGGACTGCGTGTAATTCCTGGTATAAACCCTTATGTGTCGGCATATAAGCTGAAACCCGGCAAGACATTTGCCACACCTGAATTCATATTTACGCTAAGCAACAACGGCTCAGGGGAGGCAAGCCGCAACCTCCATGACTGGGCACGTCTGTACCAGCTCAAGGACGGTACGGGAGACCGCATGACCTTGCTGAACAACTGGGAAAGTACCGGGTTTGACTTCAATCAGGGAAGTCTGGCCGATGTGATGAAAGAAGCGAAAAAACTTGGAGTAGACATGTTCCTGCTTGATGACGGATGGTTTGCCAACAAATATCCAAGGAACAATGACAAGGCCGGCCTGGGTGACTGGGAGCCTAACCATTCAAAACTGCCTGATGGCATCAAAGGCCTTACCAATGCGGCCGACGAAGCCGGCGTGAAGTTTGGTATATGGATTGAGCCTGAAATGGTAAATCCTAAAAGCGAACTGTTCGAGAAACATCCTGACTGGGTCATCATGCAACCGGGACGAGATACTTATTACTATCGAAATCAGCTGGTGCTTGACCTCGCAAATCCAAAGGTTCAGGACTATGTGTTCAGCGTAATAGACAATATCCTGAAAGAGAACCCGGGTGTGGCTTATTTCAAATGGGACTGCAACAGCCCTATTACAAACATCCATTCGCCTTACCTGCAGGAGAATCAGGAGAATCTTTACATTGAATACGTACGAGGTCTTTACAACGTGCTTCAGCGCATAGCCAAGAAATACCCCGAAGTGCCGATGATGCTGTGCTCTGGCGGCGGCGCACGCTGCGATTATGAGGCTCTCAAGTATTTCACGGAGTTCTGGTGCTCTGACAATACTGACCCGTTTGAGCGTATTTACATCCAATGGAGCATGTCTAAATTCTTCCCTGTAAAAGCTATGGCCTCTCATGTTACAGAGTGGAACAAGAACACAAGCATGAAATTCAGGCTCGACGTTGCAAGCATGTGTAAACTTGGATTTGATATAGACATGGCATCCCTTTCGCCTGACGACTATAAACTATGCCAAGTGGCTGTGGCCAACTACAAGCGGCTGAAACCAGTCATTCTTGACGGCGACATGTATAGGCTGGTGTCGCCCTACGAATGCAACCATGCGGCGGTCAGCTATGTGGCAAAAGACAGGAAGAGCGCCGTGGTTTTCGCCTATGACCTGCATCCGCGTTATAAGGAACCAGTGCTTAATGTAAGGTTGCAGGGGCTAGACCCGTTACAGACTTACAGCATTAAGGAACTTAACTTGACTGAAGGTCAAACCGGCTTCTCCGGTTCATTCACAGGCGATTATCTGATGAAGGTCGGACTCAAGCTGTTCTCTGCCTCAGACGGTTCAAGCCGTGTGCTTGAACTTGAAGGCATGTAAGTCACCATGTATTATAAGTAAAGACTATAAAGTTGTGGAAATGAATACTTTTTTATAACTGATTATTTGTTCAGCTGTAATGGTTATAAAAACATTTCACTTCCACAACTTTTCTTTGATATTTCCTCATACCTGGTCCAGGTTAAATAAACAACTTCCAATAATAGAGCAACCCCATCACCGCCTCTAATTTTTGACTCTGCAGTGATTTAATGTTTATACAAGTACTGGAATATCACTAAAGAATATACCAGCATGGCGATAACGGAAGCTTCTGTCCCCAAAGTAATAAAAACGTTGCACGACAAGACTAAAAATAGTCATTATCCCACAGTCTTGCATCACACACGGACGGGTATATCGCATGCTTTTTTCAACCCGTAAGCAAAATATTTGCAGAACCAACCAAGAATAAAGGAAATTTCTATTAAATTTGCATTTGGCACTGAAGTGAATATTTTAAGTAACTTATTGATGCTCACCCATAAAGAGTACTAATAATATTTTACTTCCACAACATTTTCAAGTGTCTTCTTATACAGGACTCATATTAATAATAATTTCTACCTTTGCACCACTAAAAGCACATGATTTAAACAAAGAACAAAAGCACATGATGACACTACTTGAGGCAATCGACGCGCGCCACAGCGTGCGCAGATACATAAGCAAAAGGCTGGAGCAGGACGTGGTTGACGCGCTTCAGGCTAAGATTGACCAGTGCAACCGCGAGGGACGGCTGCACATACAGCTCGTGCTCGACGAGAAAAAGGGTTTCAGCGGACTGTTCGCCTATGGCGCTTTCTCGGGCGTAGAGAATTATATCGTAATGGCAGGCGAGAAGGCCGACGACCTGGACGAGCGCGTGGGCTATTACGGCGAGCAGATAGTGCTGCTCGCACAGCAGCTCGGACTCGGCACCTGCTGGGCAGGACTGTCATACCGTAAGGTGAAAGGGACGTTCAACCTGGCCGACGGCGAGAAGGTAGCCTGCATGATTTCGCTTGGATACCCCGACGACCCGGGGCGCAAGCTCAAGCGCAAGACGGTGAACGACGTGAGCAACGCCGGCGAAGCCACGCCCGCATGGTTCGAGGCAGGCGTGCGCGCCGCGCTCAAGGCCCCAACGGCCGTCAACCAGCAGAAGTTCTACTTCGAGTATGCAGGCATGCACGACGGCACGCATTTGGTAAGGGCAAAGCGCCTCTTCTCAGTCGTGGGATACACTAAAATGGACCTGGGCATAGCCCGGCTGCACTTCGAGATAGGCGCAGGCAAGGAGAATTTCAAATGGATTAAATAAAGTTAGTATGAAAAAGATTATCTGTTCGCTGCTCTTTATGGCAGCCATGGTTTCGTGCACACAGCAGGCGGAAACCCCGACGGCAACGGCCGACGACGCCGAAGTAGTGGAAAAAGTGATGATGTCGAGGCGCAGCATACGCCAGTACACCGACAAGCGGATAAGCCGCGACACGCTTAACCGCATACTCGAGTGCGGCATAAACGCGCCCAACGGCCAGAACCGCCAGGCATACGAGATACGCGTGGTCGACAACCCGGAACTCCTCACGGAAATAACCGCCGCCGTGGTGAAAGACAACAAGGATAACGCACCCAAGAACGGAGCCAGGAACATATTCGCAAACGCCACGTGCGTAGTGTTCATCGCCAACGACACCACATACGACGTGTCGCAGGTTGACTGCGGACTGCTCGGCGAGAACATAATCCTCGCCGCATGGGCAAGGGGCATCGGCTCCTGCTGCATGGCACACCCCGTACGCCTGATGAAAGACAGCAAGTCGTGCGCACCGTACATAGAAAAACTCGGCTTCAGCAAAGACTACAACCTGCTGTACTGCATCGCCATGGGCTACCCCGACGAGACGCCTGACGCAAAGCCGCGCAAGACCGACAAGATACGCTTCATAGACTGACGCGAAAGACAAGCAAACGAGATTTGTTACCCTTACCCCAATTATACGGCGGCTACCACACGGTAAGCAAAAAACAAATCATATTTACACTACGTGTATAATTAAAATGGATTATTTAATCACAGCAGGGAAGTAAATCTATAATAAGATAATCATAAAAAAGGATGTGCCATGTTGGATGGCACATCCTTTTTTTATACTATCACCAGCAATCAAGACAATCAACGGACTTCCTCAAGATAAAGTACGCGACTTGCATAATCGTTAAGCTTATTATAGTCTACATCGTGCTTATAAGGTATATCCAGACCGTTGTCCATGAGAAATGCACCGGTGAAAGTCTTACCTTCAAACTTCAGCGGCTTGTTGTCTATGCGGTCAAGTTCGTGTATGCGGTACGTCTTCGACCTTTCGAGTCCTGCCATCTTCACACGGGGCAAGTGCTGGTTGACAAACGTCTCTGTCTTCCACCAGTAGAACACTGCCTTGTCCTTTGCCTCCGACACATACATGAGGGAAGCTACTCCGAGCTTGTCATAAGGAGAGACAAGACGGTATATATCTCCAAACTGCACAACGGGGCGTACCTGCTTGTACTCGGCAATAGCCTTGCGGCAAAGTTCCTTTTCCTCATCAGTCATGTTCTTGGGCTGTATCTCCATGCCGAGACGTCCGCTCATTGCGACGTCAATGCGGTATTTAAGCGGAATTGTACGGAACGTCTGGTGATTGGGGGCTGCGCTTATATGCGACGCCATGGCTATTGCAGGATAGAAGTAAGACGTGCCCCACTGCATGTAGACGCGTTGCAGGGCGTCGGTGTTGTCGCTCACCCAGAATTCATCAAAATAAGGCAGCACTCCCCAGTTAGCCCTTCCGCCGCCGCTGGCACAAGCCTGCATGACGAGGTCGGGATACTTGGCCCTTATACGCTTACATACATTCTCAAAGCCTTCGTGGTATTTCAAGTACAAATGGTTTTGCATGTCTTTTCCGAGATATGACGAGCCGTGGCTCTGAATCCCCATGTTGGCGTCCCATTTTATGTAAGCTATTTCAGGATATTTGGTCATGAGGCCGTCAACAACGCCAAACACGAAATCCTGCACTTCGGGATTGCCCAGGTCGAGCACGAGCTGCGTGCCGCCACGGCCCGTGACAGGCTTGCGCGATGGGGCGTTTATTATCCAGTCTGGGTGTTTCTCGTAAAGTTCGCTCATGGTATTAGTCATTTCAGGTTCTATCCATATGCCGAACTTCACGCCGTTCTTTTTAGCGTCGCGCAGCAGTCCGCCGATACCTTCAGGCAGCTTTCTCGTGTCAACCGACCAGTCGCCTAACGCTGCGTTGTCAGTATTGCGCTGGTATTTCGAGCCGAACCATCCGTCGTCCATTACGAACAGCTCGCCGCCCATCGAGGCAATGTCGGCCATCATCTGGTCCATACCTTCCTGGTCAATGTCGAAATAGACTCCCTCCCAGCTGTTAAGCAGTATCATGCGCTCATCGTTGCCATGCGCAAGACGGTATTCGCGTCCCCATTTATGGAAATTGCGGCTCGCCCCGCTTAGTCCTTCGTTGCTGTAAGTAAGTGCAAGCACGGGCGTGCGGAACACTTCGCCACGCTTCAGGCTGCAAGCCGAATTTTCCTCGTTTATGCCAGCAAAGAAGTGATGGTACTCGCTGTCGTCAGTGTCGATACGCAACTTGTAGTTGCCGCCGTAGCACAGGGCAGCCCCTATCACTTCTCCCGTGTTCTCGCAAGGACGGCCGTCAAGGCTGAACATCACCTCGGCATGAGCAGTATGCGAGTTGCGCACGCCGTCCTTGTTCTTTATCACCTTCATTCCCGGCTCCAGCGGTTCTTGCAGCAGGCGGCCCTCGTTAGCCCACGAGCCGTAGAGCGAAGACAGCCACACCCTGCCCCTGCGCACCGGCAGATAGCCGGAAGCAAACTGGCTGAGGGTGACGGAGCCTTTCTCGCCGTGGCTGATTTCAGTCCATGTCTCTATCATGTCAACATCGGCGTAAGCCTTGTAACACACGTCGACGTAGAAAGGATAGACCTTGTCCTTCATGCGTACTTTGATCAACGAGGCGTTACCCTCGGTCGTCTTTTCCACGTTCACCACTTCCATCTCGAGCGACATGTTCCCATCGGCATGCCTTGCCGCCAGGGCTGACTCACCCTGGCACGCCATGCCGTAAACGGGGTATGCCGGAAAGGCCGAGCCGCCGGCGTCAGGTAGCGACGCCAGGTCGGTACGGCTGAGCCTGCCGCCGAAATAAAGTTGCTTTAATTCACCGCCCTCCTTGGCCTCAACCACAAGCGACGTGTGCGGCGTGGCAATCTCGATTGTCTCGCCCTTGACGCTGCCGCCAAGCGCCAACACGCCGGCAACAACGCAGATTAATTTCTTGATGTCCATTATTACTGTATTGTTTTCAGATTATTTTTACGACTGCAAAGTTAAGTAATATAAACCATAATGGAATGTATTATTTTATCCGATAATGATACTTAGCCACGGATGACAGAACTATTTTATGGTCAACAAAATGGCCATATTCAAATTATTTGTATTATTTTTGCATATTAACTAAAATAATCAGACATACGTTATGAACAGCACGACCGACAAATCCAACACAGATTACCACATATTGCGAGAGATAACGCCGCTTTCAGACAAGGACTGCTTCTACATAGTTGACCGCCATAAAAAAGAGTTCACCTATCCGCTGCACTGCCACGGCGAGTACGAGCTTAACTTCATAGAGCACGGCAACGGGCTGCGGCGCATAGTAGGCGACTCGGTCGAAACCGTGGGCGAATACGACCTTGTACTCATATCGACCACCGAGCTGGAGCATGTATGGGAACAGGGCGACTGCACGTCTGAAGACATACGCGAAATAACAATACAGTTCGACCCGCATTTCTTTGACAGCCTGATAGACACCAACCAGTTTGACCGTGTGAAAGCCATGCTCGACAAGGGGCGCAACGGCCTTTGCTTCCCCATTAACGCCATAATGAAAGTGTACTTCCTGCTCGACAACCTGCCTGAGTCGAAAGGGTTTTATGCCGTGACGCAATTCCTGACACTGCTCTACGAGCTGTCATTTTTCACAGACGAGGCACGCGAGCTGTCATCCTCGTCGTTCGCCAAGGTAAACCTCCAGGCCAACAGCCGCCGCGTGCTGAAGGTGCAGCAGTACATCGACGAACACTTCCAGGACGAAATACACCTTAACCAACTTGCCTCGATTGTAGGCATGACACCTACGGCCTTCAGCCGTTTCTTCAAGCAGCGCACAGGCAAGAAGCTGTCAGACTATGTAATCGACATCCGCCTCGGCCACGCATCGCGACTGCTGGTTGACACTACCATGTCGGTCGCCGAAATCTGCTACGACTGCGGCTTCAACAACCTGTCAAACTTCAACCGCATCTTCAAGCGCAAGAAGAACTGTTCGCCATCGGAGTTCCGCGAAACCTATTTCAAGAAGAAAGTCATCATCTGACGGCCCGCGCCGCATGCCACAACCGCAGCTGGCGCCGGCAAAAAGCATGTCGTACCAGCAGGCCGCATAAGCCTGCAAACACGACATGCCGCATCTGGCAATGCAAAAGGCTACCTTTTACCGCCCGAAAGGCGGTCTTTTACACGCCAAAACACGGCCTTTTGCAACACGCTGGGCGCCAACGCCTTACGCCGCATGCCGCAGCTGCCGCAAAAAAGGCTTTTGCCCATTGCCGCAAAACCGCCATCACCACCCTTCGCACGTATATATAAGATAGGTGTAAACCGCCGCCCGCACAGTCTGGAAGGCACAAACATGCAAATAATTTCATCCGTGTTAAGAAAGTATTAATATGTGATAAAATTGTACTTGTCTGTCAGGTCGAAACATAGTAGCTTTGCAACCGAAATGAAAACGAAGCCTTGACCAAATCAGACTTATCAATATTAAACAATTTATTATGGACTTTAAAGCAAAAGTATTTTTAGGAGTTTGCATGTCGGCATTGGTTGCATGGCCGGCGCAGACTTTCGCTGTATCCGCCGAGACTTACCAGGCTGTACAACAGGCAAGTAAGGCGAAAGGTACGGTAGTCGACAAAGACGGCGTGCCCGTAATAGGTGCAAGCATCCGCGTAAAGGGCGGACAGGCAGCAGCCGTAACCGACTTTGACGGAAACTTCACCATCGACGCTGCCGACGGCGCGGTGCTGACCGTGTCATACATCGGCTACGTTACACAGGAAGTAACGGCAAGCACAAAAGCACCGTTGCAGATTACACTCCAGGAAGACAACGCCACGCTCGACGAAGTAGTCGTAGTAGGCTACGGCGTGCAGAAAAAGAAACTCGTAACCGGAGCCACAGTACAGGTAAACGGTGACGACATACAGAAGCTCAACACCACCAGCGCACTCGGCGCACTGCAGAGCCAGACCCCCGGCGTCAACATCGTGTCGGCATCAGGCCAGCCGGGCGAGGGCTACAAGGTAAACATCCGCGGCGCCGGCACCAACGGCTCCACCACCCCACTTTACATAATCGACGGCATTGAGGGCGACATCAGCACAATAAGCCCGGCCGACATAGAAAGCGTGGACGTGCTTAAGGACGCCGCATCGGCAGCCATATACGGAGCCCGCGCAGCCAACGGTGTAATACTCGTAACCACAAAACAGGGCAAGGCCGGCAAGATGCAAGTTAGCTACGACGGATACATAGGATGGCAGAACGTCTACAAAATGCCAGAGCTGCTCAACGCCAAGCAGTACATGGAGGTCATGGACGAAGTCAGCGTAGCAGGCGGAGGCCAGCCCTACAACTGGACCGACTACATGACGCAGGCACAATATGACGCCTACATGAACGGCTCGGACAAAGGCACGGACTGGATGGATGCCATACGCAACAAGAACGCCATAACCACCAGCCACGCGGTAAACATAGCAGGAGGCTCAGAATTCTCCAAATTCTCAACAGGCATATCGTACATGAAGCAGGAAGGCACGCTGGGCAAGCCCGCCGCATCAGACTATTCACGCTTCACGATACGCCTCAACTCAGAGCACGTACTGTGGCGCAAGGGCGACCTCGACATCATAACATTCGGCGAAAACCTGTACTACAACCACAACGAACGTTCGGGCATATACACCAACGGACTCTACTCTAACAACATTTCAGAGATGCTCCGCCAGAATCCGCTGATACCCGTATACAACAGCAACGGCGAATACTTCGGCTACGACGACCTCAAAGCCGCAGGATGGTTCGGCTTCAACCCGTACTCTACCAACCCCGTGGCAAAGATGACCTACACCGACCAGGGCAACAACATCTCGAAGAACTACTCGCTCAGCGCCGTAGGCTACCTCAAGATACAGCCCATCAAGAACCTTACATACAAGTTCCAGGCCGGCTACAAGCACAGCGCATACTCTTACAGGCGCTACAACGGCATATACCACCTGAACGACGTAGGCGACCAACGCACAGACGACGAAGTACAGCAAAGCATGGGTACAGGCTGGAGCTGGTCGGTCGAGAACACGCTTAACTACAAGTTCGACGCCAAGGCACACCACTTTGACATACTCTTAGGACAATCCTTCCAGAAGAGCGGATACGGCATGGGCGAAGACATCAGCGCCACAGCATCGTCAATGCTGTTCAGCGACTGGATGCACGCATACCTCTCGAACAGCCTTGCGGCTAATCCGCGAGAAGCTACCGGAGCACCCTGGGGCGACAACGCACTCTCGTCATTCTTCGGCCGCGTCAACTATGACTGGAACGAAACATACATGGCAAGCCTGATAATGCGTGCCGACGGTTCGTCAAACTTCGCCCGCGGACACCGCTGGGGCACTTTCCCCTCGGCATCATTAGGCTGGGTCATGACTAACGAGAAATGGATGCAAGGCACACAAGGCTGGCTAGACTTCCTCAAGCTGCGCGCAAGCTGGGGACAAAACGGTAACTGCAACATAGCCAACTTCAACTACGTATCGATGGTTGCCTTCGACATGTACGGCAGGTACCCCTTCGGCAACAACAAGGACGGAGTCACACAAGGCGGATATGCAGTCAACCTTCCAAACGAAGACGTGACATGGGAAACGTCAGAGCAGTGGGACTTCGGTATCGACGCACGCTTCTTCGACCAGCGCCTCAGCCTCGCCGCCGACTATTACATCAAGAACACCAAAGACCTGCTCATCCAGGCGCCCATCCTTGACTCGTACGGTCTCGACGCACCTTACGTTAACGGTGGCGACGTACGCAACTCAGGCTTTGAAATAGGACTCGGATGGAACGACCACGAAGGCGACTTCAACTACAGCGTAAACCTCAACGTGGCATACAACAAGAACGAAGTAACCAAGATAAACAACCGCAACGGCTACATCGAAGGCGAATCGAACATTCTCGCCAACAACACAGCACCGATATACCGAATGGAAGAAGGACACCCGATAGGCTACTTCTACGGATACAAGACGGAAGGAGTCATACAGAACAACGACGACCTGAAAGCCTACCTGGACAAGAACTGCAAAGGGGACGCCGCCAACTCGCTGCAAGGCAACAGCATACAGCCTGGCGACCTTAAGTTCGCCGACGTAAACCACGACGGTGTCATAACCGATGCCGACAAGACCGAAATAGGCGACCCGCACCCCGACTTCACGGGAAGCATCGGCTTCAGCTGCTCATACAAGGGCTGGGACCTGTCAATCACCACATACGGAGCATTCGGACAGCAGGTTATGCGTTCATGGCGCAAGTTCACGGACAACATCTGGGACAACTATACTACCGAAGTGCTCGACTACTGGCACGGCGAAGGAACTTCAAACAGATATCCACGCCTGACATCGGGAAGCAATACAAACTTCGTGCAGGTTTCAGACATATATGTTGAGGATGCTGACTACTTCCGCCTGCAAAACATCACAATAGGCTACGACTTCAAGAAACTTTGGAAGAAGTGCCCGATGCAGCAGCTGCGCCTCTACTTCACGGCACAAAACCTCTTCACCATAACAGGCTACAAGGGCATGGACCCAGAAGTAGGAGCTAACGCAGGCGTAGGTGACAGCTGGGCTTCAGGCATCGACGTAGGTTATTACCCGACACCAAGGACTTACATGGTAGGCGTAAACATTAAATTCTAAAAACAATAATAAAATACAGGCAGGCGTAACGCCGGCAGACAAGCCGCCCGGCTAGTGGGGCTTAATCAAGGCAAAGAGACTTGCCTGCCGGCATACGCAATACAGCCATAAAAAAATAAAATCATGAAAAAGAGCTTATTATATATAATGATGGGCGCGGCATTCGCTTTCTGCGCATGTGACGACGCTCTCGACTCGACCGACTACACACAAAAGAACACAGGCTCGTTCCCAACCAACGCAGTCGACGCTCAACAAATGCTTACAGGCATTTACGCCAACCTTAACCAGGCAATATCCTCGCCCCAGACATCGTTCTACTACATCTCGATGCTGGCCAGCGACGACAACCTCGGAGGAGGAGGAGCCGGCGACGGACTGATGCAGGCTGAAGACTTGCTGGCAAACTACCAGTACGACATGACACGCCCGTTCTGGCAAGTACGCTACGAAGGCGTGGCACGTGCCAACTCTTTCATCGAGTCATTGGACAACTGCAAAAACATCACAACGGCCGAACATGACAAAATGTTGGGCGAAGCACTATTCCTGCGCGCATTCTTCTATTACGAGCTGGCATCACAATACGGCTCCATACCCCTCCTCACGGAAGCAAAAGCCGTCGACAAGCCACAGGCTACGGCAGCACAGACATGGGGACAGATATTGCTCGACCTTAAAACGGCATGCGACTTGCTGCCAGCACAGAAGACAGATGCAGCACAGGCAGGCCATGTTGACAAATACACGGCCGAAGCAATGCTTGGCAGGGCATGGCTGTTCTACACGGGAATGTACTGCAACGGCGAAACTATCGAAGGCATGACAAGCACTTCATACAACCCTCTTACCGAAGTAACACTGGCAGACGGGACTGTGCTTACAAAGCAAGACGTAATCAACTACATAGACGACTGTGTTAAGAATTCGGGCTACAGCCTTGTAACAAGTGATTACCGCAACCTTTGGGCCTACACCAACCGCTGCACGGTAGAAGACTTCCCGCTTACGAAGGGACAGGGCTTAAAGTGGGTTGAAGACGACAACGGCATCAACCCCGAAGCAATGTTCATGGTTAAATTCAACAAGCAGGGCACGTATCCCGGAAGCGGAGACGGATACCAAGGCATGTCGAATCAATACGCCTTACACTTCGGAATGAGAGGAGGACAGGACTTTGCCAAGACATTCCCATTCGGACAAGGCTGGGGTGCAGGTCCGGTAGCGCCTAACCTCGTAGCCGACTGGGAAGCAGCCGAACCTGACGACCCTCGCAGGGCGGCGTCAATAATGGATGTAGACGACTTGCCAGGCTATGAGCGCGGCGGCGGCGGTTGGAACGACTTCATGCAGGAAACCGGTTACTACAATATGAAGTCTGCCCCGATTACATGTAAGAACACCGACACGGAGAGTTTTCCAAATCTGAGCTACCTGCCTTCATTCGAATTCCTCATGTACGGAGCTGACGGATGGCAATATGGTGTAACACTTGACTTCGGCAACATCCACGACCTTGTACTTATACGTTTTGCAGATGTATTGCTGATGCAGTCTGAATTGAAGGAAGACGCCGAAGGACTCAACCGCGTCCGTGCCCGTGTAGGCTTGCCTCCCGTTGCATATTCGCTCGAAGCCATACAGAACGAACGTCGTTGGGAACTTGCCTTCGAGGGCGTGCGTTGGAACGACATACGCCGCTGGCACATCGCCGCTGCAGCCCTCGGCAAGCAACAGAACGTTGACATTCTGATTAACGACGCCGTACCTGCAAAGAATACTCCGCAAAACGGAGGATACGCTGAACGTTACAAGGCTACGGCCGGATTCTTCAAGATTCCGGAGAGCCAAGTGTCGCTGTCAGAGTACCTGAAGCAAAATCCGGGCTGGGATGCAAATGCCGAATACAGCGGCTGGAAGCAATAATACTCCACTTTGGCATATTGCATGTGGCGTGCAAACGGCACGTACTCATGCAATATGCCGAATAACACAAAATCTCACGACGGAATATTGCACGAAACCTGAAGCGCAAGCACAGGCAATGAGTAACAAAAATCATGAGACCTGACTATCTCACAAATAACAATTAAAAATAAGACTATGGCTATTGGAAAATACATTGTCGGCTTTACGATGTTCCTTACAAGCCTTACATGCATGGGGACGGAAAAAGACATGACACCCGAAGCAAAGGCATTGTTAGCCACATTAAAGGCAATGCCTGCCCATGGAACATTCATGTTCGGCCACCACGACGACCCAATATACGGCATTGGCTGGGAAAACGAACCTGGACGGAGCGATGTGAAAAGCGTATGCGGCGACTACCCGGCCGTAATGTCGTTCGACCTCGGCCGCATTGAACGTGGCGGCGACAGTAACATCGACAACGTAAAATTTGACAAAATACGGCGTGAATGCGTACTCCAGTACGAACGCGGAGGCATCGTATCGTTCAGCTGGCACGCCGACAATCCGCTCACGGGCAAGGACTCATGGGATGTTTCTGATTCAACAGCCGTACGGTCGGTAATATCAGCAGGTGCAAACCACGACAAGTTCATCGGTTGGATCGACCGTGTAGCAGACTTCTTAAACTCGATAAAAACAGATAAAGGAGTCAAGGTGCCCGTAATATTCCGCCCGTGGCACGAACATACAGGCAACTGGTTCTGGTGGGGACAGGCGCTTTGCACGGATGAAGAATACTCTGAGTTGTGGCAGATGACATACAACCGCCTGAAAGAAAAAGGGGCAAACCAGCTTATATGGGCGTATTCGCCGGGTCTGGAACCTAAAGACACGACGGCCTACCTACAACGTTATCCGGGCGACGACATAGTCGACATTATCGGGGTTGACTGCTACCAATTCGGCAACCGTGCCGACTATATTGCCAACCTCGACCGTATGTTGAAGATAATGACACAGGTCGGCAAAACCCATGGCAAACCAATAGCGGTTACAGAAACAGGATACGAGTCGATACCGGACCCTGAATGGTGGACTGGCACCCTCCTGCCGACAATCAGCAAATATCCAATAAGCTACGTGCTGGTATGGCGCAACGCAAGAGAAAACACCAAACACTTCTTTGCCCCGTATCCGGGACAAGGCTCGGCATCCGACTTCGTGAAATTCTACAATGACAAGCGTACTGTCTTCGTAAAAGAAATTAAAAATATGAAATAACGGAAAAGGATGATTGGAGTAAGATAGTGAACCGTAGAATCATTATGCCTAATCACAGGCAATCTACATCATGACCTTATTAAATCTCTTAAATCATTAACTCACAGAAATAAAAAACAGTTTAGTAACATGAACGATTTCGATGAAAAAGTAAAAGCATTGTTTGCCAAGCACGAAGCCCTTATAACAAGAAAGAATGAAGCTTCGGCTGAAGGCAACGGCATATTCACAAGATACAAGTACCCGGTACTAACAGCTGACCACACTCCTGTGTTCTGGCGTTACGACCTCGACAAGCATTCAAATCCGTTCCTTATGGAGCGCATAGGCATGAACGCCACCCTCAACTCTGGTGCGATAAAAATAAACGACAAGTTCCTGCTGGTCGTACGTGTAGAGGGAGCCGACCGCAAGTCGTTCTTCGCCGTAGCAGAAAGTCCCAACGGAGTCGACAACTTCCGCTTCTGGGACTATCCCATCACCATGCCCGACGATGTAATCCCTGCAACAAACATTTATGACATGCGCCTTACCGCACACGAAGACGGCTGGATTTACGGCATCTTCTGCGCAGAGCGCCACGACGACACAGCCCCTTCATGCGACCTATCGGCAGCTACCGCCACCGCCGCCATAGCACGTACAAAGGACATGAAGACATGGCAGCGTCTGCCTGACCTTAAGACAAACAGCCAGCAACGCAACGTCGTACTGCACCCGGAATTCGTAAACGGGAAATATGCACTTTACACAAGGCCGCAGGACGGCTTTATCGATACAGGCAGCGGCGGCGGCATCGGCTGGGCGCTTGTTGACGACATAACCAAAGCCGAAATAACGGAAGAAAAAATAATAGACGCACGCCACTACCACACCATAAAAGAAGTGAAGAACGGCGAAGGCCCTACCCCGATAAAGACTCCGAAGGGATGGCTCCATCTTGCACACGGTGTGCGCGGCTGTGCGGCAGGTTTGCGCTACGTACTCTACATGTACATGACAGCCCTCGACGACCCGACAAGGGTTATCGCGCGTCCGGGCGGATACTTCATGGCGCCCTTGGGCGACGAACGCGTCGGCGACGTATCCAACGTACTGTTCTCCAACGGCTGGATAGCCGACAACGGCAAGGTTTACATCTACTATGCGTCGTCAGACACACGGATGCACGTAGCTGTATCGACAATAGACAAATTGGTCGACTACTGCATGAACACGCCCGAAGACGGACTGACTACGACGGCTTCTGTCGAGACTCTCAAGAAAATGATCGACAGGAACATGAAACTAATGGGACGATAACACAATGGTAAGATGATAAGGCTTAGGGAAAAGATAGGCTACGGTTTCGGCGACATGGCTTCGTCGATGTTCTGGAAACTGTTCGGTGCCTACCTCATGATATTCTACACCGACGTATTCGGTCTGCCGGCCGCGATGGTGGGAACGATGTTCCTCGTCACACGCGTTTGGGATTCGGTGTTCGACCCGATTGTCGGTGTCATAGCCGACAGGACCAACAGCAGGTGGGGCAAGTTCCGCCCCTACCTGCTCTACCTTGCCATTCCTTTCGGCATGATAGGCGCACTTACATTCTACACGCCGCCTTTCGGCGACACAGGCAAAATAGTCTACGCCTACATTACATATTCGCTGATGATGATGGTCTACTCGGGCATCAACGTACCTTATGCCTCGCTGCTCGGCGTGATGAGTCCCAATCCGAATGAAAGGAACACGCTCTCCACGTTCCGCATGATGTTCGCCTACATTGGCAGTTTCATCGCATTACTGCTATTCATGCCCATGGCCAACGCCTTCAGCGGGCACAGCAAGGACGTGGCCGACCAGCAGACAGGCTGGTTCATGGCCGCAACAGTAATTGCGGCATTGTGTGTCGTGCTGTTTTTCGGCTGCTTCTCGTGGACGAAAGAGCGCGTCAAGGCCATCAACCAGCAAAAAACTTCGCTTAAGACCGACATACGCGACCTGCTGCACAACCGTCCGTGGTGGATTCTCTTTGTTGCAGGAGTAGGTGCACTGGTGTTCAACTCCATACGCGACGGCGCCGCAGTCTATTACTTCAAATACTACATCGTAGAGGAGAACTTCCACACAGTGACCCTCTTCGGAGTTTCATTCGTGCTCAGCGGCCTGTTCCTTGCACTCGGCCAGATAGCCAACATCGCAGGAGTAGTGCTTGCCGCCCCCGTAAGCAACAAGATTGGCAAGAAGAACACTTTTGCCCTTTCAATGACGGCGACGGCCGTGCTAAGCATAATATTCTACTGGTTCGACAAGGACGACATCGTTTTAATATTCGTATTCCAGTGCCTCATCAGCATGTTTGCCGGCAGCATATTCCCCCTGCTGTGGTCAATGTACGCCGACTGTGCCGACTATTCAGAGCTTAACACCGGCAACCGCGCCACGGGACTGATATTCTCCGCCTCGTCAATGAGCCAGAAGTTCGGTTGGGCCATAGGCACCGCGCTCACGGGCTGGCTGCTGTCATACTTCGGCTTCAAGGCCAACGCCGTGCAGAGCGCCGATACGATAAACGGCATCAAGATGTTCCTAAGCTGGCTGCCGGCGGCCGCGTCGGTGGTGTCGGTAGCATTCGTACTCTGCTATCCGCTGGGCGAACAGAAGGTGGCCGGGATAATAGAGCAGCTGAACATCAAACGCTCAGGCATGCACAAGCCGGAAGGCGAATAACTTGCAGACTAACATACAAGAACCACAAACAACTGAAATTATGGACATTGACAGCAAGATAAGCACACTCAGCAAGGAAGTGAGGCTCGAACTCGAAGAAAACATCCTGCCGTTCTGGCGCAACAAGATGACCGACAACCAGCACGGAGGCTTCTACGGACGTATGGACGGCGACGACATGCTGCACGCCGACGCGCCCAAAGGGGCAATACTGAACGGACGGATATTGTGGACTTTCTCGGCTGCATACCGCCTGCTGGGGAAGCCCGAATATCTCGAAACCGCCACACGCGCCAAGCGTTACCTTATAGACAGGTTCTACGACAAGCTGCACGGAGGCATATACTGGTCGCTCGACGCCGACGGCAACCCACTGGACACAAAAAAACAAATATACGCCCAAGGCTTCGCCATATACGGACTGAGCGAATATGCCCGCGCCACGGGCGACGCCGAAGCGCTGGATTACGCCGCAAGGCTGTTTGACCTGATAGAAAAATACAGCTTCGACACCGGACGCAACGGCTACATAGAGGCTTTCACGCGCGAATGGCAGCCTATCGGCGACATGCGCCTCAGCGACAAGGACGAGAACACAAGCAAGACGATGAACACCCACCTGCATATACTCGAGCCTTACGCCAACCTCTTCCGCGTATGGAAGGACGAACGGCTCGGACGTCAGCTGAAAAACCTTGTAGAGCTGTTTACAGGCAAGATACTCAACCGCAAGACTTACCATCTCGACCTGTTTTTCGACAACGACTGGCATACGCGCGGCGATATAGTGTCATACGGCCACGACATCGAGGCTTCATGGCTCATCCACGAGGCCGCCCTGGTGCTCGGCGACGCAGCCCTGCTGGAACAGGTGGAGCAGGTGGCGGCCAAGATAGCCAGCGCAGCCGACGAGGGACTCAACGCAGACGGCAGCCTGATATACGAACTCGTGGCAGCCAAAGATGCCGACGGCAAGACCACTACCCGCGCCGACAAGGAGCTGCACTGGTGGGTGCAGGCCGAGAACGTGGTAGGGCACATCAACCTTTACCAGCATTTCGGCGACGAACAGGCCCTTGACACGGCATTAAGGTGCTGGCAGTTCATAAAGGACAGGCTCATCGACCGCGAACAGGGCGAATGGCACTGGAGCATCATGGCCGACGGCACGGTAAACCGCCGCGACGACAAGGCTGGATTCTGGAAATGCCCTTACCACAATGGCAGGATGTGCATGGAAATCATGGAAAGATTCGCAAAACGCTGACAAGATGAAGAAAAGCATGTTAACGGCAGTGGCAATGTCGCTGCTTACGGCGCTTGCCGCCAACGCAAAAATTGTGATGCCCGACATTTTCAGCGACAACATGGTGCTGCAACAGCAGGCCGAAGCCCGCTTGTGGGGATGGGGCGTACCTGGCGGAACGGTAAGGATTACAACATCGTGGAACGGGGATGCATGCACCGCTACCTGCGGCAGCGACGGCAAATGGACGGCAGACGTGGCCACGCCGGCGGCGACATACACCCCGCAGACGGTAACAATAGCCGACGACGACGGCCAAGTGGTGCTAACCAACGTGCTGATAGGCGAGGTGTGGTTCTGCTCGGGACAGTCAAATATGGAGATGCCCCTCGCAGGATTTGACAACTGCCCCGTGGAAGGAGCGGCCGAGACGATAGCCACATCAGCCGGATGGACGGGCATACGCATGGCCACCGTCGAGAAGAACGGCCAACTGGAGCCGGCCGACCGCTGCAGAGGGAAGTGGAAGACGTGCAACCCTGAAAACTCACCGCGCTTCAGCGCCACGGCCTTCTTCTTCGCTACGATGGTAAACCGCGTACTCGGAGTGCCCGTAGGCATAATAAACTGCAGCTGGGGCGGCTCGATGGTTGAAGGCTGGCTGCCCAGGGACACCGTGGCAAAATATCCTGACATCGACCTTGAGCGCGACATACGCAAGGAGGAGCCACACGATTGGTGGCACTATCTCAGCCCCACGCTTATGTACAACGGCATGCTGCACCCGCTGGCAGGCTACACAATAAAGGGCTTCCTGTGGTACCAGGGCGAGTCTAACGTAGGCCGGCACGCCGTATACGCACAGAGGCTGAAAACCATGGTGGAGCTGTGGCGCAAGGAGTGGCGCATGGGCGAACTGCCCTTCTACTTCGTAGAGATAGCACCGTTCAGCACCGACGGCGGCACGGCATCGGCCCTGCTGCGCGAGTCGCAATACCGCGCACAGTCGATGATTGCCAACAGCGCCATGATTTCGACCAACGATCTTGTAGAACCTTACGAGGCTCGCAACGTGCATCCTAAAGACAAGCGCAGCGTAGGCTACCGCCTTGCATGGATGGCGCTGGCCAAGACCTACGGCATTAAGGGTATAGAGCCCGACTGCCCGGCCTACAAGTCGATGGAAATAAAGGACGGCGCCGTGCTGCTAAGCTTCACGCATGCAGCCAACGGCTTCAACCGCACCGACGGCATGAGGGGCTTCGAGATGGCCGGAGACGACCGAGTGTTTTATCCGGCGGAGGCACGGCTCGATGGTAAAAACCGCATCAGGGTGACATGCGGCAAGGTGACACGCCCCGTCGCCGTGCGCTACGCCTTCCGCGACTACGCTCCAGGCAACGTGGCCAACGTGCGCGGACTGCCACTTGTGCCGTTCCGCACAGACAACTGGGATAAATAAAGGTAAGGATTGTTTTTTATAAAGAACTAATTTTTTGGTAATTGTTTTAGGTTTTATTTTCAGAAAGGTAACCTTCGGGCGTACGAAAGACGGTCTTTCGGCGTGCAAAAGGTTACCTTTCACACACCAAAAGGATACATTTTAGGAAACACCTGTAAATCAACCAATTACGCAGCCCCGCAACAACGGGGCCAAGACCACTGTTACACCAGCCGGCGGATGTCCGGCATTAAGAACGAAAACCATTTAATATGAAACCAATAAAATTCAAGCCGATACTCAAGGAAACTCTTTGGGGCGGCAACAAAATAGCAGAGTTGAAACACATCGGCGGCCAATCAGGCAGGACGATAGGCGAAAGCTGGGAAATCTCGGGCGTAAGCGGAAGCGAAAGCGTAGCCGCCGACGGCGACTACGAGGGGCATACGCTGACGGAAATCGTGGCTGACATGAAAGACAGGCTGGTAGGTCGTGAAAACTACATGCGCTTCGGCAATACGTTTCCGCTGCTCATAAAGTTCATCGACGCCAACCAGCAGTTATCCGTACAGGTGCATCCGGACGACAAGGCGGCACAACGCCACGGCATGAAAAACGGCAAGACGGAGATGTGGTACATAATGGACTCCGAACCATACGCCACACTGCGCTGCGGACTGAAGACGCCGCTGTCGGCCGGACAGTATGCCGACATGGTGGCCGACGGCACGATATGCGACGCCATAGCCGAATATAATGTAAAGGAAGGCGACTGCTTCTTCATACCTGCGGGACGCGTGCACAGCATAGGGGCGGGATGTTTCCTGGCCGAAATACAGCAGACGTCTGACGCCACATACCGCATATTCGACTTCAACCGGTTAGACAAGGACGGCAAGCCGCGCCAACTGCACACGCACCTGGCAGCCGAATGTATAGACTACACCGTGGAGGACGACTACCGCACGCACTACAATGCCGTGAAAAACAAGGCTGCGCTGCTGGCCACGGGAAAATACTTTACAACCAGCGTCTACGACATTGACTCCGCCGTGACGCTCGACTACTCCACCCTCGACAGCTTCGTCATACTTATCGGCATGAAAGGCGAAGCCCTGTTGACCGGCAACGATGGCTGCACCACGGCATTGCGCGGGGGCGAAACCCTGCTCGTGCCGGCCACCACGGCCTCGCTGCGCGTGGAAGGGACAATCAAGATGATTGAAACATACGTATAAAAACGTTTGACAATCCCTGCCGGACAGACGGCGCGACCGGCAGGGATTTTTTATGTCAGCGCCATCCGCACGCGCCACGGAGCGAATCGTTAGCACTACGTATCAGCGCCAACGTCGACCTGTCCGAACAGAACACCGAGTTAAGCCCCTGCTGCTCCTGGGCAGGGTCGCCCGTATAGTCGTCGCCCGGCTGCCAGTACACATGCCCCACGGGCAGCACGGCCGAGCCGCCCCAGGCCCAGAAGTTGCATCCTGCCAGCTGTCCGCCAGTGCGCGCACTGCCTAAAACCAGGCCGAACACGTAAGCATAATAAGCGTCGCGCCCGGTAGTGCCCGCAGCCTTGTCGAACTTGAATCCGTCGCGCGGATAGCCAAACTCTTCAAGCACCAACGGCTTGCCTATGCGCCGCGCCACGGCCAGGTGCTCGTCAATGTATTCCCTAGTCTGCCCCATCGCCTTGGCTGCACCTGCTGCAAGGCTGTCTGCGGCTGCCCAGCCCCAGTTGTATGGCCAGATGTGTATGTTTGCATAATCAACATGTCCGCCGGCATGTATCCGCTCGAACAGTGCCAGGTCTTCCTCGCAACCATGCTTGCCCTCGCTGCCGGTAGACACCAGCTGGTTTGGCGCAAGCGAGTCGATAAACGCTGCGGCCGACTCTATCCACTCGGCAAAAACCTCCTTGTTATCCTCGCCGAAGGCCCGCGGCTCGTTGCCAATCTGCCATGACATTATCGTAGGGTCGTCGGCATACCTTACGCCCGTATACCTGTTGGTCCTTGTTATTACATCCTTCACATACCTTGCATACAGGGCCTTGGCCATGCCAGACTTGACAAAGCGGCTTACATACGCGTTGTAGGCCGCCCAGCCGTCCACCGCAGGAACAGGCGCACGACCGCAACCAGCCCATTCGAGATACTGGCCGTAACCGCCGCTCCATTCCCATGAATTGTTAAGATAAAGCACCGCCGTCATGCCGCGCTTACCCATCTCGGCCAGCAAGTAATCCAACCCTGCAAAAATCGTATCGTTATATACACCAGGCTCAACCTGAAGTGTAGGTTCAACCTTGGCAGGCACACCGCGTTTGCCGTCTGAACCGACAAGTACGCGCAGATTGTTCACGCCCACGGCACACAGCGAATCAAGTTCGCAGCACAGACGCTTGCGGTTACCGCCCTCGCCCTCCGAGCCAAGTATGGCACCATACCAGAGGTTAGCACCTACATAATAATACGGTTTGCCGTCACGCATGAACCGTCCGTTGTCAACCGTCACGAATCTGCCCGACGGCTGCATGTTGCGCCCCGCAACGCCAGGCACCACGCTGCACAAGCCCAACGCAGCGCACATCAAAATAGATTTATACATAAGATAAATTATTGGTTTTTTTATTATTCCTACAAAGGTACGCCAACAAAACCGTATTGCACGATACAATTTTATCAGATGCTGATACAATGTTTCCACCTGCAAAAAATACGTAGGATGACGGAACGGACGCAACCGGACACAACGGTGCAAGCAGGAAGCAACCAAACATGTCCGTATTAGCCGAAGTACAAGCCACATCATGCAATTGCGGAGAAATGTCAAGGCTAACGAGAATTTAGCAATCAAAAGCCATATACTGCCCATGGTTACGACACGGATATAAGCCGTATCCAACCAGACAAATTCAATGCAAATAAAACTTACGGACACACAAAAACACAAGTTTTGTTAAAGTCATTAATAAAAAATCAGTATCTTTGTGCCAATATAAGAAACGATGAAAAATTTGAAAATAATACGAAAATTCTGCTTTATTGCTATTTTATCCGCCGTCACAATGTCTGCCGTGGCCCAAGGATACCATTTCAAATCAATAGACAAAAGATTTGACGATACCGCACGACAACTTGCCAGACTTGATTTTGAAAACAAACGTGAACAAATAACAGACGAACAACTACGGACGCTAAACAAGATAGCAGACAGCCTGAACGACAAACAATTAAAGGCAAGGGCCATTTATTGGAACGTACGCTCACGGTACATAGACGCATCTCCGACAGAATGCATAAAAATACTCGAAAAGGCGCGCGCCATGGCGTCAGCCGAACATGACTACGACCTGGCATGCATAAAATACCAGCTTGCAGGGAACTATGAAAGGACAAGCAATTACCTCAAGGCATACAACCTTCTTAACGAGACACTGCCGGTATTCGAGAAATACGGAGACCACTTTTACCACGGCAACGCAAGCCTGCTGATGGCACAACTATTCATCGACATCAACGACCCGGAAAGCTCGAAGAAATATCTGGAAATAGCCGAAAAGGAATATGCCAAGGCTAAATTCCCGCTGAACAGGATATATTTCTTCAAGGCTTTGCTTGCCGGCACCCCCGACAAGACACGGTATCTGAAGATGTCTGTACGCGACGGCGGCGACCAGGACTGGGGCATGACGCTGCAGGCATACACAAGTATAACTGACATATTCATCAATCAGGACAAGCTCGACAGCGCCATGGTTTATTCGAGGAAAAGTTACGAACTGCTAAAGAACAAGGCGCCCGACAACAGTTTCTTTTGGACATTGTACAACATCAGCCACGTAAAAGTGTTATACGCAATGGGTAAATACAAAGACGTGGAAAGAATCATGCTCAAGGAAGAGGGCAAAGCTTCAAAAAACAACGAGAAGAAACTGCTGATAGACGTTTACGACTATCTATGGAAGACCTACGAGAAACTTGGCGACAAAGACAAGGCATACCATTACCTGAAACTCTATGCCGGGACTTTCTTCCAGGACAACGTAGAGTCAAGGCAGCACGACATACAAAAGGCACAGGCACGCGAGGCCATTGCCAGGCACAACGACACAATAAAAATACTTGAGCAGGATGCCGAACTTAACAAGAGGTACATGGTACTGGTGGTTCTGTTCACGGTTGTCGTCCTGCTTGTCGGACTTGTGCTTTTCCTCTATTTCTACCAGCGATACAAGATAAAGAAAGTGGAAAACCGCGAGCTGCGCAACAACCTGAGGCAGGAATCCCTTATACACAACATGAACCTGAGGAACTTTAAGCGTGACATTAAACAAAAAGAATGTGAAATAAGCTCGTCAACACTACTGCTTGCAAACAAAAACGAAGTTCTGCAACAGATCAGCTTAATAACAAAGAAGTTTTCAGACAACGGCAAGATTCCGAAAGAATATGTCGAACAGGTTAATGCCGTAATAGGAGACAGTCTCAGGAATGATGACGAATGGCAGCGCTTCAAGCTGCATTTCGACAGCGTGCATCCCGAGTTCTTCATAAAACTAAAGGCCAAATGCAGCGAACTCACAGAAAACGACCTGCGCCTCTGCGCATATATAAGAATAGGCATGAGGGCCAAACAGATTGCAGAAATGCTGTCGGTAAGCCCTGACAGCGTAAACAGCAACCGCTATCGCCTGCGCAAGAAATTAGAAATAAGCAAAGGCGAGAGTCTTGACGACTTTATAAGAAATATATGACAACTAATACAATTATATGTATGGAATAAATGCTTATAAAAGAAATGCGTGGGACAGACATCCGTTCCACGCATTTCTTCATGCCAACAAACATCCAGATGAGATCTTCATGTTAATTCTAATCCGTCAAGACACTGTCCAAAATTTTGTGTAAATGGAAACAGGATTCAGTTGTAAGTTAATTCTTATATCTGGATTCTGTTTTCAAAAATAAGCATAAATTGGTTCATAATCAA
>ERZ772861.483-NODE-483-length-44099-cov-4.144469_pt1 | contig 44099 bp, 46 predicted proteins | sample MGYA00512135_ERZ772861 | MGnify/ENA primary metagenome ERZ772861 (study PRJEB29015, sample SAMEA2737700) | human gut metagenome | biome: human gut; feature: human-associated habitat; material: faeces | place: China | collected 2012 ...
GAGCCGATGACCTGCAGCATATACTGCAGCACGCGCACCGGCTCACCGGTGCTGCCCTCGCGCAGTACGCGGGAATACTGCCAGTTTACGGCATAGAACGTCTGCCCCTGCGAGGCCAGCTCTGACAGCTCCGTCACCGCGACATACAGCCGCACGAGCTGATACCACGTGCCCTTGCCGACGATGCCGTCCGGGTCCAGATTGAAGATGCGCTGTGCGGCCAGCACGGCATTTTCCGTCTGCGTGCCGAAAATGCCGTCTACGGACGCAACACGTGGGATGGCGGGGTAGTTCTGCCCGATGCGGTTGAGCATGACCTGCAGCTGCACGACCTGCGGCCCACGCGAGCCGCGGCGCAGGGGCGTTCCGCCGTAGGAGGGGGCGTAGCCGCGCATGGGCGCGTTGCGGACGATCTCGATATCCTCGCCGTAATAGCGGCGGAGAATTTCCACGGAGCTCAGCCCCTGCTGTGCAAGCTCCTGTGAGCCCCACTGGCTCAGACCGTCGCACGTCACGGTCGTTCCATTGCAGAATTTGGCGGCCAGCGGCTCCACAAAGCCCTGCCGCCGGAGATAGGTGTTGAACAGCTCGTCGACGAGGCGGCCGACATTTTCAAAAATATTCCGCCCGTTGATGAATTTCTGGTCGATGGCCGTCGAGGACGTGATGTCGAAATCATAGCCCCGGCTCCGATAAAATTCGGTATACACCCGGTTCAGAGCAAAGGATACGATAGCCAGAATGTTGGCCCGGAGGGCACTTTCTTCCCAAGTGGGGTAGATTTCCGAGGAGGCCACATTCTTTACATAGTCCGAAAAGCTGACGGTGACATTTTCCGCATCGCTGCTGGGAGCACCCAGGTGTACGGTGATCTGCTGGGGTACGTAAGGAATAACAGTGGGCATGGGTTCCTCCTACAGATTTTGGGGCGGCGTGTCGTAGAGCACATTCTCGTCCCACCGGTCTGGCAGCTCGGACAGGGGTACCATTTCCAGGTTCTGAACAGTGGTGACCCCAGAAAAAACCTGGACATTCCGGGCGGTAACCTGCTCAAAGCCGCTTTTCCAAGCATAGACGGTTAGGTCCGTAAAGGGCCGTATCTTTGTTTCCGGAGCCTCACTGTCGATCCGGTCCGGGGTGGGGATGGCCACCGGTTCTGTCAGACCGCTGCGGCCCGTCAGCCGCATGGCAATGGCAGTGCCGTCCTGAGAGAGAATGGTCACGGCGACATTTTCCAAGGGGATTTGGGCGTTGCTCATATAAGCCCTGGCGGTTATGTAGCCTTGTTCGGACATAGATGTTCCTCCTTCCTGATGGGAGACTGGCTAGCGGCCCAATCTCTCAAAAGTCTATGCCCGAACATTCAAAGAGGTGCAATGGAAAATGAACTCTACAAAAAGGCCTGCATCTGTCGGATATTGGCGTTTTCCGTGTCCAACAGCTTTTGAGACAGGGCGGAGATCTGGCTGTCCTCCCGGGGAAGCCGGTGCATCAGCTTCAGGCTTTTGATCATGCCCTTGGTGTTGCCCTGAATCATCATGTCGGCGATTTTCGAGTCGTTTCCGCCCATTTGCAGCTTCACCCGGGTCATCATACCGGCCATTGCCCGGGCGGCTGGATCCAGTTCCGGCAGCTCCCAGCCCCGCTGAGTGGCTAAGGTATGGGCCTCGCTTTCCAGTGCGTCGTATTCTTTCAGCTGACTGGTCAACGCATCTTTCAGTCCGGGGCGCATCCGGGTATCCAGAACACTTCGAATTCCAATTTGTCCCATCTGGGTGGTTTTCAGGACAGAAGACAATATTTGTTGGCTTGTTTTCATGGTGCATCCCTCCAGAACGAGTATTTGCGGAAACGGAAAAATCATGCATCGGAAGAGGGGCACCGGCATATTGTGAGAAGAAGGAGCGTGATGCGTATGTGCGCCATATCGGGGATCATCGGGCTGGAGGCCGGAGAGAAAGACATCCAACGGATGCTTGCCACCATGTCCCGCCGGGGGCCGGATGGCTCAGGGATCTATCGGGGAAATGGAGGCGTTTTGCTGCATACCCGCCTGGCAGTCATTGACCCGGCAGGCGGGAGCCAGCCTATGTTATTTACCCAGAATGGGGAAACTTATGCCCTTGTCTACAATGGGGAGCTCTACAACACAGAAGAGCTGCGGCAGGAGCTGCAGAGTCTGGGACACCGGTTTGAAGGATACTCAGACACAGAGGTGATGCTTCACAGCTTCGTTCAGTGGAAGGAAGGCTGCCTGGAAAAGCTCAACGGCATCTACGCCTTTGCTGTCTGGCTGCAAGGGGAGCAGCGCCTGTTTCTGGCCCGGGACCGAATCGGGGTAAAGCCTCTGTTCTGGAAGGAGCATGGGGGCGGCCTTCTTTTCGGTTCGGAAATCAAGACTGTTTTGGCCTACCCCGGAGTCAGAGCGGAGCTGGATGAAGAGGGAGCGGCCCAACTGCTGCTGTTTGGTCCAGGGCGGATGCCGGGCAGCGGCGTCTTCTCAGGCATCCGTGAACTGGAACCAGGGTGCTGGGCGGAATACCGGCAGGGGAGGCTGACAGAACACCGGTATTGGCGGCTTCGGGACCGGGAACATACGGACTCGTTTGAAGAAACGGTGGAGAAAGTCCGTTTCCTGGTGACGGATGCTATCCGGCGGCAACTGGTATCCGATGTTCCTCTGGGCTGCTTCTTGTCCGGTGGGCTGGACTCCAGCATTATCAGCGCCGTGGCAGCGAGGGAGTTTGCCCGGGAAGGAAAACCGTTGGACACCTTCTCTATCGGTTATCAGGGAGAAGAGCGATTCTTTAGAGCCGGGAAGTTTCAACCTACCTCAGACCGGGATTATATCCGGCTCATGGCGGAGTTTTTGGGCAGCCGGAGCCATAAGTGGGAGCTGACCCCGGAGGAGTTGGTGGAGGCTCTGGAGGATGCTACGCTTGCCAGAGACCTGCCAGGGATGGCGGATGTGGATTTTTCTTTGTTGCTGTTCTGCAAACGCATTCGTGAGAATGTGACGGTGGCGCTCTCCGGCGAGTGTGCCGACGAGATCTTTGGCGGCTACCCCTGGTATCGGGATCCGGAGGTCCGCAGCCGGTCCGGATTTCCCTGGGCGCAGAACACGCAAGAGCGGGCGGCCCTGCCGATAGCAGCCCTTTCAGACAGACTGGATCCGGAAGAATTTGTTATGGATGCTTACCGGAAAACCTGCCTGGAAAGCGATATCCTTCCGGAAGCCAGTCCTCAGGAAAGACGGATGAAAGAAATGGTCAACCTGAATTTCCGCTGGTTTATGCAGACCTTGTTGGACCGAAAGGACCGAATGAGTATGTATTGGGGCTTGGAAGTTCGGGTACCCTTTTGTGACTATCGGATCGCCGAGTATCTCTATGCCGTTCCCTGGGAATACAAAGACTACCGGGGGGAAGAAAAGGGCCTCCTTCGGGCAGCCATGGGAGATATCCTGCCGCAAAGCGTAGCGCACCGGAAAAAGAGCCCCTATCCCAAGACCTTCGATCCCAAGTACGAAGCCATCCTTCAGGCCAGAATGAACCGGATCCTTGGGCAGAAGGATGCTCCGCTGTTTTCTTTGGTTAATAAAGAGGCATTGCGGGAGCTTCTGAATGGAGAGAGCCTCTGGCCATGGTATGGCCAGCTTATGCGTCGGCCCCAGATACTGGCCTATTTTCTGCAAATGGATTTTTGGCTTCGACATTATCATGTGGATTTGACATATCTGTAAAAATGCTGTATAAAATGCCAAAGAAACGGGACGAAAATTCGTCAAAATCCCAACGTGCATTTTTCGAAAAAATATAATATAATATCACTAGAACAAAAGAATGTCAATAGGAGGAAAGGATAATGTATCAGTTGGGAGAGTTTGTCGTGTACGGGGTCCACGGGGTCTGCCTGGTCAGCCAAATCCAAGAGCGGCGAGTGGACCGAATGACGCAGCAGTATCTGGTGCTGGAGCCCATAGGTCGAGGCGGCAGCCAATATCTGGTGCCTATGCACAACCCGGCGGCTATGAGTAAGCTCTCCCCGCTGATGACCCCTCAGGAGCTGGAGGGCCTTTTATCCTCCGAATCCGTAAAGACGGATTGCTGGATCCCGGAGGAAAACCGACGGAAGCAATCCTACCGGGAGCTTTCCGGGTCCGCCAGCCGGGAGAAATTGATGCAGACGGTACATACTTTGTACGAGCGGAAAAAGAGCCTCCAGACCCAGGGGAAGAAACTCCATATCTGTGATGATAATTTTCTCCACGATGCCGAAAAGGTATTGTCCGGGGAGATCGAGGCAGTGCTTGGCATTGGCAACCAGGAGGCGCTGCAGTACCTCCGCAGCCGATTGCAGGAGCAATAAAAAGGACCCGTAGGTGTGGCACAGCGGCCATATCTACGGGTAAATGTTTATTGATTTGCCATTTGATTCAGTTGCGCCAACAACTCCTCCGGCCTATCGACAATTGCCGCTGCACCGGCAGCACGCATCTCCTCCACATCTCCGTACCCCCAGGAGACACCGATGGTGGGGATGCCGTGGGCTTTGGCGCCGATGACATCGTACTTTGTGTCGCCCACCATGATTTTCAGATCTCCGGCCTGGGTCTGGCCCAGCAGGTAGGCGATGACCTGGTCTTTTTCATAGAGATTCTTCTCGATATTTGCTCCGCAAATGCAGTCGAAATACCGGGATAGGTCAAAATGGTCCAAAATTTCTCTGGCGGTGGTTTCTGGCTTGGAGGTGGCCACATACCGTGTCCAGCCCTGTTCGCCCAGGGTCTCCAACAGCTCCCGGATACCATCGTAGGGCTTGTTTTCAAATTTTCCGATGGGGATGTAACGGCTCCGGAAGATGCGCACCGCCTCGTCCGTCCGCTCCTTAGGAATGCCGAACTGTTCAAAAGTGCCCCACAGAGGCGGGCCTACAAATACACCCATCTCCTCTCTCGGAGGCACGGGATAGCCCATTTGCTGAAAGGCGTATTGGGCGCAATTAATGATTCCTTCCCCGGATTCCGTTAGGGTCCCATCCAAGTCAAAAAGCACGGCTTTCTGTTTCATAATATCCATCCTTTCACGTTTGAGACAATCATATCACATTGAGTCCCGATTCGCAAGGGGGCCTTGCTTCAACCGGAAAAATGTGATACAATAACAAAAATCACAAGGGAGGACCCAATATGAAACGTATGTATGTCCAGGCCTACTGCCAGAGCAACTTGGGAGACGACCTGTTTGTGCTGCATCTTGCGAGAAGATATCCGGAGACAGAGTTCTACCTCTACGCCGTTGGAGACAATCAAAAAGCCTTTCTGAGCCAATCGAATCTCCGTCTGCCGAGGGCCTGGGACCGGCTCCGGCGGAAGGGAAGACATATGCTGGGTCTGGGTGCGGAACCCTTCGACGGCCAGGGCCTGGATGGAACCGTTGTCATCGGCGGCTCTATTTTGTGGGAAGGGGCACCCCTGGATTTTTCGGGAGCGCCCTGCTTTCTCATTGGTCCCAACTGCGAAACGGAGTACTCTCCGGTATTCCGCCGGCGTCTGGAGCAGGCGCTGCGTAATACCCGGAGCTGTTGTTTTCGGGACCGGGCCTCCTTTGAACAGTTTTCTCAGCTTCCCAATGTGACCTGGGCACCAGATGTGCTGTTTGGATATGATGCCGCTCTGCCATACCAGAGGGGACGTGGCATAGGGATCAGTCTGGTGTCCCGTAATGGTGTTTTCCGGGATGACGGCTTGCGGGAGATTTATTGCAACGCCATTGCGGATTTGTGTCAGCGTTGCCTGGACGAGAAAATCCCTCTCCGCCTTTTGAGTTTCTGTGCCACGGAAGGGGACGAGGAGATGGTGGAAGCGGTATTGGCCAGGGTTTCGAACCCGGCATCCATTGCTGTCAGCTGTTACCGAGGAGATCCGAAGACGTTTTTAGCGGAAATGAACGAATGCGAAACCATCATAGCAACCCGCTTCCATGCCATGATTCTGGGCTGGGTCCTGGGAAAAAATGTGGTGCCTATTGTCTACAGTACCAAGCAGACCCAGGTTCTGGCAGATTGCGGATTCCAAGGTCCCATGTGGAATGCTCTGGAAGCCGCAAGCATGACCGGGGAAACGCTGCTGGAATACGTGAAAAGTGAGCGGGGAAGACTGGATATTGCCGAGTTGAAAAAGCGATCCGGTGCCCAATTTGCGGCCTTAGATGAATATTTGAAATAGAGAAAACCGCGTCACCCAGCACTTAAAATACCGGGCGACGCGGTTTTTCACTTACTTCAAAGTTTCCTTCAGCGCTTTGGCCAATTGGTCGGGGCAGGAGGTGCTCTTCATGCCGCAGCGGATGCCCTCCACCCGGTCAATAACGTCCTCAACTTTCATGCCTTCCACCAGAGCGCCAATGCCCTTCAGGTTGCCGTTGCAGCCGCCAACGAACTGGACATTGTGAAGGATGCCGTTTTCCACATCGAAGAAGATGGTGCGGGAGCAGGTCCCTTTGGTTTCGTATTCGTAATGCATCATGTCGTTCCTTTCTCTTATACAGTTATACAGTCAAATCTACTATGGATGCCCCTACCAGCTCCGCAACGGGCTCAGGGGGCACAAGCATTTGATGGCCCCGCTCTCCTGCAGAGAGGGCAATCCGGTCACACAGCAGACACAGCTCGTCGATATAGGTGGGGTATTTCTTTTTCATACCCACGGGGCTGCACCCGCCGCGAATATAGCCGGTCAGGCCAAGGAGCTCCTTTACCGCTACCAGCTCCATGTTTTTGTCTCCGGCGGCTTTGGCGGCCTTTTTCAGGTCCAGCTCGCAGCACACAGGGATACAGAACACGTTAATGCCAGTTTTGACACCCCGGGCTACCAGGGTTTTAAAAACCTGCTCCTCGGGGATACCTAAAACCTGAGCGGCATGGGCGCCACTGAGATCGTCCTCACTGTACTCATAAAATTTTTCTTCGCAGGGAATGTTTGCTTTTTCCACAAGACGGATCGCATTTGTTTTTGCTGACATATTGAATCACCGGCTGTATTATAAGCGATTTTGATCGTTTTCGCAATAGGCAAGTGCAAAATTATGTTTCCGGAATGGATTTGTGTCTTTTGGGCACGATAGAGTGGAAAAGGAGGCGCGAAAAACCATGGAAACGGAGAAAAACGCAGAGATGAAAAAGGAAGAGCGGGAACAGGTGCTGGAACTTGGCTCAGATATGACCCGCTCCAGCAAAGGAAATATTTATACGCTGACCATCATCGGCCAAGTGGAAGGCCACCAGGTTGCTCCGGATACGGTAAAGACCACAAAATATGAGCATGTATTGCCTCTGCTGGCAGGCATCGAGGAAAGTGACGATGTGGATGGGCTGTTGCTGCTGCTGAACACCGTAGGCGGAGATATCGAGGCGGGACTTGCCATTGCGGAGATGATCGCCGGGATGAAAAAGCCAACCGTCTCTCTGGTGCTGGGTGGCGGCCACTCCATCGGCATTCCTCTGGCAGTGTGTACCAAGAAGTCCTTCATCACCCCAACAGCCAGTATGACAGTCCATCCGGTGCGGATGACGGGGCTTGTGGTAGGGGCACCCCAGACTTTTCGCTATTTCCAGCGCATCCAGGAGCAAATCGCGGACTTTGTTACCGCCAACTCCCGCATCAGCCGGAAGGACTTCGAAAAGTATATGATGGCTACCGGAGAGATGGCTACGGATGTAGGCACCATTCTCTATGGCAAAGAGGCGGTATCCTCCGGGCTCATCGATCACCTCGGTGGCCTGAATGACGCCCTCGCGGCCCTGCACCGGATGATTGAAAAACAGAAAGAACAGATAAAACTGTGATTTATTCCGGCGGAGCCCATAAGCCGCCGGATTTTCTTTGTTCATAAAAAAACGTTGTATTTTTCTGGATTTGTGATACAATAAACAAAAGTATGCGAAGCCATAGTGGCAGCGCGATGATTTAGGAGGTTTCTATATGGCTGAATATAAGCAGTACATTAGCCAGGCTCAGGAAAACGGCAATGTTTTGATTTCGGAAGATGTGGTAGAAGCGATTGCGGAACACGCCTTGGCAGAGGTAGAGGGTGCCGCCGGTCTCAGTGTGAAGCCTGGCAACGAGGTTGCGGACTTTATCGGCGTGAGAAATTGGGGTAAGGGCCTGAAGATCTACATTTCCGAGGACAATACCGTGTCCATTGATGCCGATATCGTTATCCGTTATGGCTACAGCGTGGTAGAGGTGGCTGACAGCGTTCAGGCCGCCATCGCCAATGCGGTGGAATCTATGACCGGTGTGAAAGTGACTTCTGTAAATGTAAACGTTCGGGGCATTACGAGGAAATAAAGAGGAGAGACTATGACGAGAGGAAACGCCAGAGAGCTGGCTGTACATCTGATCTATTCCAGAGAGTTTACTGGCCAGGAGCCGGAGCAGGAAGTTGCGGTGCGGCTTGATAAAGAATACTATCCCTCCCTTTCTCAGGAGAATGCCGTCTACGCCGACCGACCCAGTGCTGCCCAGCTGCGCTATATCGACAGTGTGGTATCCGGTGTTGCCAACCGGGAGAATGAACTCAACGAGCAGATCCGCAAATTCTCCATCGGCTGGGATATCTCCCGGATCTCTCGGCTGACCCGGTGTGTGCTCCAGCTGGCTATCTACGAGATCCTTTTTGTGGAGGATGTGCCAACCGGTGTCGCCATCTCGGAGGCTGTCCGTCTGGCGAAGATGTACGACGGAGAAGAGGCCGGTTCCTTCACCAACGGCATTCTGGGTGCCTTCGCCCGGAGCCTCCCCCAGGAGGAGAAGTGAACATGGGGACCATTGGCATTGACACCAGTAATTATACGACTTCCATTGCTTTTTTTGACGGAGATGGTGGGGAGAACTGCTCCAAATTACTCCCGGTCAAGCAAGGGGAGCTGGGTCTGCGCCAGTCCGATGCGGTATTTGCCCATATCAAAAGCCTGCCGGAGCTGTCTGGCAGGCTATTTTCCCATATTAAAGGGATGCAGATCACTGCGGTAGGCGTCAGCACTCGGCCCCGGGCTGTGGAGGGAAGCTATATGCCCTGCTTTCTTGTGGGCATTTCTCACGCGACACTGTTGGCGCAGGCTTTGCAAGTACCTCTTGTAGAGGTATCCCATCAGCAGGGCCATGTAGCAGCGGCGCTGTGGAGTGCGGACCGGCTGGAACAGATGGAGGAGCCTCACTTGGCCTGGCATCTCTCCGGCGGCACGACAGAGTTGCTGCTGGTAGAGCCGGAGGGAAAGAATGTGAAGTGCACAAAAATTGGCGGGACCACGGATATATCCGCAGGTCAGCTCATCGACCGTACCGGTCAGCTGCTGGGACTCCCATTCCCGGCGGGAAAGCAGCTGGACGCCCTGAGCGCCCAGGCGCAAAAGAAGGATTTCTTCCAGGTCAAATGCAAGGATGCTCAATTTTCTCTTTCCGGTATGCAGAATAAGGTCCAGCAGTATTATGCCGCCTCCGGCAGCCCTGAGGAGACGGCGGCCTACACGCTGCGCTGCATTTCTGGGGCGGTAGTTGCCGCCACACGGCAGGCTATGGAGCGGTATCCGGGATTGAACGTGGTTTTTTCCGGAGGCGTGGCCTCTAATTCCATGCTCCGGGAGCTTACAGCACCCTTGAACCCCATTTTTGCCCAGCCACAGTTTTCAACGGACAATGCCATGGGCGTGGCGGTGCTTGCCAAGCGCTTGACGGAGGGGTGATATGCCAACGATTTATTCGATTACCCAAATCAACGCGTATATTCAGGGCAGGATGAATGAGGACCCGATGCTTGCCCAAGTGGCAGTCCGAGGGGAAATCAGCAATTACAAGCTTTATCCATCCGGTCACCACTATTTCACGCTGAAAGATGAGCAGTCGGCCCTGAAATGTGTTATGTTTAAGGGAAACGCCATGTCTCTGCGATTCCGCCCCGCCAGCGGTATGAAAGTCATTGCGCTGGGGCGGATTTCTGTCTACCCCAGAGACGGCCAGTACCAGCTCTATGTGTCCTCCATGGCAATGGACGGCATTGGGGACCTGTATGCCACCTTTGAGGCGCTGAAAAAGAAGCTGTCTCAGCAGGGGCTTTTCGATCCAGCGAAGAAAAAGCCTATCCCCAAGTATCCCCAGACTATCGGCATTGTTACCAGCTCTGCAGGGGCGGCAGTTCATGATATTTTGCGTATTCTGCGCAGACGCTATCCCTTGTGCAGCGTGCGGCTGCTGCCTGTCCGGGTCCAGGGAGCGGAAGCACCGGAGGAGATCGTCTCCGCCATCCGCTATGCCAACGCCCACGACTTGGCAGACCTTTTGATTGTCGGCCGGGGCGGCGGCTCTATTGAAGACCTGTGGGCATTTAATGACGAGCGGGTGGCTTATGCCATCTATGAGTCCCATATCCCCATCATCTCTGCTGTGGGTCACGAGCCAGATGTGACCATTGCGGACTATGTGGCGGACCTCCGGGCGGCTACACCCTCAAATGGTGCCGAACTGGCGGTACCGGACCGGGAAGCCTTGGCGCAAAATCTGGACGCTTTCTCCGCCGCTATGACCGGAGCCTTGAACCGCCAGCTCCGGCTGGCCAGTCAGAGACTAGAGGGGCTGGCTGCTTCTCCTGCTCTGCGCAGCCCCACCGGCTACCTGGACCGGCGGGAGAAAGACCTGGGGCTGCTAAAGGAGAAACTCCTGGCAGCTCAAAACCGGGAACTGTCCAAGGCACAGCAGAAGTATGTGGCGAATGTGGCCAAGCTGGACGCTATGAGCCCACTGAAGGTTCTGAGCAGAGGCTATGCTATGGCCCAAAAGGAAACCGGAGAATTGATTCGGTCCGTGAAGCAAACAACCACTGGGGAGAGCATTGTGGTCTCCCTGGCCGATGGCAAACTGAATGCATCCATTCTTTCTATTAAGGAGGCTTCCTATGAAAGCGAAAACCAAGACCTTTGAAGAAAAAATGCAGCGCCTGGAGGAGATCGTCCGGGCTATGGAACGGGGAGATGTAGCTCTGGAGGAGTCTTTGAAGCTATTCCAGGAAGGCACGGAGCTGGTCCGGAGCTGTGGCAAGCAGCTGGAGGAAGCCAAGATGCAGGTGACGAAGATCACAGCCGGGGCCGACGGTGCCCCTCAGGAGGAACCCTTTGCAGATGAAATTTGAGGAACAGACCCGTGTTTATCGGGAAAAAATCGAAGCGTATCTGGCTTCTGTTTATGCCCCTTTTACATCTGAGCCACAGAAGCCAATTTTTGAGGCAGCCAACTACAGTCTCCTGGCAGGCGGAAAACGGCTGCGCCCCATTCTGGCCCTGGAATTCTGCCGGATGTGCGGAGAAAAGCCGGAAAAGGCGCTGCCATTCGGGGCTGCCGTGGAGATGATCCATACTTACAGTCTGATCCACGACGACCTGCCTTGCATGGATAATGACGATTACCGCCGGGGTCGCCTGACCAACCATAAGATTTACGGCGAGGGAATGGCCGTGCTGGCCGGGGATGCCCTGCTGACGGATGCTTTCTCCGTGGCCACACGGACAGAGCTGAAAGACCCCGGACAGATCGGCAGCGCCATTGCTATCCTCAGTGAGTGTGCCGGGTCTCTCGGCATGATTGGCGGCCAGGTGCTGGACATTATGAGCGAAGAGCGGGCGTGTACCCAGCAAGAGGTCCTGGATATCCAGAGCCGGAAAACCGGGAAGCTGATCATCGCCCCCTGCGTCCTCGGTGTCATTGCCGGAGGCGGCACGGAGGACCAAAAGGAAGCCGCCGCCAGATTTGCAGCGCTGCTGGGCCTGGCCTTCCAGATTCGGGATGATATTCTGGATGTCATTGGCTCTCAGCAGGAACTAGGGAAAGCTGTGGGTGTAGATGGGGCCAAGAACACCTTTGTCCGTTTGTACGGCGTGGAAAAGTGTGAGGAGCTGGTTAAGCAGTATACCCAGGAGGCCATTGACAGCCTGTCCGTGTTCCGAGATACTGAGTATATGGAGGCTCTGGCGGAAAGTCTGACGGAGCGCAGAAAATAATGCTGCGTAAAAACTCAGAATCTGTGTAAATCTTCAAGAAAACACAGGATGCAACCGATAGTTGCTTATAAATTACGTTGATAAATATAAAAAACGGAGGCTGTATTTCACATGCCTCCGCTTTTTTATCGTAAAAATCCATCCTTCTGAAGAGCCTGCTCAATCAAATCCAGCAGTTTTTCCGAGGGGGCTGCAATTGTATGGTAGTGGCAGTCACCGGTCAGAATTTTTAAAGGTTCATCCTTGGACTGCATCAGCTTTTCACAAAATTCCTGTGCGTCCTGCTGGGACTCAATCATCAGGTCTACCCGAATCTGCCCATACAGTTCATGCTCCACCACCACATCCAGGATTTTTCCCCCAAGCTCCAGGATGGTCATAAATTCCTCTAACACCTGCTCAGTGGTGTGCCGGACAGATACGACCCGCTTGGGGAGCGGTTCTGCGCTGTCCGTCCTGTGGTACAGGTAGCCCCGGTTTGTAGAGAGGATACGGTGGTTCTCTGCCCGCATCAGGGCAATGTCTTGGACAATAACTTGGCGGCTTACATGAAAGGCGTCTGCCAGGGCGGCTCCTGACAGGGGAGAAGTTTGATCTTTGAGCATTTGCAGGATTTGAGTTCTTCGTTCCTCACCGGTCATAGGCAGTACCTCCTTCTCTTTCTATCCTTTTTATCACAATCCGGAATCTTTGTCAAATCAATCTTGACAAGCGAAAAGAAATGTATATAATTGTGACTAGTTAACTGACAAGACAGTAGAAAGAGGAGAGGCCAATGAATGCTTTTTTAAAACGTAAGAATGTCATTTTTTCCGCCAAACGGTACGGAATCGATGCTATGGGGGCCATGGCTCAGGGATTATTCTGCTCGCTCCTGATTGGCACCATCGTGAAGACCCTGGGACAGCAGCTGTCCATTCCCTTTTTGGTGGACGTAGGCGGCTATGCTGCCGCCATGAGCGGTCCGGCGATGGCCATTGCCATCGGCTACGCTTTGCAGGCGCCACCGCTGGCGCTGTTTTCTCTGGCGACAGTAGGCTATGCGGCCAACAAACTGGGCTCGGTTACACTGTCTGGCGGAGCGGGGGCGGGAGGGCCCTTGGCCGTGTTGCTGATTGCCATTGTGGCTGCGGAATGCGGTAAGGCGGTTTCTAAAGAGACTAAGGTGGATATTCTGGTAACACCGTTGGTGACCATCCTGATTGGTGTCACCTTATCTGCCATGATTGCTCCTGTCATTGGCAGTGCTGCCTCCTCTATCGGCGCTTTTGTGGAGTGGGCTACCATTTTGCAGCCCTTCTGGATGGGAATTCTGGTATCTGTGGTAGTGGGCATCGCTTTGACATTGCCCATTTCTTCTGCCGCCATCTGCGCCGCCCTGGGTCTTACTGGGCTGGCGGGCGGAGCCGCTGTGGCAGGATGTTGCGCTCAGATGGTTGGCTTTGCGGTGATGTCCTTCCGGGAGAACCGCTGGGGCGGCCTCATCAGCCAGGGCCTGGGTACCTCTATGCTGCAAATGGGCAACATTGTGAAGAACCCCAAGATTTGGATCCCGCCCATTCTGACCTCCGCCATCACCGGCCCAATTGCCACTTGCTTGTTCCGTTTCCAGATGAACGACCCCTCCGGCGGTGTGGCTTCCGGTATGGGCACCTGTGGCATGGTGGGTCCTATCGGCGTATATGCCGGTTGGGTCAATGATGTGGCAAATGGTGTAAAGGCGGCCATTACCGGCACAGACTATCTGGCTATGGCTCTCATTTGCATTGTGCTGCCTGCGGTGCTGACCTGGGGATTTGGATGGATGTTGCGGAAAATTGGCTGGATCGGAAAAAATGATCTGAAGTTGGATTGAATTGTGAATATCAAACAGGGCACTGAATTTAAGTCAGTGTCCTGTTTTTTGTAAGAAACAGTAATCTTTTGGTAAACACCCGGGAATTGGCCCGTGCTATAATGGAAATCGCAAAGGAGGGAACGGTATGGCGAACAGAATTTTGATGATCGAAGATGACGCCGCCATAGCCCAGGCGGTGAAGCTGAATCTGGAATGTGCGGATTATCAGGTCGTTGTCTATGATAATGGCCTTACCGCTTGGGATGCGGTGAGAAAAACCCCGGATTATGACCTGGCGCTGCTGGACATGATGCTCCCGGGCCTGGACGGATTTTCCCTTCTGCCCAGGCTTCAGACGTTGGGCATCCCGGTGATCTGCCTGACCGCCATGGGGGACCCACAGCACGAGGTCCAGGGCCTGCGGGAGGGAGCGGAAGACTACATTGCCAAGCCTTTTGATATGCTGGCGCTGATGGTCCGTATGGAAAAGGTGCTGAAACGCTGGGGAAAATGGGACGAAATTTACCATTTCCGGGACCTGACCCTGGACAGAGCAAATCGCCGCCTGACGAGGCAAGGGGAAGAGATTTTGCTGCCGCCCCTGGAATTTGATGTGCTGGCGGTGTTGATGAAGAACAAGAATCGCACTGTCTCCCGGGACCGAATTCTGAATGAAATTTGGGGTGAGGACTATTTTGGCGATATCCGCACGGTGGATGTCCGCATCGCCAATCTAAGGAAGAAACTGAATCTGTCCGAGGAGATTCGGACGATTTCAAAGGCCGGTTACCGGTTGGAGGAACGATGAAACTGAAAACAAAACTTACGGCCCTTTGTGCCCTTGTCCTTTGCCTGGTTTCCCTTGGACTTTCTGGGGCCATGCTCTGGCAGGTCCGGGGGCAGTCCTACAGTGCGTTGCTGGAACGGTCCGAGGAGACTCTGAAGGAGCTGACGGATTCTTTCGGGCAGGCAGTCTACCATACGAATGCAGACCTTCGGGAGTCGCTTCCGGAAAAAATCTTCCTGATTCATTGCTTCCGCTCCGCCGGTGTGGCAGGAAGCGCTCTGATTGTCAACGGGGAGAGCCTGTCTGCCTCGACACCCTTCGCCCCGCAGGACTACTTGACGCTGGAATATACCCCAAAATCCACCCGCTGCTCCTACCAGGGAAAGGAGTATCTGGTTTTGGGGAAGCTCCTGGATGTTCGGGAAAACCAATGCGAGGTTTATTTTGTAGCGGACGCGACCTATATTCATTCCCAGCTGCTGCAACTGGCTGGTCGGTTCGCTTTGCTGGCGCTGGTGATTGGTATGCTGGGCCTTCTGGCGGTTCGCTGGCTCCTGGGCCGGGGGCTGAGACCTTTGGCTAGGCTGTCGGAGGCAGCGGACCAGATTGCCGCCGGGGGCTACAGCCAACGGGTTCCGGTCCAGGCCAAGGATGAAATTGGTCAGCTTGCCGGGAATTTCAACCGAATGGCCTCGGCGGTGGAGACCCATATATGCACCCTCCAGGAGCAGAACGAGCGGCAGAAGCTCTTCACCGGGGCGGTGACCCATGAGCTGAAGACACCGCTGACATCTCTGCTTCTGAATGTAAACACCTTGCGAACAGTTTACTTAACCGAAGAAAAGCGGGAGGCACTTTTGGAAAGTATGGATATCCAGCTCCATTGGCTGGAAACCATGGTCCGAAAACTCTTGACGCTGCTTTCTATGAAGAAAAATGCAAGGTTTTCTCTGGTACCTGTCCCGGAGCTTCTGGACCAGGTGCAATTGCTGACCAAAGAAATCTGCCAGAAATATGGGGTTTCTCTGGAAATTTCCTGCGATACAGCTGCACTTTCTATGGACAAAGACCTGATATGCAGCGCCCTGGTGAATCTGATCGAGAACAGCGCCAAAGCATCCAAGCAGGGGCAGAGGATTTTGATAACCGCAGAGTACAGCGGCTTTACTGTCACCGATCACGGCTGTGGAATCTCGGAAACGGATTTGAAACGGGTTACGGATCCCTTCTATATGGGGGATCCTTCACGAAGTAAGGCAAAGGGCGGTTTCGGCCTTGGCCTGGCGTTGGTTCAAGAAATTGCCCAGGTCCACGGCGGGACCCTGGAGCTGGAAAGCGCCCTTGGCCAGGGAACGACAGCAAGACTGATACTCGGCAATCACAAGGAGGCATTACAATGAAGCAGAAAAACTTGCATACTATGGCTTTTGCGTTAGCCATGATCATCTTCTCCGGTTGTGGCAAAACGGTACCCCAGCCGGAACCTACCAACATCAATCAGGCTATGCTTATCGAAAAAAGTGCCCAGGAGCAGGAAAGCTACACCTTCCCGGAAACATTCACCGGGGACTGGACCAGCCAACAGGGGAGGCTCACCATCCACGCCGATGCCAAGATAGTTGCAGAACAGGGAACAGTCCTCCCCACTGCCACTGTAGAACCCAGGACCTTCACCCAGGAGGACGTGGACAACCTTCTGCGGGTGTTCTTAAAGGGAGAGCCGCTGTATAGCTATACCCAGACAAAACAGGAATTGAAGGAATGGATCGACCACATCAATTCCCCGGAATGGGAGCCGGATCCGGATGCCCCGGAGCCGAAAGAGGAAAAAAGAAAGCGCCTGAATGCGGAATACGAGCAATGGGTCAAAACCGCCCCGGAGGAGAAGCCAATCATCCATGGCTTTTACGATTCTGATGATCCCAAGCGAATCAGCGGCAGCGGAACCGTAGATGGGATAGAATATAACATTGACATTTTCAATCAGTTCAGTGGAGACTGGACGGCGGCATACATCGAACGGACGGATTATAAATACGGAAGGGACACAAAAGACTGGGGCGGCATCTCCGAAGAGGAGGCCATTGCCCAAGGGGATGTGCTGATGCAGGAACTGGGCTTTGACCATATGGTGCTGGACGATATTCAGCCCTCCCATAGAGAGGACAACACCTGGCAGCTTTACTATACCCCCACTGTGAACGGGATTCCCATCTCCAGCATTCGAAAAGACAACTATGATCAGGAATATGGCCGGAGCTACCAATACGAGACCTACAGCTGTTCGGAAGAGGTGAACCCGGACACGGTCTCCTGGGACATGGAGGCCATCTGGATCACTGTTGGAAAAGACGGTATTTTGTCGTTCACCTGGAACGCGCCGGCCACAAACGCCAAGATACAGACGGAAAACTCGAATCTGCTGCCTTTTGAGGAGATCGCCTCTATTGCCGATACCATGCTGCCTGTGGTCATCATCGGCCCATCGGAAGCCCGCAGCCTGGTAGAGATAGACGCCATCAACGGCTTTGAGACCCGCATGGACGTAGAAATTACGAAGGTATCCCTCACGCTCATGCGCGTCCGGGATAAGGGCTCCTTGCAGGGAACAGTCGTCCCCGTTTGGGACTTTTGGGGCACCTCGGACTGGTACGATGCTGCTCCCAATGCCTATGGTTATAACCAGAAGGGGGAGCGCTACAGTGTAGAACCCCTGATGACCCTGAACGCCATCGATGGGACGGTGGTCAGCCGGTTGTTTGGATATTGAAAGGAAGCGGAGCGGCTTTTGAGGCTGCTCCGCTTCGATATGTATACTCCATGTTAAGAGCTTTTTTTCGCCAGGACGAAAAAAGAACTTGACAATTGAGACTACATAATGTAGTCTTTAAACAGAGACTACGATATGTAGTCGCAAAGGAGGTATTGCGTTATGTCAGAAATTCAGTTAGGTGTTGTGGAGTCCCGCTTTGCGGACATGATTTGGGCCAACGAGCCGGTGTCTTCCTCTGTCCTGGTCAAGCTGGCAGGGGAGGAACTCCACTGGAAACGGACCACGGTCCATACTGTCCTGCGTCGGCTCTGCGACAAGGGCCTGTTCCGCAACGACAACGGCACGGTAACGGCCCTCATTTCCAGGGAGCAGTTTTACTCCATGCAGAGTGAGCAGTTCGTGGATACCGCATTCCAGGGCTCTTTCCCGGCATTTCTGGCCGCATTTTCCCGGAGCCGCCCATTGACGGAGGAAGAGCGGGAGCTGGTCAGGCGGATGATCGACCAGGCCGAGGAGGGATGAGTATGGATACGGTATTTTCGAATTTCGTCCATATCAGCCTGATGGCGAATTGGTTGATTGTTGCGGTGATTGTCCTGCGGCTGCTTTTGAAGAAGGTCCCCAGGCGGGTCATCTGTGTCCTCTGGGCCCTGGTCGCCCTGCGGCTGATGCTTCCGGTGTCTGTCGAGAGCCCTGTCAGCATGATCCCGGAGACCACCGCCATACTCCAAGAGGCAGTGGATACGACGCTCATCCACCCAGAGGCGGTCCCTTCCGACGGGACTCCAACGGAGGCCCAAGAGGGGAGCACCGCCACGGAGGCCGGGGGCGGACAGCAAATATCCCCGCTTCCATTAATGTGGTGCGTGGGTGTAGCATTGATGCTGTGCTATCTGCTGCTTAGCTATCTCCGGATGGGGCATCTTGTGGCGGAAGCTGTGCCGGAAGCGGGGAACATCTGGATATGCGATGCCGTCACAACGCCCTTTATTCTCGGATTGCTGCGGCCCAGGATTTATCTGCCCTCCGGCCTCTCCGGGGAGATCAAAGCCTATGTGATTGCCCACGAGCAGAGCCATCTGCGCTGGAAAGACCACTGGTGGAAGCCGTTAGCCTTTGTTCTACTTGCCGTTTACTGGTTCGACCCCTTTGTGTGGGCGGCCTATGGGCTGGTATGCAGGGACATTGAATTCGCCTGTGACGAGAGAGTTGTCCGCCGCTTTGGCATGGCGGAGAAGAAGGCCTATTCAGTGGCCTTGCTGGAGTGCAGCGTAAGGAAGCGGCTGGTGCTGGCCTGTCCTGTGGCGTTTGGAGAAACAGCGGTAGCCAAAAGAGTACGCAATGTCTTGAATTACAAAAAACCAAGATTTTGGATCATTCTGATTTCTACAGTTATCATTCTGGCTGCGGCAGTCGGGTTCCTGACGGTTCCGGCAAAACAAGCGGCCCCCGACTTCAAAGAGCCTGCGCCGACTGCGGATGTGTCGCAGGAGACAACGCCTCCCGCGGAAAGTACAAGCTCGGTGGAGGAGAACCAGAATGATGAATGGGCGAATTCCCCGGATGGAATCCATATTGAAACCTATGAAGGGGAAACCTTTACCGCACATATTATGGTTATTCGAAATCCTGCAAACGTCTATCTGGCAACTTCCACAGATGATTTTTCGACGGAAACACCCGGGATATCCATGGACGCAGCTATAGACAAGGAGAATGCCATTGCGGCTATCAATGCCAGCTATTTTTGGGACGACGGATCAGGCAGCCTTGCTGTGGGCAGCCTTCCTGCTGGACTCGTTCTATCTCATAATACAGTTGTATGGGATAAGTTCCATGATATGGTCCCGGAAAGAGGATTTGTCGGCTTTAATGAAGATAACATTCTGATTGTTTCTGATACTATGACAGCAGAAGAAGCTGGTATACTTGGCATCCGGGATGGCTGCGCAGGTGGCCCCATTCTCATGATCAACGGGAAGCCCGTGGAGGAGATATACACCGGACAGTCGGGCTACAATCCCAGAACGGCCATTGGACAGCGTGCGGATGGTGCTGTGCTGTTTGTCTGCGCAGATGGTAGAAACCCGGAGTCGGTGGGAGCAACCTATGGGGATGTAACCAGAATTATGGAAGAGTATGAGGCCGTCAATGCCTGTATGCTATGCGGCGGTTCAGCCTCGAATATGCTGTATCGGGATGTGTATGGGCAATATGAGGAAGCCGGAGAGACATTGATTTTTAATCCACTATACAAAGACAGCCCAATAACACTTCGGAGAATGCCAACTTTCTGGATGGTAAAGTGACTGTTGAGAAAAAAGTAAGAATACACGCAATATCAGCCACTTGTTTCCTGAGTACATAAGTGAAGGGCCTTTCAAAGAAAATCAAAGGAGGTGTTTGCATGGACGACAAAAGCATAGTCGCGCTTTTCTGGGAACGGTCCGAACAGGCCATTGTCGAAACAGACCGGAAATACGGTGGCTATTGTTACAGCATTGCTTATCATGCCCTGGAAAACAACGAAGATGCCGAGGAAAGTGTAAATGATACTTACATGGCAGCGTGGAACCAGCTTCCACCCCATCGCCCTTCGGTCCTTGCGACTTTTCTTGGAAAAATCACCCGCTGTATCTCCATTAATCGCTGGAAAGCGAGGAGTGCCGCAAAGCGTGGTGGCGGGCAAATCATTCTTACTCTGGAAGAATTGAATGACTGCATCGATGGGAGCCAGAATGTTGAAGCCAGTTTCGATGAACACGAACTGGCCGAGTGCTTGAATCTGTTTTTGGATTCGTTGGCGAAAAATGAGCGGGATATATTCCTACGAAGATATTGGCTCTTTGACTCCATTGCGGATATTGCGCAAAGCTATGGTTTTACCCAGAGTAAGGTCACATCCATGTTGCATCGAATCAGAGGAAAACTCCGACAGCAGCTTGAAAAGGAGGGATTTGTGTGAAATCAGACCAATTGCTCCAGGTGATCGGTGAGGCGAGGGAGAAGTATGTCCTTTCAGCGCTGGAAAGTAGAAACGGAAAGCAGTCAGTCAAGCCGGTTTCTGGCTCCAGAACACTGCTGATAGCGGTGGTTGCTGCTCTTTTGCTCCTCCTTGTTGGCTGCGCTGTGGCCTATACGCTCCGCTTGCGGGATATGAAAGCAGGGGAGTACACATTCACGATTCCCCAGCACCTAGATGAAAACGGTAAGAAAGTATATGAAACAGAAGTGACAACGGACGTTCTCTCTTTGCAGGGCTATACGGGAACCCCTGGATATTTGGCATTTCAGGAATGGAATGCCTATGAACAGGCGCACACAGAACCGAAAAATCAGGAAACGGTCCCAATGGAGGATCGACTGGATTACCTACCCTATGGGTGCGATGACTGGGAAGAGCTGGATAAAGTCGATGAGATCTGCGAAAAATATGGTCTGCATAAATTAGGCATTGCGTGGCTGGAAGAAAGTACGGAATTTACATGGAATGCCTTGGGAATCGAAGGCTTAATTCTTCCTGATTCTTTGGCAGAGGTAGCGTATTACCGAGGCTATTATTACTGGGACGGGACCTTTTATATGCCTTTTCGTATTACTTTGACCGAAGCGAACACCCCATGGAGGCATCCGACATCTATGGAAATGCGGTATGTGAGGAAAAGGGCCTTCTCGACCTTTGGCATTCAAGTGCATTTAGAGAATCACCACGAAGAATGGATGTATACAACCAGGCAGGGAACGGAGGCTTTGCTGACGCTGTGGGATGATTTCGCGCTCATCATCGCCGAACAACCTGATGCCTTTCTTTCTGTGCGCATCGATCATGTGGTGGCTGGGGAAGACCGCATGACGCGGCAAGGATTAGAGGCCATTGCGGATATCATTGATTTTGGAATTGTTCCCGGAAAAGTGGATGTGGTGGCAGCCCAGGAGCGGTATGACGCCAGTTTGAAACGGGTGCAGGAACAGAAGAAAGCCGAAGAAAAAGCGCCGATCCTCTCCAGCTATCGGCAGTATGTGGACAAGCTCATTGAAAAGACGCAAAATCCCCAAAGCTTGATGTACGGACGGTCCCCGGAAGAATTCTATTATTGTATTCTGGATTTCAATGGAGACGGGGTAGAGGATTTCCTTTGGGGTTCCGGAAATGACTGCTTCTCTGAGGTGATGACCGTACAAAATGGAGAAGTTGAGTTGCTGTATAATGCAGGACTGAATACTCGGCTTTGTAAAGGGAACATCCTGGAGCAGTCCTTTGACGAACCAGATTATCCATCCGGACAGTATATCTATGTCACTTATCAGGACGGCGTTCAGAAAGAAATCTGCCATATTGAGTTCGACAGAGACCAGGAGGAGTGGACAAAAGAAATTTATGACGGGTGGGGAAGCAGGGAAAGCATAACCCAAGAGGAGGCAGAAGCAATCATAGCGTCTTATAAGCATCTCCATTTGGATATGAAACCAATTACGGAGTTTCCGAGGTGATCTCAGAATAGGGAAAAAGTTGGGGCGGTACAATCACCGCCCCAATATTTGCGCTATATATCAATCGATGGATTCATAAAATACACATTCCGCTGGTCCAGCTTCTCCCGCAGCCGCTGCAGGCCCTCGCCGAACCGCTGGAAGTGGACGATTTCCCGTTCCCGTAGGAAGCGGATCACGTCATTCACATCCGGGTCGTCGCTCAGCCGCAGGATATTGTCGTAGGTTACCCGAGCCTTCTGTTCCGCCGCCAGATCCTCCGTCAGGTCAGCAATGGGGTCGCCTTTGACGGCCATGGACCCGGCATTCCATGGGAATCCCGCCGCAGCCGCAGGGTAGACCCCAACCGTGTGGTCTACAAAGTAAGGCGCAAAGGCAGGATCCTTGTATTGATTATCCTTTAGATTTCTGGTTAGCTGATGCACAATGGCTCCAACCATCTCCAGATGGCCCAGTTCTTCGGTCCCAATATCCGTCAGCAGCCCCTTTAGTTCATCAAAGGGCATAGAATAACGCTGGGACAGATATCGCAGGCTGGCACCCAGTTCGCCATCGGGGCCGCCGTACTGGGTCAAGATGATTTTGGCAAGGGCTGGGTTCGGGCGACGGATGCGCACCGGATATTGAAGTTTTTTCGAATACTGAAACATGATTATTCCCCCTTGTTGGCGGTGTATTCCCAGGGCCACGGGTCGTCAACCCAGCTATAGGTATCCCCATCAGTGGGGGTCAGATGCGTCAGGGGGCCAAGGTGTTTCTGCTGCTTTTCCATACATTCGGCATAGACCCGCTGGTACTGCTGGTAGAGCTCCAAGGCTTCTCGGTCCTCCTGGTGGGTATCCAGGTACAGTGCCAGCTCCTGAATTGCGAAGGCCAGGGCTTGAAGCTCGGACAGGGGAGTAACTGGCAGGAGATTTTGATTGACGATACCCATCAGTGGCAGGTCCAGGCCCGGGTATAGCGTGCCGCGGATCAGTGCTTTTCTGGCCTCATAGCGGACAGGGTACTCCAGCTGGAAAGGTACGTAGGGATTCGCCAGGGGAGCCACGGCCGGAAGACGGCCATCTCCGGGAGTTTGTGCTGCTTTTGGAGAGATCACGTAAATTCCTCCTTTAAAATGACTTGGAATAGGGATTCCTGGTCATTCTATGCCGGTTTTCGCCGGATGTGCATAGGAGGTATTTGTACCGCATACATCCTACGGGGGTGGTGACCACGAATAGAAAGTGGCTTATAAAGCAAATCACCTGTTACCTATTTATAATCAGCTTGACGCTGGTGGGCATCCTTAGCGGCAACCGGGCGATTACTGTTTTACGTGAGCAGATACCGGTGGAGCGGTACCACACCATTGTGATCGATGCCGGGCATGGTGGGGAAGATGGTGGAGCGACATCCAGCTCTGGACGGTTAGAGAGTCAATATAATCTGGAAATCGCCCTTCGGCTGGATGATCTGATGCAGCTGCTGGGGTACCGGACGCGGATGACCCGCAGAACGGACACAGCCATCTACCAAAAAGGGGAGACCATCGCCCAGAAAAAGGTGGACGATTTGAAGCAACGAGTCCGGATTTCTAACAGCAATGACGGAAATGTGCTTTTAAGCATCCACCAGAATTATTTCAGCCAGGGGCAATACAGCGGCGCTCAGGTATTCTACGCCATGAATGACTCCAGCAAGACTCTGGCAAATACCTTGCAGCAAAATCTGGTCACGTCCCTGGATCCCGGAAACAAGCGTAAGGCAAAGGCGGGGGAAGGCATCTATCTGCTTGAAAAAAGGACTGGCTGCGGAGTGCTCATTGAGTGCGGTTTCCTGTCGAATCCAAGTGAAGAGGCTCTTCTGCGGCAACCGGACTATCAGAAAAAACTGGTCTGCGTCATCGGGACAACGACGGCGTCGAATCTTCCTTGACGAGGTTGTCGGCCCTTGCTATAATGTAGAAAAGCAACGCCATTTTGGCGAGAAATCAGAGGGAAATTACAATGGCAAAAGCGAAAACAGTATTTTTCTGTACCAATTGCGGCAATGAGAGTCCAAAATGGCAGGGGAGATGCCCAGCTTGTGGTGCGTGGAATACCTTTGAGGAGCATATCGAAAAACCCATCGCGGCAGGAAAAGCAAAGCCCAGCCCTGTTGGTCAGAGCCGGAAGCCTCAGCGAATCAGCGAAGTGAACACGGAAGAAGAGATCCGCTTCCATACCGGCATGGGGGAGCTGGATCGGGTTCTGGGTGGCGGTGCCGTTGCCGGGTCTTTGGTATTGGTGAGTGGCGCCCCTGGTATCGGAAAATCCACATTATTGCTACAGATTTGCAACAGCTTGTGTACCGGACGCAGCGTTCTCTATGTCTCCGGCGAGGAAAGTGAGCGCCAGCTAAAGCTCCGGGCCCAGCGACTGGGAGTCGCACCGGAAAGCTTGTTCATTCTGTCCGAGACTCGGCTTTCGGATATTCTGGAGGCCGTAGAGGAGCTAAAACCAGACATTCTGATGATCGACTCCATCCAGACCCTTTACCGGGAGGAAAACGAATCCTCCCCCGGCAGCGTATCTCAGGTGAAGGACTGCACTATGGCGATGATGCAGCTGAGCAAAAGCCAGGGAATCACGGTATTTGTGGTAGGGCATATCAATAAAGACGGCAATATCGCCGGACCGAAGGTGCTGGAGCACATGGTAGACTGCGTACTGTATTTTGAGGGAGACCCCAATTCTTCTTACCGGCTCCTGCGGGCTGCAAAAAACCGTTTTGGCTCCACCAACGAGATCGGTGTTTTTGAAATGATGGAAAGCGGCCTGGAGGAGGTACCGAATCCTTCTCAGATGCTCCTTGAGGGCCGCCCGGAGGGGGCCAGCGGCACCTGCGTAGCCTGCGTCATGGAGGGAACCCGCCCAGTTCTGGCTGAGGTCCAAGCATTGGTGGCAAAAACCATGGCAAATGTGCCGAGAAGAGCCTCGGATGGTTTTGACTTTAATCGTATGATGCTTCTACTGGCTGTGGCCGAAAAAAGAGCGGGCCTGAAAATGGGCGCTTTCGACGCTTATCTAAACGTGATTGGGGGACTGCGGCTGGATGAACCAGGGGCTGATCTTCCGGTGGCCTTGGCTGTGGCCTCCTCTTATCGGGACCAACCCATTGCAGATGATTTAGTGGCTATCGGGGAAGTGGGGTTGACAGGGGAGATTCGGTCTGTGTCCCATTTGAACCAGCGTTTGGGCGAAGTAGCCCGATTGGGGTTTAAGAAGTGCGTGGTCCCCCGCGGTGGGTCTGAGAAGCTGGAGATTCCCCGGGAGCTAACAGTTTATCGGGTGAGAAATCTACGGGAAGCAATTGAGATGGCATTTTAAAATGAAAAGCGCTGCTTCATTGCGAAGCGGCGCTTTTTAAGTCAAAACAATAGGCCAATTAAGATTCCAATTATTAGTCCGATACCGCAGGCGAGAATCATATCCATCGGGTTCGTCCGGTACTGCACACGAACAACCTTTTTGACAACCGGTTTCTCAACGATTCTTTCTACAACCCGTTCCACCGGGACTTCCTTCGTAACGGTAACAACCTTCGGAGCAGGGGGGACCGGTGCCTTTTCAATATAGACCGGCTTTTCTACAACCTTCTCGATATACACTGGCTTCTCTTCCACCTGGCGGATCACAATGGGCTCCGGTGGGGCAGGAGGGGAGTGGGGGATACCGGAGGCCAGGTATTCGACATCCGTTCCCAGGGCATCGGCCAATTGGATCAACCGGAGAGGGTCTGGACAGGAGAGGTCATTTTCCCACTTGCTTACGGCCTGGCGGGACACGCCCATTCGGTCTGCCAGCTGTCCTTGAGAGAGAGAAGCGGCTGTACGCAAAGAAATAATCCGTTCCCCAATAGACATGATTGCTCACCATTTCTGTTTAATATATGTCAACTATTGGTTGCAATCCATATTTTACATGATTTATTTTGAAAAGTCAAGCTTAGAAAGAGGATTCGCCTCAGCGGCGATTTTCAGTTCCGTATTTTCGATATGGGTGTAAATCTGAGTGGTGTTCAGGTTTTCGTGCCCCAGCACCTCTTGAACCGTTTTTACATCCACGCCGCCTGCCAACATCATGGTGGCGGCGGTATGACGTAGCTTGTGGGCAGAGAATTGGGTCGAGTCTAGCCCAGCCTGTAACAAGGCTTTTTTCACCAGCCGATGGACTGCTGTTACACTGATCCGATTATTGTCGCGAGAGCCGAAGAGAGCGCGATTGTCGGATAATTCCCGCTGATTGCGCTCCTCCAGATAGTCGTCCAGTGCTTTGCGGCAGGCAGAGCCGAAATAGACAAATCGTTCTTTATTACCTTTACCGACAACCCGGATTCGATCCTCATACACATCTGTCAGATTCAGGCCAACAAGTTCACTACGGCGGATTCCGCAGTTAAGAAACAGCATCAAAATAGCATAGTCCCGTTTGGCATTCGGTCCGGACACAGCTTGTAAAAGTGCTGAAGATTCTTCAAAAGTCAGGTATTTTGGCAAGCTTTTTCGTAACTTTGGATATTCTAGATCCGCAACTGGATTTTCATTCAGCTGTTTGGTCCGGACGGTCAGATATTTGTAGAAGGACTTGATTGCCGACAATTTCCGAGCCCGGGAAGCTGCTTCTATGCCATGTTCCGGTACAGCGCTGTCAGGCCGTGCGACCCGATCATTGGCCAGGTAGGAGAGAAAGTCGAAAATCTCCGAGGTCGTAATGCCAGCAACAAAGTCCAGGTCTACGTCCCGGATATCAATAGTCTCCAAATCCGTATCAATGGGCATCTCTGACCGCATCAACCGGATAAACCGCAGAAACATTCGCAGATCTAAATAATATTCCTGAATGGTCAGCGGTGATTGACCTTTGATATTTTCGTGATAGGTTAAAAAGTTCCGCAAAATTTGCGGACAGTCTTGGTAGCGTTGCATATGGGCTATACAATAATATTATTCTGCTGCTTGAACGCAACAAAATTTTTATTTTGTTGCGTTCAGAATAAGCCACAATAAAGGAATACTCTCAATCCCCTATAGCTCTCTCAAAGAACTATATCCTCCATTCCTTTCTAAAGATTTAATTCTAGAATAGCTTATTTGCAGCAGAATATTATTGCTTTTCCTTTCTCAATAGTTCACTCATAGCATAGCTTATTTTTCTGGCCTTGTCAATCGGTTTTTGGGGCGGTATAAGTTTGCTGAATCCATTCCTTTTGTTGCGTTGGATTTTTGAGCACTGTTAAACCCGGTTGTTTACTTCTTTTTCCATATATAATTCTAACTTTTATCCTGCGTTTGTTTTCGCTTTTCTGTTTGCATTCATTTTCGTACTTATAATATTTTACTTATGCTTCATTTTGAGGTGAAAAGTTATGTTTTCTCGTTTTTCACGGAGAGGGTTGTGCTTCCTGCTGGCGTTGGTGACCCTTTGCATGTGCCTGTCCCCTGCCCTTACGCAGCCAGCTGAGGCTGTGGCCCCTGGTGTGATAGCCGGTTCTGTTGCCATTGGTGCTACTGCTGTTGTGGCTGCAATGTTGTCCGGCCTTGGTATTAAACCTGGTTCTGATTCTTCCGCTTGGGATAATTTGGTCTCGCAAGTTGAAAATCACCTTACCGGTCTTGGTTATATCGTTGACGGTGCTATCAAAGTTGCCTCCTTCAAGCCCACAGATGACCCTGAGAAACTAAAGGCTGCTATTGCCCAGGATATTGTTGGATTGACTGCCCAGTGGCTTTCGGATGAAGATATTGTTCAGCGGAATCCTTCTATTGCTGTTGTAGAGAATTCATTTACATATGGCGGTATAACCTTTAATATTACTTCTTCTGCTCCTGTATCAGCGTTTCCGTTTCAGGCTAAGGCTAATACTTCTTATCGTCCATATTGGCTTCATATTGCATTTTATTCCACGGATGAAATTGCTGTAGATCGCTCTACCGTTAAACTTCGTGGCACCCTAAATGGTTTTTATATTTATGTTTGCGGTGAGACTCTTGGTAGATCTGATTCCTCTTACGGTTTGCCTATATTAAATCAGGGTAATGATTATTACGCAACTTCCATTGCGTCCTTCCTCGGTAGTGCCGGTGGTGTTGTGACTAAAAGTGATTTAGACGTCTCCTCCGTCCCTGCCAACTTCACCGACATTCCTGCCGCTTATCCCAGCTGGGTGTCCTCCGGCGTAGCTGATGCCGGCACAACGTACCTTCCCATTGGTATCTACATCCCTGGTACAGAAGCTAAGCCCCTCCCTACTGAGGTTCCTGATCCTACTGATGCCACAGAACCGTCTAAGGATCCTAATGAAGATCCTGATACCCCTATAGTACCGCCTGAGGTTTTCAAGTGGATGGAGGAGCACAAGCAGTCGGTCGAAGAAGGTTTTGAGCGCATCGGTGACCGTGTCCAGCAGCTTCAGGACGGCATCCTTCCGAAAATCGAGACCTTCAAGGACACTGTTACACAGGGCTTTATTGATTGCTCGAACTGGATTCAGGGGCTTGGGGAAAGCCTGGCCTCTGCCCTGGATGCTCTTGGAACGAAGCTCTCGACCGGCATTCAATCCTGCTTTGACACGCTGCGTGAGTTCGCCACCCAGACCTTCCCTTCTAAAATGGCAGAGGTTGGGCAGTGGATCCAGAGCTTGCCGGAGAAGATTGCCGAGGCATTCAAAAAGATTCTCCCGCAACAGGAAGATTTGGGTTCAGCGCATCCAGCGGACTGGAAGACTCTCTTTCCGTTCTGTGTCCCCTTCGACCTGATCGAATTCCTGGGCGTTCTGAATGCAGAGCCAGAGGCCCCTGTGATACGTTGGCGGTTCTATGTGCCACGGGTCGTGGACTATGAGATAGAAATAGATATATCTGTCTTTGACGGCGTGGCCCAGATAATGCGCACGATGGAGCTACTTGCCTTTTGCATTGGCCTGATTCTGTTGACCAGGAACATTATTAGAGGGTAAATATGTGGCGCAATGAAATTTGATATAAAGGGCTATTTTATTTCGATTTCTGCTTTTTAAGTTACTCCGGTAAGTTATTCTTGACTTTATTGTGTTTGTAGTGTATAGTGTGTATATATTAACATCACATTAAAAGACGGGAGGAAAATACTTTGTGAAGATATTGATTTCTAATACTTCGGAAAATCCTCTATACCAGCAAATCAAGGACCAAATTAAAGATGCTATCTTAAAAGAGGAATTAGTCGAGGGTGATCCACTTCCATCTATTCGAGCCTTCGCAAACGATTTGTCTGTTAGCGTTTTAACCATACGGCGGGTTTATGAGGAACTGGAAAAAGAAGGTTTTGTCACAAGTCAAGTAGGAAAGGGAACTTTTGTAGCAACCAGCAATATTGAACTATTGCGAGATTCCAAGCGCCGCATTGTGGAACAGAAAATGCAAGATATGATACAGACGGCGAAAACAATGGGAATTACCAAAAATGAATTAAATGCTATGATGGATATTCTGTACGAGGAGGATTGAAATGGACAACATTTTGAAAATAACTGGCCTAAATAAATCGTATGACAATTTCAGTTTGAAGGATGTTTCCTTTACCCTGCCGGAAGGATGTATCACGGGATTTATTGGCGTTAACGGCGCAGGCAAAACAACTACTCTACGATCTATATTAGGGCTTAGCAGTCGTACTTCTGGTCATATCAATTTTTTTGGTATGGACATTGAAAAAGATGCTCGTAAAATCAAAGATCGTATTGGCGTTGTCTTGGATGATGGCTGCTTTTATGACGAACTATCATTAGCTGAAATGAAAGATGTAATTGCCTCGGCATACTCTGCGTGGAGTGAACGGGATTTCAAGGAATATATGGAGCGGTTTGAACTCAGTCCAAAGCAGAAAATCAATACACTTTCTAAAGGCATGAAAATGAAATATGCTCTTGCGCTGGCGCTTTCACATAATGCCGAATTGCTGATTATGGACGAGCCGACCAGTGGCCTTGATCCGCTTATCCGCGGACAGCTTTTAACCATACTGACAGACTACATGAGCAATGGCGGCAAAGGTGTTTTTTTCTCAACGCATATTACATCCGATCTGGATAAGATTGCCGATATGCTTATTCTGATTGACAATGGACGCATTGTGTTTCAAGAGGAAAAAGATGCCTTGCTGGAGAGTTACCGTATCGTTAAAGGTGATATGCGTAAGATGGACGAAAATATCCGCAAGCTCTTCTTACGAATTTCCGAAACAGCTTATGGGTTTACTGGAGTTACCCAAAGGGTGTCTGAGGTTCGGCAGTGTATTCCAGACATTATTATTGAGCGGCCGACAATCGAGGATATTATGCTCGGCAATATTGAAGGAGGAAAAGGGTAATGTTATTTCATTTGATAAAAAAAGATTTTTTGATTGTTAAGAAGTATGTTCTGATTGTGTTGGTAGCTGCTATTCTTATTCCGCCGGTTATGCGCTGGCGGACACCAGAGTTTGCTGGAACTTTTGGTTTTATCCTTTCCGTGATTTTTTCGGTTTTTACGCTGCTTCAATATGTATCTCTGAAAGAGTATCAATTTCCCAAAGCTACGACATTACTATGTGCCACGCCGTTTTCAAGGAGCATGATGGTATTATCAAAATACATTTTCTGTGTCGCAATATATGTTGCGTGCTGCATCATTTTTGGAATTGAAACGCTTCTTGTTCCGGGGCTGGGTACATCTGGCATAGCATTGTTTATCTTTATGTTCTTTGTAACATCTGTTTTCATTGGGATTTACTTGCCAATTCAATATAAGCTGGGGTACGAGAAAACTAAATTTGCATTTGCCGTTATTATTGTTGCGTCACCGTTCATTCTCCCTATGCTTATGCGAATGGATACTGCCAACTTGGATTTTCTTGCTTCAATCCCCGCTTATTTTGTTTATAGCGGCGTTTTAGTGGGTGGCTTTATAATCTTGGTACTGTCGTCTATGTTGTCTATAAAAATCTACAACGAAATTGATTTAGCATAAAGAAATGTCTAATTTTATGTAAGGAGGAGGGAGTAACTATGCCACATTTTCCTGGCTGGTTTGCAGCAATATGTATTTTGCTTCCTATCGCAAATGCAATATACAGAGCATGGAAGAATAACAAGAAAAAGTAGATAAAATGGTGATACATTGCATAAAATTCAATGGGGACTATTTCTGATGTCGATGTCTCCCCTCCCTTCGTCTTGTCTCCTGTGGGTGCCCTGGCCCCAGTGTTCTGGGAAGAAGGCAAAAAGAAACACCGCTGCCCTTGGAGTCTTCCTCCCTGGGTAGCGGTGTTTGAGTATTAAGATTCAAATAAGATCAAGAATGCCGGATTCAATGTACTTTGTATGTATAACGGTATACCCCGTGCTTAGAAGAATCGTATTTACAAATTCGTCCCGTTTGATGCGTTCCGGATCATAATGACTACTGTATGGACTTCCTCATTTCGATTTTCTAAAAGCTTTAATTTCCGCTTCTTAATTGCTTTTCTGATGGCTTTGATAATGAAATAGATTATAAAAAAGCGAAGCAGCGCGGCGGAAAAAGATACCCGAGTAGGCCCGATGTCAGCCCACTCAGGTATCTATTGTTTGTTTATTGTTTCCGTACACTCTCCGCCATTGTCAGCAGCTCTTCTACTGGGTAATCCTCACTGTACAAGTAAAATCGCACACCTTTTCGATCATTTCCCTGAAACCATACAACTTCCGCACAATTGTCCTTTTGAATAAAAGCGCCTGGGTAGCCGCAGATGGTTTGGTACTGTGGGTCACTATCCCCGCCGATGTACATTTTTGCGGCTTCTTCCAAGGGTATTGGCTTATCACCGTAGTTATAGGTTTCATAGGTGAAGAATATTTGGGCATTGGTTTTCTTGTCGAAATACCAGCGACGGATGTAGGAATACCAGCCGCCGCCGTCTGATAGTGGGCAGCCGGTCAGTTCATCCTGCTCAACCCCATCCGGCAGCTCTGTGATTTGGTAGTCACCAAGTTCTTCCAAGGCCAGCAGAGTCTTACTGTGGTATGTGGGCTCCAGTTCCGGGCCAGGAGCGACGCTTTTGGCGATGGGCAGCAAATCGACGTCCCCGTCGGAGGTCAAAGTGAATGCGTAGCCTTTGGCATCATCTGTCCAAATAAGACTATGTGCACCTAAATAGCCAATATTACCGTTGATGTCCACTTGCTGGGGCTGCCCGGTTCCGCTAAAGTCCCGGCCGTATTTGCCCAGACGGTAATAGAATGTATAATCCAGCATATCTCCTGCGGCGTTTTCGTATCGGATGATCTGCTCTCCGTAAGATGGCTCACTGACAAAGTCGATGAAGTAGCCTTCCGGTACATTCTGGGGATAGATAGGTGCCCAGCCAAAATATACATCCTGGGGCTGCTCCAACTCGATGGAAAAATCCGGTCCCAGATAGTCTTTGGAGATTTCCAGAGGCGCGCCAGGGGCAACGCTTTCCGCCATGGCCAGGATGTCTACCGTTTCGTCCATGGTGGATAAGTAGGCGTTGAAGCCCTCCTGTTCGTTCTTCCAGATCAGGATCCGCAGGCCGCCGCTGGTGGCCAGCATTCTCCCCTTCTGCCCCGCTACGGTTTCTTCGGTCCAGACGAAGGAATCGTGAGGCGGGTCGGAGATGTCGCTCAGGTCGCTCACGAAGGAGACAACATAGCTGATGCTGCCATTCTCTCCGCTATAGTCCAGGTGTACCGACTGTCCAATTGTTACATCATTGAGACTGTACCCTTCCGGGATCTGCTGGGGGTACCAAACATCCCAAGGTGTCCCCTCTTTGCATATGAAGGCCAGAGGAAGAGACTTGCCAAAGCCGACACTCTGGGCAATTTGCTTCAAATCTGTAGAAAGGTTTTCTGTTTGAAGTCTGGCGTAATAATCATCTGCTTCGTTATGCCACCACAGCACTTGCTCTGTTTCCGAGGTCTGCATCACGCCATCCCAGCCGAAAATCTGGCATTTGGATTCTGTCAGCGGCTCGTCAAGGGAAATTTCAACCAAATCGCGGCCGGTAGATATACGAAACAGGATGTACTCTCCAGCTTCATTACAATAGGTGATATCCCTGGAAATGCGGTCAATCGGGTATCCGCTGCACATCACATATCCTGCCGGGAGCTGCTGCGGATAGCAGTCCGTAAAGATGTTGGGCGCAGGCGTTTCTTCAGTCTGGGCCACTGTCGCTGTGGGAACCTCATGCTGTATATACTTTAAATGGACCTTGTTATAAATCACCACGGCACATCCAACCAGCAACAGTGTTAAGGCAACGATGGCTGCCACCAAAAGAACCCTTGGCGTTCTGCGTTTGACGGCCCGAAACTCCGTCTGCTCCAGCCGGGATGCTTCCAATCCACCAATGGCGAGAAATAAAACTTCTGCTTTCTTCATAAAGCATACCCCTCCTGAATCAAATGCGCCTTCAGCTTTTTTCGTGTCCGGCTGAGGCTTTGGTTAACGGCGTCCCGGCATAGACCGTAGCGGACGGAAATGGCGGCAGCATCTTCCAGAAAGAAATATCTGCGCAGGAAAACATTGGAATCCCGCTTTGTCAGCGTATCCAGAAATGCGGCAATGGTCCGGGTCAGTTCCTTTGCCTCCAATATGGTTCCCGGGTCCTCCCCTGCCCCTACGCATTCTTCCAGCTCCTCCAGCACCAGCGGCAGCGCTCCGCTGCCCCGCTTTTGGGCGGTCAGATTGCGCCAGCGGGAGAAGGCAAGATTCCGTGTGATTTTGGCCAAGAACATCCGCAGCACCGACGGCCTTTTTGGTGGGATGGTCTGCCAGGCTTTCAAGTAAGTATCGCTGACGGTTTCTTCCGCATCTTCCTGGATGGGCAGAATAGCGTTTGCCAGTGCAAAGCAGTATGGGCCATATTTTGCCTCCGTATATACGAGAGCCTGTTCATCCCTGGCAAAAAACAGGGAAATGATTTCTTCATCGCTCATTTGAAATTACCTCCGATCTTTGTATCTCTAAGGCCTCACCCTATAAGACGCAAAACAGGCCCCGCTGCTGACAGATTTCGGATTATTTTTTATGCTCTTACATCTTTCTTTTGAAGAACCAGCTGAGATGCCGCCAGCAGCACCAAAAACCACAGGGAGCAACTCAGGAAAAAGAGACCGATTTTTCCTGCCAGCAAGTCCTCCTGCTTGTTGGCGTTCATGCCGATTTGCATGAGGCTATAGGGCCAGAACAGGGACGCCCCCTTGGCGCTGATGAGAATCCCGGCAATGCCGCCGATAAGCCCCAGGAAGATGGGGACGGCAAAGCTGCGGATGACCATGGACAGAAGCAATTGGGCGGCTATGATGGGCATGGTCCCCAGAGCACCCCGGAGGAGGTACAGCGCCAGTGCCATTGGCGGCCAGCCGGGAAGGCCGGCGAACATCTTGCCGCAGAGGGTAAACAGGAGAAATACGAAGCCATGGGTCAGTACCGTTAGCTTGGCAACGACGGCAAACTTGGCGATCCACAGATCTATAGGTCTAACAGGAACGGACATGATCAGGTTCCAGTTGTGCCCCAGGTGCTCCAGCCGCCAGAGCCAGGCGGCATAGGCGGAGACCATGGCTGGGAAAAACAGTGTGGCATAAAAAAGTGTGTGCTGGGTCCACAGGCTGTACCAGCCGTCAGTCAAGATTTCCAAATTTTGCAAATAGTTAAAAGTGCCGTAGATTGCGGAAATTATGGGCAGCAGAAAAAATAGGATCCAGATAGGTGCTGTGTGGAGTTTCCGGTTTTCGGCGCGAATGCAGGAAATCAGCATCATTTATACCTCCTCCTTCCGGACGGTTTGCCAGGTGAAGCAAAAGAATCCAACTCCTAATAGGATGGTGAAGGCCAACAGGCCGAAGTTGAAGCTGCGGGTACCATAGAGGACCGTGTGTGTTTCCTGATCCCAAAAGCTGACCTCATAGGCGCTGAGGGGAATGAAGTAGCCCCAGGGTATAAAATAGCTGACGATGGGCGGCATAAAGGCGGAAAACAGTCCCAGTAAGGCCCCGGTAATGCCGGTACACAGGGCAGGCAACGGATTCCGAAAGCGGACTGTGAGAAAGAATTCCATGAAGAAGAGCATTCCCGATACAGCAAGGGAGCATAGGGATAGATAGAGAAATTGGACCCAGGAAAATGGCTCTGTGTAGCCGTGAAGGACTCCTAGCAGCGAAGCCAAGCCCATTTCCAGCACGGTGGTCAGCACCACCTCCAGGAGCCCGAAGAGGGCTTTCCCGGCAAATAAGCTGCGGCGGCTTTGCAGGGTATAGAGCAGCTTCTTCATATTCCCCTTGATTTCCATATCCCACAGGCGGCTGGCCAGCACCGCCATCATCACTGGCATGAGGATAGCCTGAATGACAGGGATGCTGTAAAACAAAGCGCTGTAGCCGTTTGCCAGCTCGTCTTCCTGGCTGGGAGACAGGCCGCCGACCCACAGCACCATGATCACAGGCACAAGCAGGCATAATAAAAGGTCCTGCCTCCGGTGGGCCTTTCGCAGCTCTGTACCAAAGGAAAGCAGCATCACGCCACCCCCTTGCCGCCGGTGAGGCTGAGGAAAATCTCCTCCAGGTTCTTGGTCTCTACGGCGACTCCTACCACCCCTGCCCCGTTCTGTGCCAGGGCGGAGATAATGTCCGACAGGGTTTCGTCCGGGACGGGAGACAGGTTCAATATATCCGGCCGCCGGAGGTCTACTCGGGAGGCAATGCCCTGGGCCCGTAAAACAATCTGAGCCTTTTTCTGATCCAGCACCCGCAAGGCGATACTGCCCCGGCTGTGGGCCTGGAGACGGTGCAGAGGGCCCTCGAAGATGAGCTGTCCCTCGTTCAAAATACCCACTTGGGTCACCATCTGCTCCATCTCCCCCAGCAGGTGGCTGGAGATCAGAACCGTGGCCCCGGTGGTTTCCGGCATGGAAGCGATAAGGCTGCGCATTTCATGCATCCCTGCCGGGTCCAGACCATTGGTAGGCTCGTCCAGGATCAGCAGCTTTGGGCTGCCCAGCAGGGCCATGGCGATGCCCAGCCGCTGCTTCATGCCCAGGGAGTACTGCCCCACCGTTCGGTTGGCGTCAGAGGTCAGGCGGACGACATCCAGTACCCGGCCAATGTCCCTGTGGTTCACACCCTTCAGATCCGCAACGATTTCCAGGTTTTCCCGGGCAGTCAGGTGCAGGTAACCGGAGGGGGATTCGATCAGACTGCCGGTCTGCCGCAGCAGGGCAATGCGGTTTGCTTCGTTCAGGGTGTGCCCCAGCAGTTCCACACTGCCGCCGGTGGGGTGTACAAGCCCCAGCAGCATCTTCATGGTGGTGGATTTGCCCGCACCGTTGGGGCCTAAAAAGCCGTAGACACGCCCTTGCGGGACGGTCAGGTTCAAATGGTCCACCACCGGGTGACCATGGTAGCTTTTGCAAAGGTCGTGCGTTTCGATCACAGATTTCATGCTATCCGCTCCTTTTCGTGTTTCCTGTTGTTCGGAACACGTTCAGGATACACCCGCTGCCTTAATCCACCCGGAAGCCAAGCTTAATTTGGCCTTAAATTTTCGGCAAAGCGCTGCTCTGCCGGGCCATTTGTGGTATAGTGAAGAAAAAACGCACAAAGGAACACGAACGCTATGACTTCCATCTATGATGCCGAACTTCTTCTGGTGGACGACAACCCGGACCTGCTCCGCCTGCTCTGCGAACAGCTGAGCGGAGCCGGGTATCACCACATCCGCACCGCAGCCACCTGTGCCGCTGCGCGGGCTGCCTTCGACGCCGCACCGCCCCACTTGATGGTGCTGGACATCAACCTGCCGGACGGCGACGGGTTTTCGCTGTTCCGGGCGCTGCGGGCCAGAGCGGATGTCCCGGCGCTGTTCCTCTCCGCACGGGATGCCGATGCAGACCGGCTGTTCGGGCTGGGCCTTGGCGCAGACGATTATCTGACCAAACCCTTCCTCATGCAGGAGCTTCTTTTGCGGGTACAGCACATTTTGCAGCGGGTCTACCGCACCGAGCTGGCGCGGGGCGCTTCGCAGCAGCTGACACTGGGGGACCGTATCGTCCAGCTCAACGATGCGCTGATCCAGCTTCCGGACGGTTCCGCCCTGCCCCTGACCGCCACTGAACTGGCTCTGCTGCGCAAGCTGGCCGAGAATCGGGGCCACATCGTGACCTATGACGCCCTGTGCGAAGCCGTCTGGGGCGCGGATTACTACGGCTGTGAAAACAGTTTGAACGTCCACATCCGCCACCTGCGCGAAAAGCTGGAGCCCCTGCCCGGCAGGCCGCAGTTTCTGCGCACCGTGCGGGGCATCGGCTACAAACTGGCCGGGGAGGTACGCTCATGAAAATCTTTTCGCGCCTTCTCCGGCGGTATCTGCTGGCGGCGGTGGGCATCGTGCTGCTGATGTTCGTGCTGGGCACCAGCTTTTTGGGCTGGGTGCTCTGGCGGGAATGGCAGCGCCCCAAGCGGGAATACTCTTACAGCAACATTGCCGATTCCATGGTGCAGACCGCCGACGGCCTTGCCTTCGGCCCGCAGCACACCCCCGAAGAATGGATGGACGGCTACTCCTGGGCCATGGTGCTGGACACCGACGGCCGGGTGTTCTGGAGCTATGCACTGCCCCGGACGCTCGACCGCCGCTACACCTCCAGCGATGTGGCCCGGTTCTCGCGCTGGTATCTGGACGACTACCCGGTCTTCTGCTGGACGGAGGACTACGGGCTGTTCGTGGCCGGTACGGAGCCGGGCAGCATGTGGAAGTACACGGTCTACACCTCGCCGGGGATGCTGACCGACATTGCCGGGTTCCTCCTCCCCTGCCTGCTTGGGATGCTGGCGGCCGGGCTGGCCGTCTGCTTTCTGCTCAGCTGGCGGGGTGCCAGAGAACTGCTGGCCCTTGCCCGGCGGGACAATGCCCGCACCCGGTGGATCGCGGGCGTCAGCCACGATGTGCGCACCCCGCTGGCGCTGATCTTAGGCTGGGCCGAACAGCTGGAGCAGGATGCAGCCCTGCCCGCCCCGGCACGGCAGAAAGCCGGTGGCATCCGCACCCAGAGCGAGCGGCTGCGCACCCTCATCGACGATCTGAACCTGACCAGCAAGCTCCAATATGGAGCCCAGCCCCTCCGGCGGGAGCTGCTGACCGTCGGCCCGCTGCTGCGGCAGCTGGTGGCCCAGTTCTGCGACAGCCCCCTGGCCGACCAGTGCGACCTCTCGCTGACCCAGACCCTCGATGCCGAACAGGCCCAAATCTCTGCAGACCCCGCCCTTCTGGGGCGGCTGGTGGAAAACCTGCTCAGCAACAGCGTCCGGCACAACCCGCAGCCGGTGACCGTCTGCCTGTGTGCCGAGGTCCGCAGCCGTCAGCTCTGCCTGACCTTCACCGACGACGGCGTCGGCTACCCGCCCGCCGTGCTGGCCGCGCTCAAAGAGCCGGAATCCTCTGAGGACGCTCCCCACATCCTCGGCCTGCATGTCGTGGAGCAGATCGCCGCCGCCCACGGCGGAACTGCCGTGTTCGAACAGAGCCACCCCCATGGAGCCAGAGCGGTCATCCGCCTCCCGCTGGGGGAGCTGACGCGAAGCGCCTGAGAGGGCCATACCTCACCGTTTCAGCGTTTCTTCGATCTTCTCCTTCTCCAGCCCCTCGCCAATGACGATGAGCACCTCCTGCCCATTGGGAATGCCCGCAGCGGTCAGGCCGTCGGCGGTGGCGTTCAGCTCCACCCAGCCGCCTGCATCCCGCACGAAGCCCTTCACCCGCAGCACATGGCCGCAGGCGGGGTCGGTGAACAGCGACGGGATGTTCCGTTCCAGCTGCTCCCGCGGCAGGCCCAATTCCAGAAAATAGGCCGAACCAAAGGCCCTGTGCTCGTCAAAATGCAGCTTTTCGCAGCTGGCCTGCCGATAGCCGCAGCAGTCGAGGGCCGCGAAGTCGGCATCCGTCAGGTCGGCCCAGTCTCTGGTCAGAAACTCGCCGGGCTGGAAGCTCCGGCTGCACTTGCAGGCGGTCAATGCACGGCGCAGATGTTCCTGTGCGGCCTGCATGTCCGCAGCGTCGGCCAGCTGGCTCCGGCTGAACACCACCCTCCCTGCGTTGGCCGCCTCGGACGCCAGGATATAATCGGCCTGCGCCGAGAGGGTCTCCGGCAGCAGCGCATCCACGATGGCGATGACATTGCCCAGCTGATACCACCGGTCCAGCGGGTCGTCCCGCAGAACATCGAAGAACTCATCCACGTCAAAAATGCCGCTCGGCTCCACGAGCACCCGGTCAAAGCCGCGCATCGCCATGGAGATGAGCTTGGTGCGCATCCGGCGCTGGTGGGTGTCGCAGTCGCACCCGCCGCTGATCGTCTCGATCTCGCAGTGGTCGCCCAGAAGGTCCTGCACCAGCATGGCGTCCACGTTCACGGCGCCGAAGTCGTTTTCCAAAATGCAGACATTGTGCCCCTGTGCCACCAGATATGCCGCGTACCGGCGCAGAAATGTGGTCTTTCCGGCTCCCAGAAAGCCGGTGATGAGATCTACCTGTACCATCGTTGTCCCCTCCGCTGTTTTGATTTCAGGGTCAGTATACTATAACCAGCAAAAACAAGCAAGGGGAAGGCGCATGGCCCTCCCCTTGCTTGTTTTTATAGAAACTCTACACTTCCATCCTCGATGTGGTACATTCCGATTCAGCGGCCCACCGGATCGCGGCCAAAAAAAGACGCCGGTGCAGCGCACTGCATCAGCGTCCGGAGGATCATTTTCTCTTATGCGTGGTTGAAGCCCTTGCCGAAGACCTCGGTGGTGCTCAGCATGGACATGAAGGCGTTCAGATGCTCTTTGTGGATAAAGTCCTGCAGCTGGTCGGCCTCGTGGCGGGTGAGGGTGGTGTAGATGATGTAGTGGGGCTTATCGGTGTAGGCACCGAAGCAGGGCGTATAGGTCGCGCCGCGCATCAGCTTGCGCATGACGAAATCGCAGATGGGTTGCTTTTCGTCGCAGACGATGAGGATGGCCTTGCACATCTTGATCTTTTCCAGCACAGCGTCGATGACCAGCGATTTGACCGTCAGACCCACGAAGGAATAGAGCGCCGTGTACAGGTCGAAGACGAAGCAGGCCGCGATGACCATGAACAGGTCGGTGATGAACAGCGCGACCGCGATGCTGTGGATGTGGGTGTATTTCTCCACGATGAGGGCGATGATGTCGGTGCCGCCGGACGACGCGCCCACATTGAACAGCAGTGCCGAGGCGATGGCCGGCAGCGCAATGGCGAAGAGCAGGTCCAGCATGGGCTGGTCGGACAGCGGGCCGCTGAGGGGGCAAAGCTTTTCAAGAACCATCAGCTCCGCCGACATTACAAAGGTCGCATAGCCCGTGGTCATGGCGAACTCTTTGCCCAGAAAGATGAGGCCCACCACCAGCAGCACGAGGTTCGCCGCCGAGGAGAAGGCCGAGGCCGACATCGGGGTCAGTTTGGCCACCAGAGCCGCCGTACCGGTCACGCCGCCAAAGACGAAGTTGTTGGGGAACTTGAAGAAGTACACGCCCACCGACATGATGGAGATGCTCAGTGTGATGAGGACGTACTGCTTGACGTACTTCATCCCCTTTTCCCGCAGGGTCATTTCCGCAGATGTTTCCATAAACTCTCTTTTCCTTTTTCCTGATCAACCAAACAGTTTTTTCGTATTGTGGATATAGACCGACAGCACCAGCCCGACGCAGATATACAGCATCATCACCGAGCTGCCGCCCGCCGAATAGAACGGCAGGGTGACGCCGATGACGGGCAGGACGCGCAGGTTCATCCCCACATTGACCGCGATCTGGGCCATAAGCGCCCCGCCGATGCCGGCGCAGATGAAGGTGCCCAGCAGATCTTCGCTGCGGGCACCAGTCAGAAAGGTCTTGATGACGATGGCGAACAGCACCCCCAGCACCACGCAGCAGCCCACAAAGCCCGTCACGTTGCCGATCCAGCTGAAGATGAAGTCGTTGTGGGCGTTGGGCACACTGTAATAACCGCCGCCAAAGAGCCCGTTGCCGAAGATGCCGCCGCTGCCCAGCGCGATCTCGCCGCGCTGCTGCTGGTAGATGATGTTCTTCCAGACGGCCTCGCTGGGGGCCCAGCCGGTCTTGTTCTCCGGGTCCAGCACAGCCAGGATGCGGTACCACTGGTAGCCCTTGCCGATCTTATCGCTGAAAAAGGCAAAGGCCGCCGCCATTGCCATGCCCGCTGCCGCCAGCGCCCCGATGATATACTTCCAGCTCAGGCCCGCCGCAAACATCATGCTGCACCCGATGATGGCATAGATGATGGCCGTGCCGTCGTCGCCCTGCACATGGATGATGAGGATGGGGACGGCCAGATGCAGCAGCAGCTTGCCCAGCTCCTTCGGCTCGTTGATGTGCCCCCGCACATTGTTCAGGTGCATCGCAAAGGTCAGGATGAAGCTGATCTTGGCCAGCTCGGTGGGCTGCAGGGTGAAGCCGCCCAGCTTGTACCAGGAGTAGTTGTCGGTGTCGCCTGCATTGTAGCCGATGGTCAGCGGGCCGACGGTCACGTTCCGGATGAACAGCGTCGGCAGCACCAGACCCCAGGTCAGGGCCACATGCACCGGCCACACCTTGACGAGGCTGCGGTAGTCGATGTTGGACAGCAGCAGCGCCACCGCGATGCCAACGAGGGCCGAAACGCCCTGCACCAGCGCGCGGCGGTAGTCGCCGATGCCGGTGATCTGGCCCGTGATCTCATCCACGGCAAATCCATTGCCCTGCTTCGCCGCCCAGGACGACAGCGCCACGCAGGCCATTACGCTGCTGAAAATGCACAGCAGCAGGTACACTTTATCCGTTCGTTTGAAATATCGTTGAATGCTCTCCAAAGAAGCACCGCCCTTTCGTGTTCCAGCAGGGGGAGCTTTTTCCGCTGCTCCCCCATTTTAGTGTATTATACAGCAATGCGTGATTCTGCGCAAGACGGGGTGTATTTTTCACAGATTTTTCGTGCGGCTGTGACAGCTTTGCAAAATCCTGCCGACCGGCCTTGACAAAGCAGAACAGACCCTCTACAATGGACGTGGAAGCCCTGCCGACCGGCAGGCCCTCTGGAGGACTTTTTGCATGAAAGCACCCGTTCAACGATTTTTATCTGCGCTCTGCGCATTGAGCTTTTTGCTCGTTGCCCTCTTCCCCACTGCCGCACTGGCAGCCGGTACGGACGACCTGGCCGTTTCCAACACCCTGACCCGCGAGGATGCGGCCCAGATGCAGGAGGCGGACAGCGCCGTTGCGGCCCTGACGGACAGCGGCGATTTTGCTGCGCTCTCCCGCGCCGAGCGCTTTGCCGCCGCACAGGCCCAGCTCCAGCAGCTGGCGGAACAGGGCCTTGTTTCGGTGCGCTCGATCTACATAGACGAAGCGAACGGCATGGTCAGCTTCTCCTACAGCTGCGGTGTGCAGGGCGGCATCCTCGTGGATGACCCGGAGGAGGAAAACGCCGCCGTGACCCTCTCCCAGATGCCCTCGGCCGATCTGCAGGAGATGTCCAATGCCCCCCGCGGAAATCTTGGTTCGGCCATGATCTACTATGCCTTCGACAACACGGTCAACAGCTCCCGCTATCCTTATTACTCTTATATGAAAGGCTTCTGGACGGCCATGGGGCTGAACACCCGCATCGACACGATGGTCACAGTGGCAGACCTGCGCCGGATGGACCGGTACGACCTGTGCATCCTGAGCGCCCATGGTGCCTACTACACCTACGCGCGCGGCCTGTTCCGGAAGCTGCGCACCGAGCCGGTCATCCTGCTGACGGAGGAATCCAGCATGACGCGGGATCTCTTCTACGGCTTTGACCTGCTGACCCACCGGGTCATCAAGATCAACGGCCGGTACTGCGTCACGGCGGGCTTCTTCAAGAATGCCTACCGCTTCGGCCAGCTGAAGGACACCCTCGTCTACTCCGAAACCTGCGAGTTCCTGGGTGTGGACGACAGCATCGACCTCTCGATGGCAAACGCCCTGCTGGCAGGCGGAGCCTCCGCTGTGGTGGGCTATGTCAACAATGTCTACACCGTTTACTCCCGCAGCATGCTGTGGGACACGGTCAACTACCTCATCCTGGGGCAGAGCATCGGGCAGGCCGTAGCACACGCGCAGGCGACCTATGGCACAGACGACCTCGTCTGGTACACCGCGCAGGGCGGCAAGCGCCCCCATGCGGCGGCGGCCTACACCATGCTGCTGGGCGATTCTGATGCGGCCCTGCCCATCATCGAAGAGCCTGCCGACGAGACGCCCGTACAGCAGGCCGCGTAAGCGTTGCACTTTGAGGCGATTTATAGTATACTGGGGGATGGCAGAAATCTGCCATCCTCTTTTTCAAACCCTCAGTCCTGCCTTCGGTCCGCCGGGGCGGATTGAGCCTCCAGATGGGAGTGCATCTTATGTCTCAATTCATCACGACTTCGCGGGAGGAGACCGTGGCACTGGGCAGGCGGCTGGCCGCTGCCCTGCCGGACGGCTCCCTCATCGCGTTTACCGGCGGTCTCGGCGCAGGCAAGACCGCTTTCTGCGAGGGCCTGGCCGAGGGCCTTGGCTGCACCGACCCGGTCAGCAGCCCCACCTTTGCCATCGTGAACTATTACCGCGGCCCGCGCCCGTTCGCGCATTTTGACCTCTACCGCATCTCCACCGAGAACGACCTGTGCGCGGCCGGGTTCTACGATTATCTGGATCAGGGGGCCATCGTCGCCGCCGAGTGGAGCGAGAATTTCGCCGACCTGCTGGCGCTGGAAGACCCGATCCGCATCCACATCGAGCGGCTGGACGATACCACCCGCCGCATCACCATCGAGGGGGTCGAACTATGAACATTTTAGCCGTGGACACCGCCGGAAAGACCGTCGGCGTGGCCCTGATGCAGGGCGACCGCCTGCTGTATGAGTGCTATCTGGATGCCGGGATGACCCACAGCGAGACGCTGATGCCCCTCATCGACGGCTGCCTCCGGCTCTGCGGCCTGGGCTGCAAGGACATCGACCTGTTCGGCGTCAATGCCGGCCCCGGCAGCTTTACCGGCCTGCGCATCGGGCTGGCTGCGGTCAAGGGCCTTGCCTTTCCGC
>ERZ772861.500-NODE-500-length-42947-cov-10.594563_pt1 | contig 42947 bp, 32 predicted proteins | sample MGYA00512135_ERZ772861 | MGnify/ENA primary metagenome ERZ772861 (study PRJEB29015, sample SAMEA2737700) | human gut metagenome | biome: human gut; feature: human-associated habitat; material: faeces | place: China | collected 2012 ...
AGCGTAGCGCTGCTACGCTGCATTTCGTTCCCGTTAGCCAGAACGAAAAATTCGCTGCGCATCTTGGCGCATTTTCATTTGGAAATAGTATTATGCCCATGCACCCGCTATCATAGGGGAACGTTCTACAACAAAAGTGTAGATTTTCTGACGGCAGTTGGTCATATCCGCGTCCGTATAGCTTGTGGGGAGACTGTGCCACAGCGTGTCGCGGATGATTTTTGCCATTTTAGCGCGGGTGGTTTCCTTTTCGCGCCAGTTGTTCATATTGGCGATAGCTTTACGAATGGTGCTTAGCAGCTCTTTCGCAGAGGCTTTCAGCATCTTGATTTCCTCCTTGGACAGCGTGTCCTTTTTCAGCAAATCAAAAAGCGCAAGCTGCTCTTCGTTGTCGAAGCCCTCACGGATATAACGCTCCGTTTCGATGTCCAGCTCATTGGCCAGTGCCAGCAAATCGGTAAAGGACTTTTCGATGGCAGCACGATTCTGTTCGGCGTTGTAGTTGCTGATAATGGTTTGATACCGCTCGTAGTAGTCGATTCTTGTTGGATTGCGAGCCATCATTTCAGCAAGACGACCTTCAATCAGCTGCTGCAAATCCCGCAAAAGCAGATTTTGATGTTTCCGCCGCATAAATTCCGCGCGAAGCCGTTCAAAATCAATTTTGCTGATGTCAAACGTCTTATCCTTGTTATCATCGTTGATTCTTACATCAATCGCGTCGCTGACAATATCATTGATGCGCTTCATCAGCGTGGAATTGTCGGCATGAAGGACACGTGCGTGCATCACATCGTAAATCGCGCTGATGGCATCCTTCTCCTTGCGCTCGCTGTCCAGCTGACCATGTTCGACATACTTGAACATGCGGAACAGCTCACGCGCGATGATACCGAAGCGCTTGCGCGTATCTGCATCGCCGGAAAGTGCATCCGCACCATCTTGCACAGACTCGATTCGTGCAAAGCTGTCGCTGCAAACGGCGGTGTCCAAATTAAACGAATGCGCCAGCATCAGCTGTCGGATTTCGTCGATAACTGCACGAATCTTGCTGTACAGCTGGCTAATATCCGGCGTGGGGTCAACCGTAATTCGCCCGCCGGATGTGTAGTCTGCCAGTGCCTGCCGAAGCGCTTTCACAACGCCGATGTAGTCAATTACTAAGCCGTTCGTTTTGCCCTCGCAGACGCGATTGGCGCGGGCAATGGCCTGCATCAGCGTGTGCGCTTTCAGCGGCTTGTCCAGATACAGGCAGCTAAGGCTCTTGACATCAAAGCCGGTGAGCCACATGGCGCATACGAATACCACGCGGAAAGGATTTTCGCTGTCCTTGAACTCTTTGTCCAGCCTGCGCTCTTCCATTTTGGCGCGGTGCGGGCGAATGTCCAGCCCCCAGTTGTCGAAGGTCTGCCACTCGTTCTGCTCCTGACTGATGACAACCGCCATTTCGGTTTCTTTCATCCATGCCAACTTGCGCTGCATTTCCTGCGCTTCCTGCTGGGAAACCGTGCGCAGGCTCGCATCTAACTGGCGGATGGCATCTTGCCAGTATTCCTGCACGAAATTGTACATGCGCACGCAGGTCACTTTGTTGATGCACACGAACATCGCCTTGCCTGTGTCCCACATGTCGGTGTAGTGCTTCACAAAGTCCTTTGCGATGGCGCGCAGCCGCTTTTCGGCGGTGATGATGTGAATATCCTTCGCTAATTCCCGTTCCATTTTTGCCTGCTGGTCGGGTGTAAGGTTTTCACTGTCAAGCAAATCGGTCAGTTCGTTGGAAATATTGGGATTGGTGATTTCCAGCTGATCGGCGCGATTCTCGTAGTAGAGGGGAACCGTGGAACCGTCATCGACCGCCCGTTTGAAGTCATACACCGATATATAGCCGCCGAAGGTGCGCTCGGTGATGTTGTCGTAGGCGAACAGCGGCGTACCGGTAAAGCCGATGCGGCTGGCGGTGGGCAGCAGCTTCATCATGTTGTCGGCAAAAAGCCCGTTCTGCGTGCGGTGAGCTTCATCGCTCATGATGATGATGTCGTGATTCGGCGTGATGGGGTCGGGGTGGTCATTGTTGAATTTCTGAATCAGCGTGAAGATATAGCTGGGATTGCCCTTCAGCATCTCAACGAGCCGCGCACCGCTGGACGGGACAAACGTGCTGGATTTCATGCCGTTAAGACATCCGCAGCTCTCGAAAGTAGCGCTAATCTGCTTGTTCAGCTCGTCCCGGTCGGTCAGCACAATGATCGTCGGACTGCCCGAAAACTTGCGGCGGATTTTCTGCGCCAGAAACACCATGGAGTAGCTTTTGCCGCTGCCCTGCGTGTGCCAGAATACGCCTAACTTGCCGTCGCGCAGCTTGCGATCTCGATAGGCTTCAATGGCTTCATTCACGCCGAGATACTGGTGATTTCGTGCCAGAATTTTGGCAGTATGATTGTCGGAATGGTCATAGATGATGAAGTTTTCCAGCAAATCGAGGAAAGTTTCCTTTTTGCAGATACCGCGCAGCATGGTTTCCAGACTGACAACACCCTGTTCGCCCTCATTCAGGCGTTTCCACTCGCTAAAATACTCATATTTGCTGCCCAATGTGCCGATTTTGGATTCCACGCCGTTGGAGAGCATCACAAAAGCATTGAACCAGAACAGTTGCGGGATGGTATGCTGATAATCGTGATAGTTGGTATCATAGGCTTGGCGAACATCCACGCCGAGCTTTTTGAACTCCACAAACAGCAGCGGAATGCCGTTCACAAAGCCGATAATGTCCGCACGGCGATGATACAGTGCGCCGTCAATCTTCATTTCCTTTACGGCGAGAAAGTGATCATTGGCGGGGTTGTCGAAGTCGATGAGCCGTGCCATGCGAGTTTCCATGTTGCCATTTGGCAGGCGGAAATTGACGGGAACGCCGCCAGTGATGAGGCGGTATTTCTGCTCGTTGGTTTGCATGGGCGTGGCAGAAAAGGAGGTTTCCATGAGCGACTTGACCACGCTGTCCGCATAAGCCTCCGTCATCCAGCTGTTCAGGCGGAACAAAGCCGGACGCAGGTACTTGGTGAGCAGCACCTGATGGTAGTCTGTGCGCCCCAACGTGCCGTTTGCGCCCAACGTTTCACGGTTGTGCGCATAAACCAGCTCCCAGCCCAGCTCGTCGTGGAGCAGGTCGCCGGCGGCACCTTGAACAAGGACGTTTTCAGAATAGGAGTAGCTCATATTCTTTCATCCTTCCAATATTATTTATCCAGTAAATTGTGTTCTTCTTTTTTTTGAAGAATAAAGGCATTAATAGCATCGTAATCATCCTTTGTACACATTGATACCCATTGGGATTGTAATGAGTGATACTCGGCGTCCGTGAGGTAAGGACGAATCTCAATAGAAGCAATTTCAAACTGACTGCTTAGTTGCAAAGGCAATAAGCAAAATGAATATAGAACTATGATGGAGATTGTTGTGAAAAAACAAACCTCTATGACTGAAAAAATCATGCTTTGCTTTATTAGCTTGCTTTTAGTTTTGCCTTGAACAATTGCATGGTTGTTGCTGGAAACAGAAACGGTGTCTGTTGAAGACGGTGCAGTATTGATATTTGCTTTGGCATTGTGATTCAAAGAGGGAAATTTTTTTGCAAAGTCTGCAATTTCAATGATTGCAATGAAAAATAAAACACATAATACAGTCAAGACAAGCCATTCAACGACAGTGTAGTGAGTTATTTGAGATGCTCTTCTGTATATAGCATTAGTCCATGAAGGAATAAATGAATCGCCTACTACTTCAAAACTCTTTTTAATAGTGTCCATAATTGTTGTGGCGACTATCGAAGTAAGAACGCCCATTGCGAATTCCTTTTTATGCTCATGCAAATACTTCAAGTTTTATACCTCCATTTCTCCGTCCATCAATTCAGGCAAAAGCCGGTCACGGGCTTCACAAGCAAAAGTAATTTGGTTATTCAGAAGGATAATTTGTGAAATTATAGGTTCTACGATGTTTTTAAATTGGAATAATAAATTTGAGGATGGAATTAATATGCGAATTTTTTCAGCCCTAATAGGACTCAGGTTTTGTTGAGCAACGCCATTGGACAATGCTGTCATCTTATTCAACATCTCTTTGCTTCTAAACATGCAATATGCATATGCAGGATGCAAAGTTTGCAATTTTGCAACACGTTGATTCAGCAAATAGTTATATCCATTAACGATGCATACTCTACCAATATTTCCAGTAAGAGAAAGAAGAATATCTCCCTCTGTCAGTATACAGTGTGAAGGAACTTTATCCGGAAGCTGATCTATGTAGTCTACGTTGTCAGGGGAAAACTCGCCGTCTTTAACATTCTTTATGGTAATAAGTCGATATTTGCCGCTGCTAACATATTCGGAACTTTTGAATGGGTAGCCACTCAACAGTTTGACTATGTTATCAACTGTGCCCTTCATCCACCCCTCCGGCACGCCATCAACTACCTTCACACTCTCATGTCCCGGAAAGCGCAGTTCCACAAACCACTCTCTATAGAGCCGTTGTGCAGCTTCTTCCAGCAGCTTAATTTGGCGGCGGTTGTTTTCAATTAGATCGTCATAAGCAGAAAGGATGGAGGCAATGCGGCGCTGGGTGGGAAGGTCGGGAAGATTGATTGTTAGATTTTGCAGACTGCTAAGACTGATTGTTCTTTGAGCTGCGCCAATAGCTGCTGCATCAGCTTGCAAAAAGAATGCCTTACTTAACATTGAATAATACATATATGCTGGCTCAACAATGTGTGGGTTAGGACGTAATATTGCGATATGTCGCTGAAATGTAAATTTGACATTCTCTTTCATCAAAACAGGTATGCCAAACGAACCGACAACAGAATATAAAATGTCACCTTTCTGCGGTTTTCGCTTGGCAAGTAAATTGTCATAGTATGATTGCGGTACATGCATGCAATTTGTAAAATCAAAAGAGTTGTCCTTGATGTTCGATATGGTGACAAAAGGAATGCCTTTATTGCTCTTCGGTGGTGCTTGATGGTCACCATCGGAAATGCTCTGACAGCATTCAGATAATTTTGCTTTTTTCCAACTCATACCCCCATCTCCTCCCAATTCCGCGAGATGGTTTCCATCAGTGCGTCGCTCTGCTGTTGCAGCGTCAGCAGTTCCGCGTGGATTTCGCGCATCCGCTCCGCAAAATCCACATCATCCGTCTGCTGTGCCTCTACGCCCACATACGCGCCGGGGGTTAAACTCCAATTCTTTTCCTCAATTTCCTGCAACATGGCAGCCTTGCAAAGACCGGGAATGTCACGGTATTCGCCGTCTCCGAATTTGTCGGTTAGCCAGCACGCTTCCTTCGCAATTGTCAGCTTCTCCTGTATGGCAGCGAGGGATTCGTCATACTGCGCCTGTATGCGCTTCTTGTCCTTGCGGGCTGCTGCGGCAACGGCATCCTTGCATTCTGCGGTGACGCTGGCTATCTCTTGCTGCAGCTGCTCGGCGCGCTGGACGAAGGTGCAATCCGCCGCCATATCAAGCGCGGCGCAGTAGTCAGCCACCAATGCGTGGTATTTCTCTGTTTCGCCCCGATGCAGCCACACGATGGCGTTCAGGTTCTTCATCTGCCACGGACTCCACTCGTTCAGCGTGCGATCCACGGCGGTGTAGTAGTTGCGGCTGTCGATGAACAGCACTTTGTCGCGCAAGTCGAGTTTCTTGCCCTTGTCGAAGAACCATAGCGTGCAGGGCAGGCTCTTGGTATAGAAGAAGTTCGTACCAACGGACAGCATCACATCCACCGCCCCGGTGGACACCAGCTGACGGCGAATGTCTCGATCGCGCCCGTTGCTGTCGGTGGCGGATGCTGCCATGACAAAGCCCGCACGCCCGTGCTCATTCAGATAGCTGTAAAAGTAGCTAATCCACAGATAGTTGGCATTGCTGACTTCTTTGCTGGGATTCACGCTCGGCATCCCGAAGGGCAAGCGCCCAGCAGAGGCGGTGCTTTCACTTTTTACTTTGTCCACATTGAAAGGCGGATTCGCCATCACAAAGTCGCACTTGCCCTCCAGACCAAAATGGTCGTGATAGAAGCTGTTCGCATCGTCCCCGGAAACGATTTGCGCATTCAGCCCATGTACTGCCATGTTCATCAGGCACAACTTGGCATTGTATTCCACCTTCTCTTGACCGTAGAAGGTCATGGCCATATTCGCGTTCGCGCCGTACTGCTCAGTGAAGTCCGCAGAGGAAACGAACATGCCGCCGCTGCCGCAAGCGGGATCCAGCACAATACCGCGTTTGGGCTCGATGATGTTCACAATCATGCGCACCAGCGATTTGGGCGTGAAGAAAACGCCGTCATCCGAGGCCACCGCCGGGGCAAACTTGTTGAGAAAGTACTCATAAATGCGCCCGATGATGTCGTCCTGAATGTCGTTTAGGGCACTGTTGTTGAAGATGCGCAGCAATTCCCACAAGAGTTCGTTCTTGAAAGACGTGTAGGTCTTGGGCAGCACGCCGCTCAGCTGAGGGCTTTCTGCTTCTATCAGCGTCATGGCGTGGTTGACCTTTTCGCCGATGTTGACTTTACCAGCTTCCAAGTTCAGCAGATATTCATAGCGTGCTTCTTCCGGCAGAAAGATAGCGCTTTTCTGCTGGAAGTCGATGGATTCCACCGGCAGTACACGCCCGTTGCGAACCGGGCGGTCTTTCATAATCTCGGCTTCCACATAGCGGAAGCGGCTATACGCATAGCGCAGGAAAATCAAGCCCAGCACGGGCATACAGTATTCCTGACTGGTCAGCTTGCTCTCTGCTCGGAGCAGGTCGGCGGATTCCCACAGCTCGCTTTCTAACTTGCGAAGGTTAATCATGGTGCATGTCCTCCAGTATATCACACACAGTGCGACCACACATGATGCGGCACTAACTCTATTATACCTCTTGAAGTGCATTCAGGTCAATTGCTAAATCAGCTGTGCCTTGCTTTTTGCATGAAATTTGCAAGGTGCCTACCGTCTTAAATGCGGCGATTGCTTTGAAATCAGATGGAAAAAGTACACCAGAAAAAATACAATTCGCATGTCGTTTTTTGAGAAATTTTGTGCTATAATTTACATGGTCAAGTATGCCTAATAATTTTGCTTTGTGCAGAAAGCGCATACTTGACCTAAGAACAATTTCGCAATTGCTATTTATATGATAATAGAGGTGTGTTATGGAGAAAATCACTGAATGGGTAGAGAGGCTTAATGCGAGTGTTCGCAATAAGCCAAACCAGTCTTTGCAGAATGAATTATTCCGCAGAATTGATGCTGCGCTGGGAGATGGCACGGCTTCAGTTAAGGAGTGTGTAGCAGCGTTTTGCCGTTTTGATGCTAAAATTGTTGGACTGTTTTACCAAGAACATTATTGGAATTATCAGGAAACATTGCGCGCTGACTGGGATCAAGCGATGATTCGTTGGGCGGAGAAAAATACGGGAAAGCTGTCAACACGCGCAACGATACGCATCGTTCCAATTATTCAAATGAAGCTTTCTAAAATCACATCAATTAACGAAGTGCTTTTAGAACTTCGCTGGCTGTCTAATAATGGGGATGACAGGTCGGCTTCTGAATTTATGAAGCTTCGCAAAAACAGCACGTTACCAGATTTACAGAAGCTCTTATCGCTTGATATGAATGAGTGGCCGAATGGAAAAGAACAAATTTTCAAAATGTACAGTATCATCTTTAGCGACTGCAAGGAGCAAAGCACACAAAAGCTGTATTCCGAGTTCCTTGCACGGAATGGAAATAATCAATCATTGAAAAAAGAACAGAATGCTGCCGATGAAACTGAAAAGACCGAGCAAAATGGCGAGGAAAATTTATTGCTGCCGCAGTCAGCAGTAGATTCGGAATCGGGAGCATTATCTTCCGAAAAAACAATGTGCAAGGAAAGTGAATGCGAGAATAAGCAGGATGAAGTAGCTGCTACTGCGGCTGAAGAAAATAATGCACACCAAAGACAAGCTGGAAAACTGTCCGATGGTGTTGCATTGGCTGAAGCACTATTGGCATGGACTTATGAGCAAAAGAAGAAAATGCAAAGTCAAGCAGAGCAGATTGCGGAACTAACATATGAGCTAAAAAAGAAGCAAACAGTGCTTGAAAATCAAGCTGCGCAGATTGCAGAGCTGAAAGAACGTACTGAAAAGCTGCTTGCGATAAAAATCAATCTTGAATCGGTCATTGAGACGGCTAAATCCGAAAACGAAAATCTAAAAACAGCGAAAGAAAAAGCGGAAAATACCATTGCACAGGTTCAACAGATGGCAGGAAACTCTGCAAAACAGGAGCTGGAAGGCTTTAAGGCAAAGCTGTCATCAGAAATGTCATATGCAATTAAGTGCTATCAGGACGGCTGTGCAGAGGATGAAAAGGCGGAGATTTAAAGCCAATGAAAAAAGGAATACACCTACACAGCATGAGGATTCAATAAGCATTCGGCAAGTCGAAATGAAGTTTCAGAGCGACTGTGCAAAGATTGCAGAGCCAGAGAGGATGAACGCACCTGCAGCAAGCAAACCGGAAATGCAGGTAACGCCAATCAAGACCATTGAAACGGTTGCAGAAACAGATACGGCGATACGAGTTAAAATGGATGACGTATGAGAAATCGTATAGTCGTGACATTCGTGCATATCGTTTCCCTGAAATTTTGTATTGTCCAGCATGTACATATCTGTGGAAGGACAAGCAGCTTGCTGGCTTGCAGAAAGGAGAACTGCGCTGTCCAGAATGCAACCATAGATTGGTTCCTTCACGTTTTATTGTTGCATACCGTCATGGTCATATCGACGACTTTCCGTATTCACGATGGGTTCACCGAGGTGCCGCGTGTGAAAAAAATCAGGGAGGGGAACCTGAACGATTAAAGCTGTTCAATATTAATGGGCGAACAAACTTGGGCAGTCTGATGGTATCCTGTGAACTGTGTGGAAAAACACGCAGTATGCAAGAAGCGTTCGTTCCAGGGGCATTAGCAGCCGTGTATAAATGCGCTGGCCGCCAACCGTGGTTGGAACACGACGCTGATTCGCCATGCACAGAGAATGCTGTTGCTCGAATGAGAACATCCGCTGGTGTCTATATGCCCGTAAATATTAGCGCGCTGAACATTCCACCGTGGAGTACACAGGTCAACAAAATTCTATTTCGACATCTCGATGCGATGGAAGGAAAGAGTGATGAAGCGCTGCAATCCTATATAGAACGAAAAATCCGCCCGTATCTTCCGAAAATCTCAAACAAACAGATTCTGGATGCTTACCGCGTGCTGTGCACAGAACAGAACAAGCCGCATCCTGCGTCGCTCAGAGAACTATATGAGGAAGAATACCGCGCACTTTGTGAAGAAACGGAAGATGAAAATGCGGATTTCAGTTCCAGACGAATTTCTCCTCCGAAAAAGTATCATATGCTGCTGGATAGTGTCACGGCAGTTGATTGCCTGACAGAAATTGTGACAATGGTTGGATTTACACGTTTGCAAGGCTGGGATGGAGACATGAATAGCCCTTGCTTAGCACCAATTTTTTCACGAAAGCAGCAACAATGGCTTCCGGCAATTGATATGCATGGCGAAGGAATTTTTATTCGGTTAAATGAAGAGAGAGTTTCAGATTGGGAAAAGCAAAACCAGCATATCTACCAGTTAATGATGGAGCGGATTCAAGAAAACAAAATCCACTGTGAAAATGCTTCGCCAAGGTATGTGCTGCTTCATACTTTTTCGCACTTATTGATTCGTTCGCTTGCAAAAATGTGCGGTTATCAATCGGCATCACTGAAAGAAAGAATTTATTCAACATATCCCAGCGGCGAGAATATGGCAGGGATTTTAATTTACACAGCTTCTTCTGATGTGGAGGGCAGCCTTGGCGGTCTTGTTGCGCAGGCTAAATCGGAGCATTTGGAGAAGATAATTGATGACTTGCTTGATGAGGCGGAATGGTGCTCTGGCGACCCGCTTTGCATGACATCAACGGGTATCAATGGACAGGGGTTATATGGGCTTAACTATGCCGCATGCCATCAATGCACATTATTGCCTGAGACTTCTTGTGCTATGCGCAATCTTCTGCTTGACAGGGCTGCGCTGATTGGGAGGACAGAAGATGGCACGGTTGGGTTCTTTATATTATAAGGCGGGCTTTTGTATTTCAAGCGAGGAAAGCATTCTCCATAAAATTCGACATTTCACCTTGCCGAATGTCTGTAAGTGTGGTAAAATACACACGACGTAACGAATTATTCCATTTCAAGCGACGTTATCAGCAAGGGGACGCACCATGATTATCAAGTGCAAAATGTGCGGCGGGGACATTGACTTCATTCCGGGGGCGACGTACGGGACGTGCGAGTACTGAGGCAGCACATCGACGATTCCGCAGGCGGAGGACGAGCAGAAGCTCAACCGCTACAACCGGGCGAACCACTTCCGGCAGCAGTGTGAGTTCGAGAAGGCGCTGGCGGCGTACGAAAAGCTGCTGGACCAGGACGAAAACGATGCCGAGGCGCATTGGGGCGCGGTCATCAGCCGATTCGGCATTGAGTATGTCGAAGACCCGCTGACGCATAAGCGCGTGCCGACCTGCCATCGCGTGCAGGTAGCGTCGATTCTGGCTGATGCGGACTATCTCGCAGCGGTGGAGGACGCGCCGGACGCGGAGAGCCGCCGCATCTATCAGGAGGAAGCGGCGCGGATTGCGGAAATCCAGAAGGGAATTCTGGCGATTTCTGCCAATGAGAAGCCGTATGACGTGTTTATCTGCTACAAGGAGACGGACGCGAACGGTCAGCGCACGCATGACAGCCAATGGGCACAGGACATCTACTACGGGTTGACCGAGCAGGGGTACAAGTTGTTCTTCAGCCGAATCACGCTGGAGGACAAGTTAGGTCAGCAGTACGAGCCGTACATCTTCGCGGCGCTGAACAGCGCGAAGGTGATGGTCGTCGTCGGCAGCCGTCCGGAGTACTTTAACGCCGTGTGGGTGAAAAACGAGTGGAGCCGCTATCTGTCGCTGATGAAGCACGACCACAAGCGGCTGCTGATTCCGTGCTATCGGGATATGGATCCGTACGACCTGCCGGAAGAACTGTCGATGCTGCAAAGTCAGGACATGAGCAAAATCGGCTTCATGCAGGACTTGCTGCGCGGGATTCAGAAGGTGATGAATGCGGGCAATCAGGCGAAAGCATCCGGGAAGGTTCGGCAGGTGGTGCAGACCGCCGCGGGCGGCATGACACCGGGGATTAACAGCCTGATGGAGCGCACATACCTGTTCATGGAGGACGGCGATTTTGACAGCGCGGAGGAGTATATCGAGCGTGTGCTGGATATTGATCCCAAATACACTCCTGCCTACGCGGCGAAGGTGTGCGTTGCCTTCCGCATCCGCAAGGAATCGGGGCTGGCGGATGCGCCCTTCCTGTATGAGGACAATCCCGATTGGCAGAAGGCGCTGCGCTTTGCGGACAGCAAGCAACGGGCGATTTATGCGGGCTACATCGAGAAGGTGAAGCCGCGCGTGGCAGCGCAGATTCGTGACTATGCCTTTGACTGTGCTGTTGAAATGGCGGTGAATCCCAAAGTGAACCGCGAGCAGCTTGAGCGGGAATTGGCGAGCTACAAAACCAGCTGCCAGCACTCCAATGGTCGCCGCGCGAATGGCAGCCGCCGCCGAGATGGTCAGCAGAATGCAAACGTGTTTCAGAAAATGGTAAACGACGGCGAACCCGGCGACGTTAGCGAGCAGCAGCTGAAAACGGCGGCGGAGATGTTTGTGGCGATTCGCGATTCGGAAAGCAGCGCGTGTGCGAAGAATTGCCTTGCGCTGGCGGAACAGGCACGGCAGAAGCAAATCTATGTATGGGCCAGCAAGCAGAATGCAGCCACCAATCATTTGCGGGATGCGGATTCTCTGGAGGACTGCGCCCGGCAGTTCAACCAAATCCCCGACTATAAAGATGCGAAGCGCCGTGCACAGGATTGCTTGAATGATGCAGAGGAAATCCGCGTAACAGCCTATCGTGAAGCGGTAAAGCGGATGGAAGCGACAAAGAAAATGGAAGCATCCCGAAAGATGCGGCGGTCGGGCAACCTCAGCTCTGAATGGGAAAAAACCATCAAACTGCTCAAGCACGAAGCGCTGTATGATTACCGTGACGCGAAGGAACTGCGGAAAGAGGCGGAAGCGCACTATCAGGAATGGCTGACAAAAGAAGCAAGGCGTGCACAGAAAGGCAACTCTAAGAAAAACTTTATTAAGATTTTTGTGATTGTACTAATCGTTGCGGTGGCTGCCTACTTTGCAATTGCAATTGCGCCAGATTTGATAAAAGAATTTCGTTATCAAAATGCCACTTCTCAAATGCAACAGGGACGCTATCAAAGCGCGTATGAAAAATTTTTGGAACTTCGGGGGTACAAGGATGTTGACACATTGCTGCCGACACTTGCAATAGCCGTGCGAGATGAACAATTTTCAAGCGGTAGATATGTTACCCTGGGTACATATCCACAAAGTGCAAATGGCGATGATTTGACGCCGATTGAGTGGCGTGTGCTGGCGAGAGATGGAAACAAGGCACTGCTGATTAGCCGCTATGGGCTGGACGTTCAGCCATATAATAGTGAAAAAACTGATGTTACATGGGAAACGTGCACGCTGCGTACATGGCTGAATAACACATTTTTCAACAAAGCGTTTACGTCCGCTGAACAGGCTACAATTTTGACAACCACGGTGTATAACTTCTGGACTGAAGGCAATACAGAATGGGAAAGTGGCGGAGGAAATACTACGCAGGATAGAATATTTTTGCTAAGTTATGAAGAAGCAAATCAATATTTGCAGGTTAAATACCGGCAAGGCATTGGGGATAACAATCGAGCGTCCCGCGTAACTCCGACAGAATATGCGTTGGCGCGCGGGGCATATACTCAAGATTATAAAACACCAGAGGGCGCGGATGCCGGCTGGTGGTGGCTGCGGTCGCCGGGGCGAGAACAGCGCCATGCGGCAATTGTAAGTCATAACGGTTTTCTCTCTTATAGCGTTGTTAGCAGCACCTCTGGCCTTATCCGCCCTGCCGTGTGGATTAACATTGAATCGGACATTTATTTGCCTTAATTGCTTTTTTTTGCGGCGCTTCCACTCCCCCGGAAGCCGCCTTGTTTTTGTCGCATCAGGGTGCAAAATGCCCTGTAACCGCTTGAAATCAGCGCATATATGCAGTATAATCAAAATAGAATGTTTTCCTTTCACATGCGCAATTTCCAGCATGAGGAATGAGATAGAGGAGGAACTGCCGTTATGAGTAAATTCGTTATCGCCTGCCCCGTCTGCCACCAGTATGTGCAGGCCAGCACGGGTCTGTTCGCAAGCCGCCGCGTCCGCTGCGCGTGCGGCAATATCATTGATGTCAAAACCGAAAGGTTAGCCAGCCGCAAGTGCCCGTCCTGCGGCAATCAGGTCGTTTTCGACCAAGCCGACGGGGTGGATGCCCGCTGTCCGGTGTGCCAATCGGCGCTGATGGTGGGGGTAGCCGTGTCGTTCCGCTGCCATCGGTGCGGCTGCCAGCTGAACGCGGACAGCACGGTGGATGAGGTGGACTGCCCCGTCTGCGGTGCGGTGAACGACGTACAGGCGGAGGTGAAGAAGGCGCAGGTGCGCGCGGAGGGCATTCCGGCGGTCATCCGCTATGAGGGCGACAATCAGACGATTGTTTGGAAGCATCCGCTGACGGATTTCACCACGGGAACGCAGCTGATTGTGCACGAAAGTCAGGAAGCCGTGTTCTTCCGCAACGGCGAAGCGCTGGATTCCTTCGGCGCGGGACGCTACACGCTGGAAACCGCAACGCTCCCCAAGATGAACAGCATTTACCAGCTGCCGACGCAGGGCACGCCCTTCCGCGCGGAGGTCTACTTCGTCAACCTGACGACGCAGCTGGGCATCAAGTGGGGCACGCCGAGCAAAGTCGGCATGTTTGACCCGGTGACGGGCATCCATGTGGAACTGGGGGCGTCGGGCGCGTTTAACCTGCGGGTCAGCGACGCGCGGCGGCTGCTCATCCGCGTCGTTGGCACGGCAGCGGGGCTGAAGCAGGAGGAAGTCTTTAACCAGAACGGGCTGGGGTACTTCCGCACGCTCATCATGACGCAGGTGAAGGCGAATCTGGCGAAAATCATCAAGAGCAACCACATTTCCGTCCTGGAGCTGGACGAGCATCTCGACACCATCAGCCGCGGTCTGCGCGACGCCATCAACGCGGAACTGGCATCGTACGGGCTGGAAGTGCCGGAATTTTACGTCAGCAACATCGTCACGCCGGATGGTGACAATAATTTCCAACGAATGAAGCAGCAGCACGCGGATTTGTACCTGAAAACGCGAGAGGCGGAAATTCTCAAGGCGGATGTCCATCTGAAGATGATTGCCGCGCAGGGCGATGCCGACGCGGCGCGAATCGCGGGTCAGGCGCAGGCGGACATCTACCGGATGCAGGCGGAAGCCGAGGCGCAGGAGATGCGCATGAAGGGCTACACCTACCAGCAGGAGACGAGCCGTCAGGTGGGTCTGGAAGCCATGCGCAACGGCGGCGCAGCGGGCGGCATCAGCGGCATGGCGAGCGACGCGATGCAGTTAGGCGTTGGGCTGGGCGCGGTCGGCAGCGTCATTGGCATGACGAAGGACGCGATTCAGCCGGTGATGCAGAGCGCCTTGACCCCGGAAGCTCCCGCAGTCGAGGGCTGGACGTGCACCTGCGGCAAGGCGGGCATCACGAGCAAATTCTGCCCGGAATGCGGCGCGAAGAAGCCCGAAGCGTGGGACTGCGCGTGCGGGCAGACGGGCATCACGAGCAAATTCTGCCCGAATTGCGGTGCAAAAAAGCCCGAAACGTGGAACTGCGCCTGCGGACAGGCGAACATCAGCAGCAAATTCTGCCCGAACTGCGGCAAGAAGCGGGAGGACTAAGCAATGAAACTGAGCAAGCACGCATGGACAATCTGGGGGATTCTTCTGGTGGTGGCACTTGTGCTGATGGTGCTGATTCCGTTCAGCCGGACGGCATCGTGGTGGATTGCGGCGGGATGCACCGTGCTGATGTTCCTGCTGGCGGCGTGGACGTTCTATGCCGCGTTCCGCAAGGATGGCTTGGAAAGCAAGATCCTGGGCTGGCCGATTTTCAAGGTGGGCGCGGTGGCGCTGGCGGTACAGGTCGTTCTCGGCTTTGCGCTGATGGGGCTGGCGGCGCTCTGCCCCGCGTGGGTGACGGTGCTGGCGGAGGTGCTGATTTTCGCCGTGACGGGCATCTGCCTGACGGTGAAGGATGCCGCGCGCGTGGTGGTATCGCAGAGCGAAGCGCACATGGCGGACAGCACCGCCGCGTGGAAGGTCATCCGGCAGAAGGCGAACGCGCTGGCCGCATCGGGGGATGCGGACATGAAGCGCCTTGCGGAGGAAATTCGCTTCGCCGACCCGATGCCCACGAGCATCGACGGGGAGATTGCGGCGCAGGTGGATGCGCTGGCGGCAGGGGCGAACGGGAAAAACGTTCAAAATTTGCTTAAACAATTAGAGCAACGAAAATTACTTTCAAAGCATGAAAAATAAGATTTTTATAATTGACGTAAGTAGGTGATTGAAGTGATACCACCAGACAATTACATCATATTTTTAAAATTTTCGGAACAAAGGTGGATAGATTCTCTTGTAAATGGAAACTTTAGTTTTTCATGCGTGGGGAAATTTATCCAACAAGCACAAGCAACTGGCGATACAGTGCAGGGAGATAGTTTTGAAGGTTATTTTGCTCGATTGAAAAAAGATGATAAACGTTTGACTATAATGCGTTCCAGATTAAAGGACGATTTGGAGGAAAGTAATGATGGAAATTATGTTCTATTAAGAAGAAAAAGTGCCTTAACTGTTCCGATTTTTTGCATTTATGGATACCAGTGCATTGATGCAGTAAATGAAGCACCTTCTTCAGGAAAAACAAGAATAAGGCATAACTTTGATGCGCGTTTGTTTGATGCGTTTGCAAACAAGTGGAATTCATCTATAGTGGCAGATGACAGAAGAGCAACATACGTTATTCTTCAAGCCAGCGCATTTGCTAATCGCATCGCGGAAATGCGAGATAAAGAATTGAAGAATATGTTAAAAAAGCAAAGAAGGGAGAGAAAAGCTCTTGCTAATCGTGTCCTTGCAGATAGAATACAGTATGATATTGATGAACGAGGTGAGTTCTTTATCAATCCGACAGACAACTACCCGGAATTGCTACACAAACGTTGTGAGTATGCATATCAGTACGAGACAAGAATTTATTTTCCTGACATACATCTTTCCCATATTTTTGATAGAAAATCGGTTGCGGTTAGCGCATTTGATAAATCAGAGTATAGAATTGATCATATGCCAATGAGGATGAATATAACAGCCGATGTTGTTAGATGGAAGAAAAAGGATGAATAAACCCATGTTCATCAAGTGCAAAATGTGCGGCGGCGACCTTTATCCCGCCGAAAATGCAACTACCTGCGAGTGCACGAAATCCAAAACAAAAGTCTCCTAACCGTCACCACAACGCCACCCTTTTGTGCTACAATACCCCCTGTCCGCTCTTCATCGGACACAAACTACTTCATGCGACAATCAGGAGCACATTCCCCCTGCTCCCCACTATCATCATCCGCAGCACGAAAGTTCACCACCTCAAAAGCACCGCCATTCCCCGTCCCCTCAATTGTATACAACCAACTAAGCCCGCCGACCGCCTGTACAAATCACAGGCAGCCGACGGGCTTGCTTTCTTGCTTTATACTATTTCCGGATTCACCTGCGCCATCTGCTTGCGCCTTTTCATCCGGAAATAGTATTATTTCGCTTGATACACCATTTCCGCCTGCTTCTGCGCAATCAGGCACAGTTCCGCCGCCTTGAAGGCGTGCGCCTGCGTCATTGCGTTTTCCGTGCGGTTCAGGCTGTCCAGAATCAAATCACCGAAGAACGGGTAGCCCGTCAAGCCGGTCGCGTTGATGTACTGCTCGCCTTGGTCGTTGACGAGGAACACATGGTTGCCGCCGTCGCGCTCCGTACCGACATCCACATACTTGCGGATTTCAATGTACCCTTTCGTGCCGATGATGATGGTGCGCCCGTCGCCCCACGTCCGCAGGCCGTCCGGCGTGAACCAGTCCACGCGGAAGTAGAACGTCGTGCCGTTTGCACCGTTGATGGCGCAGTCGCCGAAGTCATCCAGCTCCGGGTACTGCGGATGCGCGTAGTTGGCAATGCGGCTGCGGGAGACTGTGCCGTCCTCCTCGCCCGCGTAGAACAGGTACTGCTCGATTTGGTGGCTGCCGATATCGCAGAGGATGCCGCCGTACTTCTCCTTCTCGAAGAACCACTGCGGCCGCCCCGCCGCGCCCAGCCGATGCGGCCCGAAGCCCTCCACATGGATGACCTTGCCGATAGCGCCCTGCTCAATCAGGTTGCCCGCCAGCACCGCGCCTTCCACATGCAGCCGCTCGCCGTAATAGACCATGTACTTCTTGCCCGTCTGCGCCACCATCTTTTTGGCGCTGTCCAGCTGCTCCAAGGTGGTGAAGGGCGCTTTGTCGGTGAAGTAGTCCTTGCCCGCCTGCATGGCGCGCAGCCCCAGCGCACAGCGCTCGTTCGTAATCGCCGCGCCGCAGACCATGTTCGTTTCTTTGTCGTTAAGCAGTTCTTCCTCGCTCCGGGCGACTTTCACCTGCGGGTACGCCTTTACGAACGCTTCCACCTTCTTCGGGTCGGGGTCGTAGACGTACTTCAGCGTGCCGCCCGCCTCCAGCAGACCGTTTGTCATGCCGTAGATGTGCCCGTGGTCAAGGTGCGCGGCAGAAAAGATAAATTCACCCGGCTTCACGACGGGCTGCGCCTTGCCTTTGGGCGCATAATTCATGCCGTCTGATACTTTCATCGTAATGACCTCCCATTATTTCTGCTGATAATCGCTGCCGAGCGTAATCGTGCCGTCAAGCGAAGCGGCAGACGTGGTTTTCTCGTAGAAATGCGGCACAGCGCGCATCATGCCTTCCACCGTGTAGAACGGGTCGTCCTTTTGCAGCGGCAGCGTGACTGTCTGCTTTGTTGCGCCTGACTTGTAGACGGCTGTAATCAGCTCAATCGTCCGGCGGCCATCCTCGCCGCCAATTGCGGGCAGGGTGTCCTTTTCCAGCGCGGAGAGGACGTTTTCCAATTCGCCCGCGTGCCCCTCGTAGGGAAGCTGCGGCTGCGCATCCACAAAATCGCGGATTTTCTGCTCTAACTCCGTATTTTCAATCGGGAAGCCGTTCGGTTTGGAGATGGACGCGTACACGCTGAACGGCGCGGCGACTTTCGCCTTCTCGCATTGGAAAACAAGCTCCTGCTCTTCGCCGTGATGCACGACGGAGGCTGTCAGCTGCGCCAGCGCGCCCGGATATTGCAGCACGGACAGCGACAAATCCTCCACCTCGGCGTTGTCGTGCGCGACGTTCGCCATCACACTCGTCACGGCCTGCGGAAGACCCATCATCCAGCACAGCATGTCAATATGGTGGACGGCGTGGTTCAGCGTGCAGCCGCCGCCCTCCTTCTCCCATGTGCCGCGCCACCACAGGTCGTAGTAGCAGTGCCCGCGCCACCATGCCGATGTGACGGATGCGCACAGCACTTTGCCCGCAAGCCCGCTGTCCAGCAGTTTCTTCAGGTTGCTGATGGGCTGGCGGAAGCGGTTCTGGGCGATAATCGCGAGTTTCTTGCCGCTTTCATCGCGGGCGCGGAGCATCGCGTCGCACTCTTCCAGCGACGCCGCCATCGGCTTTTCGCAGACGACGTTCTTGCCCGAACGCAGGCTGTTGATGGAAATGCTGGCGTGGACGTACGGCGGCGTGCAGACATCCACCAAATCAATATCCTTGCGTGAAAGGATTTTTTGGTGGTCGTCGTAGACCTCCGCTTCGGTCAGGTGATAATCCTCCTTCATCTTCTGCGCCTTTTCCGGCACAATGTCCACCAGCGCCACAATCTTGCAGCGCTCCGGGAAGCGCAGGTAGGCCTCCACATGGGCGTGGGAAATGTTGCCCGTACCCACAATGGCAATCCGAATCATGGCATTCGCTCCTTCTTCAATACTCAACGCTGCGTGATGCGTTATCTGCATGATAGCACATTGACATCAAGATTTCTATGCGAATCTTGTTTTCAATTCGGCGGATTTGGCAGATTGTCGTCCTAATCAGACAAAACAGCAATTAGTGTCCGCCGCTGCGCTGCTTGCGGTAGGCGTTCGGAGCCATGCCCGTCATCCGCCGGAAGCTGCGCAGAAAGCCGGAATAATCGCCGAATCCGCTGCGGTCGGCTACTTCACTCAGGCTCATGTCCGTCAGCAGATTCTCCTTCGCCAGCTGCACGCGGCGGTAGAGAATGTATTCGTAGACGCTGCGCCCGGCGTAGCTTGTAAACTCGTGCGAAAGGTACGATACGCTGATGGCGAAGCGGCGCGCAATGTCTTCCAATTTTAACGGTTCGGTGAAGTGGTCATTGATGTATTGCAGCACATCGAAAATCACATCGTTGACAACGCTTGGCTGAATAGGAGCGGTTGTTCCTTGCACGGCTTGGCAGACCATGACCATGAAGTCGATGATGCGCCCGTAATTGCGGAACTGCACCATCTCGTCCGGCATGTCCTGCTGTGCGGAGATGTCTATCAGCAGCTGTTTGCACGCCAGCGCATCCGCCTGCGGCAGTTCATAGTAGAATTTTCCGGCCTGCAGGCGGCTGTCGAAGTAACGCTGGAGGTCAATCTGCCCGAAGCCAAGCTTTCGCAGCGTTTCCGGGCGCAGATACAGGAAGCCGCGCTCGTAGTTCTGCAGCGAACTGCCGCCCACCAGCCCGTGCATCCGAAACGGCGGCATGATAATCAGCTGATTGTTTTGCAGCGGAAACACGCTGCCGTCCACATAGTAGACCTTGCCGCCCTGATAGTGGATGTAAAATTCGTAGAAATCGTGGCAATGCAGCCCGCCGACGGTGTGGCGCTCTGCTACGGCATAGCACGCTTCGTACTCCGCGTCCTCGCGCCCCATCGCGTTGTAGCCGTTGATAGTTTCCGCAAATTTCATCGCTTCAGCTCCTTTCGGGGTTCGGATGTTTTGATTATACAGCAGGATTCACATATTTTCAAGCAGGATTTACATTGAATTGCGCAACTTATGTCGGCTATAATTAAAGTAACGATACGGAAACGGAGCGTGACGTTTTCGTAACAGGCTGCCTCGTGCAGCGTCTCCCGTGGTTTCCCGTTGGCAGTGCCGGTCAGATGTTGGTTGATGCTGCTGGAAAAAACAGCAGGTTCTTTGCATGGATTCTATTTTGCATCCCGCAAAAGAGAGTTGTTTTTGTACCCCTTACGGAAACCATAATTCATCAGAATGGAGGTTTTTGCTTATGATGAGAAATTCCGCGAAAACCGCTGCATCGGTGCGTCCGCGCCGCAAGCGCGGGAAGCATTGGCTTCAGCGCGACTGGCGGCTGTACCTGATGCTGCTGATTCCAATTGTCTGGTACATTTTGTTCTGCTACAAGCCGATGGCGGGGCTTCAAATTGCTTTCCAGAAGTACAACATGTTCAATCCCGCCAAGAGCAAGTGGATTTGGCTGGACAACTTCAAGTTCGTTTTCGGCATGAGCGACTTTGGCATCGCGCTGAAGAACACACTGATTCTCAACGGGCTGGACTTGCTCTTCGGCTTCCCCGTCCCGATTATCCTCGCCATCCTGCTCAACGAAATGCGAACGCCCATGCTCAAGAAGTTTTCGCAGACGATGCTGTACCTGCCGCATTTCCTCTCGTGGGTCATCATCGGCGGCATGGTGCTGCAGATTTTTGCGCCGACGTCGGGCGTCATCAACTCCACGCTTCTGCGCTGGGGCTGGATTTCCGAGAACATTCCTTTCCTGACGGATGGCCCGACGTGGACGTTCACCTATGTGCTGGTCGGCGTGTGGCAGTCGATGGGCTGGGGCACGATTCTCTACCTTGCGGCGATTACCGGCCTGGACATGAACCTCTTTGAAGCGGCGCGCATTGACGGCGCGAACAAGCTCCAGCAGATTTGGCATGTCACCTTGCCCGGCATCCGTTCCACCATCGTCGTTCTGCTGATTATGAACATCGGGCGTATGATGTCCATCGGCTTTGACCGCCCGTTTATCATCGGCAATACCAAGGTCAAGGACTACTGCGACGTCATTTCCACCTTCGTTTACCGCGCCGGCATTACCAACAGCCAGTTCGCCCGCGCAACCGCCATTGGTCTGTTCCAGTCCATCGTGGGCTTGGTGCTGATTACGGGCGCAAACACCGTTTCCCGCCTGTTCGACGAACAGAGTATTTGGTAAGAGGGGAGGATTTGTCATGACTGCGATTTCCACACAGGCGCATATTTGCCCTGAGAAGAAGAAGAAACTCGGTGTAGGGCAGATTATCCTCATCATCGTGATGATGCTCTTCGTGCTGATCTGCACGCTGCCGTTCATCAACGTCATTGCCATGTCGATGTCCTCCAAGTCTGCGATTCTGCGCGGCGCAGTGTCGTTCTGGCCGGTGGAATTCAACCTCGATGCCTACAAGCTCATCGTCAACGACAATTCGATGTGGCACAGCCTGCTCTATACCATCGAACTGACGGTAATCTACACCGGGCTGGCGATGATCATGACGATTCTGGTGGCGTTCCCGCTGTCCATGCGTCGCCTCAAGGGGCAGCGCGTCATCATGTTCTTCATCGTCTTTACCATGTACTTCTCCGGCGGCACGATTCCGATTTACCTGAACGTGAAGGAATTCGGAATGCTTGACAGCATGTGGTCGCTGATTATTCCGGGGCTGATTTCCACGTTCAACGTCATCATCCTGAAGAATTTCTTTTCTTCCCTGCCGTATGAGCTGGTGGAGGCAGCGTCGATTGACGGCGCGACGGATTTCCAAGTCCTCACCCGCATCTTCCTGCCGCTGAGCTTCTCCTCGCTGGCGACGCTTTCCCTGTTTTACGCAGTCGGCAAATGGAACAGCTTCAACGATGCGCTGTACTACATCACCTCGCGCGACCTCCAGCCCCTGCAGCTCAAGTTGTACAACCTCATCAAGGGCAGCCAGTCGGTGGAAGTCGCCGTCGCGGAGGGCAGCTCGAATGACCTGAGCACCAGCGTGTCCGAATCCATTCAGTCTGCAACCATCATTTTCGCGACGCTCCCCATCCTGATTGTGTACCCGTTTGTGCAGCGCTACTTCGTGGCGGGTGTTACGATGGGCGCAGTCAAGGGCTAATACTAATTCTCATCTAAACCATGACATTCGCACAGCATCTTTTTCGCCCCCGGCTTTGCTTCGTTCCGCTCGCGCGTACCTCCAGTACGCCTCGCTTCACTCAGCTTTGCCGGAACGAAAAATCTGCTATGCTCGATGCCATGTTTTAGAATCGAATTAGTATCATCCCCCCACATCCTCATTGGAACGGGCGGCAAAAGCCGTTCAAGATAGAAAGGAGTACCCTTATGAAAAAGTTTCTGGCTCTGGTTTGCACGCTGTGCCTGCTGCTGACGGCGCTTCCGCTGACGGCACTGGCGGCGGATGACGATTGGGTAACGCTCAATGTCGAAATGTACGACCGCTCCATTGCGGGCTTCAACGTGGAGGACTGCTGGCAGCTGCGCTACATTCAGGAAAACTTTGGCGACCCGAACCACATCAAGATTAACTGGATTCCTGTTTCCCGCTGGGAGGAAGGCACGATCCTCTCCACCCGTCTGGCGGGCGGCACCGCGCCGGACATCTGCATGACCTACGGCACGGATTTGGTGCAGCAGTACATTGACATGGGCGGCATCATGCCGCTGGATGACCTGCTGGCTGAATACGGTCAGGAACTGACGGCATTCCTCGGCGACGAGGTGCTGCAGTACGGTCAGTATGACGTGGGCGACGGCAAAGAGCAGTATTACCTGCCCGCGCGCCGCATCGTCGTCGCGACGCAGAGCATGTTCATCCGCAAGGACTGGCTGGAAAAGCTGGGCATGGAAGTTCCCACGAACGTGGAGCAGCTGTATGCTTACTTGAAGGCGGTGAAGGAGCAGAAGCTGGGCGGCGAGAACACCGTTCCGTATTCCTCCGACCTGTACGCGGCCGACCCCTTCTACGGCTGGATTTACCAGATGGACGCCTTCCTTGATTACAGCCAGATTACCGAGGAAGACTGGGTGGCGAACTTCAAGTTCCACTACATGCTGCCCGGCGCGAAGGAAGCGCTGCGCTGGATGAACAAGTTCTTCAACGAAGGTCTCGTTTCCGATTACTTCGGCATCGAGAACAGCAAGCAGACCGACAGCGACCGTGTGAACGGCTATGACGGCTTCTGGGTTGGCAACTGGGACGCGCCGTGGCGCATGGAAAAGTCCTACGCGCAGGATTTGGCGAAGAACGTTCCCGGCGCGAGCTGGATTGCCTGCGACCCCTTCAAGCCCGAAGCTGGCACGACCCCGCATGAAACCTACACCGCCGCTGGTCAGGCGATTTTCATCCCCGCGTCCGTGGATGAAAAGGTTGCCGTGGCTGCGATTAAGTACCTGAACTGGATGTGCAAGCCGGAATCCCTGTACGCGCTCCAGAACGGCGAAATGGGCTACAACTACACCAACGTCAACGAAAACAACATTCCGACCGACCTGAAGAACATCAACGATACCGACGACGCGCACAAGATGCACGCGACCGACGGCGCACCGATTTGCAACGGCTTCTACTACGGCTCTGACGAGCTGAACTACGCCGCGACCGCTATGGGCTTCCCCGGCTACGAAGATGTTGTGGCGGACAGCCTTGTGATTTCCAATGACGGCGCTTACGAACCTGTCAGCTTCACCCGTACCATTCAGTCCCGCATTGACTATGGCACGACCATCATCTCCAAGGAAGCGGAACTGCTGGTTCAGGTTGTGACCTGCAAGCCGGAAGATTTCGACGCAACGTGGGATAAGTACATCAACGAGATTCTTTCCGCCGGCGGTCAGCAGATTATCGACGAGCAGCGTCAGGCATACAAGGATGGCGCATACCGCGGCTTCTATCCGATGGCGCAGAAGTAATAAGCGCACGCAAACTTCACAAAAAGGGGGCTGCGTCTTGGACGCAGTCCCTTTTTTCGGAATCCCCCCCCTGATATTTCTGTTCTTCCCTGATTGAAATTGACAAAGAGTCTGCTTGGCTCTATGATGGGAGTGTTTCGGTATGCTTCGACTTGGAATCATCGGTGCGGGCGGCATTGCCAGCCTGCATACCCACAACATCCTGAGCGGCAAATGCCCGGAAGTGCAGCTGACCGCCATGGCAGACCGCAAGGAAAGCCGCCGAGAGTGGATTCGCGCAATCGTGCCGAACGCTGCGGTTTTCTGCGAGGGCAGCGATTTGATTGCGTCCGATACCTGCGACGCAGTGCTGATTGCAACGCCGCACTATCAGCATCCGACGCTGGCGATTGAGGCGTTCCGCCATGGAAAGCATGTCCTGTGCGAAAAGCCGGCGGGCGTGTACACCTTGCAGGTACGGGATATGATCGCGGAGGCGGATAAGCATCCCGAACTGACCTTCGGCATGATGTTCAACCAGCGCACGAACTGCGTCTACCGCAAGGCAAAGGCGCTGATTGACAGCGGCGCGCTGGGCGAAATCAAGCGCATGATCTGGGTTGTGACGGACTGGTATCGCACGCAAAGCTACTACGATGCCGGGGCGTGGCGCGCAACGTGGGATGGCGAGGGCGGCGGTGTGCTGCTCAATCAATGCCCGCATCAGCTGGATTTGCTGCAATGGCTCTGTGGGCTGCCCGTCCGGGTGCGCGCCGCCTGCCATGAGGGGAAATGGCACGACATCGAGGTGGAGGACGACGTGACCGCTTATCTGGAATTTGCAAACGGCGCAACGGGCACGTTCATTGCATCCACGGGGGACGCGCTGGGCGAAAATCGGCTGGAAATCATCGGAACGCGCGCGCGGATTCGCATCGAGAACGACCAATTGACGCTGGATACGCTCAGCGTGGATGAGCGCGACTGGTGCCCCGTGTGCAAAGAGCCATTCGGCGTGCCGGAGATTCAGCACGAAATCGTGCAGACAGACGGCGAAAATCCGCAGCACGCGGGCGTGTTGAACGCCTTTGCAGCGCACATCCTGCACGGTACGCCGCTTGTTGCCGACGGGCGCGAGGGTATCCGCGGGCTGATGCTGTCCAACGCCATGCACCTTTCTTCGTGGACGAATCAGACCGTTTCGCTGCCTATTGACGAAGAACTGTTCTTGAAGCTGCTGAATGAAAAACGCAGGACATCCCGCCACAAGGACGAAGTGGATGCTGCCATCGACGTTTCCGGCAGCTTTGGAAGCACGAGAAAGTAATACTAATTCTCATCTAAACCATGACATTCGCACAGCATCTTTTCCGCCCCCGGCTTTGCTTCGTTCCGCTCGCGCGTACCTCCAGTACGCCTCGCTTCACTCAGCTTTGCCAGAACGAAAAATCTGCTATGCTCGATGCCATGTTTTAGAATCGAATTAGTATAACCTATTCCAAGGAGGAAATCAGCGTGGAGAAGATTCGCCTCGGTATTATCGGCATTGGCAACATGGGCTCGGAGCACTGCCGGCTCATCCTGTCCGGGCAAACGCCGGAAATTGCGCTGACCTGCGTTGCTGATCCGCGCCAAGACCGCCGTGACTGGGCGCAGCAGACGCTCCCCGCCGGAACGGGCATCTATGCCGACGGCATGTCGCTCATCCGCGCCCATGCGTGTGACGCCGTGCTGATTGCCACGCCGCACGAGCTGCATCCGCCGCTTGCGGAGGCGGCACTCCGGGCAGGACTGCATGTCCTGAGCGAGAAGCCCGCGGGTGTTTACACGGCGCAGCTGCACCCGGTTATCGCCGCCGCGCAGGAGACGGGCAGGACGTATGCGCTCATGTTCAACCAGCGCACGAACTGCGTCTACCGCCGCCTGAAAGCGCTGCTGGATTCCGGCGAGTTAGGCGCGCTGAAGCGTGTGACGTGGGTGGTGACGGATTGGTATCGTTCACAGGCGTATTACGATTCCGGGGCTTGGCGCGCAACGTGGACGGGCGAGGGCGGCGGCGTGCTGCTCAACCAATGCCCGCATCAGCTGGATTTGCTGCAATGGCTCTGCGGACTGCCGACAACGGTGCGCGCGTTCTGCCACGAGGGCAAATGGCACGACATTGAGGTGGAGGACGACGTGACCGCCTATCTGGAATTTCCGGGCGGCGCGACGGGCGTTTTTATCGCCTCTACCGGGGAGCTGCCCGGCACGAATCGGCTGGAAATCGCCTGTGACCGCGGCAAAGTCGTCTGCGAAAACGGTCAGCTGACGCTATGGCGCTTGCCGCAGAGCGAATCCGCCTATTACCGCCGAAGCGCATCCGCATACCCCCACGCTGAGACGCAGATGGAGATTTTGCCGCTGGACGGGGAAAATCCACAGCACGTCGGTGTGCTGAACGCTTTTGCGGCGCATATCCTGCACGGCGCGCCTCTGGTGGCGGACGGGGCGGAAGGTATCCGCGCACTGATGCTGTCCAACGCCATGCACCTTTCCTCGTGGACAGGCAAGCCCGTGTCCCTGCCGATTGACGAGGGCGAATTTGCGCGGCTTCTGGCGGAAAAACGCCTGCATTCAAGGAAAAAGCAGGTGAAGGAGGTCACGTTCGCGACGGATCACAGCGGGACGGGAAGAGCGGAAGGATGATCGGGTATAGGCAGCAACGCGGCGGCGCGTTGGATGCGAATTTTCTCCGGGCAGGCACATACGCCTGCCCGTTTTTTGCGTCGTTCTTTTTTCGGAATGGCTGTTGAATTGCTTGAAAAAATGGAAATAAAGGTGTATAATGAAAGCAGAATGATGTTCTCCGGTGAACGGCGCGCTGCTTGAAAGAGAAGGCCTGACATCGGACGATAAAAAGGAGGAATTATCATGGCAGTGAATTTGAAGAAGGGTCAGAAGGTTGATTTGACGAAGGGCAACCCCGGCTTGAGCAAAATCATGGTCGGCTTGGGCTGGGACGTGAACCGCTACGACGGCGGACATGACTTTGACTTGGATGCCTCTGCATTTCTGCTGGGCGCGAATGGCAAGGTTGCGAACGATTCGAACTTCGTGTTTTACAGCAACCCGGCTGATCCATCCGGCGCGGTACGGTACGGCGGCGACAACAGAACTGGCGCTGGGGAGGGCGACGACGAGACGATTTTCGTTGACCTCGCCACGGTTCCGGCGAACGTGGAGAAGATTGACTTCACCGTGACCATCTACGACGCCGCCGAGCGCCGCCAGAACTTCGGACAGGTCAGCAATGCGTACGTCCGCGTTGTGGATGAATCCACGGGTATGGAACTGATTCGCTACGATTTGGAGGAGGATTTCTCCATTGAAACGGCGATTGTTGTTGCGGAAATCTATCGCCACAACGGTGAATGGAAGTTCAATGCCATCGGCAGCGGTTTCCAGGGCGGACTCGAAGCACTCTGCATCAACTTCGGCGTGAATGTATAACGGTGCGGAAATAACCTGACAGAGGAAGAGACGTACCCCGTTTCCTCCTCTTTTTTTCAAAATACAGCGCGTCTGCGGAGGAAAATAGGAGCATGAAGAACAGCAAACGTCTTCGGATTAGTTACAACGCCCCCGCTATCTTGTCCTTTGTCCTGATTTGCTTTGCGGTGCAGCTGCTGAATGTCCTGACAAAAGGGGCAAGCAATCGGGCTGTGTTCAGCGTCTATCGTTCCTCGTTTCTCGATCCGCTGGCGTATCTGCGCTGCGTCTGCCACGTCTTTGGCCACGCAAACTGGAATCACCTGATGGGCAACATGATGTATATCCTGATTCTGGGGCCGATGCTGGAGGAAAAGTACGGCACGTCCAACATGGTGTTCATCATGCTGGTGACAGCACTGGCGACGGGGCTTGCGAACCTGATTTTCTTCCCGAACATTCGCCTGCTGGGGGCGAGCGGCATCGTGTTCGCGATGATTCTGCTCTCATCCATTACCATCACGGAAGAGCATACGATTCCGCTTTCGTTCATTCTTGTCGCCGCGATTTACATCGGGCAGCAGGCGTATCAAGGGCTTTTCACGGCGGATAACATCTCGCAGATGGCGCATATCGTGGGCGGCATGATCGGCTCAGTGCTGGGATTTGTGATGAACAAGTATAAAATGAGCCGCTATGAACGAGGCAGCCATGGCTAACAGAATCAACGCAAGCAATCTTTCTGATTTGCTCCTGCCCATGCGCCAAAGAGGAAATGCGCCGGGGGTATACTTTGTGCGCCTGTGCCAATGGAGCCCGGAAATCAAGGATTTTCTCTGGCGCTACCACGAAGCGGCGCGTGCAAAGGGTGTTATCATTGAGGGGCAAATCGGCAATCCGGATGAGCGGCAGCTGAGTTACCTGACGGAAATGCTGGGCAGTGCGTTTGAACCGAATCCGGCGTTCATTACCCAAGCGCTGCAGAAGTGGATGCCGCGCATGAGTCAGGCAAATCGCGTTTCGTTTGCCGAAGCAATGTGCGGCCAGATGGATGAATTGAAGCAGAAGGGAAAAACGGACAGCATCATCCGGAACATCTACATGAAGGTGATGTGCTGGCTGTACTACAAATTCGAGCGCCTGATGCCCTTTCTTGGCGACGACAATCCGCCCCGTATTCTCTACGAATGCAATGCGGTTACGGCGCATGAGCTGATTCTCCTGCGCATTTTGTCGATGATGGGGACGGACATACTGCTGCTGGAGCCGCAGGGCGACGCGGCGTACTTGAAACAGGATGCAGCATCGGCATGGTCGCAGCTGCTGATTGTGCAGGGGATGCCCTTCGCGAAGGATTTCACACTCAAGCAGTTCCGCAAGGAAATGGCGGCGGCAGCGGCGGGAAACATGCGCCAGCCGTCGCAGCCTGCGCCGCGCCCGGTGCCATCCGCGCAGCCGATGCGCCAGCCTGCCCCCGCTGTGCCGCGTCCGGCGATAGCGCTGAACCAGCCGACGCAGACAACGTCACCCGCTGTGCCGCAGCGGCGCGACCCCGAAACATACTTCCCGAAGCCGTCGCGGATGGCGTGCACGAATGCGTGGATGAAGGAAGCATCCTATGAGGAAATCCTGACCCCCATTGCGGAACGCGGCGACGACTTCCGCCTGTTCTACCATGCGTTCATCCGCTTAAAAGGCGTGCCGGATAAGCAGACGTACATCAGCGACCTGTTCCAGTTCTACCAGAAGTTCCGCAGCACGGGGCGCAGAATCGCCATTGTCGACGACGGATTATCCCTGCCCGGCCCGGAGGAAGCGGCGCAAATCCGCCGTCACCCGTACCGCTCGCAGGAGGAGCTGATAATCGACATTGCCGGGAATCTGCCCGCGTGTGCGAACGTGGAGCTGCAGCGGCTGATGCAGCAGGCGTTCGTCCGGACGATGATGGCGGCGGCAAAAGCCGAACCGAACCTGAACCGCCTCCTGATTTCCGCCGTGTATCTGCTTTGCTGGATTCGGCAGTATCAGGCGGCGCTGTTTCAGGGCTACAAGGGCAGCGAAATTCCGTGCTTTGTGCTGATGGGCGGGTGCAGAAATCAGCATGACGCGCTGTTTGTGCAGTACCTTGCCCAGCTCCCCGTGGATATCCTGATTCTCGCGTGCGATTTGAGCCGCCCGTGCACCGTGCAGAGCGACCAGCTGCTGGAATTGACGGGCAAGGACTCCATGCCCGTGCCGAAATTCCCGCGCGACGGCGGCAGCGTGCAGATGCGCACAATGGCCTCGAACGCCGAGCAGGACTTAACGTCGATTCTCTACACCGATTCGGGCATTTACCGCAATCGGCAGTTCTCGCGGGCGGACGCGATTACGCTGCAAACCACCTACGACGAGGTGTTCATCCTCTGGGGACAGGAACTCAAATACCGCGCGAATTTCAGCACGGTGAATCAAGTGGTCAACATGCCCGTGGTGTATGCAAAGGTTTCCGGCGTGGAGGACGGCAAGGTGGAGGCATACTGGCAGAAAATCAAACTTCTGCTGGGAGATGACACGATGCTGATTCCCTCGCTGCCCTATGTTGTAACCGGCGCAGCCAACCAGTTTCAGCCGCTGGCGGTGAAAACGCTGCGAAACGGCAGGCTGAAGCGCGAGGAAATCAAGGCAGACCGCCAATATCCGTTCGCTCTGCTGCGCGAAGAACTGCAGGAGCATATGTTTGACAAGGTGCAGCTGATGCTGGATGAGCGGATAATCAAAGGCACGTTCACCAACGGCACGGAATACACGGTGCTGGCGACGGTGCTGAACATGAACCGCGATATCGTCCGGCGGCTGCAAAGTTTCGATTTTACGAAGAAGAATCCCAAGATGGTGGTGCTGTGTACGGGCGAACAGCCGTGTTCGCTGGAGGATGCAATCCTGATGACATTCCTGAATCTGGTGGGCTTTGACATTGCGCTCTTTGTCCCGACCGGGTATCAGACGATTGAGCGCTACCTCAATGGAAATTATCCGGTGGAGCACCAAATCGGCGAATACGTCTACGATTTGCAAGTGCCGGATTTTAACGCACTGACCCCAGTCAAACGTTCGTGGCTTGAAAATATACTGAAAAGAGGTAACTGACAATGGCAATGAATTTCAACCGTCCCGCAGGCGCACCGACCACGGCCGTCGCCGCCAAGCCGGAAACGGCGCTGATGGAAGTGCAGCCCTATGACATCATTGCGGATCAGCAGGCGACGCAGAAGCAGCTTGCGCATTCGCCTGAAATCGAGTCGCTGACCGCCGGCATCGACGTCAACGACTTGAACACGATTGTTACCTTCGGCAGCCACTCGGCGGAAGAAATCTCCAAGGCATCGGATGTTGTCCTGCGCAGCATGAACATGAGCCAGCTGGATGAATCCAGCAAGATGCTCAATTCGCTGGCGAAAATCATGGATCAGTTTGATATCAACGAGATTCGTGACAACCCGTCGCTGTTTGGCAAGCTGTTCGGAAACCTGCGCAAGCAGCTGGACAAGATTCTGGCGAAGTACAACACGATGGGCAACGAAGTGGACAAAATCTACGTCCAGCTGAAGCAGTATGAGGGGGAAATCAAGCAGTCGAATCAAAAGCTGGAGACGATGTTCCAAGCCAACGTTGGCTACTTCCACGAGCTGGAGAAGTACATTGTCGCGGGCGATCAGGGCTGTCAGGAAATTCAGAATTACATGACCCAGCTTCAGCAGCAGATGGAAGCAACGGGCGACCAGTCCATCACGTTTGAATTGCAGTCGCTTCAGCAGGCGCTGGCGATGCTGGAGCAGCGCACGCAGGACCTGCGCACGGCGGAGAGCGTCGCTTTGCAGTCCATCCCCATGATTAAGACCATCCAGTTCAGCAACATGAACCTTGTCCGCAAGATTAACTCGGCGTTTATCGTCACACTGCCTGTCTTTAAGCAGGCGCTTGCGCAGGCGATTATGCTCAAGCGGCAGAAGATTCAGGCGGATGCTATTTCCGCACTGGATGAGCGGACGAACGAAATGCTGCTGAAGAACGCCCGCAACACGGTGGAGCAGGCGAAAATCACCACGCGCCTTGCCTCTGGCAGTTCTATCAAGGCAGATACGCTGGAAACCACTTGGCGCACCATTATGACGGGGCTGGACGAAACGAAGAAGATTCAGGAGAGCGCCCGCACGCAGCGCGCGCAGGATCAGGCGAAACTGGAAGCCATCAAGAAGGACTTCATGTCCCGCTATAACATGCCCAACAGATAAGGGATAAAGCAAATGAGAAAACTATTTGCGCTTATCCTGATTCTGGGTGTGCTGGCGTGTGCGCTGGGCTTCTATGCCGCTGATACGTTTGAAACCAGCGAATACTACCGCGTGCTGAACCCCGTTTTCCGCACTGCCGTGGGTCACGACATTGACCCTGACACGGTGAAGGACGCGATGGCGATTCATGTGGATGGCAACCTGCCCGGTGTCGGTGAATTTAACTTCTCGCTGAATGCCCTGATTGATGGCGGCGTTGATTTGCCGGGATTAGGGCATGTCTCCCTGTCCGATTTGCTGGGGAAGGAGTTGAACTTCGGTCAGCGCCTGCAGGCAAAAGCGGTGATTGCCGGATACGGCTGGAGCCACGAGCTCAAGCTGTACGGCGGCATTGCGGCAGGCGTGATGGCGTTCCTGCTGATTGGAACGCACCGCCCGAAGCGCAGAAGGTAAATTAAAAGGTTCTTCACGGAAAGTTGGGGAAGCAAACAAGGGCTTAGGCGAAGCCACCAAAAGCTGCACGCGGAAGGAGCATGAAAGTGCGACCAACTCAATCGCGCGAAGGGGTCAAGGGGGGACTTCGTCCCTTTTCGTCTGCCCCTTGCAGGGTCAAGGGACAGCGTCCCTTGTGGGGTTTGGGGCAACGCCCCAACTGTTCCGCGTCCGACCAATTCCAAGGAAGCCGCCAACAAAGGTGCAGGCAGCGCAGCGTCCCTGCCCCTAACTTTGCGCGTCCGCAGACGCGCCCCCAAGTTGCTCTTCCCCCAAGATTTCGTGAAGAACCAATTAAAACCCCATACAGGGCGCGTAAATGCCCTGTATGGGGTTTCAATTGTCATGAAATTACTTCAGCCAGTCCGCAAATTCTTCCTGCGACTGCCCGTCAATCGTCAGGAACGTGCACGTCGGATGCCCAGCATCGAGGTACGCCTGGTCACTGCCCGGCAGCGGCGGATCCTGCTTCATTGGGGAGAGCCAGAAGTACGTCTGATTGCGCGGACTGATGCGCTGCTCGTAGCTGTCGCGGTAGCCGGCGCGGTTCAGCGGGCACAGCACCTGACTTTTCAGCTCCGCACGGGGAATCGGCGGCGCGTTCAGGTTGCACACCGTCAGTTCCGGCGCGCCGCGCGTGACCAGCTTCTCCGCCATCTCCACGGCCCAGTCGGACAGGTACGCCAGCGTGTCGTGCGGCGTCTGCTTCTCGGCGGATACGGCAATGCCCGGCTTATGCAGGAATGTCGCTTCCCGCGCCGCGCCGACGGTTCCGGACACATACACCGACATGCCGACGTTGTAGCCCAAATTGATGCCGCTGATGACGGCGTCCGCGTCCGGCGCAAGGTTCATTGCTCCGATGCGGCAGCTGTCCACCGGCGTACCGAAAATTGCCCACGCTTCATCCGCATCGGGCACTTCGCGCTTCTCCGCCAGAATCGGCTGCTCGATGCTGAATGCATGTGCCTTTGCGCTCTGCTGCGTCGCTGGCACGCAGACCGTCACCCGATGTCCGGCACGCTTGACCGCCTGCGTCAGAATCGGCAGAAACGGGCTGTTGATGCCGTCATCGTTCACAATCAGAAAGTGCATGGTTATTCTCCTTCCGCAGGGGTCAGCGCGACCACGAGCGTCTGCATGTTCTCGCGCATCCGATCCTCATAGTAAGTCAGCGGCACGTCGGTTTCCGGGCCGGTCACAACGGGGTCAAGCGTGTAAATCGGCGCGCCCGTCTCGCGGGAAATCGTCTGCGCCGCCATATCATCGTACTGCGGCTCGGTGAACAGCGGCGGATTGTTCAGCTCACGGATAGTGCGCACCAGCTCCGCCAATTGCGCGGGGGACAGCGCGTCGCCCGGCTCGTGGTTGACGACGGCGGCGACTGTCAAGCCATACGCCCGCGCAAAATACGGGAATGCCTCGTGGAAGGTGACGATGTTCTTGTTCGGCACGGCTGCAAGCGTCTCTTTCAGCTCTGCATCCAGCGCCGTCAAGCGCGACACATAATCCGCGCGGTTTTGCTCAATCTGCGCTTCGTACTGCGGCATGGCGCTGATAAGCCCGTCTGCCAGATTGTCCACCATCTGGATGGCGTTCTGCGCATCAAGCCAGATATGGGCGTTCGCTTCGCCCGCGTGGTGATCCCCGTGGTCGTCGGCGTCTTCGTCCTCGTGGTCATGTTCATGGTCATGGTCGTCCACATACTCGTCCATGCCGTCCTCGGTCAGCAGCGTGATGCCGGCGGACGCATCCACCACGGGCAGCTTCGGGAACGTGTCCATCACGCGGGTGAGGTAGCTTTCCATGCCCGCGCCGTTGATGAGGAATACATCCGCCTTGTTCAGCACCTTCATATCGCCGGTGGAAAGCTGATAATCATGCAGGCAGCCGGTGTTCGGCGCGGCGAGGTTGCGGATGGTGATGCCGTCGATGCCCTGCGTGAGGTTGAGGGCGAAGAGGTAGATGGGATAGAACGACGTGACGACGGTTTCCGCCGCCGCGAAGGTGGGGGAGAGGAAGATGAGCAGCGTCAAAAGGGCTGCAAGCAGCTTTTTGGTTTTCATGTGATGATGATTCCTTCCTAAAACATTGGTTGATTGGGGGATGCAGCGGATACCTGCGGCGCGTTTTCCCGAAGAATCCGCTCCAGCAGCGCTTTTTCCGCCGATGACAGCGGGTAAAATTGCATCAGCGTCCGCATAGCGCACAGGCTGCCGGAGGTCATGGCGAACGCCATCAGCGTGTCCTTCGGCATTCCGGTTGTGCCAAGGGATTCAAAGAGGACGGCAAGCAGCTCATCCGCCAGCAGGGGAAACTCCTCCATGCGGAAACGGCGGGTTCGTCCGTCTGGCATGGAAACGCGCATCTGCGGGCCGAGAATGGCGTATAAATCGCGGAACAAGCCATCGCGAAGCGCTTCGCACAGGGCGGAAAGGTCGTCGCCCACGCGGTAGTGCCGCAGCCGTTCTGCCGCATGTGTTCCGACCCCGGAATGCGCCAACGCTGTCCCGATTCGCATCGCCAGCACCTGCTGCACCCGGTCAAGCGGAATTGCAATCGCCATAGCCTGTCCTCCTTTGGGGGAGATGCAGAATCCCCGCCCTTTTCATTTCGACATCCAAAGGCAAAATCCCTTGTTTTCAAACTTTTTTTGCACTTTTTTTCGGACGGTAATTCCCAGAAAAATATGCAGGATTCAGCATAAAATTCGCCGCCGCATGAAATTATCCACAGGAACTTGTGGAGAACATAGTTCCTTTCCACAAGATTTTGTTCCGCCGGGCTGCAAAACGGCATGGGTCATGCACAAAAATGACGGAATCGGAATGCTTGCGATTTTGGCGAACCTGTGGTATGATACAAAAGGATGCGAATGGACATGAATGCAAAAGCATCACAGGCTCACGGCCGCAGGTCGGTCGTGCGCCTTTTTCGCCCCCTTGCGTCCCCAACGCGGACAAAAAAGCCGGTCGGACAATGCGTCCGCGCAAAGAATACGGAGGAATCCCCTGATGGACATGGAAGAGCTGTGGTCAAAGACACGCGAGGTGCTTCGCGCGGAAGTCAACGCCGTAGTGTACAATTCTCTGCTGGGCAGCAACAACCTCGTTCCGGCGCTGCTTGACGGCGATACGCTTGTGCTTCGCGTGGTGATGGACAATCTGAAGCTGCTGATTACCAACCAGTGGTATTCGACGATTGTCCGCGCGCTCAGCCAGGTGGCGGGCCATCAGATGGATGTGGAAATCCTGACGCAGGAGGAAATCGAGGCGCGTCCGCAGCTGAAGCAGAAGGCGGTGGAGGAGCAGGAGACGGTGCTGGAAAGCTCGGTCGCCCTGAACCCGAAGTACACCTTCGAGACGTTCGTCGTCGGCAGCGGCAACCGTTTTGCCCATGCCGCCGCGCTGTCCGTCGCCACTGACCCGGCTCATTCCTATAACCCGCTGTTTATCTACGGCGGTGTAGGTCTTGGCAAAACGCACCTCATGCACGCTGTCGGCAACTTCATCCGCGAGCATGACCCCAGCAAACGCATCCTCTATATTCCCGGTGAAACCTTCACCAACGAGTTGATTTCCGCTATCCAGCAGGGGCGGAATATTCAGTTCCGCAACCGCTTCCGCAGCGTTGATGTGCTGATGGTGGACGATATTCAGTTCATCGCCGGCAAAGAATCCACACAGGAAGAATTCTTCCACACCTTCAACACCCTGCATACCGCCGGAAAGCAGATTATCCTCACATCCGACCGTCCGCCGCAGGAAATTGCCCGCCTTGAGGATCGCCTGAAGAGCCGCTTTGCGTGGGGGCTGACCTGCGATATCAAGAAGCCGGACGTGGAAACACGAATCGCCATCCTGCGCGAAAAGGCACGGCAGGAAAACATCACGATGGATGAGGACGTGTACGAGGCCATTGCGACGCGCGTCGAATCCAACATCCGTGAACTGGAAGGCAGCCTGACCCGCCTTGTCGCCTATGCGCAGCTGACGAATCGCCCGATTACCGTGCAGCTGTGCGAAGAGGCGCTGCACGACATTTTCGCCAAGAAGGTGCGCAAGGAAGTGACGGCGCAGGTTATCATGCAGGCGGTGGCGAACTACTACTCCATCACGGTGGATGACCTGATTCGCCCCACGCGCCGCCGCGAAATTGCTGTTCCGCGCCAAATTGCGATGTACATCACGCGCGACTTGACGAACCTCTCCCTGCCGCAGATTGGGCAGGTGTTCGGAAACCGCGACCACACGACGGTGCTGCATGGCTGCAACCAGATTGCCAACGCCATCAAGAACGACCCGTCGATGGCGAGCGTGGTGAATGATTTGAAGGAAATCATTGTGGACAACAAGTGATTGCATCAATATGTATATTCCCCCTCGTGCTGTGTTAATACAGGCGAGGGGGAATTTTTTATGCGGCTTGATTTTTCATGGTGCGGGGGGAAATCGCCTCTGCGGAGGCGAACCCCCTGCATAAACACGCGGACATTGTATGCAGAAGTCACCAACTCAATCGCGAGAAGGGTGTCGAGAGGGTCGAAGACCCTTCGGCAGGGTCAAGGGGCAGCGCCCCTTGGGTTCCCCCAATAAACACGCGGGCATTGTATGAAAGTGTCACCAACTGAATCGCGCGAAAGGGTCAAGGGAGGAACTCCCTTGCAGGGTCAAGGGGCAGCGCCCCTTGGGTCACTCACTCCTTCAGCAGCTCCTCAATCTGCCAGAAAACATCTTTCGGGATTCCCTTCTCGTTCAGCAGCCCGCTGTGCGTGCCGTTCATCTTGTAGGTGTAGGAAGTCGGCTGGTCGTTCGGGAAATCGAACATGCCCCAGACGGATACGCCCGTCAGCGGCTGCGTGTCGCCGCGGTTCACGGCGCAGAAGACCTTGAAGAGACGAACGTAGAAATCCGCGTGCTCTTCGACTTTCGCCGCGTCAAAGTTGCGCACTGCCATTTCCGTCAGCTGCACCTCCAGCCCTTCCGCCGCATAGGTCTTGATGGCGGTGCTGATGAGCGCAAGGTCATTCACATTCATGCAGCCCGCCTGCGTGCCGTAGCCGCCGATGTATCCCTGCATCCCAACGCCGTCGCAAAGCTTGCGCGGATTCCCGTCCGCATCCACCGCGAAGCTATTGATGCTCCGCGTCAGGGCGACAATGGCATCCTGCTTTTCGGCGTAGAACGTATTGTAGTCGTTGTAGAACAGGCGGATGTCCGCCCCAAGCGCATCCACCGTGTTGCGCGCGTAGAGGAACGCATATTCCACATAGTCGCTGCCGATGGTGTCATAGAACACGTTGCTCACGCCGCCGCGGGTGGTGCGGAGGTGCCGATGGTCGGTCGGATCGAACTCGCTGCCTTCGCCGACGGCTTCATTCACCACGTCCCAGCAGTACACCACGCCGGGAAATTTCTCCTCAAAGTGGGTGATGACCTGCGTGATGTAGCTCTCCAGCCGCTGGAGCATCACCTCCCGGCTGACAAGCGGCTTGCCTGCGTCGTACTGCTCGTGGAAAAACCACGGCGTCATATAGGCATCCCACACCAGCACATGCCCGCGCACGCCGAGGCCGTTCTCCTGCGCCCAAGCGACCATCTTGTCTGCCGCGCTAAAATTCATGCGCGGCATCCCGTCGCTGCTGGCGCGGCTTTTGCTCTGGTCAAGCAGAGAGTACGCCTTCATCTCGTTCGTCGCCGTGATGCTGTTGCAGTGCGTTTTCAGGAAGTTCAGGTAGTTCGCGTCCCATAGCTGCATGTAGGACAGCGCGCCGCCGAAGCGGAAGCCGTGCGCCATCGTCAGCTCGTACATCGGGGTCACGGGTTCGTCCTCCTCGGCCAGCGCCGCGCACGGCACAAGCATGAGCATCAGCAGAATGGACAGCATTCGTTTCATGGGGATTCTCCTCCTTTTTGCGGCGGATATACCGCTTTTTCTGCTGGTAAGATTCGCCACGCAGATGGAAATCTCCTGCTGATTTGTCCGTTTTTCTGCCATATTCACCATGCCTGAATTTTTATCACGAAATCAGCATATTTATTCATAAAACCGCTTGACAAGCTAATAAATATGCAGTATAATGCCTTCCGTCAAACACAAGGAAGGATGGTGGCAATCATGGCTCACCTGAATGCAAAGAAACTTTTCCCTCTTTTCTTGGCGCTGGCACTCTGCTTGACGTCGGTCAATGCGCTTGCCTGCACCGCTGTTTATGTTGGTTCTGACCTCACCGCGGACGGCACGACGATGTTCGCCCGCTCGGAGGATATTTCCAACAGCTACAACAAGCTGCTCTACGCGATTCCCGCTGGCATCCATACCGCCGGCGAGGTGTACAACGGCTGCTACGGCTTCACCTACACCTTTACCAAGGACAGCTACGCCTACACGGCGTTCCGCGATGATAACGGCGCGGCGAAGGATGGCGTCTGCCCGGACTGCGGTCAGACCCATGCACATACGCCCTATGAGGCAGGCGGAACGAACAGCATGGGCGTAAGCGTGAGCGCGACCGAAACCATCGGCTGCTCCGATGCGCTGTATGAAGTTGATCCGTACACGGACGAGGGCATTGAAGAGGCTGAAATCACGACCGTATTGCTGAGCGAATCCGCGACGGCGAAGGAAGCAGTCGAACTGCTGCTGAGCATTTACGATTCTGTCGGCGCGGCGGGCGGCTCCGGCATCTTCATTGCGGACGACAAGGAAGTGTGGTACGTCGAAAACGCTTCCGGTACGCAGTATGTTGCCGTCAAGCTGACCTCGACGATGGCGTTTTCGCAGCCGAACATGTCGGTGATTGGTCTGATTGACCTCGATGATACCGAGAACGTGATGGCCTCCGCGAACCTGATTGCTGTGGCGGAACAGGCTGGCTCTTATGTCGGCGACAAGGAAGCCAACACCATCGACTATGCCGCTTCCTACAACGCGGATCAGGGTGTCGGCTCCCGTATGGTGAACGCGCTGAAGTACTTCAACGCCGCAACCGCCAAGGAAGAACCTGTTTATGCGGATTTCGCCATTTCCAACGTCGCGGCGGATGGCAGCATCGTGCCGATGTATACCAATATCACGCTTGACCATGCATGGAGCGTTGCGGATGTTGTCGGCTACTATCACATTGCGGGCATCGGCTCGACGCGCAACCTTGAAACGCACATCTTCCAGGTCGCCAAGGAAGACAGCATCACCGACACCGTGGAATGGGTCGCGATGGACGACGCGGCGCTGAGCGTCTTCGTGCCGTATTACCCGATGCTGACCACGGATACCTATGCTGGCTATCAGCTCAGCACCGCAGCGGCAGATTTTGTGGAAGCGCAGCCGGAAAGCGGCGTGTACTACGCAACGACGAAGAACAAGCGGAACGAGAACGGCGAGCGTGTGAAGGTGGAAGGCTTCTGCGTCCTGCCGGAGAACTGGGCGGCTTCCGTCTACTGGACGATGGACGCGTTGTCCAATCTCTACGAGTACGGCACGCTGACGGATGATGAAAAGGCGCAGGTTGAAACGACGCTGGCGGATTTGCAGGCTGAATGCTACGAAGTCTACAATCAGCTGAAGGCTGACCCCGACAACGCCACCGCGATCAGCGCCGCTGCCGCGCAGAAGGTTCACGAAGCCTGCGTCGCGCTGGTGAACGCCGTGAAATAACCGTTTCAGTTTCCAATGCGGTGTTCATCCGAAGACCGCATGAAAAAGCAAAAGGCTGTGAGCAAATTTCCGCTCACGGCCTCTTGCGATTCAGGGAAATGGAATGCGTATGAACAACACCGAGGGCAGTTTCGGTGGTAATACTATTTCCAGATTCAGCGGCGCATTTCATTTGGAAACAGGATTAGCATTCCTTTTTCATGGCGGAATAGCCAATCAGCACCGTCCACACATAGGCGCAGGTTTTGGGGATCATCAGCATACCGATCATCGGAAGGGTATCAGCCCACAGCACCACCGGAATATAGAAACCGAAGCTCAGCACGATGGTCAGCCACATCCAGCGGAAGGACTTGTCGCCGTGTTTCTTGGCGCTGCGATAGAACAGCACGATAATCAGCAGACCCATCAGCGCAAAGGGAATGTTGCGGTAAATGCCCCAGGCGAGCGGAGATTCAACGCTCAGCCACTGGTTTTGCGGCATCATGCACAGCGCAACGCGCACAGCAGCCAGACCATACACCGCGGCGGTTAGCCCCTTCTGCCCCTTGACCTGATAGCGCTGACGCCAGACGTAGTAGAGCAGCACATAGAACACGGTCATGGTGACAGAGGTAATCCATTTGCCCAGTCCCAGCGGTACGGTGAAGTTTTCAAGCCCTGTGGTGCACAGTGCAATCGCGCGCGGAATCAGGTGGAACGAGTCGCCTGCGCCCAGCACAATTGCCATCAGACCGAACAGACGGAACTGCTTGTTGCCCTTGCTTCCACGAATCATCAGAATGCCGATGGTAATGACGGACACCAGATAAACAGCGTCAAAGAGCGTTTCAATAATCGCCTGCATAGTAAGTTACTCTCCTTTTTTGTTCTCTTTCTTGTTGGATGCTGCGGCGAAGAATGGTTCTCCGAACCCAAAGCGGCGCGCCGCGCCCCGCACGGGATTTTGATACTATTTCCAGTTTGCTCGCTTTGTTCCTGCTTATTCCCCCTTTTGCTGAACAATGTTCAGTTTGCGCTTGAAAAAATGCCTACCTTATCAGTAGGACTTTTAGGAAGCGCTGCGTGTGGAAGATGCGCCGCGCTTCTGCGGGTGCGGGTCAATACAGAAGCCTGCGGACGATTTCCAGAATGGCGGAGGGATCGTAGTCCTCCCGCAGCAAAGCGGACAGCATCAGGGAAAACAGAACGTTCGCCAGCTTTTCCGCTGTAAAATCATCCGTAAAGACGTCCGGCCGTATTCCTGCATCCTGCTTCAGAACAAAGCACAAAACGTCCAGAATGTGCCGCCACGCATGCTGCATTCGCAGCTTGCCTTCGGACTTTTCCGTCTGCATGAAGCTGAGCGAATGAAGCGTGAAGAAACCGGGATACTGCCGGCTGCCATAGGCCATGCGTTCAAACATCCATGTGATGCAGCTCACGATATTTTGAAACATATCCGCATTTTCCGGGCGGTGGAAAATTTCTTCCCAGACGCTTTCCACAGTCGCACTGACCAATTCGGTCTTGGAATCAAAATAGTTGTAGATGGAGCCTACCGATACGCCGCACGCCGCGGCGACGGAGCGGATGCTGATGGCAGACCAGCCCTCCTGCCGAATCAATTCCCGGCTGGCTTTCAGAATTTCCTCCCGGGATGTCACGATGGTATTCACACGTCGCCTCCTTACTGAACATTGTTCACTTTGAATGATAGCATCCACGATTCGCTGTGTCAAGGGGTTTTGAAAATTCTTTTGAAAAATCGCCTGCCGCAAAACGTCCGAAAAGAAAAAAGGAGAAGATGGATTCCCCTTGCTTTCCGTAAACGCCCTATGGTATAATGTCAGCGGATTTATCCATCCGGAAGGAGCATCGCATGAGCAAGACCAAGGAACGCATTCACGACAGCAATCTCCGCTACAAGCAGGGCTTGGGGCAGAACTTTATTTATGACGAGGATCTTCTCGCCGCGCTGGTGGCATCCAGCGAAATCACCAAGGACGATGATGTGCTGGAAATCGGCCCCGGCGCGGGCAGCATGACCAAATACCTCTGTGATGCGGCACACCATGTCCTCTCCATCGAGCTGGATGAACGCCTGATTCCGCTGCTGACGGCGTTCCTCGCTGAACGCGATAATTTCACCCTCGTGCAGGGCGACGTGATGACGCTCAACCTCGCCGACGTAACGAAAGACCTGCGCAAGCCGCTCTCTGTCGTCGCGAATATCCCATATTATATTACCACCCCGCTGCTGACCATGCTGCTTGCCAGCCCGATTCCGATTCAGCGGATGGCGCTGATGGTGCAGAAGGAAGTGGCGGACAAGGTGCTGGCGCAGCCCGGCGACGATGGCTGGGGGATGCTCAGCGTTCGCAGCCAGTTCTACTGCGACCCGTATCTGGCCATGGATGTGCCGGCAAAATGCTTTACGCCCGTGCCGAAGGTGGACAGCGCGTTCATCGTCCTGCCGTGGCGGGAAACGCCGGCGGTGCAGGTGCAGGAGGAAGCTGACTTCTTCCGCGTGGCGCAGGCGGCGTTCGCGCTTCGCCGCAAAACGATGACGAACGGTCTGTGCGCCGCGTTCCACATGGAGCGCGCCGACGCCGTGTCGCTGATGCAGACCGCCGGGCTGGATGAGCGAATCCGCGGCGAAAAGCTGACGCTGGCGGAATTTGCGCGGCTGGCGGATGCGTTTACGGCGTGGAAGGCGAAACGGCGTAACCTGCTGTTGTAATTTCGAATCATTCGTGGCATACTGCAATTAGGGTAACACCGCACAAATGAGGTGGTCGGCTGGGGAATGGATTTTTCGTCAGATGCAAATGCAAATTTCGAAGGTTTACTGGAGGTAAA
>ERZ772861.501-NODE-501-length-42906-cov-20.083149_pt1 | contig 42906 bp, 26 predicted proteins | sample MGYA00512135_ERZ772861 | MGnify/ENA primary metagenome ERZ772861 (study PRJEB29015, sample SAMEA2737700) | human gut metagenome | biome: human gut; feature: human-associated habitat; material: faeces | place: China | collected 2012 ...
ACTACCCCGAACTGCGTGCCGCACTGGCCAACGGCGGCAGCGTCACCCTGTCGGAAGACGTGACGATCGAGGCGCCGCTGGTTGTGGAAACCGGCAAAACGGTCGAGATCGACCTGAACGGGCATACGATTACGAACGAAACAGATGTGTGGGCCGGAAACGACTGGTCGCTGTTCTCCGTCCGTGGAGGATCGCTTACCGTCAAGAACGGCACGGTAAAGGGTAAGGATAACGATTGTTACGCGTGCGACGTGCAGTACGGAGGAACCCTGATTATCGAAGACGGTATTTTCGTTGGAAATATTTCGGCGGTTTATGTTCATGAAGGCAAGGCCGAAATCAAGGGCGGTACGTTCAGCATTGTCCAGACCGAGACGGATGGAGACCCCTACCGCTTCCTGCTCAATTGTTATGACCCCAACCGTCAGGCTGGCAAGGCTTCTATCGTGGTGACGGGCGGTACCTTCGAGAATTTCAATCCCGCCGACAATGCGGCCGAAGGAGCCGGTACGAACTTTGTGGCCGAGGGCTACAAGGCAGTCAAAACTGCAGAGACCCCTGCGCCGAACGGCACGTTCCAGGTTGTTAAAAATGCAAAAGTGGATAATGCGGATGAACTGATCGGAGCTTTGGCCGATCCCGAGATAGCCAATATCGAGGTTACTTCTGACATCGACCTTTCGACCAAAAGCTCCGAAGAACTTACTTTCAAAGAGCATAAGATCATCGACATCAAGGAAGGTGCGACTCTCCGGCTCGGCAGTGCGAATTTCCTGATGGCCGAAAACGGACTCACGCTGACCGGCAAAGGTACGATCGACAACAGTGCGGCTGCCTCTACGGCCGTAGCCGCCGCTTCCGATGTACACGAACATAAATCGTTGATTCATGTTACGGGAGGCGATCTGCTGATCGACGGCGTCACGCTGATCAACGACCCCGAACACCATTGGCACGGAAGTTCCTACAACAGTGCGGCGATCGCTTACTGGAACGATGCGAACATAACTATCCGGAATGCCCGGATCATCTCGGGCGAGTTCACTCTCTGCGGTATGGGGCGTAACGTTGCCAGCGGCGAGATCACTCTTACCGACAGCTACTTCGAGTCCACTTCCTCGAATAAGGATAATGGGCAGCACTGGGCATACGCGATGCGTCTGTACGGTTCGAAAGTGCGGATCGAGAATTGCGAGGTCAAGGGTATTCAGGGCGGTGTGTCCATCGAAAGCTGTCAGGATGCCGTAATCAGCGGCGGTAAGTACTATACGGAAAATACGCCGGGACAGAAAGATGCCTTTTATCCGGTGTATATAACCAACGGTGCGAAAGTTACGATTACGGGCGGAGAGTTTTCCGGACCCAACGACTGGTCCGGTTTGGCGATCGAAGGCACCAGTGCGGTCGTATCGGGCGACAATGATGTGGATCTGCCGACGGGGAGCGTGATTCTCCAGGGCGGTAAGTTCAGCGGCAAGGCTTATAATTCCGTGACCAATACCGTTTATGCTCCGGCTGCCGGATATCAATGGCAAGCAATAACAGACGGCAGCAATTTGAAATGGGCCGTTGTCCCTGCCACCCGATAGATGATCTCAAATATAAAACGAACGAAAGATGTCGGAACACCTTTCGATAAAAAATAAACAATCCGCAGGAGCCTGACCGCTCCTGCGGGTACAAAGGAAAAAAGAAAACAAGTTCTTAAAAATCAATTGTAAACCGTTGAGTTACTGCCTCCCTTCCGGGGAATCCGAAAATCTGTGTGGGGGGGGGTAATTCACTAATACTCAACATTTTATGAAGAAAATTCTACTATTAGCGGGAATGCTGGCAGCATTTACCGCGTGTCAGAAGGATGAGCTACCGCAGAGTGGTGCGGCAACCTCCCAAACGATCAGCGTGACCGTTCCGCAGGGCATCCAGACCCGTGCCACAGGCGACGGGGACGGCTCAATGGTCAACCGCTGTATTTTGGAAATCTATCGGGACGGTGCATTGTACGGCGAACGGAAAGTCTCGACCGTAACCAGCGGTAAGGCCACGTTCAGTGACCTGCGTCTGGTGGCCCAGCAGACCTACGACTTCGTGTTCTGGGCAGACTGTGCAGATAACGGAGTCGACAAGTATTACGATACGGAGTCCGGTCTTACACAGATCAGTGCCAAAGAATATAAAGGCAACGAGGAAAGGTTCGACGCATTCTTCCTCTGCCAGAAGGACTACAAGGTTGAAGCCTCTTTCAACGAGACAGGCTGGGTACTCAAACGCCCTTTCGGCCAACTGAACATCAAGACCGATGACCTCGGCGATATTCCCACCGAGTTGCAACCCGATGCCGTGTCCGTGGTCTTCAAGAATCTTCCGACGTCTTTCAACGCATTGGAAGGTGTGACAAACGAAGCAACGCAGGAAGAGGTTACCTACAAAGCCAATATCCTCGATGCGGCCAGCGGCAAGCTGACGGTGGATTACCTCTGGGCATCGGAAGAAGAGAGCGCCACGCTTTCGGACTTCACGATGACGTTCCTCAATAACGATACGGAAATCTGCACGAACGACGCTTTCACCAACATCCCCATCCGACGCAACTACCGCACCATGGTATCGGGCAACCTGCTGACCAAGAAAGGCACGATCAACGTGACAATCGATCCGAATTTCGATGAAAACAGTCCCATCGAGAAAGTCGTTGCAGAAGTAGAAAGCGTCAGTGAGGTAGCTCAGGCAATCGAAAACGGCGCTACGGATATTACCGTAACGACCGCTCCAACGACTGCGGCGACCATCGAGATTCCGCACACCCTGACTGCCGAGCAGGCTGCCAAGGAGATCTCCATTACGCTGCCTGAGACCGACCAGCAGGTGACTCTCGCCTACACCACCGAACAGAACGGCCAGGCTCCCGAGGCCGTCAATATTACAGTGCCCACTACGAATAAACTTATCATCAATCTTCCGGAATCGACTGTCACGCTGAACGGCACGAGCTATACCGCTGTCGAAGCCACAACTGCCGGCAACACCCTGATTGTCCCCGAGGGCGTTACCGTAGGAAAACTGAACGTGGTGAAAGGCAATGTGGAGATCTACGGTACGGTTACGGAAATTACATTCGGGAAAGGAGCCGGTACTGTTACGACTTATGCTACAGGCGATGTCGCTACGCTGAAAAAAGCGATCGAGCTGATTGCCCAAGGCAAGTGTGCCCGAATCGTGCTGACGGCCGATATCGACCTTAAAGGCTCTGCCGATAACCCTTGGACTCCGATCGATACGGAAGGCAAAGGCTTCGTGGAATTCGACGGCGCCGGCCATACGATCAAGAACCTCTACGTTGACAACGCCACAGGTCAACCTAATGGTAAAGGCACTTACTACGGAGGTTTCTTCTATGTGCTTCAGGGCAACGTGAAAGACCTCACGATCGACGGCGCCGAAGTGACCTGCTATCGCGGCGGTACATTGGTCGGCCGCATGGACTACGGTACGGTGGAAAACTGCCATATGAAGAATACGGCCATTAAGAGCGTTCAGAAAATCGGCGGCCTGATCGGTTTCGTCAGCACAAGCTCGAAAGATGTCACGGTCCGCAACTGCTCGGTAACCGCTTGCTCTATCGACGTATTTAATCCCGAAACGTTCACCTACTGTTCGCAAGCTGCCGGCCTTATCGGTTATTTCCAGACTTTCGAGCGCAACGTGCTTATTGAGGGCTGCTCGGTCAGCGGCATTACTCTCAACAATACTTACAAAGGTCAGGATGCGGATTCCTATAGCGACGGCGATTTGTTCTATGCTATGGAGCAAAGTTTCTCCCACGCATTTATCGGCAATATGGTAAATGTGTCGAAAAAAGCCGACACTTACGACAAGTACACCGTGGAACTCCGCAACAACAAGGTGGATAAACAGGCAGACGGAGTAGCAACCGGCTATTTCACCGATGAATATATGGGCTGGCGGGCTTCCAATTTCACTGCCGGATACATAAGCACGGCTAAATTGATCGTGGATGGCGTTGTTAAGGATCGCTGGACCGAATTGAAACGCTTCGTTGCCCTCTTGAAAGACGGTGGTAACGTCAATGTATGGTATCATTATGATTTGACGAAAATTCCGGAAACGAGTGGCGAGATTCCAATCGAGAAACCTACCGTCATCGACTTTAAAAGAGCTGTTACTCTGACTGTCGGCAAACAACAGATCGTCAACAAGAAAGAGCTTACCGTCAAAGGTATTGGAAAGATGACTGCCAGCGATTATATTTTCATGAACGAACAGGGAGCTACACTGACTGTCGAAGGAGGAACTTTCACCGCTACGAAAGCTACGGACGCCAACGGTGTCGTCATTTATAACCAAGGTATCTGCAACATCAAGAACGGAACGTTCGACGGTCCCGGCTTTACGCTGATGAATACCGGCAGCGCCGATATGACCATCGAGAACGGTAACGTCATTAACCGGAACTCTCCGACGGGTTATGCGCTGATGGCAGCTGGCGGTGGTACCAAGCTGACTGTCAAGGGGGGTCGGATCGAAGCCATCCAGTCAATCGGAGGAGCCAACGTGACGATATCCGGCGGTACGATTCTGAACGACTGCAAATATTACGCACTCTACAATCAAAATGGTAAGACCACGATTACAGGCGGGTATTTCTCCGGTTACCCGGGCATGAAAGACGTGTATATCGCCGATGGTACGGTAGCAATTCAGGGCGGTTATTTCGAGGATAACCAGACTGCCGCAGCCGACGGATACGTTTATAAGGACAATGTACAGACAGTAGACGGCATCACCTACAACTACGAGGTGGTGGCTCAATAACACTTTCAATCCGCAGGAGCCTGACCGCTCCTGCGGGTACAAAGGCAAAGACGAAGCAAGTTCTTTTAATAACATTTTTTTACAAACCGCTGAGTTACAACTTCTTCGGGACCTCCTCGAGGGGGGGGTAATTCCTTAAAAACCAATTAGTTATGAGAAAATTATTCCTATTGGCGGTGGGCCTTGCGATGACCCTTACCGCGTGTCAGAAGGATGAAGGGCTCGTTTCCGACGGAGCCACCTCCCAGACCATTACCGTTACCATCCCGCAAGGGATGCAGACCCGTGCCACGGCGGCAGACTTCGGCAACGGGGCGAAAATCGACCGTTGCCTGCTCCAGATCTACCATTCGGGGACGACTCCGGCGAAGTATGGCGAACAACAGTCCGCCACCGTGCAGAAAGGCGCCGATGGTAAACTGACCGCAACATTCAACCTACGGTTGGTGGCCCAGCAGACTTATGACTTCGTATTCTGGGCCGACTGCTCGACCGGAGATCATTATAATACGGACGATTTGACCAATATCACGGTGAAAGGCAACTATGCGGGTAACAATGACGAATTCGATGCCTTTACCGGCGCATTGCTCGACTACCAGGTAAAGGGAGCTTTTTCGGAAAACATTACCTTGCGTCGTCCTTTCGGTCAGTTGAACGTCAAAACGCTTGACATGGCTGCGATTCCCGATCCCACGTTAAAGCCAACGAAAGTGAAAGTGGCTTTCACGGCCGTTCCGACTTCGTTCAACGCCAAAAAAGGCGAGATCGGCGCGGCGACAGCTGCGGTGGAATATACCGCCGACGTACTCAGCGCCGATGGCGATCTGACGGTCGACTATATCTGGGCCCCCGTCGAGGAGGCTACGCTGGCCGATTTTTCGATGACGTTCCTCAACGGCACGACTGAAATTTCGACCAACGGCGACTTCAAGAATATTCCGATCCGCCGCAACTACCGCACCATGGTATCGGGTAATCTGCTGACCAAGCAAGGCGATATCACCGTCGAGATCGATCCGAATTTCTACAAACCCGACATCACAGTTGTCACCACGGCGGAGGAACTGCATGCAGCGTTCGCCAACGGCGGCAGCGTCACCCTGTCGGAAGACGTGACGGTCGAAGCCCCGCTGGTCGTGGAAACCGGCAAGACAGTCGAGATCGACCTGAACGGCAAGGACATCATCAACACGACCTCGCTTCCTGATACAGATCCACGCTATGGCAACACCACCGTATTCGAAGTGAAAGGCGGCGCTACCCTGAATATCAAAGGCGACGGCAACATTAAGGCTATCGGAACCAAGCCCAACGAAGACGGCTACCGCATGGCCGTATATGCTTACGGCGATGCGAAGGTGAACATCTACGGCGGTAATTTTGTCAACGATCAGGACTATAATGACCATAATGCACAGCTCGACCTTATCTACGCGGATCAGCAGGCCGTTATCAACATCTACGGCGGTACGTTCGAGTCGAAGAGCGCCAACAACCGCGGTTATTGGGTGCTGAACCTGAAAGACGGCTCGGGTGCCGCCATCAACGTATACGGCGGTACGTTCATCAATTACGATCCGTCGAGTTCGATGACGGAAAATCCGGTGAAAAACTTCGTTGCGGAGGGCTACACGGCGATCAAGACCTCTGCCGAACCGGCTCCTAACGGAACTTACACGGTGGTGAAGGGTACGGAGGTAGCAGCGCCTGCGGATCTGGAATCAGCCTTGAAAAGCGGCGATATCGCCATCGTTTCGCGCAGTATGACTATCGATGATTCTCCCTATATCTCCTCGGTCGCTTCCGCCACCTTGTCTCTGAAAGAGGGTGCGGTATTGACAGCGCAGGAAGGCTCCGAATTGCAACAGTGCATCCAAGTGAGCAAATCGTGCAAAAAGATGGTTATTAGCGGAAAAGGCTTCATCGTCGGACCGAAAAACAGTACAGCCACAAACGTTGCAGGCATCTATAGCGGTTGCCCCGATCTGGTTATCGACGGCACCATTACCGTTGACGGCAGCAGCGGCAGCAAAGGGACCAATGCAGCGATCCGTATTGCGGAGGGCACTACGACGATCAAGGACGGATACTTCACCGTCGGTACGGATGCTTCCGGAATTGCCAACTCGTGTATTTTGGTAGCAACGGCACGCCCCTCTCAAAAAGCTCACCTGAAGATTTATGGCGGTGTATTCGAAACGAAGGGCAATCCCATCAACGGTTGGTATCCGGTCATCAACATTCAGGATGCCGACCGGAAAGCCGGCCGTGCCACGGTTGAAATTTACGGAGGAATCTTCATTAACTACAACCCCGCAACGGGCGACAACACGGGCGAAGCGGACGATACGTTTGTCGCTCCGGGCTACAAGTCGGTAGAAACGACCTACAACGGACAGCAGGCTTGGCAAGTAATACCCGAATAGTCTTAACCGGGACATAGCGTCGGAATATTTTTCGCGCAGAATAAGTAAAGGGACTGTATAACGAGTTTATACGGCCCCTTTTGTTAATGGCTTGAAGTCGGTCCGGAATCCGGAAACTCGGCCGACTCCGTAGCGACGTACCGGCACGGACCGACGGGCTTGCCATGGTGCGCAATCTCCTCCTCGCGACTCGCCTTGCGGTGGGCCTTGAAGTAGTCCTGCTGTGTGAATAGGATTGCAGCGAAAAGAGAAATACATAGTAGATTTGCTTCCTCTTATGCTGTATATTTTGTATTTAGTTAGATGATAGAAATCGTTGAAAATTCAGTTTAGTTTACTCTATTAGCCTATATGTAGGCAAAACCAAAGTAAACTAAATTTAGGTAAGCATATTTGCCTTTCCATATGCCTATGATTTGGTAGAAGTACTTACCTTTGCATAGTGCAAAAAGTTTCAATGAACGTATAATCTTAAAATGTACATTTGCCTATTTTCTCTTTTAACTGCAAAATTCGCTATAGATCACCAATCGATATTCTTGATGAGAGAGGTCAGTAGCGGGGAAAGTAGCTTTAAGAAACACTTTGTGTGCAACCAAGTGCAAGGGATGAAATCAAGTGTAAAGTAAAAACCAAAGAATCTCCTAAAATACCGATTTTGTTTCTATTCTGGTTCTTTTGCAAGGCGTTATAATTGTTATCTTATTAATATACAGCAGAATAAACAAAATAGCATTTACCAGATTTCGAACCAAGGCTGAAACTAATACACTTTCATCAAAAATATGTCATCGAATACTCGATGTTACAAAGATAACTATTATTTGAAAATTAGTGGTAACATCTTTATAATTTTTATATTTAATACGCTATAAATTAAATTACTCCATTCTCCCTCGCAACATTTCGCGAAGTCCGCACGAAATTCCGCATCGTCTTATCTCAAACCGAGCGTCCCTGCCAGCCGAAGGGCCAGCTCCGTATTGTCCAGTACGCCGTTAATCCGTTCGGCGCCTGTCCCGTACAGATAGACGGGCACCATCGCCGCCGTATGTCCGCCGGTGCTGAAACGGTACTCGATCCCGGCCTCCTCGTGCTCGAAATCGACATCGGCCGAAGGAATCGAAAGACCGCCCGTTTCGTGATCGGCCGTAACGACCACGAGCGTCCCAGGATGCCGGTCGGCGAAATCCATCGCAGCGGCAACCGCCCGGTCGAAATCACGCATCTCCGCCAGGACGCCTTCGGCATCGTTATCGTGAGCCCGCAGATCAATCTGGGATCCTTCGACCATCAGAATAAAGCCCCGGTCGCGCTCGCCGGCTTCTCGCGACAGAATCTCCAGCGCCTTGCGGATCGCCCGCTCCAGATAATCGCCCCGCCCCTCCGACATTTTCGGCAGGTGACCGTCGGCAAAGAATCCCATCACAGGTCCCCGGCTCAAGGTATCGAGCTGCGAGGGATCGGTCAGCACCCGGAAACCGCGATCCCGAAGGCGCTCGATGCCCGGTACACCGTCCTCCCGCTCCGACGTTTCGGCATACTTCAATCCGCCGCCGAAGGCCACCGTCAAGTCGCTTCCGGCCAGTTGATCGGAGATTCGCTGATACTGTCGCCGATAAGGCACATGGGCATAGAAAGCGCCGGGCGTAGCGTGTTGCAGAGTACTGGTAACGACGACTCCGGTCGGCATCCCGGCTCGGATCGCATCCGCCATAATCGACTCCGCAGCCGTCGAATCGGGCAGCACACCGAGCATACCGTTGCCGGTCTTATGTCCCGTCGCCAGCGCCGTACCGGCCGCTGCGGAGTCCGTCACCCGGTTGTTGGCTGAATAAGTAGTAATCAATGCGATGTTCTGCGCCCGGTCGAAAGCGGTCGTACCGTATCCCTCCTCGAGCATCAACATCGACACGTGACTCAATCCCATACCGTCCCCGATCAGATAGATCAGGTTCCGAACCGGCAACGTGTCGGCTGCGGGAACGATTTGCGACGGTCGAAGGTTCAGTTTACGGGCGACCTCCCCGCCTCCTATCCCGACGGCATAGGCCGCCGACAACAGGACGAGCATGGTAATTACAATTTTTTTCATAACAAATAATATATATTCTTTTGATGCCACTTTTCAAATTTACGCATTTCCGACACGCCGTTTCGAACTTTCTTTGTATTTTAGCAAAAATTTAACCTGATTATATAGCTCGATTACCGACCTGCTCCGGCTCGAAACCGACCGACATGCTTCGACGAAAAGTCGAAACTCTTCCCGGGAAGAAGGTCAGAACGAAACGACACCCCGCAGGATCGAGGGCTGCCTGCCGAGATCAACAAAAAACGGTCGTGGTACTCGAAATATATAACAGCCTAATTCAATACCAGCCATGGATGTTAAAATCGCTTCGGACTGGAAAGAGATTCTTTCCGAAGAGTTCGAAAAACCCTATTTCCGAGAACTCACCGACTTCGTACGGCAAGAATACGCTTCCCGCCGGATATTCCCCAGAGGAAGCAACATTTTTCGTGCCTTCGACAAATGCCCGTTCGACAAACTCAAAGTGGTAATCATCGGACAGGACCCCTATCACGGCGAAGGACAGGCCAACGGACTCTGTTTCTCCGTGGCGGACGGCGTGCCGTTCCCACCCTCGCTGCAGAACATCTTCCAGGAAGTAGCCGACGACACCGGCTCGCCGATTCCCACGAGCGGCAACCTCGACCGCTGGGCCGAACAGGGCGTGCTGCTACTCAATGCCGTGCTGACGGTCCGGGCGCACGAAGCGGCCTCCCACGCAGGACACGGCTGGGAAACTTTCACCGATGCGGTCGTGCGGGCCATCGCACAGCGCAAGCAAGGCATCGTTTACATGCTGTGGGGAAGTTACGCCCAGCGCAAAGGCGCCATCGCCGATCCCCAGCGCAACTGCATCCTCAAAGCCGTCCATCCCTCCCCGCTGTCGGCCTACCGGGGATTTTTCGGCAGCAAACACTTTTCCCGGGCCAACGAATATCTGCAAAGCATCGGAAAGGCACCGATTTTGTGGTAAGCATAATAACTTCTAAAACCTGATTATACGCGTTAGAGTACCTCTCTGAAAGCACAGCGACCCAAGCCCTCTCCGAGAAGAGGATTTAGAAAGGGCTGCATTGCAAATGCGGGCACAGGCCGCGAATAGCGCCCCTCGAATTCAATGCTGCGACCGTCGGATAAGGATACATTGCAAAATATAATCGCCACCATAAAAATATGCTGCAACCACTTAAGATTACTCTCGTCATCTGTTACACGGTCCTGGCACTATCCGTAGCGGGGGTCCTGCTATCGGGCATATTGGGACGGCTCGAATGGCTGGCTCTTTGCGCCGTCTGTGCTCTCGCGTTGCTGTCCATCACCCTGGTCTTGGGTAAAAACCTGCGCATCCAGCGTATGATGACCGAAGACGAATATTCCGACGACAGGTAATCGCCCCGCACCGACTGTCACCGGCGACAATTGCAAAACAAAGTTCGGAAATGGAATAAAAAAGCCGGAACTTTTAGAAGTTCCGGCTTTATCATAAACGGGGTTCTCTACCCCAGATAAGATTTCAGCAACTTGCTGCGGGAGGAGTGACGCAGGCGACGGATTGCCTTCTCCTTGATCTGGCGTACACGTTCGCGCGTCAGGTCGAATTTTTCGCCGATCTCTTCGAGCGTCATTTCCGAACAGCCGATGCCGAAGAAATATTTGATGATATCCCGCTCGCGTTCGGTCAGCGTTTCCAAGGCACGATCCACCTCGGTCGAGAGCGACTCGTTAATCAACCCTCTGTCGGCATTGGGCGAATCGGGGTTCACCAGCACATCGAGCAGGCTGTTGTCCTCGCCGTCGGCAAAAGGCGCATCCACCGAAACATGGCGGCCGGCGACACGCAGCGTATCGGTCACCTTCTCCTTGGGAAGCTCCAACTCATTCGCCAACTCCTCGGGCGAAGGGGTGCGCTCGTGCTCCTGCTCGAAACGGGCGAAAGCCTTGTTGATCTTATTGAGCGAGCCCACCTGATTGAGCGGCAGGCGCACGATACGCGACTGCTCGGCCAGAGCTTGCAGGATCGACTGACGAATCCACCACACGGCATACGAAATAAACTTGAAACCCCGGGTTTCGTCGAACTTCTCCGCAGCCTTGATAAGACCGAGGTTTCCCTCGTTAATCAAGTCGGGCAGACTGAGGCCTTGATTCTGATACTGCTTGGCCACCGACACGACGAAACGCAGATTGGCTTTGGTGAGCTTCTCCAATGCCTCCTGGTCACCCTTCTTGATTCGCTGGGCAAGTTCCACCTCCTCCTCAACCGTAATGAGCTCCTCCTTGCCGATTTCCTGCAGGTACTTGTCCAAAGACGCGCTCTCACGGTTGGTGATGGACTTCGTAATTTTTAACTGACGCATATTTAATTTTATAAGAATATTCTTAAACTACGGCAATAAAAAACGGTAAAACATACCCGGCTTTCCTGGCGCTTCCCTATTCGACAAGCACATAGCTCGCCGAACGTCCGTCGGGATATACTCCGTCGATGCTGCGAACCTTATCGGTCATCCGCTGCATATCGGAGAGCGAACGCACGGACTTGTCGTTGATGTGGGTAATCACGAATCCCGGTCTTACCCGTGCCTTCGACAGAATACCGTTCGCCTTGATTGCCAGCACTTCCACACCGCCTCTGATCTCCAGTCGGCGACACAGACGTTCATCGGCCGTGGCGAACTTTCCACCCAAAACTTCCATCACATCGACGTCGTCCCGCGTGAGGAGTTCCGTCTTACCTGCTTTATTACGCAAGGTCACCTCGATTTGTTTCATCGAACCCGACCTTTTTATCATTAATTTTACCTTGTCGTTGGGACGGTGCTTGCCGATCTGCTCCTGAAGCGTCGCAGCCTCGTTCAACTCCACGCCATCGACCGAAAGAATTACATCTCCCTTGCGGATACCGGCCTGCGAGGCAGCGCCCCCTTCGGACACACTGGCGACATAAACGCCGCCCAACTCCTCGATACCCGTTTCCTCGCCCATCTGATCGATGAAATTCTGATCTATGGGGCGGAATGCCAGACCCAACAGAGCCCGCTGCACGACGCCGTACTCCTTGAGATCCACGACCACCTTGCGGACGATCGTTTCGGGGACCGCGAACGAATAACCGACATAGCTACCCGTCATCGTCTTGATTACGGTATTGATACCGACCAGTTCGCCGCGCGTATTGACCAACGCACCGCCCGAATTACCGGGATTGACGGCCGCATCCGTCTGGATAAACGACTCGATGCGGAATTCGCTCGGAATGACATCCAACTGACGCGCTTTGGCACTCACGATACCGGCCGTAATGGTCGATTGCAGGTTATAGGGCGATCCGATGGCCAGCACCCATTCGCCCAACCGGAGCGAATCCGAACTGCCGAAAGGCAACGTAGGCAGGTCCTCGGCCTCGATCTTCACCAGCGCCACATCCGTCGTGGGGTCGGTACCGATCACCTTGGCGTCGAACGTGCGGCCGTCGCTCAGCTTCACGCGAAGGCGCGTAGCCTCGTCCACCACATGGTTGTTGGTCACGATGTAACCGTCTGCGGAAATAATCACGCCGGATCCTCCGCCCCGACGCTCCTGTGTCGAAGGGCCGCGCCGGCCCTGCTGGGGAATACCGAAAAATTCGAAAAACGGATCGTACTGCCGCTCGGGAACTTCGATCTCCTGAACCACCTCGATATTCACGACGGCCTTGACAGCATTCTCGGCAGCATACGTAAGATCCGGATACTGCTCGGCCTGATACGAAGTGAAATGGGTTCCCGCCTGAGAAAAGGGGTCGTCAGACACTGCCCCGCTTTGCGGCGTAACAACATGCGTGCCGTTCTTTTCGGCCGGCGATAAAATACTCCAGGCGACGACACCGCCGGATGCGGCGCCTGCGGCAATCATACCTAATAATAACAATGCCTTTTTCATAATCCAATATTGAAATAATTTAACTGGTTTTATTACGGAGGCAATTTTATTCCATAGGCTGTTTCTGTTTGAGCGTTTCTATTTAGTTACAGAACGCCCAGAAAAGACGATTATTGTGTTTCCTGCTTTTAGACGTGTCGCGAAGCGAAAACTCCGCCGTCGGCACACAGAATAATTCACCCGAGCCCAAATCCTGAATCTGCCGACCTTGAACGTAACCCGATAGATACCAAGGCCCTATAAGACGGCACCTATTTTTCGTAAGATAATATGGGGAATAAGTTTTTATTCCCCGTTTTTTATGTTTACCTTTGCAGTCCTCGCCGATCGGCGGGGAATGTGGAAAGATTTGACTGATTGCAAACCACAATAAAAAATAGCTAAAACAGCTTTTTTATTCCAGCAGCCAATTTTTCCCCATTTTATACGTTTAACTTCCAAAAAAAATGTAAAATGGGATTTTTATTTACGTCGGAGTCCGTGTCCGAAGGACACCCCGACAAAGTTTCGGATCAGATTTCCGATGCCATTCTCGACGAATTCCTTCGTCACGACCCCAACTCCAAAGTAGCCTGCGAAACGCTCTGTACCACCGGTCTGGTTGTCGTCGCGGGCGAAGTGCGTTCGAGCGCCTACGTCGATATCCAGCACGTAACACGCCGCGTAATCAACCGTATCGGTTATACCAAAAGCGAATATCAGTTCGACGGTAATTCCTGCGGCGTACTCTCCGCGATCCACGAACAGTCTCCGGACATTAACCAGGGTGTCGTGCGCGAGGCCGAAGAAGAACAAGGCGCGGGCGATCAGGGCATCATGTTCGGCTATGCGTGCAACGAAACGCGCGAATACATGCCTGCGACGCTCATCCTCTCGCACGTCATTCTCAAGGAACTGGCCGTCATCCGCCGCGAAGGGCAGGTGATGACCTACCTGCGTCCCGACGCCAAGTCGCAGGTAACGATCGAATACGACGAACAGACGCACCGTCCGCTGCGCGTACATACCATCGTGGTTTCGACCCAGCACGACGATTTCATCCCCACGAGCAAGGGCGTCACCGAGAAGATGGCCGAAAAACGCATGCAGGAGAAGATCCGCGAGGACGTGCGCACGATCCTCATTCCACGCGTCAAGGCCCGTCTGGAACGCGCCAAGGATAAGTTGGCGCGACTGATCGGCGACGACTATATCCTGCACGTGAATCCCACGGGCAAGTTCGTCATCGGCGGCCCGCACGGAGATACGGGACTCACGGGCCGCAAGATCATCGTCGATAGCTACGGCGGACGCGGTGCCCACGGCGGCGGCGCCTTCTCGGGCAAGGACTCCTCGAAGGTGGACCGTTCGGCAGCTTACGCAGCCCGCTACATCGCCAAGAACATGGTGGCGGCCGGGATCGCGGACGAAATTCTCGTGGAGTTGAGCTATGCCATCGGGATCGCCGAACCGATCTCCGTCTTCGTCGATACGCACGGTGCGGTATGCAGCCGCAATCCGAAGCTCGCGGACATGACCGACGGGGAGATCGCCCGCCGTATCGCCAAGCTCTTCGACCTGCGTCCGGCAGCTATCGTAAAGAAATTCGGCCTCAAAAACCCGATCTTCGAAGCGACGGCATCCTACGGACATTTCGGCAACCGCCCCTACACCCGCAAGGAGAAAGTGTGGGAGGACGGCCGCGAGGTGGAGCGCGAGATCGAATTCTTCGGCTGGGAAAAGCTCGATGCCGTCGATCTGATCAAGCAAAAGTTCGGACTATAACGCGACCGACCGCACAAGTAAAAAGTCCCCGAAAAGGGGACTTTTTACTTGTCTGCATCCGTAGGCGAGCAGCGAATTCTTTCGAGTTCCTCAAACCGAAAAACAGTGCGCACGGACTCCGTTCCGTGCAAATCCGCGAACCGCCCGGCATATACTGCGAGGGCTGTGAACTATTCGTTCACAGCCCTCGCAGCCTTTTAATATGATTCAATTAACCCAATAACATACGATCCCTGTTCCTCAACTCCGCCGTAATGTCCTTCATTTCGCCGTCCGTCACCCGGTAAAGCCGCTGGTTCGTCGAAGCGGAATCCAAGCCTCCCAAATGTGCGACATACGGTCCCAGCTTGATATAATCAAAACTGCGCGGGTCGATACCTGCGGCCAATTCAGAACGCCCCGAATACCAGCCTGTCTTCAGCCGGCCCTCGGTCGCAGCCCGCACACAGGCGCTCCAATGCGCGACATCGCCGGGCGCTGCATCGCCTCCCATAAAACAAACGCAGGTAATCGCATTTCCGTATCCCGACAACAAACTATTCAGCAAATTATCGTCCAGCGGCTCCCCGACCTCTTCCCACAGATGGGGACTGTGACACCCGGCGCACCGGTTCGGACACCCCGAAAGATTCAGAGCGAGGGTCACTTCGCCCGGAATCTCCTGGAACACCACATCAAAGCTGGCCAGGCGTAGCATAGTGACGACGCGCGGCCTCCTGCTGCCGAGCTTGAGAGAAGTTGCTGACACGCTTCATATAACCGATGATACGGGTCAGATAATCGAGATTCCTGCCGTTGCATTTCGGACACGCCTTGAGGTTGCGCTTGTCGATATGCCCGCAATCGTTGCAGACCGTATTCGGGATGTTGAACGTGAAATAGTTGCATCCCTCCTGCGAAGCCACGCGCAACAGGTGGCGGTACTGCTCCCGGCTCAAATGTTCCTGCAGGTTCATGTGCAGGGCCGAGCCGCCCGTGAGGTGCTCGATGTATTTGCGGCCGTGCAGTCGGAACTTGTCCACGATGTTGAGCGATTCGTCCTCGACGATGTAAAAATAGCTGTTGTAACAGTCGCGCCCCACCTTGTAGCCGTCGCGCTTGTCCCATTTGGCATGTTTCACTCCCACGTTCTCCGCCGGAATCATCTCGCAGTTGAACATCACCTCCTTCGAGCGGTACTTCTTGTTGTACTTTTCGATCATTCCGAGAATTTCCTGTGTAAAACGTTCGTAATCGGGATTGTCGTTGATCGGAATGCCGAGAAATTCGGCTGCTTCGACCAGTCCGTTCACACCGATAGTGAGGTACTGGCGCGACATATTGATATAGCCCGCATCGAACAGGGGCAGCATCCCCTTCGACTGCATGTATTTCAGGTTCTCGTTGTAGGCCAACTGCACCTTGTGCACCAGATCGACCACCTCCTCGAGGAAGAACTGATAGGGCATACCCTTACGTGCGGCGTACTGGATGCAACGGTTCAGGTTGATCGTCAGCACGCTCTTCGAGCCGGTCGATACGCCTCCGGCGCCGAGCGTGTAGCTGAACCCGTTGTCCGTAATTTCGTTGCGCAGGCGGCAGCAGCTCGAAAGCGAATCGGCATTGTCGCTCATGTAGGTAAAGAACGAATGTCCCTCGGCATACATTTCGGCCGTGAAATCGCCCCACTCCTTGTCCTTCACGTCACCGTTTTCCGTGAGTAAAGCCATCGTTTCGACCGGGAAGGTCAGCACGGTGCGGGTCCGTTCGCGGTTGAACCACTTCATGAAACGCTTTTGCAGCCAGCTGAGCGACTCCCAGTCGGGCTTGCTGCCGTCGGGGAAGAGGAAATTTCCGAACAGGCTCTCGAAATAGTAGCGGTCGTAGTAAGCAACGTTCCAGAACACGGCCTGGAAATTCCGCGCTCCGGTCGGCTGGTTGATCGAATAGACGATCTGTTCGAAACAGTCGGTGATGACCTTGTCGATCGTGCGCCGTTTCTTCGAGAGATCGACCACCTCGTCCGCCCGTTTGAAATAGTCGGTGCCGTACTCCTGGCCGATGAAATAGTTCATATACATCAGAAATTCGGGTGTGGCGCAGGCGCCGCTGAGCATACTCGACACGATAAAAACCATATTCACGAAGCCGCCGCAGAATGACTTGAGGTTGGTCGGGGCTTTCGAATTGCCCCCGATCGAAATCGTTCCTCCGATGAGCCAGGGATACATCGTAATCGAAGCGCAATAGTTGGCCAGCGAAGTTTCGTCGTTTTTGTAGATGAAATGGTCGTTCAGCATCTCGATATACTTGTCCGCCAACTCCTTGCCGTATATCTCCTTGAGGCGGTCGGTGAGCATGCGGCGGTTCAGACGGATGAAATTCGATTTGGGCAGCTCGCCGATGAGCGTAGCCATGTTCTTGTTCTCCACGTTGGCATTGGCGTCGAACTTGCTTCCTGTCGCGGCGTTCGAAGCATCGCAGTACTCCATGAGGAACTGCAACTTGTCGCGCACCTCCCGATCCTCGGTATGCCGCTGGCGATAAAGCATATAAGCCTTGGCTACCGTGTAGTAACGCTCGGCCATGAGCGCGACCTCCACCTGGTTCTGGATCTCCTCGACCGAGATGCCGTCGGTCACGCTGACCCGGCTCAGGATGTTGGTGATCACGTCCTGCGTAGCGAAACTCCCGACCGAAAGGAATGCCTTGGCGATCGCCCGCTGAATCTTCTCCATCGAAAACGCCTCCCGCGTTCCGTCCCTCTTGACAATGAATGTTTCCATAACGATTAAACTTCTCCTCAAATATTATATTATTATACTCATACTTTCAACGCTCGAATTCCCCACACCGATAACTCCACCGACGGAAATTCGGCCGATTCCGACCCGGCTCGACGGCAACAAATATCAGCCGCCGGGCTTTCTCCGCAGAAACACGACAAGCCGCACGTTCCGAGCCATACCGTACGCCTTCGTCGGCCAGATCGGTGTCGTCCGATCCGACGACTTTTTACCGACCCTTCGGAAAAACCGAAATACACCTCTTCTGAACGACGGATTCGCAGCGATCCGACCCGATACAACACAGGCAGGAATGGAATTTACAGAACCGGCAATAGATACGACGAAGCATCCGAAACCGTTCCGACGCTTTTCACCCGAAAGCAACGAATCTCGTCCCGGTACGGCAGGTCTTCTGACTTGTTCCGGACGGCACGCCTTCCCGGCCCGAACGGCCAGTGGCTGAGAGAATGTACCGCCCAAAAGAAACTTACAGCTACGGGGATAGTTCCTGACTTTCACAGGATTCCCTTTTAATCCCGGTGGATTCGCCCTCCACATCGGGAACCGATACCGAAAACAAATATAGGGTTTAATCGCATTCGATGGTCCGCCCCTCCGGCATTTTATGGAAAAGTTATCAACAATAACAGGAAAAGGCCGCCCCAAGGCACTCTGTCCATGATCCGATTTCAAAGCTGCACCCGTTCTTCCCCGAACATCGCCGGACAAGTCTTCGGGAAACCCGACGGGTGCAAAAAACAGCGGAAAGACCCGTGAAAAAATCAACGGGAGAACGACGGAACAAACAGAAGACAGGCCCGGACGCCTATCGGCATCCGGGCCTGTCTTCTATCCGTTTTACAACCGGCTTATTTACCGATCAACTTCTTCACCTCTTCATATACCGTCTGGCCGTTGTAACCGAACTTCTCGTCGAGGACCTTGTAGGGTGCCGAATAACCGAAGTGATCCAGACCGTGAATCATACCGTTTTCACCTACCAGTCCCAGCAATGTCACGGGCAGACCCGACGTAAGGCCGTAACGCACCACACCCTGTGGCAGAACGGTCTGCTGATAGGATTTGGGCTGGTCGCGGAAAAGTCCTTCGCTCGGCACGCTCACGATACGGACCGCGATTCCCTCCTTCGAAAGCAACTCGGCACCTTCGACCAGCGTAGCGACTTCGGAACCCGAAGCGAGCATCACCACAGCCGGTTTGGCGGCATCGACTACGATATAGGCGCCTTTCGAAAGCTGGGCAGCCTCCTCACGGCGGCTGTGATTGAGTGCGGGCAGATTCTTAATATTTTGCCGCGACAGGATCAGCGCGACGGGACGATGCTCCTCGATCGCCAATTTCCAAGCTGTAACGGTTTCCTCGCCGTCGGCCGGACGCAGCACCAACATAGAACGCTCCCCCCGGTGATTCTTCAAATGTTCCATCAGACGGATCTGAGCCTCGTGCTCGACGGGCTGGTGCGTCGGACCGTCCTCGCCCACACGGAACGAGTCGTGCGTCCAGATATAGATTACATGCAGGTGCATCAGGGCAGCCAGACGCACGGCGGGTTTCATATAGTCCGAGAAGACGAAGAACGTACCGCACGCCGGAATCACGCCCCCATGCAGCGCCATACCGTTGGCGATGCAGGCCATCGTCAGCTCCGAAACGCCTGCCTGGAAAAACTTGCCCGAAAAATCACCCTTCGAGAAGGCTTTGGTTTTCTTGAGGTAGCCGTCCGTCTTGTCCGAATTGCAGAGGTCGGCCGAGGCGACGATCATATTTTCGATCCGCTCCGCATAGAAGGAGAGCACCGAAGCCGAGGCGGCGCGGGTCGCACCGTCGGGTTTGATCTCGAGTCCCTTGTAGTCCATCTCCGGCACCTTACCCGAGAGGAAAAGATCGAGTTTGCGGGAGAGCTCCTTGTGCTCGGAACGCCACGTCTTCTCCCTCTCGCGCTGCGTGCGCACCCATTCACGAAGCTCTTCGCGGCGGGCGTCGAACACCTTGCCGCTCTCGGAGAAGATCTTGAACGGATCCTCTGCATCGCCGCCCAGGTTACGGACGGTAGCGGCGAAATCGGCTCCGGCAGCCGTCAGCGGCTGACCGTGCGTCGAAACCTTGTCCTCGAAGCTCGATCCATCGGCCGCGACCGCACCCTTGCCCATAACCGTACGGCCGATGATAAGCGTCGGACGCTCCTTCTCGGCATTGGCGGCCGTGAGGGCTTCGCGGATCTGCTCTACGTCATGGCCGTCGATGGTGATGACGTTCCAGCCCCACGCCTCGTATTTCATCGCTACGTTCTCGGTATCCACCTCATCGACCTTGGTCGAAAGCTGAACGTTGTTCGAGTCGTAGTACATGATCAGATTGTTCATCCCCAAGTGGCCGGCGATGCGGCCCACGCCCTGCGACACCTCCTCCTCGATACCGCCGTCGGAGATGTAGGCATAGGTCTTGTGGGACTGCCACTCCCCGAAACGAGCCGCGAGGAACCGCTCGGCGATCGCGGCGCCCAGCGCCATGGCATGCCCCTGGCCCAGAGGACCCGACGTATTCTCCACACCGTGCAGCACGTCCACTTCGGGATGGCCCGGCGTGACGCTGCCCCACTGCCGCAGGTTACGCAAATCCTCCACCGTATAGGTTCCGGCCAGCGCGAGAGTCGAGTAGAGCATCGGCGACATGTGTCCCGGATCGAGGAAGAAACGGTCCCGGAAAGGATAATCCATCTGATCCGGATCGTAGCGGAGGAATTCGGTGTAAAGTACTGCCATGAAGTCCGCGCCGCCCATTGCGCCGCCGGGATGTCCCGATTTGGCTTTCTCGACCATCGCTGCAGACAGGATACGGATGTTGTCTGCAACGCGCGTGAGTTCGGATTTAGTAACCATAAGAGATTGTATGCTTTTATATTTTTTATGTATTGGCCTCACAGCCCGGGCCGACATTCGGCGCCCATCCCGGACGAATCGGCCGAATATGCACAACTCGGCCCGTTACCGGCAGAAAATATATGGAAACGAAGGACGAAGCCGAAGATCTTCCTTCTTTCCTCATTCTGCTCGTTCGGATCGAACGAGCGCGACTGCACACCGGTCCCCCGCCGCAGTCCCGCGTTCGGTGGTACAAATTTAATACAAATCCGGTCTATCCGACCTGCTTGAGCGCCAAAAATTTCTTCTTTTCGAACTTTTCCCGGGCATAAGGCAAGGTCACTTCGAAGCGACGCTCTCCCGAAGAGGGGATATCGAACATCGTGTCCATCATGATCGCTTCGCAGATCGAACGCAATCCCCGGGCACCGAGCCGGTACTCGATGGCTTTATCGACGATATAGTCCAACACCTCGTCGTCGAACACGAGCTTCACGCCGTCCATCTCGAACAGCTTTTCATACTGCTTGATGATGGCATTTTTGGGCTGCGTGAGGATCGAACGCAGGGCCTCGCGGCCGAGCGGCTCCATATAGGTCAGCACCGGCAGGCGGCCCACCAGTTCGGGAATCAGACCGAACGACCTGAGGTCCTGCGGCATAAGGTATTGCATGAGGTTGTTGCGGTCCACGGAATCGGCATTCATCCGTCCGTAACCCATCGCCCGGGTGTTGAGCCGCTGGGCGATCTTCTTCTCGATGCCGTCGAACGCTCCGCCGCAGATGAACAGAATGTTGCGCGTATCGACCTGCACGAACTGCTGCTCGGGATGCTTGCGCCCGCCCTGGGGCGGAACATTGACCACCGTGCCTTCCAGAATCTTCAGCAAAGCCTGCTGCACTCCTTCACCCGATACGTCGCGCGTAAGCGACGGATTGTCGCTCTTGCGGGCGATCTTGTCGATTTCGTCGATGAAGACAATTCCCCGCTGGGCCAGCTCCACGTCGTAGGAAGCCACCTGCAACAGCCGCGAGAGAATACTCTCGACATCCTCGCCCACGTATCCCGCCTCGGTAAGTACCGTAGCGTCCACGATGGTGAAGGGCACGTTCAGCAATTTGGCGATCGTGCGGGCCATCAGCGTCTTGCCGGTACCCGTCGGGCCGACCAGCAGAATGTTCGACTTGTCGAGCTCCACTTCGCTCGCCTCGCCCGAAGCATGCAGCAGCCGCTTGTAGTGATTATATACGGCCACCGACATATAGCGTTTGGCATCGTCCTGCCCGATCACGTACTGATCCAGAAACTCCTTGATTTCATTGGGCTTGAGCAAATCCTCGAATTTCAACGAAGTATTCTTTTGCTCCTTGCGACGGGATGCGGCTTCGTCATGCAGCACATCGTTTTCGATGAGCATCTGGTATCCTTTCGCAATACATTTGCTGCAAATATTGCAACCCTTGGACGAACTCAACAGGATCGCACCGTCGCGGCGTTTGGCCCCGCAGAACGAACACGCATCGCTCTCGTTGCCGTAAAGGTCTTCTCCGTAATTTTTAGCCATAGGTCTTTAGTTTTCCTTCGAATTTCGTTCTCGTTCCCGGTCGAACTTTCGGACGAGCCTCTGCCGGGATAAAGTCGAAAACAAACTCCCGTCATCATCTCTACCCGGCCGTCGATCGGCCTCGTTCCGACTTCGCACACCGGAAATATCGAACCGGGTTCTTCATTTATTCCGCTCGGCCTATCGAGCGCCCCGCTCTGCCTCCGCTGATCGGAAACGATACATTTTCTCTCCCGAAATCGACCGTCCCCTGCAGATTGAAACAGAAATATTATCCCCGCTTGGTCAGCACCTCGTCGATCAGCCCGTACTCCTTGGCCTCCCGAGCCGACAGCCAATAATCGCGGTCGGCATCCTTTTCGATCTTCTCGATCGGAGCGCCCGAATGGGCCGCAATGATCTCGTACAGCTCCTGCTTGGTCTTGCGGATCTCGCGGGCCGTGATCTCGATGTCCGACGCCTGCCCCTGAGCCCCGCCCAGCGGCTGATGGATCATCACCCGCGAATGGGGTAACGCCGAGCGCTTGCCTGCAGCACCGGCGGTCAGCAGCACGGCGCCCATCGAAGCGGCCAGTCCCGTACAGATGGTCGCCACATCGGGCTGCACCAGTTGCATCGTATCGTAAATTCCCAGACCGGCCGTCACCGATCCGCCCGGGGAGTTGATATAAATCTGGATGTCCTTTTCCGGGTCGGCCGACTCCAGGAACAGCAGCTGTGCCTGGATGATATTGGCCGCATCGTCGTAAATCGGAGCCCCCAAAAAGATGATGCGATCCATCATCAAACGCGAAAAGACGTCCATCGTCGCCACGTTCAACTGGCGCTCCTCGATGATCGTCGGCGACACGTAGGCCGCGTACTGCGAGCGGAAATCATGCAGTTTCAGACTATTGATACCGCAATGCCGGGTGGCGTATTTTTCAAATTCATTCATAACCGAACAGTTTGCAAGTTAATAAAAAACATCGGAAGCCGGTTCAAAAATTTTTCCGCGACTTGCCTCCGGTCCTACTCGATTTCCCGTACCCGGCCAACACACGATGCAGGCTCGAATCCGGCAAAAACGAGGGAAGAAGCAAAAAACAGAAGTATGACTACTAAACAGACTTTGAGGGAGTGATTGCAAAAATCAAACCCTCAAAGCTCTGATCGGATACCAATTTTCCGCTGTTTCTTAAATCTCCTTGGCCAGTTTTGCGAACTCTTCGGCAGAAACGGCCTTTTCGGTCACCTTGATCTTGGACTTCACGTCCTCGACCACCTTCATCTCATACAGCTTCTCGTAGATCTTCTGTCCCTGCTCGCGGTCCTCGAGAATCTTCTTGGCGTAATTGGCCAGCATATCTTCCGGAGCCGTCGGCAATCCGTATTGAGCGAACTGGGCCTGTGCCAACGCCTTGGCCTCTGCAGTAGCCTCTTCGGGGGTTACCGTAAGGTTATCCTGCTTGATGAAATATTTCTGGAGATAATTCCAAGTGAACAGTTTTACGAAAGCGTCGAAATCCTTCTCGATCTCCTCCTTGGTGAACTTGCCTTCGTTGATGACGTACAGCCAGCGCTTGAGGAACTCGACCGGCATGGTCAGCCCGGCTTTCTTCAACAGGAAATCACGCAACTGCAACGTGAACAGATAGTCGCTCTCGCGGCGCAGCTCTTTCGAAATTTCGGCATCGACGAACGCCTCGAACTCCTCGGCGGTTTTGACGTTGCCCGCAGGAAAAGCCATCTTGAAGAACTCCTCGTTCAGCTCCGGTTCCGCGAACTTGCGGATCTTGGTGATTTCGAGAGAAAATTCGGGTTTGATACCCTCCAATTCGTTCTCCTTGACCTGCAATACGGCGGCACGCTGCGCCGGAGTCTTGTAAAGCTCATTGACATTGACCTGCGTCTTGAACCCGACCTTCTTGCCGATGAAGGGCTTGCGCTCCTCCTCGTTCATCGAAATCAGTCCGACGTAAGCGCCCTCAATCTTCATATCACCGTTGTCGAGCGTCACCTCCAGCGCTTCGTCCGCCGTTACCTTGTCGGTATCCACCAGACGGCCGAAACGACGCAGGAAATTGCTGCGGTAATCGTCGTGCATCTTCTTATCGACCTTGATCGTGTAGTAGGTCATCTTATCTTTCGCCGACAGCTCGAGTTTCACCTCGGGAGCTTCGCCGATCTCGAAGATGAATTCAAATTCGGTCCCGTTCTCGAAATCGAAGTCGCCCTGCTCCTCCGAAGGGATCACGTCACCGACATAATCGATCTTCTGCTCCTGCAGATAGTTGAACGCTGCTTCCGAAGCCTGGCGGTAAGCCTGCTCCGCAAGCACGCCCTTGCCGTACATCTTCTTGATCACGCCCATCGGCACCATACCGGGGCGGAAGCCCGGAATATTGGCCTTGCGTTTGTACTCACGCAGGGATTTTTCGACCGCATCGCCGTAATCCTTCTCGCCTACGGTCACCTTGATGAGCGAGTTATTCTGCTCGCGCTGTTCTCTTACGATATTCATATTTCAGTTGTTTTATACGTTACAGTTCGGGTCGGCAAAAGTACAAAATAATTCATTAGCAAGCAACAAACACCCGATAAATATCTCCGCACCGATCCGTTTTTCTTTCAGAAAGGGCTTCGGGGAAAAGCACCCGGACCGGCAGCCCCTCCGATCCGTAATTCGGGCGCCGAAATCGACGTCTTTTTCCGAAAAATAGCTATCTTTGTTGCCTATTATAATAAGGACATACCGGCTATAAACGGCCAACGCCGCAGCCGGACAGCATACAAACGATACGGAATCCAATGACAAAAATCGCATGGATCGGACTGCTGGCGATGACGCTGGCCGCCTGCTCGGGACGCACGAAAACCCTCCGAACGGAAACCCCGGCCGCTACCCCCGCCGCGCCGCGCACCTACACCTACCGGGTCATCGAAAGCTATCCCCATTCGACCGACAGCTACACGCAGGGGCTCCTGTTCGCAGACGGAGTGATGTGGGAAGGTACGGGCGAATACGGACACTCCCGCCTGCAGCGCATCGACCTCGAAACAGGACGCACGGACGTAGTGGCTACGCTGCCCCGCAGCGAATTCGGCGAAGGCATCGCGCTGCTCGACGGCAAGATCTACCAACTGACCTGGGAAAACAACAAAGCCTACGTCTATGACGCGGCGACGGGTCGGCAGCTCCGCACTTTCGCCTATGCGGGCGAAGGATGGGGCCTCACGACCGACGGCGAGCGGCTCTATATGAGCGACGGCAGCGAATACCTGCGCATCCTCGATCCGGAAACCTTTCGGGTGCAACGCAGCGTGCCGGTCACCTTCCGGGGTGCCCCGGTACAACTGCTCAACGAACTGGAGTGGATCGACGGGAAGATCTGGGCCAACGTCTATGTCACCGACCAGATCGTCATCATCGACCCCGCCAGCGGCATTGTCGAAGGGGTCATCGACCTGCGCGGCCTGCTCCCGGACGAAGAGATCGCCCCGGATACCGACGTACTGAACGGCATCGCCTACGACGCGGCCTCGGAACGTATCTTCGTGACAGGCAAAAGATGGAGCAAACTCTTCGAAATCGAAATCATACCCCAATAAAATACCACACGACGTGACAAAAAACCGCGACATACGACACGAACTCGAACACCGCATCCTGCTGCTCGACGGCGGATTCGGCACGATGATACAGCAATACGGCCTGGACGAAGCCGACTACCGGGGCAAGGAGTTCGCCGCGAGCGAAAAACTTCTCAGAGGCTGCAACGACCTGCTGAACCTCACCCGTCCGGAAACAATCCGCGAAATCCACGAGAAATACCTCCAGGCCGGATCGGATGTAATTACGTCCAACACGTTCAACGCCAACTCCATTTCGCTGGCCGACTACGGACTGGCAGCGGAGGCGTACCGCATCAACCGGGCCGGCGCAGCCATCGCCCGCGAAGCGGCGGACGCCTTCACCGCCCGCAATCCGCAGAAGCCCCGCTTCGTGGGCGGCTCGATGGGCCCGACGAGCCATACGCTGTCGATGTCGGCGGACGTGGACAACCCCGGCGCCCGGGCTTTCACTTTCGAACAGCTCTCGCAGGCGTACTACAATCAGGCTCGGGGCCTGATGGACGGCGGCGCCGACCTGCTGATGCTCGAAACCGTCTTCGATGCGCTGAACGCCAAGGCAGCGATCTTCGCCATCGAAACCCTCTTCGCTGAACGCGGCATGCGACTGCCGGTCATCGTCTCCAGTACGCTCACCTCGTCAGGGCGCACCCTCGCGGGACAGACCATCGAGGCTTTCTATACCTCCGTCGCACACGCCGAGCCGCTGGCCGTGAGCCTCAACTGCTCGTTCGGCGCCAAGGCCCTGCTGCCCTACCTGGAGCGGCTGGCCGCTGTTTCGGAATTCCGCGTGGCGGTCTATCCCAATGCGGGTCTGCCGAACGTCATGGGCGGCTACGACGAGACGCCCGCGATGTTCGCCGCCGACGTAGAGGAATACATGCGGCGCGGCCTGGTCAATCTGGTGGGCGGCTGCTGCGGCACCACGCCCCTGCACATCTTCGAACTGGCGAAGATCGTGAACAACTACACGCCCCGCCCCCTGCCGCAGCGGCGGCACGTGACCTGCCTGAGCGGGCTGGAACAGCTTCGGATCGTTCCCGAAGCCAACTTCGTCAATGTCGGCGAGCGCACCAACGTCGCCGGCTCGGCCAAGTTCGCGCGGCTGATCCGCGAAAAAAATTACGAGGAAGCTCTCTCGGTGGCCCGCGCCCAAGTCGAAGCGGGCGCCAATATCGTCGATGTCTGCATGGACGACGGCCTGATCGACGGTCCCGAAGCCATGCGCGACTTCCTCAACCTGATGGGTTCTGAGCCCGAAATCGCCGCAGTACCCGTCATGATCGACTCTTCGAAATGGGAGGTGCTCGAAACGGGGCTCCGGGTGGTGCAGGGCAAGAGCGTCGTCAATTCCATCTCCCTGAAGGAGGGCGAGCAGGAATTTCTGCACCGCGCCCGCCTCATCCGCCGTTACGGAGCCGCCGCCGTGGTGATGCTCTTCGACGAGCAGGGACAGGCAGACACCTATGCCCGCAAGATCGACGTGGCGCAGCGAGCCTACAAGCTTCTCACCGACGACGGATTCCCCGCCGAAGACATCATCTTCGACCCCAACATCCTCGCGGTGGCCACCGGTATCGAAGCCCACGACGCCTACGCCCGGGACTTCATCGAAGCCGTCCGCTGGATCAAGCGAAACCTGCCCCACGCCAAGATTTCGGGCGGCGTGTCGAATCTATCGTTCGCCTTCCGGGGCAACAACGCCGTGCGCGAGGCCATGCATTCGGTGTTTCTCTACCACGCCATCCAAGCGGGTATGGACATGGCGATCGTCAATCCCCAAATGCTGCAAATCTACAGCGACATCGAACCGGGACTGCTCGAACGGGTCGAGGATGTTATCCTCTGCCGCCGCGCAGACGCCGCCGAACGCCTCACGGAATACGCTTCGCAATTCACCAAAACCGCCGCGACGCAGACGCAGCATACCGACGCCTGGCGCTCGGAGCCGCTCGGCAAGCGCATCGAATACGCCATGCTCAAGGGCGTGGCCGACTACATCGAGCAGGACGCGCTCGAAGGCTACCGCACGCTGGGCTCGCCCCTGGCAGTGATCGACCGGCTGCTGATGCCGGCCATGGAAGTCGTAGGCAATCTGTTCGGGCAGGGCAAAATGTTCCTGCCGCAAGTGGTCAAGACCGCCCGCGTGATGAAAAAAGCCGTCGCCGTACTGACTCCCTACATCGAGCAAGGTTCCGAAGCGAACGCCAAGAGTGCCGGCAAGGTGCTGGTGGCTACCGTGAAAGGCGACGTACACGACATCGGCAAGAACATCGTGGCGGTAGTCATGGCCTGCAACGGCTACACGATCCGCGACCTGGGCGTGATGGTCGAGTGTCCCCGCATCATCGACGAAGCCGTCGCCTGGGGCGCCGACGCGATCTGCCTGAGCGGACTGATTACCCCTTCGCTCGAGGAGATGATCCACGTCTGCGAAGAGCTGGAACGCCGGGGGTTGCAAATTCCCGTACTGATCGGCGGTGCGACCACTTCGGACGTACACACCGCCGTAAAAATAGCTCCGACCTACTCGGGCCCGGTGATCCATGCCGACAACGCCAGCCGCAACAACAAAATCCTCGGCGAACTGCTCGGTCCCGGCCGGGAAGAGTATCTGGCTCGCGTGCGCGAGGAGCAACAGACCCTGCGCGACCAGTACCGCCGCCGCGAGGAGATCCGCACGATCCTACCCTTCGGTCAGGTGCGCAAGCTGCGCGTGCCGAAACCCGCGTCCGAAATCGCTGTTCCGGCCCATACGGGACGGCTGGTGTTTCCGGACATAAGTATCGCCGATGTGGAGCCGCTGATCGACTGGAACTTCTTCTTCCCGGCGTGGGGGCTCAAGGGCCGCGTACCGGAGATCTTCGAAAACCCCGAACACGGCGCCGAAGCCCGCAAGCTCTACGACGACGCGCAAAAGATGCTGGCCCGCATCCGCGAAGAAAAACTCCTCACCCTCCAGGGCGTAGCGGGCATCTTCGCAGCCGTCAGCCGGGGCGACGACATCGTGGTCACCGGCCCGAAAGACAAGAAATACATCCTGCCGATGCTGCGCAGCCAGGCCCCGGTCCGGGAAGCCCAGGCCCGCTGTCTGGCCGATTTCATCGCCGACGAAAAGGCAGGCAGAACCGACTATATCGGGGCCTTCGCCCTCACGGGCGGCATAGGGCTCAAGGAGCTGACCGAAAAGTTCCGCGCGGAGGGCGACGACTACAACGCCATCCTCTCGAAGCTGCTGGCCGACCGCCTGACCGAAGCCCTCTGCGAATGGGTGCATATCTTCATCCGCCGCCAGATGTGGGGTTACGAAACCGGTCCGGCGCTCACACCCGAACAGATCATCCGCAGCAAATACCGGGGTCGGCGCATGGCCTTCGGCTACCCGGCCTGTCCCGACCACTCGCTCAAACGCGAGGTCTTCGACCTGCTGGCCGCCGACAAGACGACCGCCATGCGTCTGAACGACAACTATATGATTACACCTGAGGAGGCGCTCTGCGGCCTGTTCTTCGCCGACGCCGAATATTTCTCCGTCGGCCGAATCGACCGAGAGCAACTGGCCGACTACGCCGCACGCCGCAACATGGACATAGAAACGATCGAAAAACTGATACCCAATAACATCTGATGAATATTACGGATCTCATACAGGGCGCCGTCGCTTCGCGCACGACCCGTTTCGCCTTCGAGCTGCTCCCGCCCCTGAAGGGGGACGGTACGCGCAGCGTCTTCGGAGCCATCGACCCGCTGATGGATTTCAACCCGGCCTACATCAACGTCACCTTCCACCGCGAAGCCCTCAAAGAGGACATCCGCCCCGACGGAAGCCGCGAGTGGCACATCATGCGCCGCCGTCCGGGCACGGTCGGCATCTCGGCCGCGATCCGGCGCAAGTACGACGTGGAGGTGGTTCCCCACCTGATCTGCGGCGGCTGGTCGAAATACGACATCGAGGATTCGCTGATCGACATGGATTTCCTGGGGCTGCACAACGTGCTGGCGCTGCGGGGCGACAAGCGGCAGAACGAACCCCGCTTCGTCCCCTACGCCCAGGGACACGCCCACGCCGCCGACCTGGTGCGCCAGATCCAGGCCATGAACCGGGGAGAATTTATCGACGGCGAAGTCGAGGAGTGCCACCACTCCAAGTTCTCGGTAGGCGTGGCGGGCTATCCCGAAAAGCATTTCGAGGCGGCGAACGCCCAAAGCGACCTCCAGTACCTCAAGGAGAAGGTCGATGCGGGAGCCGACTACATCGTGACCCAGATGTTCTTCGACAACAGCAAGTACTTCGATTTCGTGGAGCGCTGCCGCAAAGCGGGCATCACGGTACCGATCATCCCGGGCATCAAGCCGATCTCGACGCCCAAGCACCTGGAGATCCTGCCCCGCACCTTCAGCGTCAGCCTGCCCGAAGAGCTGGTGAAGGCCGTCCGGGCCTGCGGCGAGGACACACAGGCGGCCCGCGAGGTCGGGATAGAATGGGCGATCCACCAGGCCAAGGAGCTCAAGGCGGCCGAAGTGCCGATCATCCATTTCTACACGATGGGACGCACGGACAACATCCGCAAGATCGCCCGCAACGTATTCTAATTCCGAATAGGGCAAAGTAATTGCTATTAAACGCTTAACCATGACACCCGTAGAGTTTCGCCGCCACCTGCACCGCCACCCGGAGCTTTCGTTCCGCGAAACGGAGAGCGCCCGCTTCATCGCCGAGGCGCTCCGCGAGGCAGGCATCCCCTGCCGTCCGATCGCCGGAACCGGCGTACTGGCCAAAATCGAAGGACGCGGCGACCTGCGGCGAGCCGTCGTGCTGCGAGCCGACATCGACGCCCTGCCCATCCGCGAACAGAGCGGCGCGGCGTGGAGTTCCGAGAACGACGGAGTGATGCACGCCTGCGGGCACGACATCCACGCAGCGGTGCTCTACGGCACCCTGCTCCGGCTCTCCGCCGAGCGGAATTTCGAGGGTACTCTTTTCGGAATCTTCCAACCCGGAGAGGAATCGAATCCCGGCGGAGCCTCCAAAGTGCTGGCCGAAAACCCCTTCGAAGGCTATACGGTGCTGGCCGTCGTCGGCGAGCACGTCGAACCCGCTTTGGACGCGGGCACGCTGGGCTTCCGCGCGGGCAAGTACATGGCCTCCAACGACGAACTGCGCCTCACGCTCGAAGGCGCGGGCGGCCACGCGGCCATGCGTGCCGAACACCGCGACACGGTGAGCGCCGCCGCACAACTGATCCTGCACCTCACGGCCCTGAACACGCCCGAACGGGTCGTTTCGATCGGCAAGGTCGAAGCTGCGGGCGCTACGAACGTCATCCCGGACCGGGTCTATATGGAGGGAACGATGCGTACCTTCGACGAACGGGAACGGGCCGAAGTGAAACGCAGGATCGAAGAACTCGCCGCCGCGAACGACGCCTCGTACGGCGTACGAACCCGGGTACACTTCACCCCCGGCTACCCGTGCGTGGTCAATGACCCGGAGTTGATCCGGCAGGCCGTCGCACTGGCCGAAACCGAAGGAATTCCCTTTCAAATGCTGCCCCTGCGCATGACTTCCGAAGATTTCGGCTTCTACGGCACCCGCTACCCGGCGATCTTCTACCGCCTGGGCGTCGGTCCCGGAGCCGGAAAACTGCATACATCCACCTTCAATCCCGACGAGGCGGCCATTCCGACCGGCATCCGGTTCATGGAACTCCTCGCCCGTAACTATTTCAACCGATGAATAAACTGAAAAATACGAAGAAGTCGGCCGCATTCGACCGCTCTTCGCTGATCATTAACCTGTTCCGGGAATTCCCGAACAACAAGTTCTCCCTCAAGCATCTGGCTTCGGCCTCGGGCGGCGCCACCAAGGAGGGCCGTCTTCGTACCCGTGAAATCATCACGGAACTGCTCGCCCAGGGCACTATCGAGGAGTGCGGGCAGGAAAAGTACCGTCTCAGCGGCAAGGAGCGTCCCCGTCAGGAGGGCATCGTACAGATGATCTCGACAGGAGCGATGTATATCCGCTCCGAGGAGTTCGAAAACGACGTATATGTCAGCCAGCGCAATTCGCTGAATGCTCTGGACGGCGACCGCGTGGAGTTCGTCATCACCCGCCGCTCCCACGCCGGGTCCCTCGAAGGCGAGATCACCCGCATCGTGGAGCGCAGCCGCAAGCAATACGTGGGCACGGCCGACGTGAGCGACCACGCCATCTTCGTCAAGATGGATCCCCGGCGCATGCCGATGGACGTCTATCTCTCCAAGCGGGACAACCCTAACGTACAGCACGGCGACAAAGTCGTGATCCGCATCACGGACTGGGCGCTGGGTTCCAAAAGCCCCGCCGGAGAGCTGGTCGAGGTATTGGGCCGCGCCGGAGAGAACAATACCGAGATGCACGCCATCCTGGCCGAATACGGCCTGCCCTACCATTTCGAGCAAAAGGTCGAAGATGCGGCCCAGGCCATTCCTTCGACGATCACCAAAGCCGATTATGCCGCCCGGCGCGACTTCCGCAAGATAACGACCTTCACCATCGACCCGGCGGACGCCAAGGACTTCGACGACGCCCTCTCGATCCGCAAGATCGAAGACGGCGTGTGGGAGGTGGGCGTACATATCGCCGACGTGACCCACTACGTTCAACCCCGCTCGGTGATCGACACCGAAGCCGAGGAGCGCGGCACGTCGGTCTATCTGGTCGATCGTACGATTCCGATGCTGCCCGAAAAATTGAGCAACGAACTTTGCTCGCTGCGCCCCGACGAAGAGAGTCTCTGCTTCTCGGCGGTCTTCACGCTCAACGAGGAAGCCGAAGTACTGGACAAATGGTTCGGCCGCACGGTCATCCTCTCCGACCGCCGCTTCACCTACGAGGAGGCGCAGCAGATCATCGAAACCGGCAAGGGCGACTTCGCCGAAGAGGTGCTGACGCTCAACCGTCTGGCCCAGCGGATGCGCAAAACACGCTTCAAGCGCGGAGCCGTGAGCTTCCAGCGCGAAGAAGCCAAGTTCAAACTCGACGCCGAAGGCAAACCGCTGGGCGTCTATTTCAAGGAGCAAAAGGAGGCCAACCAGCTCATCGAAGAGTTCATGCTGCTGGCCAACAAACAGGTCGCCGAATTCTGCGGACATCACAAAGTGAACGGCCGTGCCGTTCGGCGTACGATGGTTTACCGCGTACACGACGTTCCGAACGAGGAGAAGCTCGAAAAGTTCCGGACCTTCGTTCTGCGCTTCGGCTACGTATTCAAGGCCGACAAGGGACGCGCCGTGGCCAAGGAGATGAACAAGCTGCTGGGACAGGCCAAAGGACGCATCGAGGAGAACGTCATTTCGAACCTCGCCGTACGTGCGATGTCCAAGGCCTTCTATTCGACCGACAACATCGGTCATTACGGCCTCGCTTTCCCCTACTACACGCATTTCACCTCGCCGATCCGCCGCTACCCGGACATGATGGTCCACCGGCTGCTGGCCCGCTACCTCGAAGGAGGCAAATCGGCCGACCGCGACACCTTCGAGAAACTCTGCGTACACGCCTCGGAGCGGGAAGTGATCGCTGCCGAAGCCGAACGCGCCTCGATCAAGTACAAAATGGTGGAGTTCATGCAGGATAAAATCGGCCAGTTCTTCGACGGCCATATCTCGGGCATGAGCGACTGGGGCATGTACGTCGAGCTGGACGAAACCCACATCGAAGGCATGGTTTCGCTGCGGGAAATGGAGGACGACCTCTACCAGTTCGACGAGAACCGCTACGAGGTCTATGGACGCCGCAAAGGACGGATCTTCACCTTGGGCGATGCCGTGCGTATTCGCGTCAAGCGGGCCGATCTGCAACGCCGCCAGCTCGATTTCGAACTGGTGCACGATGCGGCGGCCGACTCCCGCGAGGACGACGTAAAGGGGCACGCAGCGATTCCGGTACGCCGCCAAAGCACGTCCCGACCGGGTAAGGGCGGCAAAACGTCCCGCAAAGGGGGCAAAAAAGGATCGAAGCGATGATCCGGGAACAGACGCAGCGAACCGCCGGGACCGGCCCCAACCGTGCGGAAGAGATATACGAAAAATGTCTGAAGCGTGATCCCCTCACGGCGGAGGAGGCGTATTGGCTTTACGAACAGGCCCCCCTGCAGGAGCTGGCTCTCACGGCTGACCGCGTGCGCCGTGCCGTAGTGCCCGACCTGGAGGTCGTGACCTGGCAGATCGACCGCAACGTGAACATCACCAACGTCTGCATTTCGGGCTGCCACTTCTGCAATTTCCACTGCAAACCCCACCAGACGGAGCGGGCTTTCATCACTACGCTGGATGAATACAAGGAGAAAATCGAGCGGATGCTCGCCCTCGGCGGCGACCAGTTGCTGCTGCAGGGCGGTCTACACCCGAAGCTGGGGATCGATTTCTACGAGGAGCTCTTCTCGACACTCAAGAGCCTCTATCCGCAGGTACGCCTGCACGCCCTCGGAGCGCCCGAAGTGGCGCACATCGCCCGCATCAGCGGCCTCACCACGCTCGACACCCTGAAACGGCTGATCGCCGCCGGATTGGACTCCCTGCCGGGTGCCGGGGCCGAGATCCTCGATCCCGGCGTGCGGAAAGCCATCTCGCCCGCCAAACCTTCGGTCGAGGAGTGGATCCAGGTGATGCACGAAGCCCACTGCCTCAACCTGCCGACCTCGGCGACGATGATGTACGGCCATGTAGAAACATCCCGTCAGCGTGTGGACCACCTGCTGCGCATCCGCGACCTGCAGGCCCGCTGTCCCGAAGGACATTACGGCTTTCTGGCCTTCATCCCTTGGATTTTTCGCTCGTCGGGCACCGAATTGGAGCGGCAGGGAGTTGCAACCCGCTTTTCACCATTGGAATACATTCGCATAATCGCCGTCAGCCGACTGGTTCTGAACAACATCCGCAACATCCAGGCTTCGTGGCTCACCGTCGGCAAGGCCACCGCTCAGGTAGCGCTGCACAGCGGCGCCAACGACATGGGTTCGATCATGATCGAGGAGAACGTCGTTTCTTCGGCCGGGGCGCACAACCAGTTCGATGCCGCAGGCATCCAACAAGCGATCCGCGAGGCGGGCTTCACGCCTCGTCTGCGGGACCAGCTTTACCGAATGCGGTAACGATCCCCATGCGGCAAGCCATATCAACTGAAGAGGGGTATTTCCCTGCACGAAAAAAAGCCGGAAAATTCCGGCTTTTTTATTCGGAACGAATTTTGAACTCTACCCGACGATTATAACCAACTCCCTATGACGGCATATTTACGGCCTGCTCTTCGACAGACAAGATTCTTCTCTCGATCCGGACTTACACGACATCTCGGACTTCTATACCGGACCGTACAGCCGACTATTGTGCTGTTCCTGCTTGTACTCGCCCTAACGGGCTGCCTTTCCGAAGAGATCCCGACGGAAAAGGAAACCACGCTCGTCCGCGTCGGAGAGGAGGCCCCTCACTTCACGGTCGGAATGCTCGACGACACAGCGATCACCCTGTCCGACCTGCAAGGCAACGTGGTGTTGCTTACCTTCTTCTCCACGTGGTGCCCGACCTGCCGGAAACAAATGCAGCAGATGCAAACCCAAATCGTCGATCGCTTTGCTGACCGGAAATTTCGCTTCCTTCCAATCAATCGAGGCGAAACGCAGCAGACCGTTCAAGAGTTCTGCCGCGAGCTGGGAATCGCATTCTCCGTAGGTCTGGATCCCGACATGTCAATCTACTCGCTCTACGCCACCCGATACGTTCCCCGCAACTTTATCATCAGTCCCAATGGCAAAATCCTGCTCTCCGAAACCGACTACGACGCAACAATACAACGCCTGCTGATCGAGCAAATCGAACAAGCGCTCCAAACAACAGAATAAAGCAGCATACCCAACAAAGCCGACCACACAAAACAGCCGTCTATGACTGACATGACCGGATTCCGAAGACACCCCGGAATTCCAGCGGTTTCCACCCCGTAACCGTCCGATCTGCCGGGACACAGCAACATTGCCGAACCCCGCAATTTACTCCACCTCGAATCGAACCGTCCCCTCTCATGCCTTCTCCAAAACCCCTCCACACACACCCTCTTCCTCACAAAACACAAACAGGCGGAGCTTGCAGAAGCTCCGCCTGTTCTTTCGAAATCCGGGATTTCGATTACTTCATCAGACCGGTTACCAGGAAGGTGATCGCCACGGTCAAAATACCGTACAACTCCGGGAAAGCGGCGAGGATCAGGGTTTTGGTACCCACGTCATGACCGTTACCTACGGCAGCGATACCGTTGGCGCAAAGCTGGCCCTGACGATACGACGAGAAAAAGTTCACCAGGCCGACCAAGATACCCAAACCGAAGATAGCGGCCGCCTGCAGCATCGTAACCGAATCGGTCAGGTAATTCATGATAAGGAAGAGCGAGGCAAAGCCGTAAAGACCCTGCGAAGCGGGCAGACCCGACAGGATGATGTAGTTACCGAAGGCATTCGGGTTCTTCTTCATCGCACCGACTGCGGCATTGCCCGCGATAGTAGTACCATAGCAACTGCCTACGGCCGCCAGAGTAAACATGATGGCCATACCGAGATAGCCCAACGTAATAGGTTCCATAAATCGAATTTTGTTTTAGTTGTTAATATTGATTATCATTTAGTTTATTCGTTTTTCAACGGGGTGAAGACGCGCGTTGCGGCCTCGAACCCGGCGTTCTTGTAGAACTCCACGAACGTCAGACGCAGCGGATGCACCACCGACGAGAGAACGCACATGAAGAGGTTGATGCCGTGTCCCAGCAGCAGGATCAGCAACATCACGAGCTGCTTCACGACCGGAATATCGGGACTCATACCAACGGCCAACTGGTTGAAGACCATCGCCAGAATACCACCCGAAAGGCCGATGGCGAACAGACGGATGTACGACAGCAGATCGCCCACCAGCCCCGACACATTATTATAGGTATTCCAGATACCGAGTCCGAAGTTCACGAAGATATTCTTGCCCGGCGTATTGAAGAAGAACATCAGCACCAGGCCGATGCCCAGGATCACCAGATAAGCGACCGAATGGAACGTGAAGCCCACGCTTTCGGGCAGCAGGAACGCAACGGCACTATCGACCAGCACGATGATCCAGCCGATCAGTCCCAGCGCATAGCGCAGGCCGAAGCTGCGGGCCGTGACATAAGCGTTGATCATCATGGCGAAAAGCACCTGCACGGCACCCAGTCCGATCGAAAGCGGGAAGAGGATGTCCGGTGTCAACAGATGATCGCGCAGGCTGCCCAGCCACTCCCATTCGGAGAGCTGCAATCCGAAGAACGAGCCCGACATCAGGCCGAAGACCATGCCCGAGAATCCGCACAGCATCGTCAGCATACCGATCTCCTTCATGGCCGAACTCCCCTTCTTGCGACCCAGCATCACTGCGGCCAAACCGCCCAGCATGATGACCAGTCCATAACCGCCCTCGGCCATACAGAAGCCGAAGAAGATCATATAGAAAGGAGCGAAGAAGCGTGTCAAATCGATCGTGCCGTATTTAGGCAGCGCATACATCGCGCCGATCACCTCGAACAGATGGGCGAAGGGACGGTTGCGCAGCTTCACCGGGGTATTGTCCTCGGGGGTCGGCGTACTCTTCAGGAAAATCAGATTGGGGTATTCGGCCAGCAGAGCATCCACCTTCGCGGAATCGGTCTCCTCGGCCCATCCCTCCAGAATAACCAGCGTACCGTCGGCTTCAGGCTGCGCAGTATTCTTCACGCGAATCTCTTCCAGCTTCCGCTTGAGCTCGATCCCATGCCGGCGGATCGCCTCCACCGAAAGAGCCGCACGGGAAAATTCCCGATCCAGCTCCGCGAGCTTCCTGCGGGCCTCGGCGATCTGCGCTTCGGTCTGACGGCAGTCCATCGTCGGCGCCTTGACCTCCTGCGCATCGAGCACCACCTCCTCGCCCGGCCGGGTCACGACCACGAAGTAATCAAAGGTTTCACCCTCGTGCACCAGAGCGATCGTATAACGCTCCGACCACGCTTCGATATCCTTCTCGTAAGCCGCACGGCTGGTGAAGAAATAGCGTAGCACCACGCCCCTGTCCGCTAACTTGCGAAGCGTATCGACCGAAAAATCGCCCCAGGGACGCAGCTCGTCGGCGGTTTTCTGCAAGCGTGCGATCTCCGAACGGAGCGCCGCTGCCTGCTGCGTAGCGGCCGTATAGCGATCGAAAGCCTCGCCGCCGTCGGCGATGGGCTGCTCGTCCCGAACGAAACGTTCGTCTTCGAGAAACCGCGTCAGGGCATCGACCGCCTTGTGATGGTTGTCGATCGAAAGCAGCAACTGACGGTCTTCGTCCGAAGGCTCCCACCCCGTAGTGGTAATATCGACCAGCCCCAGGCCGCGCAGCTTCTCGATGAAGTCGCTGCTCTGACCCGCATAGAGTACCAGGTCGTATTTCGACATTCTCGCTATCATAACATCGCGCCCTCCCCGGCTTGCTGTTGTTTGGTTTTCACGATCTTCTGGGCCGACTTGGAGAGGTTCTCCTCATCCTCCATGAAGCGTTTGATTTTGCGTATGGCATCCTCGTACCCGGGTATCTGCACCTTTTCGTAGAGGTTTACCTTTTGAGTAGTCTTGCGGCGTGCGAAATCCAGCAACTCCATCTTGCGGTTGAACACCTCGAATTCGATACCCAGACGCGCGAGGCGCTTGAGAATATCGACTCCGTCGGCGAACCACACGGGAGCCGAGAAGAGGTCGTAGTCCTTCTCCTCGAAACGGATGTCCTGCAACACCGGCGTACGCACGCCCGCGATCTTCTGCTCCGCAAGATCGACGTCGGCGATGCGCAGCAGGTCCGCATCGAACTCACCCCACAGGGAAACCATGTAGTCGTACTGCGCCGTGAGCGCGTCCAACTGCCGCTGGAAATCCTGTGCGGTGTCCTTCGCCTTCTTCACTTCGGAACGCAGGGCCGACTCCTTACTCTTGATCGTAGGGAGCGCCTTCTGCCGCATTTTCAGCTGTTTTCCGAGTTCGCCCAGCGAGGTCTTGTTATATTGGAATTTTATAGCCATTCTGTTTGAGTTGAATTGCTCTACTCGGTTTTAGGCCAGTATTTCTCCACCAGTTCGCTCTTGATGGCCACCTCTTCCTTCGAGAAGTATTTGGCGAAGAGCTCCCACGCCGTGTCGAGCATCTGCGTAATTTCGATATTGACGTCGATCGCCAGCAGTTTCTCCGAATAGTCGTAAGCGAACTTGAGCGCACGCTCGTCGTAGTCCGAAAGGTCGAAGCCGTTCTCCAGTTTGGTCTTGGCATTGGCCGCATCGGCGTAGAGACGCACGGCAGCGTTCATCACCTGCGGATGATCCTCGCGGGTCTTCTTGCCGATCACCAACTGTTTCAGACGCGACAGCGAACGGAACGGATCGACGATAACCTTACCCGTGTCCGAATCGTTGCGCAGGAACAACTGACCCTCGGTGATGTAACCCGTATTGTCGGGGATGGCGTGCGTGATGTCGCCGCCCGAAAGGGTCGTCACCGCGATAATGGTGATCGAGCCGCCGTTGGGCAACTGCACGGCCTTCTCATAGATCTTCGCCAGATCGGAGTAGAGCGAACCGGGCATCGAGTCCTTCGAAGGAATCTGATCCATACGGTTCGATACGATGGCCAGCGCATCGGCGTAAAGGGTCATGTCCGTCAGCAGCACCAGCACCTTTTCACCCTTATCGACGGCGAAATATTCGGCGGCGGTCAAGGCCATGTCCGGCACGAGCAGACGCTCCACCGGGGGATTCTCCGTGGTATTGACGAACGAAACGATGCGATCGAGCGCACCGGCGTTTTCGAACACCTGCTTGAAGTAGAGGAAGTCGTCGTTCGAGAGACCCATGCCGCCCAGGATGATCTTGTCGGCCTTGGCACGCAGGGCCACATTGGCCATCACGGCGTTATAGGGCTGATCCGGGTCGGCGAAGAAGGGAATCTTCTGGCCCGTCACGATCGTATTATTGAGGTCGATGCCGGCGATACCCGTGGCGATCAGCTCCGACGGCTGGATGCGGCGGAACGGATTCACCGTCGGACCGCCGATTTCGCGGGCTTCGCCCTCGATCTGCTCGCCGCCCTCGATGGGTTCGCCGTAGGCGTTGAAGAAACGGCCCGCCAGGTTGTCCGAAACGCGCAGCTTCGGGGGTTCGCCGTGGAAAATTACCTCCGAATCGGTGGTAATACCCTCCGTGCCCGCGAAAACCTGCAAAGTCACCTGGTCGCCCATAATCTTCACCACCTGGGCCAACTTGCCGCCTACGGTGGCCAGCTCGTCATTACCCACGCCTTCGGCACGCAGCGTCACGGTCGCCTTGGTAATGTTTTCAATCTTGGTATATATCTTCTGAAATGCTCGTGTTGTCATACCGCGCCTTATTTGGATTCTTTTTCACTCACTGTTTTCTCGATCTGACGGCGGTAGTCCTCGAATTTCTCCGATTTCCACTCCGAATAGTTCATCTGACGGAAGAGGTTGATCAGGCCCTTGAAGAACGAAGCGCACTCCTCGAATCCGGCGAACGCGAACTCCCGGTCGCAGATGTCGAGCACCATCTCGTACATCATCTTCTGGCGTTCGATCGGGCAGTTGGCGTCGATCTCGTCGAAAGCATCCTGCTGCAGGATCACGAAGTCGATCAGCTCCGATTTCCAGAATCGTTCGTGGTACTCCACCGGCACGCCGTCGTCGCCCAGGATGTTGATCTGGTCGTTGGCCTCCTTGCCGCGCTGCACGAGCGTCTTGCCGGCATAGACGTTGTCCACCCAGCCCTTGCCGATGTGCGCGTCGAGGTATTCGCGGATTTCGGGGTATTCCAGATATTTCGAATAAGATTCCAGGGTATCGATCGCCGGATAACGTTTGGAATCGGCACGAGCCTGTGACAATGCGTAGAAACAACGGGCCACTTTCTTGGTCGATTCGGTTACCGGTTCTTTCAGGTTACCACCGGCAGGCGATACCGTACCGATAAACGTGACAGAACCTGTACTACCGTTATTCAGATATACCATCCCGGCCCGGGCATAGAAGTTGGAGATAATCGCAGACAAGTCCATCGGGAAAGCATCCTGCCCGGGAAGTTCCTCCATACGGTTCGACATCTCACGCAAAGCTTGCGCCCAACGAGAAGTAGAATCGGCCAATAACAGCACTTTCATTCCCATTGCCCGGTAATACTCCCCGATCGTCATCGCCGTGTACACAGATGCTTCACGAGCAGCAACGGGCATATTCGACGTATTGGCAATAATGGTAGTACGTTCATAAAGGGAGCGTCCTGACCGCGGGTCCTGCAATTCCGGGAATTCGGTAAATATTTCCACCACCTCATTGGCACGTTCACCGCAGGCAGCCATGATAATCACATCTGCATCCGCAAAACGGGCCAAAGCATGCTGCAACACCGTCTTTCCCGTACCAAACGGTCCCGGAATAAATCCGGTTCCCCCTTCCAGCATCGGGTTCATGGTATCGATGACCCGAACACCCGTTTCCATCTGCCGGAAAGGACGTGGTTTATCCACATAATTCCGGATAGCTACTTTTACCGGCCATTTCTGCACCATCGTGACATTGATTTCTTTCCCGGTACGATCTTTCAATACGGCAATCGTATCCAAAATCGTGTATTCCCCTGCCGGGACTACGGAAACCACCGTATATTCTCCCTCCAGCTTAAAAGGAACCATAATCTTATGATCCAGCCAGTTTTCCTTCACATTTCCGAGCCAATCGGCAGCTTTCACCTTATCCCCGGCTTTGGCCAACGGCGTAAAGCTCCATTTTTTATCGTCCTCCAAAGGATTTGTATATTCTCCTCTTTTCAAAAAAACACCTGTCATTTTATCCAGGTCATTCTGTAAGCCATCGAAGTTTTTCGACAACAGACCAGGTCCGAGACTCACTTCCAACATGTGATTCTGAAATTCAACAGGCATTCCGGGTTTCAAACCACGGGTGCTCTCAAATACCTGCACATAAGCAAGATCTCCCACCACCTTTATCACTTCGGCCATCAAACGTTCCCCGTTTTCCTCTATGAAACAAATCTCATTCTGGGAAACAGGCCCTTCGACTTTAACGAGTACAAGGTTAGAAATAATGCTATGGACTTTTCCTTGTGTTTTTGCCATAAACCTTATTTATTTTTGATTTTTGAATTACAAGAATCGACGATTTCTCTATATCCTTTGTAATTCATTCATCGTAAATTATTTAAATTGTTCTTCAAACTGAAAACTTTTCCGGAAACGGTCGACCATTTCCATAAACACCTTCCGCCCGGACTCTGAACTCATCTTGCTCCACCGTTCGACGATCATCAGACGAAGCATATAACTGATGACTCTTTCCAAAGAAAAATAATCAAAAGTCACCGCTTCATCCAAGAAATGCCAAATAATCAAATCGAGTCCCCGTTCGCGTTCTACTAAATTATCGTTATCCATCAAAGCAATCACTTTTTCGACATAAGGATAATCCAGGGTCAAACCGAAATCTTTCGCATTGGATGTCCGCAAAGCTACTGCAAACTCATTACTGCCGATCACCTCTTTTGCCACTTCCATCCCATATTTCCGGGCATTCAAAGCAGTGACCAGATTTTTCAGATTCATGGAAAACTCTGCATATCTCTTCACCAGTTGGTTGTCGGCTTTCATCATATAATCATAATACATCCAGCTCAACACATTCTCGGGCGAAACATCATAACGCAAATGCTCTTCCTTAAAATCAGCAATGAATTCCCTCAGGTAAGCCGGAATCGTTTTATCCGGTTCCTGTGTTTCATCTTCCAGCAATTTCACCGGATAAACAGTAGACAACGCCCCATCGGGTTCCTGTTTCCTCAACAAACGCAACACCTGAGCATTATCATTAGGTAAAAAGAATAAATCGATCAACCGTTCATCTCTACCACTGATATAATCTTTCAATTGTTCCCGAAATTCGGCCACTGTCAAAGACAATTTCCGATCATCCCAGTCAATTTCCG